>Ga0247825_10002038_pt1 | contig 13342 bp, 10 predicted proteins | sample 13C_Vanillin_Day_FD_194413 | JGI IMG/M metagenome (GOLD analysis project Ga0247825, IMG submission 194413) | Soil microbial communities from agricultural site in Penn Yan, New York, United States - 13C_Vanillin_Day48 | ecosystem: Environmental > Terrestrial > Soil > Agricultural land | place...
GGGACTGACGCAACGGAGATTCGGACCGACGACGCTCGCATCCAACCACAGGGAGACCGCCCACTTGGCCGCCTACAGCCTGCTGAACCGGCGTTACCGCAGACGCAGACAGTACCAACACACCGTCATCGAGTGCCGCGCCGAAGGCAATTACACCCTCTGGGTCAAGTTCGACGACGGCCTCGAGGGGCTGGTCTATCTCGGCGACCTGGTGACGACGAATTCGTACCAGGCGCTCTCCGACGAGGACATCTTCAGCCGGGTTGCGGTCGACCCGGTGTCGAACGGGGTGACCTGGACCGGCGGCTTCCGGCTCGAGCCCGAGGTCCTCTACCGCGATCTCGCGATCAAGACCCTCGCGGCGCGCCACTGACAACCGGATTCGCCGCCAACCGACTGGAGGAGCGAATGGCGAAAGCGAAGAAGCGGGGTGGGAAAGGAAAGGCGAAGAAGACGGCGGTGAAGCGCAAGCCTGCCGCTGCGGCTCCGCGACCCGTGGCCATTCCCGGCGCCTGGCCGTTCCCGATGGGCAGCAAGACCTGATAAATCCGGACGCTTAAAGGAGCCGAGGCTTCCATGCTCTAATCGCCGGTTTATCTCCGCGCATTCGAACAGACGGCAGAGCCGCCGTTCAATGCGCGACGCTTTCAGGCGCGCACCTTGAGATCGAGTTTTCCAGCGGCAGCGTCGTCCAGCACTCCGGCGTCTCGCCTGAAGTCCACCGCCGCTTCAGGCGCTCGCCGTCACCGCGCAGTTTTTTCCAGGATCAGATCGACGAGAACTTTCCCTCGCGCAGGCTGCGCTAGCTGAAATTAGCCGCCAAGACGCAGAGAAGAGAAAACGAATCGATCAGGTTCCTCGGCGCTTTTGCGCCGCTGTGGCCATTTCCGCAGCTAGCCGAACAGCCCGCCGACGCGCGCACCCGCCACGCGGTTGACGATCCAGAGGCTCACCGCGCACAGCACGATCAGGATGACGCCCAGTGCGGCGGCCTGGCTGTGCGATCCGGCGATGTAGTAGGTAAAGATCCCGAAGGGAATCATTTCCCATCCTCCCAGGGTGAGAAACAGTGTCGCCGACGCTTCCTGGATCGACATGATGAAGGAGAACACGGCGCCGACCAGGATGCCCTTCCACACCAGCGGCGCGGTGATATCGCGGAACGTCCGCAGTTTCGAGGCGCCCATGTTCTCGGCGGCTTCCTCCATCGACTTGTGCACCAGCAGCAGCGAGGAATAGCTGCTGCGCACGGTATACGGCAGGCGGCGCACGGCGAGCACGAGCGGCAGGATGATCCACATGCTGGTGAGAGCCAGGTCTATGGCCGGCAACGGGTAGTGGAAAGCCCGGATATAGGCGATGCCGATCGCCGTGCCGGGTATCGCGAGGATCAGCGTGGTCAGGGCGTCCATCGCACCGCGACCCGGTGTCCGGGTGCGGGCCATGATCCAGGCCATCGGGACCCCAACGGCGAGACAGATGAAAACGGCGATTCCCGAATAGAGCAGGGAGTTGATGATGAACTTGGGCGTCTCGATGCTGACATTCCTGAAGTAATCCAGGGTGTAATGGAGCGGTAACGGGGTGAGCGACCAGCCTTTGCCGGTCGCGGCGAGCACGACCCCGACCTGCGGGAGCATGGACACGAACATGAGCAGCACGAGGAAGCCCACCGCAAGCCAGCGCGTGACCGGCCCCAAGCGTCTGCGTTCCACTCTGGAGTAGGCGAGCGAGCTGTAGTCCTTGATCGCGACATAGTGGCGCGCCACCAGCACGAACACGATCGCCAGCACGACGAGCAGCGCCGAAATCACGATGCCCATCCGGAAGATGCGCCGGTCGACGAACTGGACGATGTTAAGGTAGGCCTGCACGGCAAGCAGATCCTGCACGCCCACGACCAGCGGAGTGACGAAGTCGGCGAAGGTCCAGATGAACACAAGCAGCGCTCCGGAAATGTAGCCCGGCGTGGTCAGCGGCAGCGTGACATCCTTGAAGCGGCGCCAGCCCCTTGCGCCCACGACCTGCGCGGCTTCCTCCAGCGACGGGTCGACTTTGGAGAGCGAGTCGAGGATGGATAGCGTCATGAACGGGAAGAGATGCAGCGTTTCCACCAGCAGCACGCCGTGCATCCCGTACATGAAATTCACCGGCTGCAGCACGTCGAACCAGTCGTGGAGCAGCACGTTCACCGTGCCGGCCCGGCCGAGGATGAATACGAAGCCGAGGACGCCGACCAGCGGCGGCAGGATCATCGGCAGCATCGTGAGGAACGCGAACAGCTTGCGGCCGGGGAACTCGAAACGGATGATGAGAAAAGCGACAGCGATGCCGATTACCGAGGTGGTGATGACGGTCGCGACCCCGAGCAGCAGCGAATTCCACAGGGAACGGAGATAGAAGCGATCGGTGAAGAACTCCTGGAAATTGGCGAGCGTGAAATGGCCGGTCTCGTTGGTGAACGCGTCGTAGAAGATGCGCGTGAGCGGGTAGAGGATGAAAACGAGCAGGAACGCCCAGATCAGCACGAAGCCGAGAAGGGCGCCGGTCGAGGTGCGAGGCCCTTTCAGCACAGCGGCGACAGACGACATGGCCATCAATCCGCCGGGATCGCCAGCGTGCTGCCGACGGCGCAGGCGAGGACGACCGGCGTGCCCATGGCGAGTTGTTCGTGGTGCCAGGGATCGCCGACGTCGGCCTTGAACGTGACGCCGCCGCCCAGGTCCACGTCGTAGCGCAGCGTGTTGCCGAGATAGGAAGCGAGCGCGATCCTGCCCTTGAAGCGGTTCTTCTCGCCGCCGGTGCTTTCATCCAGGGCGACGTTCTCCGGCCGCATGCAGAGCACGCACTTGTAGCCCGCCTGCAGCCGCCCGTCGTGTATGGCCACGATCTCACCCAGCATCGTTTCGGCGCGCAGTCCGGTGCCGGCGACCGACATCACCGTGCCCGGAACGAGGTTGTTGATGCCGATGAAGTCAGCCACAAACGGGTTAGCCGGCCGCTCGTAGAGCGCCTTGGGCGGACCGATCTGGCAGGTCCGCCCCAGCTTGAACACCGCGATGCGGTCCGACATCGCCAGCGCCTCTTCCTGGTCGTGGGTCACGTAGACCGCGGTGATACCGAGCTCTTTCTGGAGCTTGCGGATCTCCGCGCGCACCTGCACACGGATCTTGGCGTCGAGATTGGACAGCGGTTCGTCCAGCAGCAGCATCTGGGGGTTCAGCACGAGCGCGCGGGCGAGCGCCACGCGCTGCTGCTGGCCGCCCGAAAGCTGGCCGGGATAGCGTTCGCCCAGTCCGCTCAGGCCGACTTTCTCCAGCACGGCGTGGACCCGGCGCGTCATTTCGTCCGCGGTGACCTTGCGCAGCTTCAGGCCATAGGAGACGTTCTCCATCACCGTCATGTGCGGCCACAGGGCATAGTTCTGGAACACCATGCCGATGCCGCGCTCGTGCGGCGGCACGTGATTGACGACACGATCGCCGAAGCGGATTTCGCCCGAATCGGGCGTATAGAACCCGGCCAGCAGTCGCAGCAAGGTGGTCTTGCCGCAACCAGACGGACCGAGAAGGGTGAACATTTCACCCTCCTCGACGGACAGGCTGACTTCGCTGACTGCCGCCAGCGCGCCGAAGCGCTTGGTGAGGCTGTCGACCGCGATGCGCATGGCGCGGGCCGGCGGCGGGACTCAGTACTTCTTCTTCAGCTCCTCGACGACCGCCTCGATGTCCTTGCGGAACTGCGTGTTGACGTCCTGGTAGCGAGCCTGCGCCTTTTCGTCGTCGTAGATGTTGGTCACATCGACGTCGAAATAGGAGCGCACGCCGCCGGTGAATTCGACCGCCATCTCCGCTTGGGAGCCCGGCTTGCCCTGGACGCGGTATTTGGGCGTGATCGGGAACACGCCGCGCTCCATCGCTACCCGCTGCCCGCGCTCCGAGAGCACGTACTCGATGAACGCACGGGCAGCACGCGGGCGCTTGGAGCCTGCTAGGATGCCGATCGGCTCTGGCGTGATCCACGCCGTCTTGGGTGCGACGAAACGAATATCGTGTCCCGCCAAGCGGTCCTCGAACGCCATGTAGCTCGGCACCGCGAATCCCGCGGCGAACTCGCCGCGCGCCACGACAGCGGGAACGTCACGGCTGCGCGCGGTGAAGAGGCCGGTATTGGCGGCCAGGCGTTTCAGCCACTCCCAGCCTTTCGCGTCTCCGTCGCGCTGGAGGATGACTTCATAGGTCGCGTGGCTGCTCGACGAGCGCGTGGGGGCGCATTGCACGACGTTGCCTTTCAGCTTCGGGTGCAGCAGGTCGTCCCAGTCCTTGGGCGCGGGCACTCCGAGGCGCGCCAGCAGCTTGGGGTGGTACACCAGGCCGTAGGGCTCGAGCACCGTGCCGATCCAGAAACCTTTCGGGTCCTTCAGCGGAATGGGCTTGGGCTTGCCGATGCTGGCGGGGATCGAATCCACGACGCCCTTCGGCAGGTCGAGCGGCGCGAGCAGCTTCTGCTCGGCGAGCTTGTCGAACAGCGCGCTCTCGCCGCCCCAGAAGATGTCAGCGTCGGGCCTGCCTTTCCACTCCACGATGCGTCCGTACGCCACCGGCGTGCCGGCCGCGAGCGCGCTCGTCTTGACGTCGACGTTCCAGCGTTCCTTGGCGTATTTGGCGAAATCCGCCAGCAGCGGATCCGTAAGCGTCCGTGCCACGGGCGTGATCAGCACGAGCTCGTTCTCGATCGTCTGCGCCGCCGCCGGTCCCGACGTCGTGCAGGTCGCAATGAGCGCCCCGCCCAGCAGTGTCCAGAATCGTTTCATGATTTCCTCCCTTTTTGTGGATGCGTCCACCGTTGTGTTCGAAAACTGTATCACGGTCGCCTACCAGGCTGCCTTGCCCGTCGCGATGTCCATGATCATGCGCGTCGCGAGGTAAAGCCGCGGCACGATCGACTCGAGCAGGATGTATTCCGCGTTGGTTGAGTGCGAACCGAAGCCGCGCAGTCCGAAGCCCTCGATGACCGGCGCCTTGGTGTCGAGCGCGGCAAAAGCGGCATCGGTCCCGCCGCCGGTGGGCCGGTCGCGCACGGTGAGCTTCAGGCCGAGCTCGGCGTAGATGCCTGCGGCGTGCGCGCCCAGCGCGCGCGAGACGTCGGTCGCCTGCAGCGGTGGGCGGCGGCGCTCGAACTCGAGCTCGACGACTGCCTCGGGCAGCAGTTTGTTCTTGATGCGCTCGCGCAGCTTTTCCTCGACGCCGTCCAGGTCGGCTACGCGGTCCACGCGGATGTCGGCCTGCATCTGCGCGCCGGGCGGAATCATGTTCCTGACCACTCCCGCGCGAGCGAGCGTCCAGTTGACCTTGATTCCATGCTCCGGCACGGACAGATCGCGTGCCTGCAGTACCTGGTGCGCGGCCTCGTAGAGCGCGTTGACGCCTTGCTCGGGAGCCGCGCCGGCGTGCGAGGCCTTGCCACGCACGTTGATGGTGGCCGAGCCGATGCCGCTGGTGGCAAGTCGCACCTGGTCGGTCTTGGGTCCGCCGCCGCCTTCGAACGACAGCACGGCGTCGTGCTCCGTGCCCAGCTTCGTGATCAGGAAGCGCGAGCCGGCCGAGCTCACTTCCTCGTCACCGTTGATCAGCACCGTGAGCGTGCCGTAGTCGCGGAATCCGAGCGTGCGCAGCATCCCGATCGCATGCAGGATGAGGGAGACGCCGTGCTTGTTGTCGGCGATGCCCAGTCCCCAGGCTCGGTCGCTTTCGAGCTTGAACGGCTGCTTCGCGAGCATGCCGCGGGGGTAGACGGTGTCCATGTGCGCGAGCAGCAGGATCTTTTTCGTGCCGGTACCGGTAAACGTCGCGCGTACTATCCGGCCGATTTTCTGTGGTGTATCGAACATCTTGTAGATTTCGGGTCCCGGCTCGATCAGCTCGACTTTGCCGCCGAGCGTCTTGAGCCGGCCCGCGATCACTTCGGAGATGCGGTCGAGTCCCTCGCGGTCGGCGCTGCCCGATTCAATTTCTACCAGCTCCTTCATCGTCTGCAACATTGCCGGCTGTGTTTTCTTGGCGAGCGCGAGTACCGGCTCCACCGGCTGTGAAGCGGGCTGTGAAGCGGGCTGTGAAGCGGGCTGGGCGGCCAGTCCGCTGCTGCAGCACGCCAGCCCCAGTGTGCACCATAATATATAAATATTTGATTTTATTGAACTATTCATGTCGCTCCCCGCAATGGCCTTGAGACTAGAGTTTTCTCCAGAGCTCCCCGAACGCGCCAACTGCTGCGTCCGCGTCGGGCGCAGAGACATGGCGGTGCGTGACGAAGCGCAGTGTCCAGGCATCCGCGGGGGCAACCCCGACCCCCTTCACTTTCAGGTCCGCGGACCACTGGGCGGCGCGCTTTCCGCTCTTCTTCACGTTCACGCGCACGAGATTCGTTTCCACGTCGCCCGGATCGCACAGGCTCGCATCGATGCGATGGAAGCCTTCGGCGAGGCGCTTCGCAGTCTGGTGATCCTCCGGCAGCCGGTTCACCATCGTCTCCAGCGCGACAATGCCCGCAGCGGCGAGCGGCCCGGCCTGGCGCATGTTGCCGCCGATGCTGCGGCGGTGCGCCCGCGCCCGCTCGATGAACGCCTGGCTCCCGCAGAGTATCGATCCCACCGGCGCGGAAAGCCCCTTCGAGACGCAGAAGCACACCGAGTCGGAGTACTGCGCAACGTCCTTCACGGGCGCGCCGAGCGCGTGCGCGGCATTGAACAGGCGTGCTCCGTCGAGGTGCACCGGCACGCCGGCCGCGTGCGCGAGCTCGTGCACCTGCTTCATGTGTGCGAGCGGGAGGACAGCGCCGCCGGCGCGGTTGTGGGTGTTTTCCATCCACACCAGCGCGGTCCCCATGTTCTGCCGGGTGCCCGGCCGGATGGTCTCGCGCAGAGTTTCCACATCCATGGCGCCGCGCTTGCCCGGGATGCCGCGGTAAAAGAGGCCCGCGATGCTCGCGATCCCACCGAGCTCGGCGTTCAGCGTATGTGAGCCTTCCTCCAGCAGCACCTCGCCGCCGCGCTGCGCGTGCGTCAGCATCGCCACCAGGTTGGTCATCGTGCCGCTCGGCATGAAGGCGCCGGCTTCCTTGCCGGTGCGCTCCGCGGCCATCGCCTCGAGCTTCCTCACGGTCTCGTCGCCGTCACGCGAGTCGTCGCCGAAGCTCGCCTCGCGCATGGATTCGAGCATGGCTTCCGTCGGACGGGTCAGGGTATCGCTGCGTAAATCAATCATTTCATTAAACTTTCGGTTTGGCGCGGAGCGAGCAGGCATTGCGCCACCTCATGGAAACCGCTGCCGCCGCGCTCGCGGGTCACGTAAGCCGGCTCGTGCGCGAGGCGGCCCTCGAAATCACGGATGTTAGCGACCCCGACGGCATGGGGGAAGTGCGCGAACATCGGGGCATCGTTGGGCGAATCGCCGACGAAGACGTAGGCCTCGCGCGCCGCGTCGAGATCGCCGCCGAACGCCTCGCGCATGAGCAGACGCGCCATCGCGAGCTTGTCGTAGGCGCCGAACCAGCCGTTCACGTGGATCGAGCTTACCTTGGCAGTGAGGCCGCGGCTTTCCATGATCGCGACGATGCGGTCCACGGCCTCGGCGGGCAGGCGCGCGACGTCTTCGCAATAGTCGATCGCGAGATCGGTCTCGCGGTAGTGCTGGTCGGTGGCGATGGCCGCGCCTGGGACAGACTTCACGATTTCCGCGCCGATCGCGGCGAGCCGCGCACGGTTCGCCGCGCGCGTGGCGTCGTCGTCGGCGAAGCGGCGCTGCATCGTGCGCTTGGCGGCGTCGTAGCGAAAATAAAAGGCGCCGTTCTCCCCGACCACGGCCGCTACTGGCCACATGCGCGCGATGTGATCGCACCAACCGGCTGGTCGGCCGGTAACCGGCACCACCAACAGGCCAGCCTGCTGCAGGCGGTCCAGCGCCGAATACGCGGCCGCGGTGAGCCGCCCTTGCGTGGTGAGCGTGTCGTCGATATCGCAGAACACCCCGCGTATCGCGCGGCGCGCCTCTCCCGGGAAATCGCTCAGCGGGCGCATCACTTGCAGACCTCTTCTCCCTCCGGCGGCACCGGCTGCGCGACATGGCCGAAGCGCTGTCCGACCTCGCGCGACAGCAGCGGCTCGACCTTGACGTTGGATTCCCGGAACTTCAGCCATAACGGCACGGCACCGCCGCGCTCCGCTTCCTCCATCAGGGGGTCGAGCGCCTCTTCCGGCAGCGGATTTCCATTCGCATCCACGAAGTGCGGAAGGATGCGATCGAGGTCGCGGTCGTGCGCCACGCCGGCGCCAAGGTCGGTATCGAGGACGAGCGCGCCGTTCTCGTCCATCCACGCGCCGGACACGGTCGCGACCGGCTTCCCGTTGTGCGCCTCGAGCGCGAGCGGCGCCCCGTCCGGGCTCACGACGCGGTAAACGAACGGCGTGTAGTCGAGATTCACGAACACGCGCTGCGGCCCGTTCTGGAAATACCAGCAGCCGCGCTCGTCGCGCGCGTAGTTGCGGCCGATGAACTCGGTCACGAGAGGATTGGGAATGCGCTCGCCCTTGATCAGCCAGTTGCCGCGCCGGTCGAGCGAGAGCCAGCCGTAGACGGCGGGTACATTCGGCCACTTGGCCATTCCACGGAGGACGATCTCATCCATGAATGAACAGTAAGCAGTGAGCAGTAAGCAGTGAGCAGGAAATACGCGGCAAAGAGACCACCTCGGCAACGCCGAGTTTATACCGCTTACCGCTCCCTGCTTACCGCTTACTGCTCTTCAGCGTGGACCGCGGTCTTCGAGTGCTGCTCCGCCAGCGTCTTCTGCACGTTGGGCGGCACGGGATCGTAGCGCGCGAACTCGATGCTGTACGAGCCTTGGCCCGCGGTTACCGATTTCAGCTTGGCCTGGTAGTTGTTGAGTTCCGCGAGCGGGGCTTGGCCCTTGATCAGCAGCGTGCCCGGCGTGGCCGAGTCGGTGCCGGAGAGCTGGCCGCGCTTGGAGGACAGGTCGCCCGCGATATCGCCCATGGCGGCTTCCGGCGCGGTGATCTCGATGCTGACGATGGGCTCGAGCACGATCGGGCGAGCCTTACCGATGGCGTCCATGAACGCGCGCTTGCCCGCGGCGATGAAGGCGACTTCCTTGGAATCCACGTCGTGGTACTTGCCGTCGTAGACGATCACGCGCACGTCCTGCACCGGATAACCCGCGACTGGCCCTTCCTCCAGCACCTGGCGCACCCCTTTTTCCACCGCGGGAATGAACTGGTACGGTATGGCGCCGCCCTTCACCTGGTCCACGAACTCGAAGCCCGCGCCGCGCCGCAACGGCTCGATCCTGAGAAAAACTTCGCCGAACTGCCCGGCGCCGCCGGTCTGCTTCTTGTGTCGGTGATGGCCCTCGGCCCGGGCCGTGATCGTCTCGCGGTAGGGAATGCGCGGCGGCCTGGTGGTGACCTCGACGTGGTACTGGTTCGCCATGCGGTCCAGGATATAGCGCATGTGCAGGTCGCCCAGGCCGCTGATGATGGTCTGGTTGATGGTGGCGTTGTGCTCGACTTTGAAGGTGGGATCCTCGGCAGCGAGCTTGTGCAGCGCGTCCGAGATCTTCTGCTCGTCGCCGCGGCGCTTGGGCTCGATCGCGAGCGAGTGCATCGGCCGGGGAAACTCGAGCGGCACCAGGTGGATGTGGTCCTCGTCGTGCGAGTCGTGCAGCACCGCGTCGAAATGGATCTCCTCCACTTTCGCGACCGCCCCGATGTCGCCCGGCACGAGCGCGTCGGTCTCGACGAATTCCTTGCCCTGCAGCAGGTAGGGGTGGCTGACGCGGAACGCCTTGCGGTTCTCGCCGATGTAGAGCTGGCTGTCCTTGGTGATGGTGCCCTGGTGCACGCGGAACACCCCGACCTTGCCCACGAAGGGGTCGATCATCACTTTGAATACGTGCGCGAGCACGTGCTTCTTCGGATCGGGCTCGGCGCGTATCGGCTGCGCCTTCTCTCCCGTGCCTTTCAGCAGCTGCGGCGGGTTGCCTTCAGTGGGGTTGGGCATCAGCTTGACGAAGAAATCGAGCAGCTCGGCGATGCCGGCGCCGTTGCGGGCGGACACGAAGCACACGGGGATCAGATGACCTTCGCGCAGCGCTTTCTCGAACGGCGCGTGCAGCGCTTCGGGCTGGATTTCTCCCTTCTCCAGGTATTTCGCCATCAGCTCCTCGTCGACCTCGACCACCTGGTCCACCAGGGCGCTGTGCGCCTCCTCGACCGAAGAGAAGTCCGCCTCGCCGGCGGGATTGAAGAAGCAGTCCACCACGCGCTTGCCGCCGTCGGCAGGCAGGTTGACCGGCAGGCACTCCTTGCCGAACGTGGCCTGCAGCTTGGCAAGCAGCCCCGGCAAGTCCACGTTCTCGGCGTCGATCTTGTTGATGACGATGACGCGGCAGAGGTCGCGCTTGCGCGCCCACAGCATCATGCGCGCCGTGATCATCTCGATGCCGTTCTGGGCGCTGACCACGATCGCCGCGGTCTCCACTGCCGGCAGCGCGCCGATCGCGCGCCCGACGAAGTCCGGCAGGCCGGGCGTGTCGATCAGGTGCACGCGCGTATCGCGATACTGCAGGTGCGCAACCGCGGCGTTGAGTGAATGCTGGTACTGCTTCTCGAGCGGATCGAAATCGCAGACCGTGGAACCCTTCTCCACGCTGCCGGCAGTGGTGATCGCTCCGGCTTTCGCGAGCAGCGCTTCGGCGAGAGTGGTTTTGCCGGCACCACCATGACCGGCAAGCGCAATGGTGCGGATGGCTTCGGGAGAAAACCTCGGCATGACGCTCCTCCTCCGGCTTTTTGGGGGAACTATCCCCTCGGGCTTGAGAGGCCAGGCCCGAGCGGAAGTTTCCAAGGGTCAAATCAGTATAGCCGGGCGCGCTTCGCGCATTCAAGGCTAACCCCTTACCTGCGAGTGGGCCGTTTACAGGGAGGCATCGTTGCGATGCGCGACTACCAGGAGAAAGCCATGAATATGAAGAAGATTGCGGCGGCGTTGCTGCTCTGCACCGCGGCGGGTACGGCGGGTGCGGTCGGACGCATAGCCGACGTTACGGTTTACGATCGCACCGAGGGCCGCATGCTGCCGGTGTACCAGCACGGCGGCCGCCACTACGTTGTAGGCAAGCCGGGCAATGAGTACCAGGTGCGGTTGGACAACCGCACTGGCGGCGACGTCCTCACGGTGGTGTCGGTGGACGGCGTCAACGCGATTTCGGGCGAGACCGCGAACTGGGAGCAGACCGGCTACATCCTTGCCTCGCGCCAGGGCTACGACATCCGCGGCTGGCGCAAGAGCATGGAGCGCATCGCCGCGTTTTATTTCACCGAGCACCAGAACTCTTACGCCTCCCGCACCGGCCGTCCGCAGAACGTTGGAGTGATCGGGGTTGCGGTATTCCGGCGCAAAGCAGAGCCGGAAGCGCGTATCGAGCAGGCGCCGCGCGAGCGGCCATCTCCCTCACAGCGCGACGACAGCCCGTACCCTGCCGACGAGGAATCTTCCTCCGCCTACGGCTCCGGCGCGGCTGGCGCGCGCTCGGCAGAAAGCCTGGCCGATTCCTACCGTAATGCGCCCGCTCGCAAGCGCCCTTCGCTCGGCACCGGCCACGGCCGCATCGAGACTTCGCGCGTCACCTATACGAGCTTCGAGCGCGCGGGATCGAATCCCGACGAGGTGGTGGTCATCCACTACGACACCTACGCGAATCTCGTGGCACAGGGGGTCATCCGCGCGCCCCGCTTCGCGCAGCCGACGCCGTTTCCGGGCCAGTTCGTTCCCGACCCACGTTGAGCATGCGCGGGATAGACGAGAGACGAAAGACGATAGACGGGAGGCCGATCGGTCCAGGGCGCAGGGCTCCGCCTCTCGTCTCTCGCCCCGCGCCTCTCGATGCAGGGCGGTCGAGGTTGTGGGTATGCGGGGCGTGCCGCATACTCGCAACCCGTTATGCCCTGGAGCGCGGAGAGCAGCGACGAGGAGCTCATGCTTCTCTATCGCGACGGCGAAGCGGGCGCGTTCGACGCGCTCTACGCGCGTCACAAGGGCGGGGTCTATCGCTACCTGCTGCGCCAGTGCCGCGATGCTGCGGCGGCCGACGAGCTGTTCCAGGACGTCTGGATGAACCTGGTCCGGGCGCGTTCGGGCTACACGGTCCAGGCCAAGTTCACGACCTATCTCTATCACCTCGCCCACAACCGGCTGATCGACCATTACCGCAAGAACGGCCACGCGGTGATGGTGTCCCTCGACGAGGAAGAAGGCGAGGCGGCGCTGGAGGTGCCCGACGGGCGCGAGCGTCCGGCGGACGAGGCCCTCGATTCACGGCGGCAGGCGGCGCGCCTGCTCGAGCTCATCGCCGCCCTGCCCGAGGTGCAGCGGGAGGCTTTCCTGCTGCAGCAGGAAAGCGGCATGAGCGTGGAGGAGATCGCGCAGGCGACCGGCGTCAACCGCGAGACGGCCAAGAGCCGGCTGCGCTACGCGATGGCGAAACTGAGACAAGGACTGCGGGCGGACCATGAGTGAAGGACGCAACCAGGGCGGCGGCGAGGGCGCGGAGCGCGACCCGGCGCTCGACCGGCTCTACCGCGCGGGCACGCGCGAGGAGCCGCCGGCGCATCTCGACGCGGCGATCCTCGCGGCGGCGCGGCGCGAGGTCGGCGCGCGCCCGCGCTCCCTGTCAGCGCGCTTACGCGCCTGGCGCGTGCCCGTCTCGATTGCCGCGCTGGTCGTGTTGAGCGTAAGCCTGGTCACGCTGGTGCAGGAGGAGGGCGGGGAGCAACTAGGCCAGCCTTCGCAGCATGATCTGTTTGCATTGCGGAACAAGTCCGCCTCGGCTGACCAGGCCGCTTCCCCGCCCGAAGCGCCGGTGGAATCCGAAGCCAGGAAAGCCCCCGCGACGGAGAGGGTCCCCGAGCCGGCCAAGCGGCCGGATGCGGCCTCCAGCGCGAGGACGCCAGACGCGATGGACGATAGCGCGCGGCTGCGCTCGGAGGAGGCGTCGGCACCGCCTCCAGCCTTGGCCAGGCCCGCTCCGCAGCCCGTCCAGGTGGCCCCAGCTCCAGAACGCGCGGGTCTGCCTGCAGCCGCGGACTCTGGGACGAGCACCGACACGGCCACGCGATCCTTCGACTCGCGTGCATCCATTTCCGAGGAGTCGGCCGTTCCCGCTCCCAAGTCGGCTTCACCGCCTGCCGCCAAACCGAAGCCACAGATCCGGGACGCCGCACCGGCGGGAGAGATGGCCGGGGCTTTGAGCGGTGCGCCCCGGCCATCTC
>Ga0247825_10002039_pt1 | contig 13341 bp, 13 predicted proteins | sample 13C_Vanillin_Day_FD_194413 | JGI IMG/M metagenome (GOLD analysis project Ga0247825, IMG submission 194413) | Soil microbial communities from agricultural site in Penn Yan, New York, United States - 13C_Vanillin_Day48 | ecosystem: Environmental > Terrestrial > Soil > Agricultural land | place...
TCAGGTAAAACGCGTCGTAGTAGCCGGCGCTCAACACGTACGTGCCCAGCATGATCCGGCGCTTGACCTCGGGGCCGAATCCCTCGTCCCGGCTCTTTTCGTACATCGCCTTGAGACCACGGCTGGCGTCCGGCGATCGATACCCGTACTTCACCCCGTCATAGCGCGCCAGGTTCGAGCTCGCTTCCGCGGTGCAGACCAGGTAGTAGACCGGGATCGCGTACTTCGCATGCGGCAGGTCGATGTCGACGAGCGTGGCACCAATTCCGCGCAGCACCTCGAGCGCTGCGTCGAATGCGCTCGAGACGCTTGCGTCCACACCGTCGGACACGAACGCGCGCGGCACGCCGATGCGCACACCGCGCGCGTTGCCATCGAGCGTCGCCATGAAGTCGGGCACCGCTTCGCGCGCCGCGGTCGAGTCCATCGGGTCGGATCCGGACAGAACCGACAGGGCCAGCGCGGCGTCGCCGACGTTGCGAGTGATGGGTCCGATCTGATCGAGTGACGAGGCGAAGGCCAGCAGGCCGTAGCGCGAGACGCGTCCGTACGTCGGCTTCAGGCCGGTGACACCGCAGAACGATGCCGGCTGCCGGATCGAACCACCAGTATCGGAGCCGAGCGCGAGCGGTACGCACGCAGCCGCGACTGCGGCGGCGGAGCCGCCGCTCGATCCGCCGGGCGTGCGATCCGGCGCCCACGGGTTGCGGGCGGGTCCGTACGCCGAGTTCTCGTTCGACGATCCCATCGCGAACTCGTCGCAGTTCGTCTTGCCGACGATCACCGCGCCTGCCTCTTCGAGCTTCGTGATGGTCGTCGCGTCGTAGGGAGGAACGAAGGTATCGAGGATGCGTGAGGAGGCCGTGGTCCGCATGCCGCGCACGCACATGTTGTCCTTCACGGCAATCGGTACACCGGCCAACGGACCGAGCGGCGTGCCGGATGCACGGAGCCGATCGATGCTGGCCGCGCGCTCGAGCGCGCGGTCGCCGGAAATCAGGTTGAAGGCGTTCAGCGCGGGGTTCAGCCGTTCAATGCGATCGAGCGCGTCTCGACAGACGTCAACAGCCGAGATCCGGCCATCCGCGATATCCCCGGCAATCGCGCGGATCCCCTTGAGATGCGCGCTCATCCGATGACTCGTGGCACGCGAAAGAGACCAGCATCAGACGCGCCGTCAGGCGCGTTGCGCAGCGCATCGGCGACTGACAGGCAGGGTCGCAGTTGATCGTCTCGTTCAGCCTCGTGCGCGTTGACGTGCGCCGTGGCAGCCACACCGGTCGTGTCGATCGCCTGAAGCTGTTCGGCGTAGGAAAGAATGTCGGCGAGCTGTTTGGTAAAGACCTGTTTTTCCTCTGGCGTCAGCGCGAGATGCGCGAGCGTCGCAATGCGCTCGACGTCGGCAATGGTCAACGGCGTGGACATGTGATGGACCGCTATGCGCCTCGTTGCGCGAGTGTCGTGCTCGTTGTTGTTCGCAGAGCGGTCCCGGCGCGCGACGCGCGCCAAAGAAATGCCGCCATCCCGTCGAGCGCGGGCCCGGGTGATCGAGGACGGGCTCGACTGGATGGTACCACGGCGAAGTACCATGGCTCTATGCCGCACGTCAGGCGCTCCGCCGTCGCCGGCACCTGGTATCCCGACGATCCGAAGCGTCTCGTCGCGGAGCTGGAGGCGCATCTTGCGCGCGTGGATGTCGCGCCGGGCGCGACGCCGCGCGCGCTCGTCGCGCCGCATGCAGGCCTCATGTACTCCGGCCCGGTCGGCGCATACGCCTACAAGGCGGCACGCAGTGCACGACCCTCGGCGATCGTGCTCGTGGGGCCGTCTCACTTTGTTCCCTTCGAGGGCGTCTCGATCTGGCCCGACGGCGCGTGGGAAACGCCGCTCGGTCCCATACAAGTGGACCAGGAGTTTGCCAGCCGGATCAAGGAGGCGTCGGACGCGATCGTGGAGATGCCCTCGGCGCACGGACGCGAACACTCGCTCGAGATGCAGCTGCCGTTTCTCGCGCATGTCCTGCCCGGCGTGCCGATTGTCCCGATGGTGATGGGACGCCAGACGAGCGCAACTTCGTTCGCGCTGAGCGATGCCATCGCGCGTGCGGTGGTCGCATCGGGCAGGGAAGTGCTGCTCATCGCCAGCAGCGATCTCTCCCACTACGAGAATGCGAGCGTGGCTGCGCGTCTCGATGGTGTCGTGCTCGCTCGTGTTGCGGCGATGGACGCGCACGGCTTGATGGACGCAGTTGAACGGGAGCCGCGTCACGCCTGCGGCGGTGGTCCGATGGTGGCAGTGCTCGACGCCGCGAAGCAGCTCGGTGCGTCGGGTGCGCACGTCCTCAACTACGCGGATTCCGGCGATGTGTCCGGCGACAAGTCGTCGGTCGTCGGGTACATGGCGGCGGCGATCTGGTGAAGAGCGAATGCTGACGCGCGACACGCAGCGGCAACTGCTCGCCATTGCGCGCGCGGGACTCGAGGCGCGCGTCCGCGGCACCCGCGTGCCGGAGTCTGGTTCAAAGGGCGCGAACCAACCCGGGCAGGGTGCGTTTGTCACGATCTTCTGCAATGGAGAACTGAGAGGGTGTCTCGGTCGTGTGACGTCGGACTGGCCGCTGCGCGACCTGGTGCGGCATCTCGCGCTGGAAGTCGCCGACTCTGATCCGCGATTTACGCCTGTCGCACCTCACGAACTGAAGGACATCGCGCTCGAGGTCTCGGTGCTGACACCCGAGCGAGAAATCCGATCGATCGACGAGATCGAGTTGGGCCGCCACGGCCTCATCGTCGAACAGGGATCCCGAAAAGGTCTGTTGCTCCCGCAGGTGCCGACCGAGCACGAGTGGGATCGCGAGACCTTTGTGTCGCAGACCTGCCTGAAAGCGGGGCTGCCGGCCGATGCGTGGCGGCATGGTGCACGTCTGCTCGTTTTCGAAGCGCAGGTGTTCGGCGAAGGAGAGCCTTAGTTGGATAACCTCTGTCACACACTCGTGGGAACCGCGATCGGTGAAGCGGGACTCAAGACGCGCACGCGCTTTGGTGCAGCGGCACTCATGGTCTCCGCCAACATCCCTGATCTCGACGTTCTCTCATTTCTCACGGACACATCACCAGTGTCCTTTCGACGCGGCTGGACGCACGGCATCCTGGCGCAGATGGCGTTGCCTGTTCTCATGACCGGCGCGTTCTGGATGTGGAATCGATGGCGCAAGCCTGCAAGCAACGCGGCACATTCCTTTCACGCTGGCTGGTTGCTGGCGCTGTGCTTCATCGGCGTGTACACGCATGTGTGTCTCGACTACTTGAACAACTACGGCGTCCGCTTGCTCACACCCGTCGACTGGCATTGGTTCTACGGCGACTCCGTGTTCATCGTCGATATCTGGCTCTGGGTCGTTCTTGGCGCCGGTGTCTGGATCTCTCGACGTCAACGTTCGACGAAGCCTGCCACGTACGCCGTCGCAATCGCTACGGTTTATATCCTGGCGATGCTGACATCCGCACGCGTGGCGCGTGGCATCGTTGCCGAGCAGTGGATCGAGGCGCACGGCTCCCCGCCGCAGGCGCTGATGGTTGGTCCGAGGCCGATCACTCCGATCGCACGGGAAGTCATCGTCGATGCCGGAGATCATTACGAGTGGGGAGCGTTTTCATGGCCCTCGAGGCTCGAGCTGAATCCGGAGCACGTGGCGAAGAACGATCGCCGGCCTGAGGTCGCTATAGCGCGGGAGGATCCCCGTATTCGCGCTTTTCTCACGTGGTCCAGGTTTCCCATCTTCATGCTGGACCCCGTCGAAGGAGGCACCCGGGTCACGGTGACCGATGCGCGCTTCATGTCGCGCGCTGGCACCTTCTCGGCATCGACGATCGTGCCGCCGCAGACGTCATCCTCTGATTGAGGCAACGGAGTTTGCGGAGGACCCGAACCGTTACCTCCGATCGCCCCGTGAGCTCCGCCAAGGCCAGCTACAATTTCAAGACCATGGATCAAAGGAACCTGCGTGAGCGATAGCGAAGAGAAGTACAGCGGCGACAACTTTCGCGGGGCAGACCATGCCTCGCCCTATCCCGTCAGCCGGCTCGGTGCGCCCGTCTCGCTCGTGGACATGGCGAAGGCCATCGAGTCGGCATCTGCCAAAGTGGCGCTGCGCACCAACGCGCAGCTCGAGGTCATCGTGGAGCAGATGAAGGCGCTGCAGGAGCGCGCCCGCGAGATCATCGAGCGCGCCTCACGCGACGTGGACCTCATTCATGCCGAGTGCCGGTTCCACCGCGTGCCCGGACGCATCTATCACCTGTACGAGCGCGCCGACGGTCATAGGTTCTTCTCGATGCTCGGGCCGGACGAATACGGCGGCGCCGCACCATCGGGATTTGTCGCGAGCTATCGCTACGAGCACGACGAATCGTGGACGCGACTCGACGAAGTCGAAGGCCGCGATCGACGTCGCGCCGAGATCCAGGGGTTTGTCTCGAACCGCCTGCTCGGTGCATCCGACGCCCATAGACCGTAGCCCGCAGCCCGTGTCAGACTTACGGCCTTTACAGGTCAAGCTGCTCGGCAACGTCGCGTTCAATCCGATCAGCGCGGTGACAGGCGGGACGCTCGAAGAGCCCGAACGTCATCCCGAAACCAATCGCCTCGTGCGCGACCTCATGGGAGAAACCGAGGCGGGCGCGGCCAAGCCCTGGATTGAGTTGCCGGTCTCGATCGAGCAGAGGATGGCGGGCGCGGAAAAGGTCGGGCACACAAGAGCTCGATGAACGTCGAGGGCAGCGGGTGCTGGCGAATGGAGCTTCGCGCCAGCCGCGATGAGCTCTTAAGCGAGAAGCTGCGCTCCGCTGGCGTGGCAGTATCATTTCGCCCCGCTTTGCGGGGCGGGACATCTCCTTCGGAGATGTCCGGGGTGGAGGTTGCACAGTGAGCATCAACAATCGCTGGTTCCAGCTCATTGCGTCGCTCATCGCGATGATCATGATCGCCAACCTGCAATATGCGTGGACGCTCTTTGTCGCCCCGATGCAGAAGCAGACGGGCTGGGCGCTATCCGACATCCAGGGCGCCTTCGCGCTCTTTATCCTCTTCCAGACCTGGGTGCAGCCACTCGATGGCTGGCTCGTCGATCGACTCGGACCTCGGTGGTTCATCACCGCCGCGGGCGTGCTGTGCGGTGTCGGCTGGGCAGGGATGGGATACGCGACCACTCTCCCTATGCTCTACACCTCTTACTGCGCAGCCGGTATGGGCGCGGCGTTCGTGTACAGCTGCTCGATCGGATCGGCGCTGAAATGGTTCAAGGAGAAGCGCGGCCTCGCGGCCGGCATCATGGCGGCCGGGTTCGGTGGCGGCACGGCACTCTTCATCCCGGTCATTTCGTCGCTCATCGCTGAGCGCGGCTATCAGGCGACGTTCGTTGCAACCGGGATCTTTCAGGGACTCGTGATCCTGGTCGTCGCGCAGGTCCTCAGACATCCTCCTGCTCAGCCCGTTGCACCGGTACCGGCCGCCGCGGCCGGAACATCGCAGATCGGCAAGCGGCAGTTCACGACCTTCGAGATGTTGAGTACGCCGCAGTTCTACTGGATGTATGCGGCGTTCGTCCTGATGGCGACAGGCGGGCTCCTCGTCACGGCGAACGCAGGGCCAATCGCCGAGTCATGGGGATTTTCGGCCGGAGCGCTCACGCTCGCGGCCACGCTCAGCCCAATCGCCAACGGCACCAGCCGTGTCTTCTGGGGCTGGGCATCGGATCGACTCGGCCGCGAGACGACGATGGTGCTGACGTTCGTGTTGCAGGCGGCTTGCCTGGCGTCAGTCGTGACGCTCGGTCAGTTGTCGGGCGCCTGGTTCGCGGCGACGCTCGTCGCGGTGTACTTCACCTGGGGTCAGATCTATTCGCTCTTCCCGTCGACGTCCGGCGACTACTTCGGCACGCGGAACGCCACCTCGAACTACGCCGTGCTGTATACCGCGAAGGGCGTCGCGTCGATCATCGGGTCCTGGGTCACGGCGCTGATCTTCGAGCAGACCGGCAGTTGGGCGATGGGCTTTTACGGCAGCGCCGTGATGGCGCTCGTTGCGGCCGGCATCGCTGTGTATCTCCGCGCCGGATCACCGTCGGTCCGCGCCAAGGCGACTCGAGTCCCCGCAACCGCGTAGAGAACAGTGGGTCCAGATTGGCAGTGTCCACCGGCGCGCGAAGTGTGAAGACGATCTCGGGCTCGATCTTGGGCGAAATCGATCTCAGCGATCTGACGCTGACGACGACTCCCTGAACCGTTGACGCTGAACAAGTCCAGAGCCCAACGCCCAGAGTCCAGAGCCATAATCATTCATGCGTCGAATCCTGTTCATCATCGGGGTGGTCTGCGTTCTCGCGACGCCGGCACGTCTTCATGCCTGGGGCTACGACGCGCACAAGTTCATCGTCGACCGCGCCATTTCGCTGCTGCCGGACGAAGTGCGGCCGCTGTTTGAAGCCAATCGGACCATCGTCGTGGAGCACTCGATCGATCCGGATCTCTGGCGCGAGAGCTTCGCGTCGATCGAGGATCCGAATCACTATCTCGACTTCGACTGGGAAGGGTACGGTCCATATCCCTTTGCGGGGCTGCCACGGAATCGCGAAGAGGCGATCAAGAAGTTCGGGAAGGCGACCGTAGACCGCAACGGCACGCTGCCTTGGCGCACCGAGGAGATGTACGGGAAGTTGAAGGACGCGTTCGCGGCGTATCCACGCCGCGGATCGTTTGCGCGCTTCGACATCCTGTTCTACTCGGCGTGGCTGGGTCACTACGTCAGCGATGCGCACGTGCCGCTCCATGCCGTCATTGATTCCGACGGTCAGAAGACCGGGCAGCGCGGGATCCATACCCGCTTCGAGGCGCTGATGTTCGAGCGCTACGTGAAACAACTGAAGCTGTCACCGAAGCGCATACAGCCCATTCGCAACCCGCTCGACTTCACCTTCGATACGCTGCTCCAGGGCACGCAACTCGTCCCGACCATTCTCGAAGCTGATCGTGTGGCGATCGGTTCGCGCGACGTCTACGACAACGCCTACTACGACGCGTTCTTCAAGGGCAGTCGAGGCGTGCTGGAGCGGCGCCTGGACGAATCGACCGCCGCAGTGGCCGCCATGATCACAGGAGCGTGGGAAGCCGCCGGGAAACCGTCAGTGCCCGTGCGCGTGCGGGACGCTGATCAGCGACGCCGGAAATCGTAAGTCAAGTGGAGGGTGTGATGCGCCGTGCATGGTTGATCGTGCCGCTGCTCGCGATGGGCGGCGTTCTGACAGGTGTGGCGGGGCAGGCGCCGGACGTCGCGGTCGCTCAGCCGTCCCCAGTCACGTTCAACACGCACGTCCTTCCGTTGTTACAGAAGCACTGTCAGCGGTGCCATCGCCCGGGAGAGATCGCGCCGATGTCGTTTCTCACCTACGAGAGCACGCGTCCGTGGGCGAGAGCCATCAAGACCGCCGTGGTCAGCAAGAAGATGCCGCCGTGGTTTGCCGACCCGGAGCACGGACGCTTCTCGAACGATCGAAGCCTCACGCACGACGAGATCGACACACTCGTGAGGTGGGTGGACGAGGGTGCCGTCCTCGGTGAGCCCGCCGCCGCGCCCGCGTCGGTGAAGTGGCCCGAAGGATGGCAGATCACGCCGGACAAGATCGTGACGGCGCCGGCGTATACCATCCCGGCAAGGGGAACGATCGAATGGGGCTACCTGGTCGTCCCGAGCGGTTTCACCGAGGACACGTGGGTCTCGTCGATCGAGATCCGTCCCGGTGATCGCCGCGCTGTTCATCACGTCGTGGCATTCATCAAGCCGCACACGGCGGACGTTCCGTACAACGTCATCTTCTGGGATCAGAAGAAGCGTGACGACCGTGGTATCGCGCCGGGGCAGCCATTTCAGAGCGCAGAGCGTGTCACCTCCACAGGCGAAACGATCAGCTCCGCCTTGCTCGGAGGTGCGTTGGCCGCTGTATATGTGCCGGGCGTCCCCCCACAGGACTATCGCGTGCATGGCGCTGGGAAGCTGATACCAGCCAACAGCGATCTCGTGCTCCAGGTGCACTATCAGGCCATTGGAGAACCCGTCACCGAGGTGACGAAAATCGGCTTCACCGTCGCGAAGGAAATTCCTGAAAGACGGTTTCTGACGCTGGCGTATCAGCCGCCGTCCATCCAGGACCCGAAGGTCTTTCGTATTCCTGCCGGCGCGTCGAATTGGCCGAGCCCGCCCGTCGAACTGAGCGTCGCTGTCGATGCCGAACTGGTCTGGATGATGCCGCACATGCACGCGCGCGGAAAGGAAATGACCTACCAGCTCATGTTCCTTGACGGCCGGAAAGAGATCGCGCTTCGCGTGCCGAACTACGACTTCGATTGGCAGATCGGCTACGACGTCGCGACTCCGGTTGCGTTGCCCAAGGGCACGAAGATCCGCGTCGATGCGACGTTCGACAACTCGCCAGCCAGGCGCGGGAACCCCGACCCCGCGGCCGACGTCTACGGTGGCACACAGACGTGGGAGGAGATGATGAATCCCTGGTTCGGGGTCGTCATCGATCGGCGGGTCGATCCGGGAACGGCCATTCTCACCAGAGCAGCCCAGTTCGGCGGTTAATTTCATGGACGTGTTCGTCATCCCGGTGGGCTCCGACCGGTTCGAGCTCTACTACGAGCAGCAAATCGAAGAAACGGAGCCGGACGCAGAGCCTGCGTCAACCGGGATCATCGCGAGGTTCCAGCGCCGCTTTTCCGAGCTGCTTCGCGAGGCCGAAGAGCACGGCGACGAAGAGAAAGATCAGACCGCGACGTCGTGGACGCAGCGCATGCAAGACCGCATGATGGCCTGGATCGCCAGGCGCGTAGCAGAGCAGCGGCTGTTGTGGAATCTTCGAAAGCAGGAACAGGTCGTCGCCGTTCACCCGAGCGATACGGCCTTCGACGTCGTGCGGACGCACATCCAGCAGTCGCTGCAGAGCGATTTCGAGCGCCACCGGTTCTGGCTCGTCGTCGACACCATCGGGTTGATCGTGTCCGGTCTGCTGGCCATTATCCCAGGGCCGAATCTCATCGCGTACTACTTCCTGTTTCGCGTCGGCGGGCACTGGCTGTCGATGCGCGGGGCCAGCCAGGGACGCCGTCGCGTGCAGTGGGAGAGCCGGCCCTGCGACGCGCTCAACGAACTGCGTGGCGCGCTCCAGATGCCGCGGCGCGAGCGTCATTTGCGCGTGCACCAGATCGCCTCGTCGTTGCACCTCCGGCATCTGCCGACGTTCTTCGAACGCGTGACCGCGAAGAAGACCGGTTAGCATTACTCTGCAGCTCGCTTGTGTTGGGTTCCTTTGGTCACCATGTGGGCCGATAAGCGGGCGGTCTCGCACAGGACGAGCGATGGAAAATCACCAAACACAGGCGAGGCTGTGGAGTAATCAGTGAAGCTAAGCGAACTGGCCGCTCGATTGGACTGCCGGCTCGAAGGAGACGGTGAACTCGACGTCACACGCGTCGCCGGCATACAGGACGCGCAGCCCGGCGACATCACGTTCCTGGCCAATCCGAAATACGAGAAATTGCTCGCGACGACGCGTGCGGCTGCCGTCATCCTCAAAGAGGACGTACCCGCCGCGCCGTGTGCGATGCTGCGCGCCCGCGATCCCTATCTCGCGTTCGCCCGTGCCGTTTCGCTCTTTGCGCCGGTGTCGCGCCCCGCACCGGGGGTTCACGCGCTGGCGGCGATTGCGGGCGGTGCTCACCTGGGTGCCGATGTCTCCGTGGGACCTTTCGTCGCGATTGGTGAAGGCGCGCGTATTGGCGACCGCACAGTGATCTATCCGAACGCGACTATTGGTGCAGGCGCCACGGTGGGCAGCGATTGCACGATCCATTCGAATGTCGCCATTCGCGAGCGCTGCACCGTCGGGGATCGCGTGATTCTGCAGAACGGCGTGGTCATTGGCGGCGATGGCTATGGCTTCGTGCGTCGTGGTGATGGCACGCACGAAAAAATCCCGCAGGTTGCCGTCGTCGTCATCGAGGACGATGTGGAGCTTGGTGCGAATACGACGGTGGATCGTCCGGCTGTTGGCGAAACCCGCATCAAGACGGGCACCAAGATCGACAACCTCGTGCAGATCGGCCACGGTGTCACCGTTGGCCGCAACGTGCTGATGGCGGCGCAGGTGGGCATCGCCGGGAGCACCGACGTGGAAGACGATGTGGTGTTCGGCGGTCAGGTGGGCGTGGGCGGGCACCTGACGATCGGACGTGGAGCGATTGCCGTCGGGCAATCAGGTGTCACCAACTCGCTCGACCCGGGCGCATTCGTCGCCGGGTATCCCGCGATCGACAGCAGAGACTGGCGCAAGGCCTCCGTCCTGTTCCGTCGGCTTCCCGAGATGAAGCGACGCATCGAGCAGCTCGAAGCCCGCGTGGCAGAGCTCACGCGCGCACTCACCCAACCCGAAAGGTCATCCGAGTGATTCAGGTCGTTCGCAGATCGCACTGCGCCGCGATGGCGCTGTTGGTAGTGGTGTCGGCGGTTTCGGCGCGAGCGCAAGACCAGGCCCCTCCCGCGGAGCCGGCGCGCACGGTGGAGTTCATGTCGCGTACCGCATTTCACATGAACGCGCAGCACTTGTCCGGTGACGACCCACGCTATGTGTGGGACGCCGACTTCGGCGGGGAGCTCGACGTTGTTGACTACGGCGTCGGACGGTTTACCTTCGAGGCGAACTATCAGGTTGTGGTCGGCGAAGAGATTCGTTACTTCGATCCCAACCAGGGCAACTACATCCTGGCGGGCAACGTCTCAGCACGCACGCGGGGGTTCGAAATCGCGGGGCAGTTGTATCACCAGTCACGACATCTCGCGGATCGACCCAAACAGGATGCCATCGACTGGAACACGCTCGGTGGACGCGTACGTAAAGCGTTCCAATACCGCGAGGCCACCTTTGATGCGCGTGGCGATCTTCGTGGCGTGTTCATGAAGACCACCGTCGATTATTCGTGGGAGCTCGATGCCGCTGTGCGCAGCGACGTGAAGGTGCGTCCGTGGATTGGTCTGCTCGCTGCGGCGGATGTTCGCTACCTTGGCGTTGACGGCAGCCAGAATCGAGGCAATCAAACCGGCTACAAAATCGAAGGTGGCGTCCGGTTTGAAGGTCGCGCGGGGGCGATCGAGCTCTTTGTCGCCGGCGAACGCCGAATCGACCCTTATCCGGTCGAGGTAGGTGTTGCGCAGTGGTTCGCCGCCGGCTTTCGCCTTCTCAGTCGCTCGTCTGGACGATAATTGACGAGTATGCGCCTCCGGAACCAATCGACCCGGCTCGCCGTGTTCGCACTGGCGGCCGTCCTCACGGTGGCGTATGCGTCGGTGCATGCCGCCGTCCGTCCCCCGAAGCTTCAGTACCAGATCACGACGCTCGAGAACGGGCTGCGCGTGATCCTGTCTGAGGATCACTCCACTCCGATCGTTCACGTATCGGTCACGTATCACGTCGGCTCGAAGAACGAACGTGCCGGTCGCACCGGGTTCGCGCATCTCTTCGAGCACATGATGTTCAAGGGCTCCAAGAACGTCGAGCCCGAATCGCACACATCGATCGTTGCCAGCGTTGGTGGCCGCAGCAACGCGTTCACCACCGAAGACGAGACTGTGTTCTGGCAGACGTTGCCGTCGCACTACCTGCCGCTCGCGATGTGGCTCGAGGCAGATCGCATGGCGACGCTGAGAATCGATGACGAGGCGTTCAAGCGCGAGCGCGAGGTGGTGAAGGAAGAGCGCCGCATGCGTGTCGAGAACCAGCCGTACGGCCGGTTGTCCGAGATCATCTTCAACAACGCGTTCACGACCCACCCCTACAAGCACCCGACGATCGGCAGCATGGTCGATCTCGAGGCAGCGTCGATTGCCGACGTGCGTGAGTTCCACGAGACCTACTACGTTCCCGAGAACGCCACCGTCGTCATCGTTGGCGACTTCGACGCGGCGCAGTCGCTCTCGATGGTGAATCAGTATTTCGCGCGGGTGCCGAAGGCAAAGCGTCCCGTACCGAGGGATTTGCCGAAGGAGCCGCCGCAGACGAAGGAACGCCGCGCCGTCATCGAAGAAACGTGGCCGTTGCCCGCTGTCGTCGTCGCGTACCACATCACGTACGACGGGCACCCGGATGCATATCCGCTGCACATTGCCGCGAAGATCATGTCGGATGGGCAGAGCGCGCGTATTCCGCGCGAGCTGGTCTATAACAAGCGGATTGCGCTGACCGCATTCGGCAGTGGCAACATCATCGAAGACCCGAACCTGTTCTACGCCGTCGCCATCGTCCAGCCCGGACAGACGCCTGAGGCCGCAGAGCGGGCGTTGATCGCCGAGTTCGAGAAGATGGCGCAGCAGCCGGTCGCGGATGGTGAGTTGCAGCGGGCCAAGAACCAGTTCGCGCGCGACTACATCGTCAGTCGCGAGTCGAATGAGGACAAGGCCCGGCACCTCTCTCACGCGGCGGTGATTCACAATGACATCACGACGGCGGACGGCGAGTTCGACATCTTCATGAACGTGACGCAAGCCGACGTGCAGCGCGTCGCAAAGACCTACTTCACGCCAACGAATCGTGTCGTGCTGCACATCCTCCCCAAGGGGGGCTCGCGATGAGCAACTCCCAACTCCCAATTTCCAACTCCCAAGGTCCAGGGACCCAACTCCCAAGATTCCTTTTGGGAGTTGGAAGTTGGTTCTTGGGCGTTTGTTTGAGCGTCTCCCCGGCCTTCGCGCAGGCCGAATGGCCGACTGAAAGGGCGCCGCGGCCGTTGGCGGCTCGCGAGGTGAAGTTCCCGCTGTTCCAGGTGAAGTCGCTGTCGAACGGCATGCAGGTGATCACCGTTGCGCATCACGAGCAGCCTGCGGTCACGATGCGTCTCCTCGTGCGGGCCGGTGCGGCGCAGGATCCGGAGAACAAGGGCGGACTCGCCGAGCTCGTCGCGAAGCTGCTCGACCAAGGGACAACGACGCGAAGCGCGCAGCAGATTGCGGATCAGATCGATTCGATCGGTGGCGCGATGGGCACCGGGTCGGGTACTGATCTGACCTTCGTCAACGCCGTCGTGATGAAGGATTCCGTCGCTCTGGCGATGGATCTCGTTCACGACGTCGTCCGTCGCCCCGCGTTTTCGCCGGAAGAGATCGAACGCCAACGCGAGCAGGCACTGTCCTCCCTGCGCGTGAGCGGTGAGGATCCGTCGTATGTCGCGTCGATGCTCTTCGATCGGCTGGTCTACGGGTTCCATCCGTATGGGAAGCCGGGCGGCGGCACCACGTCGT
>Ga0247825_10002040_pt1 | contig 13338 bp, 13 predicted proteins | sample 13C_Vanillin_Day_FD_194413 | JGI IMG/M metagenome (GOLD analysis project Ga0247825, IMG submission 194413) | Soil microbial communities from agricultural site in Penn Yan, New York, United States - 13C_Vanillin_Day48 | ecosystem: Environmental > Terrestrial > Soil > Agricultural land | place...
CCGGCACGGCCACCGGACAGCAGGTCCAGCCCGGACAGCCGCCGGGCGAGGTCGGCCGGCTCGTTGTAGGTGGTGTTCTGGGTGGCCACCAACCCGATGTGCCGGGTGATGCCGGCCAGCGCCGCGAGCTGGGTGATCGCGTCCGGCCTGCCCACGATGTCGAGATCGAGGATCTTGCCTTCCTGTTCCCGCAGGCGCAGGCCCTCACCGAGGAAGAAGGCGTCGAACAGGCCCCTCTCGGCGGTCAGTGCCACCCGCCGGAACGTTTCGAAGTCGATCTGCGATCCGCTCGACGGATCCGACCAGATCGTCGTGTGATTGACGCCCTGGAAGAAGACACCGAAGTGCACCTGGGCGCCGGGCCTGGCGTACGAGTAGTCGGTCATGTTCTCCACAACCTTTCAGCGAGAAGAGACTTCGAGGCGCTCGGCCTGGAATCGGGTGACGGGACGGTCGAGGCCCAGCGTGCTGCGCAGGGTCGAACCGGGGACGGGGCGGTGGGCGATGCGGGCGCGCAGGAGTGCCGGGACCACGGACCGCGCGAGCACCGGAAGATCCTCGTCGACGACGGCGGGATGCAGGCGCACACCGTCGACGTGCGCATCCAGTGCGCGCAGCAGTTCCAGCAGCCCGGTGGCATCGCCGGCGAACGACAGCCGTCCGCTCGGCGGGGCGGGCGGGGACGAGCCGAGTGCCACATCCAGTTCGGCGAACACCAGCGGTGTGCCGCCTGCCTTCGCGCGCCCGGCGGCCGCGGTGGTGTCCTCGAGTGTCGGTCCGGACACCAGCACCACGTCGACCAGGGAGGGATCGGTGTTCCCCTCGGGGCCGAACACCACCAGTTGCCCCTGCGGCGGTCGTGGCACGATGGCCGGACCCTTCACCGAGTAGGTCTCGCCCTGGAAGTCGATGTAGTGCAATCGGTCGCGGTCGACGAAACGCCCGGTGGTGTGGTCGCGGATCACCGCGTCGTCCTCCCACGAATCCCACAGGTCCCGGACCACGGTGATCGCGTCCCGTTCCTCCCGCGCGAGGTCGGCGGGTGCGGTGACCTCGGCCCGGCCGAGGGCGCTCGCGACCCGCGGGTCGGTGTCGCGTGCTGCGATCCAGCCGCCGCGACCGCGCGACGCGTAGTCGAGCGTCGCGAGCTGGGAGGACGTGTGGAACGGCTCGGCGTATGTGGTGCCGACGACCGGTACGAGACCGATCGTGCTGGTGGTCGCGGCGACGAACGCTGCGCGGTTCACCGCGTCGATCCGGCCCACGGGTCCCCCGTCCGCGCCGGGCGGCAGGAGCGAATCGTCGAAGGAGGCGAACGTGAAACCGGCGTTCTCCGCTGCCGCGACCCGGTCCGCCACCGTTCGCCCGGTCAGCAACCGGTCCGGTGTGTGCGCGGCTCGTCGCCAGGCTTCGGGATGCGCACCCTCGCCGTCGAGTTCGATGCCCAGAACCAGGCTCATGCGTTTTCCTCCTCGGTGCCGGCCGTGAGGGGGCGGCTCGGAATGGTCTCGCGCAGCGCGGGTGCCACCTCGGCCTGGAACAGCTCCAGGCTTTCGCGGTGCTGCTTGTCGCTGCCGACGCGGTCGGCGCTCAGGTGGATCACCTCGTGCCCGAACTGCTCGTGGTAGCGCTGCACCTTGTCGATCACCTGCTGCGGGCTGCCGATCAGTGCGGAGCTGCGTTCGACGAAGTCCTCGACGGTTTCGAACACCACCGGAAGTCCTGCCCTGCGGGCGAAGTCGAGGCGGGCGGCGTGAATCGGCCGCCACACGTCGAGCGCATCCTGTGAGTTCGGCGTCACGTAGAACCCGGCAGTTCCGGCGCCGACGAGGGCGTCGGCGGGATCGTGACCGTAGTGGGCCCACCGTTCGCGGTAGTGGCGGACGAGTTCGGCGTACGAGTCGATGGGGTACGTGACGTTCGCGGAGAAGATCGGATCACCGTAGCGGGCCGCGAGATCCACCGATTCCTTGCTCGTCGCGCTGCCGTGCCAGATCCGGATCCGCCGCTGCAGCGGGCGCGGCAGTGCGACAGCGTGCTCGAGAGACGGCCGGAACGTGCCTTCCCAGGTGACGTCCTCGCTCTCCCACAACTGCCGGAACAGTTCGTAGCCCTCGCGGTTGCGGTCCCACTGATCGTCGGGGGTGACGTGGAACAGCTCCGCCTGCGCGGTGCCGTTGCCCTTGCCGATGATGAGCTGCAGCCGGCCGCCCGACAGGTTGTCCAGCGTCGAGTAGTCCTCGAACGCACGGACCGGGTCGAGCAGGCTCAGCGTGGTGACCGCCGTCCACAACTGCAGCGTGCTGGTGCGCGCCGCGATGGCGCTGAGCACCACGGGTGGGGACGAGGACAGGAAGGGATGTTCGTGGCGCTCGCCCACCGCGAACCCGTCGTACCCCAGTTGCTCGGCGAGGACGGCGGACTCCACGACCTCCTGCAGCCTCGCCGCAGTGCCGATCTTCTCCCCGGTCACCGGATCCGGTTGGTGAGTGATCAGGCTCATCAGCAGAAACTTCATACGGACTCGTACTCCTTTGCGGCACAGGCGGAAGGCAGAGTGGTAGCGGTGTGCAGGATCTTCTCGAATCCGTGGATTCCGACGTCCTGCGGTGGGAGGGTGCGGTCGAACAGTGCCGTGTACCCCGCGGCCAGATACAGGGCCACCGCCTCGGGCTGCCGCGGCCCCGTGGTGAGGAAGATGCGGGAGAAACCGGCCCGGACGATCTCGGCCTCGAGCTCCCGCAGCACGATTCGTCCGAGGCCGCGGCGGCGGTGCGCCGACGAGGTCCAGATCCGTTTGAGTTCGGCAGTCGTGTCGTCGTAGCGGCGGAAGGCCCCGCCCGCCACGGACGCCCCCTCCTCGACCACGACGAGCAACGCGCCACCCGGTGCGGCGAACTCCTCCGCCGGATACGTGCTGAGATCGTCGTAGATCTCGTCGCGGGTGCGCCCGTACCGAGTGCTGTACTCGATCGCCAGTTCTTCGAGCAGCGGCGCGGCCAGTGGATCCGCCTGGTCGACGAACACGGTCTGCACGGATTCGGTCCTCTCGGTCACTGGTCCTCCTGTCAGCTGGTCTTCGGGAGTCCGGGCGGGTTGACGACCGACGTGCCGACGGCCTCGCTCGCGATGTTCCAGCGGTCGAGAACCTGCGCATACGTGCCGTTCTCGATGATGTGATTGATGGCCTCGTTGACGGCGGTCACCAGTCCGTTGTCCTTCTTGGTGAGCACGGCGATCTCACCCTGGAGGGCGTCGCCTGCCCCCGAGAACGTTCCGGCGATCTCGCTCTCCCCTGCCTGCGCCACGTGGAACGACGAGGACGGGTTGGGCCCGAAGTAGGCGTCGATCCGGCCCGACGCGAGGGGAAGGTAGTAGTCGGTGACGTTCTGGTAATAGGTGATGTCGGTGGGTTCGAGCCCCGCCGCGACGTTCTGCTCACTCCACTTCACCAGCAGCGCTTCCTGATTGGTGCCGGAGGAGACCGCGATCTTCAGGCCCGCGACGTCCTTGGGCTCCTTGATCTGGATGCCGCTGTCCTTCTTCGTCTCGAACGCGACCGTGTCGAGGCGGTACGTCGAGAAGTCGTACTTCTCCTTCCGCTCCTCGGTGACGGTGACGTTCGAGATGAACGCGTCGGCCTCCCCCGAGTCGATTCGAACGAAGTTCTGCGCCCAATCCGCGGCCTGGAGGTCGACCTTCAACCCGAGAACGTCGCCGATCAGGTACGCGAAGTCGGTCTCCGAGCCGATGAGCGTCTTGTCGTCGTCGGCGTAGAAACGCAGGGGCGGGGCGGAACCGGCACTGCCTGTCACGATGAGCGTGCCGCGGTCGCGGATCTGCTGGGGAACCTTCGCGGCGATCGACTCGACCTCGTCGGTGGTGATGCGATTCTGGTCTGCGGTGAGGTTGTATCCGGCGGCCGAGGTCGGCCCCGATCCCTCGTCCTCGACGTCGCCGCCCCCGCACGCGGCGGCGAGCAGCGCGACGGTGGTGAGGGCCGAGGCCAGAATCTTCGAACGGAACCGTGCGGTGGACATGTGTGCCTTTCGGGGATCCACACCGAGGTGTGGAGAATCAGAGAACTCGGGAGAGGAATGCTGTGGTGCGGTCGTGCTGCGGGTTGTCGATGACCTGCGAGGGCGGGCCCTGTTCCACGACGACGCCGGCGTCCATGAAGACCGCCGTGTCGGCGACCTCCCGCGCGAAGCCCACCTCGTGGGTGACGATCACGAGGGTCGCGCCGTCCCGTGCCAGTTGTTTGATCACGGCGAGGACCTCACCGACCAGTTCGGGGTCGAGGGCCGACGTGGGTTCGTCGAACAGGATCACCGCCGGGCGCAGTGCGAGGGCCCGGGCGATCGCGACCCGCTGTTGCTGGCCGCCGGACAGTTGTCGCGGGTACTCGTGGGCCTTGTCGCGCACGCCGACCCGTTCCAGCAGCGCGATCGCCTCGGCCTCGACCTCGGCGCGGTCGCGGCCCTGCGCCGACACCGGCGCCTCGATCACGTTCTCCAGCACCGTGAGGTGGGGGAACAGATTGAAGGTCTGGAACACGAATCCGATCCGGGAACGCTGCTTCAGGATCTCGCGTTCACGCAGTTCGTGGAGTTTGTTGCCCTTGCGCCGGTAGCCGATGAGGTCGCCGTCGATGCGGATGGTGCCCCGGTCGACCTTCTCCAGGTGGTTGAGTGTGCGCAGCAGCGTGGACTTGCCGGAACCCGAAGGCCCCAGGATCACCGTCACCTCGCCCTTGCGGACCAGCAGGTCCACACCCTGCAGGACTTCGAGTGCGCCGAAGGACTTGTGGACTCCGCGAACTTCCACCGCGAACTCCGCCGGAGTGGCTTCGACCGTCATTTCGTGGCACCTCTCGGTACGGAGACACCGGCGTCACGGATCTCGGCGAACTTCCGGGTGAGCTTCTGCCACGGAGTCGGCGGCAGTGCCCGAGCCGATCCGCGCGCGTAGTGCCGCTCGACGTAGTACTGGCCGATCGACAACAGCGTGGTCAGGATGATGTACCAGATCGTCGCGACCATCAGCAGCGGTACGACGCGGCCGTTGCGGCCGAAGATCACCTGAACCTGGTAGAACAGTTCGGCGATCGCCATCGTCGACACGATCGAGGTGCCCTTGAACAGGCTGATCACCTCGTTCGCGGCGTTCGGCAGGATGCCGCGCATCGCCTGGGGGAGAACGATCTTGAAGAACTGGCGTCGGCGCGGGATGCCCAGCGACTGCGCCGCCTCGATCTGCCCGTGGTCGACCGAGATGATGCCGGAGCGGATGATCTCGGCGGAGTACGCGGCCTGGTGCAGGGCAAGCCCGATGACGGCGGCGGTGAAGCCGCTGATGACGCCGTTGACCTCGAACGTGAAGAACCCCGGTCCGAACGGAATGCCCAGCGACAGAGTCTGATACAGGTACGTGATGTTGAACCAGAACAGGAGCTGCACGATCAGCGGAATCGACCGGAAGGCCCAGATGTACACCCAGGCGATCACCTGCAGGACCGGGTTGTGCGACAAGCGGCTGACCGCAAGCACCACGCCGAGGGCGAATCCGAGGACCGTCCCCCACAGCGTCAGCTTCACCGTCATCCACAGCGCCTGCAGCACGGAGCCGGCGGTGAAGTACTTGGCGAACGTGGCCCAGTCCCATCCCGGGTTGGTGGCGAGGCCGTGGACGAACTGGGCGAGCAGTACCAGCACGGCGGCGCTGACGATCCACCGCCACGGATGCCACGTCCGTGCCACTTCCAGCGCGGCGTCCGCGTCGCCGGAGGGCACTGAATCGAGGGGCGCGGCCGAACGCGCCCGAACGGGGGCGCTCACGCTCCCTCACCACTTACGACAGTCATCACTGAGGCGGCCTTTCACCTGGAACGGGACGGGAGGAGGGCGCGTCTTCCGCGGGATGCGGGCGCGCGTCAGTCGCTCACCGGGCGAAATGCCCGGTGAGCGTGCTGTCAGACCTCGTCAACAGTGGCAGGAGGTGGTCCGGCACAGGTCGATGTGCCGTCTGCGCCACGCAGGGCGCGCAAGGTAGTTCATGTGCTGCCTTCCATCGATCCCGGCGGTAGCACCCGCACCCGAAGAATTCGGAAGGGTTGCTGCGACGTCAACGAGCCAGGTCTCTCGGTCGCTCTGGATGGTTGAAGCGAACACTAGCCGCATTCCCGAAGCCCGTCAACACGAGGTATTTCCCTGCAACACAGGGGAAATGGCGTCGAGCGGACACAAGAATCACCGTGCGCAGAAGTACTGACAGGCAGCGAATCATGCGGTTGGATTGTGCGTGCAGCCCTGTATTTCCGCGGCGGTGCGACCCGGCTGCCGGGCCTTCCGACGCCCTTGTAACGTCGCCTCGGTGACACCACTCGAAGTCATCGCGATCCTGGTAGCCGGCGTAGGCGCGGGCGCGATCAACGCCATCGTCGGCAGCGGCACGCTCATCACCTTCCCCACCCTGGTGGCATTCGGGTTCCCTCCGGTGACCGCCACGATGTCGAACGCGATCGGCCTGGTCGCCGGTGGCGTATCCGGCACTTGGGGTTACCGGCGGGAACTGGCCGGGCAGGGACCGCGACTGCGGTGGCAGATACCGGCGTCACTGTGCGGTGCGATTCTCGGCTCGTGGCTACTGCTGCACCTGCCCGAAACTGTGTTCGAACTCGTCGTCCCGGTGCTGCTGATCCTCGCCCTGATCCTGGTGGTGCTGCAGCCGAAGATCCAGGCCTGGGCAAAGCAGCGCGGCAGCCACGAGGCCGGCCTGAGCCCGGCGCGCCTCACCCTGCTGACCGTCGGGACGTTCGCCGTGGGCGTGTACGGCGGATACTTCACCGCTGCGCAGGGCATCCTGCTGATGGGTGTGATGGGCGCGATCCTGCCCGAGAGCCTGCAACGGATGAACGGCGCGAAGAACCTGCTCTCGCTCATCGTCAACGTCGTCGCCGCGACCGCGTACACGCTCGTGGCCTTCGAGCGGATCAGCTGGGCGGCCGCCGGCCTCATCGCGGTGGGTTCGCTGCTCGGAGGCGTCCTCGGGGCCCGCTACGGCCGCAGGCTGTCGCCCACCGCGTTGCGGGGAACCATCGTCGTCGTCGGCCTCATCGGTCTGTTCCGCCTGCTCGCATAGTCGCGCATGCACCCTCCCCCTCCCTCATACTGAGTCGGTGAGCAACGACGTAGAGCACCCGGGCTGGACCTATCTCATGGACATGGACGGCGTTCTCGTCCACGAAGAGCACCTGGTCCCCGGGGCCGACCTGTTCCTGGCAGAACTCCGGGAATCCGGTACCCCGTTCATCGTCCTGACCAACAATTCGATCAGGACTCCGCGCGATCTCCGCGCCCGTCTGCTCCGCACCGGCCTGGACATTCCCGAGGAATCGATCTGGACGTCCGCCCTGGCCACCGCGACGTTCCTGGCGAACCAGCGCCCCGGCGGCAGCGCGTACGTCGTCGGCGAATCCGGGCTCACCACCGCACTGCACGACATCGGGTACGTCCTCACCGAGAACGACCCCGACTACGTGGTCCTCGGCGAGACCCGCACCTACTCCTTCGAAGCGATCACCACCGCAATTCGTCTGGTGGAGAGGGGCGCTCGCTTCATCGCCACCAACCCCGACCCCACCGGCCCGTCCCGGGAGGGTTCCCTTCCGGCCACGGGATCCGTTGCAGCACTGATCAGCAGGGCCACCGGTCGCGACCCGTACTACGTGGGCAAGCCGAATGCGCTGATGATGCGCTCGGCGCTGCGGGCAATCGGCGCGCACTCCGCGAACACGCTGATGATCGGCGACCGCATGGACACCGACATCGTCTGCGGGCTCGAGGCCGGGCTGCAGACCATCCTCGTCCTCACCGGAATTTCGACGCGGGATTCGGTGGAACTGTTCCCCTACCGCCCCACCGCGGTGCTCAAATCGGTCGCCGATCTGGTCGGCCGCACGTCGGATCCGTTCGGCGATGCGGCTCCGCCGCCCGTGAGTACTTCTTAACCGCGGGACGTTGACAAGTACTCACGGGTGACGGCAGCCGGTGATACCCCTGATGGTCGCTGCCCTGTACGTCCCGAACGTGATCCGGTTCCCGTCTCCACCGGCGAACGTCACGTCGTGGCGTCCGGGTCGGTCGGCGTGCACGTCGAGTCGGTCCATTCCGGCGTCGGTGGCGATCGCACGGGCCGCGGCCAGCACGGCGGGCCAGTCCGCGTCGCCGATCGGGGTGTCGGACAGCAATGCCTGCGTGGTGACGGAAAGCCCCTCCGTGTACGCATACGGTCCCGGGCATCCGCCGCCCTGGCTGCGTTCGCGATGCCACTGCCACCGGACATCCGGTGCAATCGCAGCGACGGCCTCGCTGATCCGCACCAGCGCATCGGTGACCTGCCGCTCGGTGACCGCGAGTGTCGGCCGGTCGCTCAGGCTCGCTGCCGCCGCCGCGATCTCCTCGTCGCTGAAGTTGTACGGGTTGTCCGTCACGCCACCACATCCGCTCGTCAGGATCGCCGCACCGATCACGGCGACCGCCTTCACTGCCCACCCGCCATCCGTCACCTGATCGCCAGTTCCGGCATGCCCGCGACGATCACCGCCATGTTGTAGCCGGACGTCCGCAGCTCTCCGTTGCCACTCGGCCGTGGGTACTCGCTGTGCCCGTCGGCGTCTTCCCGCCGCACGCCGTCGGGGGTGGTCGCCTCACGCACCGACAGTTGTTCGAGGTCGGCCTGCACCGGGTCGGGTCCGAGCCGGCCGAACCCGTCGACCACGGCGATGGGGTCGTCGTGCGCGCGCATCACGAATCCGTGGCCGGGCGCCAACCCGAGGTCCGATTCGTCGTTCGCGTCGAACCCGGGCGAGCCGTAGAACACGGCGTCGTCGACGGGCTGTCCCGGTCCCGGATCCTGCAACGCCAGGCCCTGAGTGTACGAACCGTACGAATGACCGAGGGCAGTGATGTGCGGGTCGGGTTTCTGCGAGGCGACGTCGAGGCCGTCATAGAATGACGCGAGTTTCGGGGCGCCCGCCGTCGCGCGGTCGGACTGCCAGGAATCGACGAGCCATCCGCGCCCGAGATTCTGGTCGAGGAACGGCACGTCGTAATTGCCCGGACCGGTGGTGGCCGGAGGCTGATACCCCAGCCACGCGATCGTCGACACCGTCTCACCGGTGCGGCCGGCCAGGTCCAATTGCCGTTCGGTCTCGGCCTTCAGCGCCGCCGCCTCGTCGGTCATCCCGCGCAGCGAGGCGACCGTCGTGTCGATGCCCGGTGTGGTGACGGAGATGTGGTCGGCGGTGTCCGGGTCGCCGAGCGCGAACGCGGCCATCGTCCGCTCCCCCGACTGCAGGTCGAGCAGCATCAGCCTGCCGTCCGGGTGATCGCGCACGAGTTTCTCCAGATCGCCCAGGTCCCGCAGCTTCTGCTCGGCATACCACAGCGCCGCATCGTCGTCGGTGAAGGCTCCGCCGAACCTGGTGCGGTCCAGCCTTTCCCGGATCCGGGCCCGTTCCTCCTCCCACCGCGACCGCTCGTCGTCGAACCGGCCGACGTTCGCCTCGTGCCGCACCGCGGACGGGATTCCGTCGCGATCACCCACCCACTCGGGATGCTGCTCGATCACCTCGCGGCGCTGGGCTGCCGGCAGGGCGTCCCAGTACTCGCGGTTGTCGAGCGGGGAGCCGTCCGGCGGCGGCGCCGGGGCGGACAGTCCGGTGCCCGGGCGATCCGTCTCACCGGGTTCGGTCGCGCCGTCCGCGGCCCGCGTCAGGACAGCGGCCGCGTCGGCGACGAGGTCCTCCGCCTGCAGGATCAACGCCCGGGCGGCGGCACGAAGTTCGTCACGCCGCGCTGCCGCAGCGTCGACAGTCGGTCCGGGCGCATCGATGATGTCCCCGTTGTCGGACAGGGCCATTCCGTGGGCGGCAGCCGCTTCGCGGAGGCCGTCGAGCTCGGCCTGCAGGTGCGTGACCGCGTCGACCATCTCACGGATCAACCGCTCGACGACAGTGATCGCCGCGACCTCGCCGGTCAGATCATCCGCGGCGATCCGGAAGCGTCGACGCGCGGCGTCGGCGGCGTCCGCCTGCCACGTCGGCAACCGGCCGATGTCGGCGAGACGGTCCTGCACGAAACCGATCGTGGCCAGTCGGGCGGACAGCGACCGTTGCACGGCCTGCAGCGCACTGGTGTCCCACCGGGCAATGTCCCTCAGATTCACGATCCCCCCCAGGATGCATAATGCCCGTACCCTAACGGATCGATCGCATCAGCGGAGTCCGATCTCGTCTCGACCGACACGAAGGATCGAAAATGAGCGATTCCACCCACGTCGACACAGCGGCCCTACGCGCAGCGGCCAGTCAGCTCGACATCCTGTTCGACGAGGCGTGCTCACAGCTGAACACCACCGACGCGGCCCTCGCCGACTCGGGTACGGCGTGGCCGGATGCGACCGGTGCCGCGTTCGGCCGGTTCACGTTCTACCTGGACGATCGACGGGAGTTGTTGCAGCAGTCTGTTGCCGAGATGTCGACGAACCTCGTCGAGTGCGCGCGCCGGTACGACGCTCAGGACAAGGCCACCGCCGGGCACCTCGACGAGGTCGCGCCGGCCACGAGCCTCGACCTCTAGGCGCTTCGCACCCGTGCGCCTTTGTGGTTGCCGGAACAACCAGAAAGGCGCACGGGCGGCGGAGCCGCCTATCCGAGCTCCGCCTCGGCGGCGGCCCAGAAGGCCACGATCTCTGCGGCCATCTCTTCGGGACACTCCTCCGGCAGGTGGTGTCCGATGCCCTCGAATACGCGGTCGCGGACGTTGGTACTGAACTGGCGCATCGTATGGAACAGGTTGTCGGCGTCAGCGTAGGAACCGCCGAGTGTCAGCATGGGCATGCCGAGTTGCTTCTGTTTGCGAGCTTCGCTTGCGGCACGGCCTCGCGGGCTGAATACCTCGCGGTAGTAGTTCAGTCCCGCCCGAACCGCCCCGGGCTTGGAGAAGACACGGAGGTACTCCTCGAATGCTTCCGAATCGATAACCCATGTGCGCGCAAGCTTGGACGGGCCGAAGAACCAGCTGAGGAATTCTCGTTCCCGGCCGTGGATGAGCGCCTCCGACAGTCCCTCGACTCGGTTGAAGTAGAAGTGCCACTGACGTGCGTTCAGACTGTCGTCGGGATAGCCGCGCTCGGGCAGAGGTGACACCCAGGGGATATGAGCGTCCGAGAGGACCAGAGTGCGTACATCCTGCGGATACGCCGCGGCGTGCGCATGTGCGATCCAGCTTCCCGTGTCGTGGCTGACGATGTCGAGGCCGTCCGGGCCCGCGAGTCCGAGTTGCTCGATCAAGACGTGTACGTCCTCGGCAACGTTGTCCAAACCATATCCCTCACTGGGCATATCACTGTCGCCGAATCCGCGTGGGTCGATGGCGTAGACGCGACGCCCAGCCTCGACGAGAAGGGGAATGATGTAGCGCCACGCATACCAGCTCTGCGGCCAGCCCGGTATCAGCAGGACTGGGTCACCCTCGCCCGCGACGACATAGTGCAGTCGCACTCCCTCGGCGACGGGGACGAGGCCGTGCTGCAGATCATGCATCTGGACGCTCATGTGGCTGTGCTGCGGCACTGGATAGGGTGGGGTCGCGGTTCCGAACCGGGTCGAAGCCGACGGGGTCGTTGTAGTGGCTCTGTCAGACATGACAGCGAGTAACCTCCATGTGGTCGTTGGGCAGTAGAGAGTCGGATGTTCGCGTGGGTCGCTATTTGATGAAGCTGTATCGGCTTCTGTCGATTGTCAGTGCGACCGACGCAACCACTACGAGCCCTTTCACGATCTCCTGGGTGAAGTTGTTCACGCCGGTGAGGTCCATACCGTTCGACAGCAGGGCGATGACGACGACGCCCAGAACCGTCCGATGCGCTCCCCCCAGTCCTCCCGAGAGGGCTGTTCCGCCCATGACGACCGCTGCAATGGAATCCAGCAGGAGCGCATCACCGGCGCTGGGCGAGCCGGCTTGAACTTGGCCGGTGAGGATGACCCCACCCAATCCGCACAACGCTCCGCCGAGCACGAAGGCGAGAATCTTGTACCTGCGCAGATTGATTCCGGACAGTACGGCCACCGGTTCGCCGCCCCCGATCGCATACAGATACCGCCCGAACTTGGTCCGGAACGAAACGGCGGTCAGGAGAGCCGCTACAGCCAGCACGATGAAAATCACATTGGGTATACCCAGGAGCGACTTCGAATTGACGAACTCGGGAAGCGCCGTGCTCGAGTAGACGATTGCACTACCCCCGGACAAGTGCCCGGCGACACCGGCACACACCGACATGGTTCCCAGGGTGACGAGGAACGAGGGCACCTTCAGTCCCGTGTAAATGGCGCCGTTGGCGAAGCCGATCGCCGCACCTGCCAGCACGCCGGCGGTGATGGCGCCCAGAAGCCCGATCCGATCGACCGCTGCTGCGGTCACGAGCCCTGACAAGGTGACATTTGCACCGACCGACAGATCGATCGATCCGATCACAATGACGATCGTCCCAGCCAATGCGACGAGAAGGAGGACCGCAGCCTGCCTTCCGATATTTGTCGCGTTGTCGAATGTCAGGAACTGAGGGCTGGTGATCGTGAAGTACGCGATGATCGCAAAGACCGAAACGAAAGGGTATACGAGCGTGCTGTTCTTTCGTAAAGTTTCCGATATGTCGAGGGTGGTTCTTTCGAGAGTCGCACTTGTCATGATCAGACCATCTCCTTGACGATATCTCGCTCGTCGGGCTTCGCGCTCGACGGGCTCTCCAGCGACGCGGTGATTGCACCCGATCGCATTACCAGAATCGTGTTCGACAGCCCGATGATCTCGGGCAGGTTGTCCGACACGAGGATTACGCTCCCACCTGATTCCGTGAAGGAGCGGACCAGTTCGTACAGTTCTTCTTTGGCACCGACATCCAGGCCGCGACACGGATCATCGAGTACCAGAATCGAAGGCTCACGTTCGAGGCATCGGCCGAATACCACTTTTTGCTGATTTCCCCCGGACAGCCTGCCGATCAACGCATCCGGTCCTGGCGCCTTGATACGTAGCCTGTCGATCCAGCGCTGTGTCATCGCGCGACTTCTCCGCAGGTTCAGGACTGCGGTGCCGCGGTACCTGAGCTTGTCGAGCAACGTGAGTGTCAGGTTCTTCTCGACGCTATGAGAAAGAATGACACCTTCGGTAGTCCGCTCCGCCGGAACGTACTGAATGCCCTGCCTGATCGCGTGGGAAATCGAACCATTACGTAGGGGCACGCCCGCGACATCGATGAATCCCCGGTCTGATT
>Ga0247825_10002041_pt1 | contig 13337 bp, 14 predicted proteins | sample 13C_Vanillin_Day_FD_194413 | JGI IMG/M metagenome (GOLD analysis project Ga0247825, IMG submission 194413) | Soil microbial communities from agricultural site in Penn Yan, New York, United States - 13C_Vanillin_Day48 | ecosystem: Environmental > Terrestrial > Soil > Agricultural land | place...
TGCGTCAGCTCACGATGGAAGTGCTCCTGGGTGGTGAACCTCACGAGACGCCGCAGGAGAAGATCGACGACTGGGAGTCGACGAACGCGTCCCGGCTGGCCAGGGCGAGGTCCGCTCTCACCGAAATTTTCGAGTCTGGGACCCTTGACCTCGCGACGCTCTCGGTGGCGGCGCGTCAGGTACGCAGCATGGTGCGAGGTATGGGCACCCGATCGGAGGTATGACGTTGAGCGAGGGCTTTCACGCGGAGGTCGAAGTTCGATGGTCGGACATGGACGTCTTCCAGCACATCAACCACGCACGGATGGTGACGTTGCTGGAGGAGGCGCGGATTCCCTGGCTGTTCGAGGACGACCGGCCCACTGTCACGTTGCGTGACGGCGCGGTCATCGCGGACCTCCATGTGCGCTACCGCGGGCAACTCCGGCACAGCGATTCACCGCTCGACGTCCTGATGTGGGTGGAGAAGGTGCGCGCGGTCGATTTCACGATCAACTACGAGGTCCGCCCGAAGGGCGTCGACGTCTCGGTCGCGCCGTCCGTCATCGCCTCCACGCAGATCGCGGCGTTCGACATCGACACCCAGCGACTGCGCAGAATCACCGACGTCGAGCGTGCGTACCTGGAGAGCTGGCAACGTGCATGAGCGCGTCCTGTCGATCCCGGACGCCACGGAGCGCGGTGATCTCGCCACGTTCCTCACGCGGGTGGTCCGGTTGGACGAGTCGACGGTGGTGCGTCTGCGTCAACGGGGACCCGGCCGCCTGACGATCTGGGCGGCAACCGGTTTCGACGCGCTGGCGGTGCGCACGGTCGCGGGGACCATCACCCCCGACGACACGTCGGCTGCCGGCGACCAACTGCTCGCCGCCCTCGAAGCGGCGACCGCAGCCGACATCGATCCCGGGTTTTCGATGGATTCGGCGTGGCGGGGCGCTCTGCCTCCGACGGAGGGCTTCGTTCACGTCGACGACGTCCCGGCGCGTGTCCTCGTCGACCTCGCGCAGCGCGGTGCGGCCCTGGCGCAGGAGCACGGCAGCGGCCACGGACCGCCCGCATCACTCCTCGACCAGGAAGTCCTGCAGGTGGAGGGCGCGGAGCACACCGTCGGCATCCCGATGCGGGTGGTGTTCGCTCTCACCGCGATGGGATTCGTTCCGCACGCGGGCTCGGATCGGCTTACCGCCGACATCGACCTCGAGCGCATCGACGCCGCCGAACTGGTCCGGGTGCGTGCCACCGCGTCGTGGCTGCGGGTGGACGCCCGGTTCGGGTCGATCTACCGGCACCGCGGTGGGGGGATTCCGTTGTCGGTCGCGCGGTAGCGCGCCGTCAGCCGGACCGCAGCGTGCTGGTCGCCAGAACGGCGAGCGACGCGACGACGGCCGCCATGCCCAGCCCCGCGACCAGGGTCAACTGCTCGCCAAGCACCGCGGTCCCGAGCAGCGCCGCGACCACCGGTTCGGTGAGCGTCAGCGTCGCGACCGTCGCGGGTGGCAGCCGCCGCAGACCGGCGGCGAACAGCAGATACGCCAGCACGGTCGGGACGATCGCCAGATACACCGCGGCCGCAGCGCCCGGCCCGGTGTCGAGGCCGCCGGGCCACGTCGCGACGAGCACGGGGATCAGGAACAGTCCACCGAGACCGAACATCTGTCCCATCGCCGCCTCGGGACTCGCACCCGCGGCGAGCAGCGACGACCCGGCAACCGTGTAGGCGGCGTACCCGAGGCCGGCGATCAGCGCAGGCAGTGCTCCCGCCAGGATCCCGGCCGAGTCGGAGCCGCCCGTCGTGCCCGCCACGATCAACGCCATGCCGGCGACCGCGATGACGGTGGACACGGCCCACACCGGACCGGGACGGTGCCGGTGCACCGCCCATTGCAGTGCACCGGTGAACGCGGGGCCCGAACCCAGCGCGATCATGGTTCCTGCCGCCACCCCGGCACTCTGCACGCCGCTGAAGAAGCCGAGTTGGTACGCCGCGACCCCGATCCCGCCCCATACGGCGGGCACGTACCCGCGCATCCCGGAGCCGTCACCGAACCCGAGTCCGCCCCGCAGAGCCGCGAACGCCGCGAGGAGCGCACCCGCGGCCACCACCCGGGCCGAGCCGACGGCCAGCGGGTCGAGGTCGTATCCGAGGGAGCGGGACGCAAGAGCCTGCGCGGTTCCCGTCGTGGCGAACAGGATCGATGCTGCGACGACCGCGGCAACTGCGGGAGTGCGGGTCAGATGAGCCACGCAGCCGCGTTCGGTGGGAGCTGTCCCTCGACGAGCGGCGCGCTGCTGAGCAGCACCTCGCCGGGTGGCAGCGAGATCGCCGCGCCGGTGGCGTTGAGGGCGCAGATCAGCCCGCCGCGCCTGCGGAAGGCGAAGCAGCCGGCGGGACTCCCGTACCAGTCGACCCCGGGCCCGGAGAACTCCGGACGCAGCGAGCGCAGTTCGAGTGCGGCCCGGTACAGCGACAGCGTCGACGTGACGTCCTCGAGTTGCGACTCGACGGTGAGGTCCGCCCACTCGGGTGGCATCGGCAGCCAGGGCTCGCCGGTGCTGAATCCGAACGGCGGTTCGGTGCCCTCCCACGGAACGGGCACACGGCAGCCGTCGCGGCCGCGTTCGGTGTGACCGGACCGTTCCCACACCGGGTCCTGCAGCGCCGAATCGGGCAGGTCGACGTTGGGCAGGCCGAGTTCGGCGCCGTTGTACAGGAACGCCGCACCCGGCAGCGCCAGTTCGACGAGGATCATGGCCCGGGCGCGTGCCGTGCCGATCTCGCCGCCGCCGTACCGGGTGACTTCCCGTTCGACGTCGTGGTTCGACAGGGTCCAGGTGGGTGTCCCGCCCACCTGGTCGACGGCGGTCAGGGAGTTCTCGATCGCCTCCCGGACCGTCTCCGCCGAGAACTCGGCCTCGGCCAGCCGGAAGTTGAACCCGAGATGCAGTTCGTCGGGCCGGATGTACTCGCCGAAGCGTTCGTTGTCGCGAACCCAGATCTCCCCGACCGCCATCGTGCCCGGGTACTCGTCGAGGACCTTGCGGATGCCGCGGTGGATGTCGTGGACCGCGGGGTTGTCGAACCGCGGATCGTCGTCGGAGTTCTGCAGCAGTTCGTTGGCGGACCAGTCATGATCCGGCAGACCTTCCGGCTTCGCCATGCCGTGCGCGACGTCGATGCGGAATCCGTCGACGCCGCGGTCCAGCCAGAACCGGAGCGTCTTCGTGAGATCCTCGACGACCTCCGGATTGTCCCAGTTCAGGTCGGGCTGTTCCGTCGCGAAAATGTGCAGGTACCACTGGCCCGGCTTGCCGTCGGCCTCGGTGATCCGCGTCCACGCCGGCCCGCCGAAGATGCTCGGCCAGTTGTTGGGCGGCTCCGCGCCGTCCTCACCGCGACCGTCGCGGAAGATGTACCGGTTCCGTTCGGGACTGCCCGGCGGCGACGCCAGGGCGGCGCCGAACCATTCGTGCTCCACGCTGGTGTGATTGGGTACCAGGTCCATCGTCACCTTGATCTGGCGCGCGTGCGCGGCCTCGATCAGTGCGTCCATGGTCGCGAGGTCACCGAACAGTGGGTCGATGTCGCGGGGATCGGACACGTCGTAACCGTGATCGGCCATCGGGGAGCGCATGACCGGGCTCAGCCAGAGGGCGTCGACACCGAGCAGTTCGAGGTATCCCAGCTTGTCCCGCACTCCGTGGAGGTCGCCGACACCGTCACCGTTCGCGTCGGCGAACGAGCGGGGATAGATCTGGTAGAAGACGGCGTCGGACCACCAGGGTGCCGGCTGCGTGTCGTCGGCGGACGTTTCGGCGGGAGTGCTCACAAACGCCCATCGTGCCAAACGATCGCCCGCACCACGACTCGACCGGCGTAATCGGCGCGGGGCGGTTTCAGAAGGCGGAGTTCACCATCGACGCGGCGGCCATGTCCATGTACTCGGTGAGAGCCTTGCGGTGGGCGTCGTCGAGGGTGCCGGAGTCGATCGACGCGATGGCCGTGTGCATGCACCGCAGCCAGGCGTCCCGCTCGATCGGGCCGATCTTGAACGGCTGGTGACGCAGCCGCAGTCGTGGGTGGCCGCGCTCGTCCGAATAGGTGTGCGGTCCGCCCCAGTACTGCTCGAGGAACATCCGCATCCGGCGCTCGGCCGGACCCAGATCTTCCTCGGGGTAGAGGGGCCGCACGATGTCGTCCTTGGCGACTTCCTCGTAGAAGCGCGCGGTGAGTTTGCGGAACGTCTCCGCTCCGCCCACCGCCTCGTAGAAGGTCTGCTGCACGTCAGTCATGGCGCCTTCCATTGTGCACGTGCGGGCGCGAACGGTCTTCGTCACCGTCTGTTCACCGAATGTCCTGCATTTTTGTCGGAAATGGACGTGCACGAGCTGGCAATTCATGGTGCACTTGGTGGCAATCTCCCGGAGGTCGCATGAAGAATCGACACAGCGCCCGCGCGCACCGACAACTCGTGCCCACTGATGCCCGGAGTGCCGGGGTTTCAGGGGCGTTTGCTTTACAAGTGATCACCGAAGGCTCCGCGCACAGCGCAGAGCCTTCTTTCCCGGGCGAGAATGCGGTTCCGCTCTGGATCAAGCGCCGGGTGCTTCTCCTGAATGTCACCTACGAGCCGCTCACCGCCCTTCCTGCCCGCCGCGCCGTGGTGTTGATGACCTGCGGTAAGGCCGATACCGTCCACGAGGATCCCCAGGCCCCGGTCGTCCACTCCGAGCAGTGGTCCGTACAGGTGCCGTCCGTGATCCGCCTCCGGAACTACGTCCGCGTCCCGTATCGCGCCCGCGTTCCGATGACCCGCGCAGCCCTCATGCACCGGGACCGGTTCCGGTGCGCCTACTGCGGCGCCAAGGCCGAGACCGTCGATCACGTAGTTCCCCGCAGTCGCGGCGGCGAGCATTCGTGGGAGAACTGCGTGGCCTGCTGCGCGCCCTGCAACCACCGCAAGGCAGACAAGTTGCTGACCGAACTCGGCTGGACGCTCAGGGCCTCCCTCGTGCCTCCGTCGGGGCCGCACTGGCGACTGCTGGCGTCCACCAAGGACCTGCACCCGTCCTGGATGCCCTACCTCGGTGAAGGCGCCGCCTGAGCGTTCCGCGCGTCCGCTTCGCGAAGTTCGGCCCTGACGCTTCCCCTCGCACGGTTCTGGGCTACCGTTTGCGTTGTGAGCATTCTCGAGACAGTGCTGATATTCGTAGGAATTCCGGCGTTGATCACCGCCTTCTTCGCGGGGATGTCGTTCGTCGGCAAGAAGACGCCGGGCCCCGTGCCGCCCGCGTTCCACCTCGGTGAGGAATGGACGCACGCGCCGGTGCTGTGGAGCGCCGTCGACGAGGTGACCACGCACGGTCATCACGGCGGACACCACGGCGCGCACGCCGGTTCGGCAGACCTGATTGGAGGCTCGGCAAGTGGCAAGTGGTGACCTGATTCCCGCGTCCGCGGTATCCGCGGACAATCTGCCTGTCGGCAGCGTCGTGACCTCCAGTGGTCGCATCTCGGGCGTGCACCGTGTCGGTGAGCCGTTCACCGACGACCTGCCGTTCACGACGGACGAACTCGTCCGCCTCGACGATGCCCTCACCGAAGGCACCCGCAAGACGAAGGTGCGCTTCAACGCGTACATCGGTGACCTCGGCGCCGACACCGCAGCCGGCGCCGACGCGCTGTTCCCGACGACGCCCGAGGCGGAACGGTCCGTGCTCATCGCGGTCTCGCCCAACCAGCGGACGGTCGAGATCCGCAGCGGCCGGGCCGTGGCCAACCGGGTCACCGACCGGGTCGCCCAGCTCGGTGCCACCGCCGCCGTGTCCTCGTTCGGCGACGGCGACCTCATCGACGGTCTCGTGAGTGCCATCCGCGTGATGAGCGCGGCAATCGCCTCGCCGTAAACCTGCACAGATCAGCGTCCGCGCGGCCCGATCCGGCTCAGTCCTCCTGAACCGGATCGGGCCGTCGGTGTCTCACCGGGTGCCGACGACGCGGTCGGCGCTCTCGAGCGTCCGCCGGACGGCGTCGATGCCGAGTTCCATCATCCGCGCGGTCCGGTCCGCGAGACTCGCGGGCAGGATGTCCGCGATCCAGACGAACACGGTCGCGCCGTTGCCGTCGTCGCTCACCTGGGCGGACGCATGGTGATGCCGGTAGGGGCCGTCGACGATCGACCAGGCCGGTCGGCGCGCGTCCTCGTCGCACGAGACGAGACGCTCCCGGACTGTCGGTGGTCGATGCGAACATATGTTCGTGTCCGATTCGCCGCGCCCGCGCATCTCGAGTGGCGCCGAGGCGACCATCCTGCACGCCGACCTCGATGCGTTCTACGCCTCGGTGGAGCAGCGGGACGACCCCGGTTTGCGGGGTCGTCCGGTGATCGTCGGCGGCGGCGTCGTGCTGGCAGCGAGCTACGAGGCGAAGGCGTACGGGGTGCGCACGGCCAGCAGCGGTGCGCAGGCGCTGCGCCTGTGCCCGCACGCCGTCGTGGTGCGGCCACGGATGTCGGCGTACGCGGCCGCGAGCAAGGCGGTATTCGAGGTCTTCGGCCGGACGACGCCCCTGGTCGAGGGACTGTCGATCGACGAGGCCTTCCTCGACGTCGCCGGTCTCCGCAAGATCGCGGGCGCACCGGTCGACATCGCGGCACGCCTGCGCCGCGACGTGCGGGAGCAGGTGGGGCTGCCGATCACGGTCGGGGTCGCGCGAACGAAGTTCCTCGCCAAGGTCGCCAGCGCGGTGGGCAAACCCGACGGCCTGTTGCACGTGCCGCCGGACCGCGAGATCGAGTTCCTCCATCCGCTGCCGGTCGAACGGCTGTGGGGTGTCGGGGCGGTGACGTCGGTCAAGCTCCGCGACGCCGGGATCGGCACCGTCGGCCAGCTCGCCCACTATCCCGAAGAGCTGCTCGTGTCCATCGTCGGACCCGCGGCGGGCCACCACCTCCACGCGCTCGCCTGGGCACGCGACCCGCGGCCCGTGCAGGTGGGGCGCAGGCGGAGATCCGTCGGCGCGCAGCACGCCCTGGGGCGCAGACCGAAGTCGAGGGAGGACGTGGACGCCGCTCTGGTGACGTTGGTCGACCGGGTGGCGGGCAGGCTGCGCCGCGGCAAGCGGGTGGGGCGCACGGTGGTGCTCCGGCTGCGGTTCGACGACTTCACCCGGGTCACGCGTTCGCACACTCTCGCGCAGCCGTCGGCTCAGACGCAGACGATCCTCACCACGGCCCGGGGCCTGCTGAGCACCGCGTGGCCGATGATCGAATCCAAGGGCATCACCCTGGTGGGGATCGCGGTCGCCAACCTCGAGGACGACTGCCCGCAACAGCTCGCCCTGCCCTTCGACCCGTACACGAGCAGTTCCCTCGACAGCACACTCGACAGCCTCCGCGACCGCTTCGGCTCCTCGGCGGTCACCCGCGCGGTGCTGCTGGGCCGGGATCAGGGTGTGAGTGTGCCGATCCTGCCGGACTAGGCCGGCAGGATCGGCCACCGATCAGCTCGCGTCGAACTTCCGGGCCGCGAGCGACCGGACGATGCCGGCCCGGCCCTCGACCACCAGGCGGCGCAGTGCCGGGGGATGGTCGCCGGCCAGGAACTCGTCGGCTGCCGCCACGGACTCCTCGCTGATCGACCACGACGGGTACAGGCCCACGACGACGGTCTGCGCGACCTCGCTCGAACGCCGCTCCCACACCGCGGGGATGTCCGCGAAGTAGCGGGTCACGTACGGTGCGAGGATCTCGGACTGCCCGTGACCGGCGAAAGCGCCGATGATCGAGCGGGCGGTGATGTTCGGCACGGAATCGTCGCCGACCACCCGGTTCCAGGCCTGTTCCTTCACCGCGGCCTGCGGGCGGACGGTGGCCGCCGCGGCGGCGTTGCGAGCGCCTGCCGCGGTGGGATCGCGTTCGGCTTCGGCGTCGATGAACGGCGTCTCGATGCCCTCGGCGTCGATCTCACCGGCCCCGGCGAGCGCGGTGACGAGACGCCAGCGCAGGTCCGTGTCGACGACGAGGCCCGGCAGCCCGACCGTTTCGGGTGCGGCGTCGAGCAGTTCCTGCAGGACCTCGGTGTGCCATGCCGACAGCTGCGCGCCCGCCAGCGCGTTGACGAACGCCAGCTGGTGATCCGAACCCGACTCGGCTTCCCGTGCCAGTTCGAGGAGCCGGTTCGCGAAGTCCGGCCAGCCGTGTTCCTTGGCCCACTCGGGTTCGGCGTAGCTGTGCAGCGCGGTCTGGGCCTGCATCAGCAGTCGCTGGACGACGCCGACCTCGGTTTCGGCACCGATGCCGCGCTGCACGAGGGCGACGAAGTCTCGCGCCTTGAGTTCGGCCTGACGCGTCATCTCCCAGGCCGCCGACCACACCAGGGTGCGGGGGAGCGGCTCGTCGATGTCGCCGATCCGGTCGATGGCGGTGGCGAGCGATTCGGGATCGAGCCGCAGCGAGCAGTACGTGAGGTCGTCGTCGTTGACGAGGATCAGCTGCCCGCGTTCGACACCGACGAGGTCGGTGACGTCGGTGCGTTCGGTGGCGTCGAGGTCGAGTTCCACCCGCTTCGTGCGCACGAGCTTGCCGCCCCGGTCGTCGTACACGCCGACGGCGATGCGGTGCACCCGTCGCTCACCGGCACCGGGTGCGGCGCCGGACTGCAGAACGGCGAACCGGGTGAACTTGCCGTCCGCGTCGACGTCGAATTCGGGACGCAGGATGTTGAGCCCGGTGGTCTTGAGCCACTGGGCTCCCCAGTCGGACAGGTCGCGGCCCGAGGACTTCTCGAGTGCACCGAGGAGGTCGTCGAACGTGGCGTTGTCGAAGGCGTGGTCGCGGAAGTAGTCCCGCAGGCCGGACAGGAAGGGGTCGAGCCCGACGTACGCGACGAGCTGCTTGAGGACGGAGGCGCCCTTCGCGTACGTGATGCCGTCGAAGTTCACCTCGACCGCGGCGAGGTCCGGGATGTCGGCGGCGATGGGGTGGGTGGACGGCAGCTGATCCTGCCGGTACGCCCAGGACTTCTCGACGTTGGCGAACGTGGTCCAGGCGTTGGTGTATTCGGTGGCCTCGCTCTGGCAGAGCACGGAGGCGAACGTCGCGAAGGACTCGTTGAGCCACAGGTCGTCCCACCAGCGCATGGTGACGAGGTCGCCGAACCACATGTGCGCCATCTCGTGCAGCACGGTCTCGGCGCGCCGCTCGTACGACGCCCGGGTCACCTTGGACCGGAAGACGTAGTCCTCGAGGAACGTCACGGCGCCGGCGTTCTCCATTGCGCCCGCATTGAATTCGGGAACGAACAGCTGGTCGTACTTCCCGAACGCGTAGGGGGTGCCGAAATTGCGGTGGTAGAACGCGAAGCCCTGCTTGGTTTCCGTGAACAGGCGCTCGGAATCCATGTGTTTCCCGAGCGAGGCGCGGCAGTAGATCGCGAGGGGAATGTCGCCGTGCTCGTCGGAGTAGTTGTCGGTCCACTCCGCGTACGGGCCGGCGATGAGCGCGACGAGGTAGGTGCTCATCTTCGGTGTGGTGCGGAAGATGTGACGGCCGGGTTCCGGCGCCACCGTCTCGACGGTCGCGGAGTTGGAGATCACCTTCCAGTCGGCGGGGGACGTGACGTGCACGTCGAACGTCGCCTTCAGGTCGGGCTGGTCGAAGCAGGCGAACATGCGCTTGGCGTCGGCGGTCTCGAACTGCGAGTACAGGTACACCGCGTCGTCGGTCGGGTCCACGAAGCGGTGTAGCCCTTCACCGGTGTGCGAGTACGCGCAGTCGGCCTCGACCACCAGTTCGTTGCGTTCCGCGAGATCGGTGAGTGTGATGCCGGTGGACTCGTCGTAGTTCGACACGTCGACGGGGGAGCCGTTCAGCGTGGCCGAATGCACACGGGCCGCGACGATGTCGACGAACGTGGACGCGCCGGGGGTGGCCCCGAACGTGACGGTGGTGCGAGAGGAGAACGTCTCGACTCCGGGCTGGATTGTCGTCTCGACTCCGGGCTGACCTGTCCCGTCGGTGAGGTCGAGTTCGATCAGGTAGTTGTCGACGGTCAGCAGTCCGGCTCGTTCGGCTGCCTGTTCGCGGGTCAGGTTCGGTGGGGCCACAGAGGTCTCCTCGTGATCGGCGGCGGTGCTCGTACTCGATGCTGCCATCCCATCACGAGTGGGAGCGGGGTGTTAACCGGACAGGTCGGTCAACGGCACCCCGGGGTCGGCCAAGCGGTCGGGATCGACCGGGGCGGACGAGGACACCAGTTGCTTGATCTGATCGGTGACATCCCAGATGTTGACGTTCATGCCGGCGAGGACGTGGTTGTCCGCGTCGAGCCAGAAGGCCAGGAACTCGCGTGCGGCGAAATCGCCACGCACGACCACCCGGTCGTACGAATCGTGCGGGGCGTACCCCACGTACTCCATGCCCAGATCGAACTGGTCGGTGAAGAAGTAGGGCAGGTTCCCGTATTCGGCCGCGTGCCCGAGCATGGTGGCGGCGGCCACGGACGGCTGGTTGAGCGCATTAGCCCAGTGCTCGACCCGGATTCGGGTGCCGAGCTGCGGATGCCACTGCGCGGCGATATCGCCCACCGCGACGACGTCGGGGTCGCTGGTCTGCAACCCGGCGTCGACGAGAACGCCGCCGTCGACGTCGAGTCCGGCCCGCTCCGCGATCTCGATATTGGGTGCCGCGCCGACGGCGACGAGGACGGCGTCGGCGGGAAGGACGGTGCCGTCGCCCAGCCGAACCCCGGTGGCCTTGCCGTCGTCGACGACGATTTCCTCGACCGTGGCGCCGAGGTGCAGTTGAACGCCGTGCTCGCGGTGGAGTTCGGCGAAGACCGAGCCGATCTCGGGGCCGAGGGAGCCGAGCAGCGGAACTTCGGCGGCTTCCACCACCGTCACGTCGGCGCCCTTCTCCCGTGCGGAGGCCCCCACCTCGAGGCCGATCCAGCCGGCGCCGATCACCACGAGTCGTCGGCCACCGGCGACCGCCTCGATGAGCTTGTCCGATTCGTCGATGGTGCGGAGGTAGTGGACGCCCTCGGCGTCGGACCCGGAGATCGGTGGGCGGCGCGAGCGCGAACCGGTCGCGAGGGCGAGCTTGTCGTAGCCCAGGGTGGAACCGTCCGGCAGCGTCACGGTGTGGGCGGTGAGGTCGAGGGCGGTGGCGGTGGTGCCGAGCCGCAGATCCACGTGATGGTCGCGGTACCAGTCGCCGTGATGGACGGTGAAGTCGCCGAGAGCCTTCTTGCCTGCGAAGTGTTCCTTCGACAGCGGAGGTCGCTCGTAGGGAAGATGTTCCTCCTCCGACAGGAGGATGATCGAACCGTCGAAATCCTTGTCACGCAATGCTTCTGCCGTTTTTGCTCCGGCGAGGCCGCCGCCGACGACGACGAACGTGCGAGTGGAGGACATGTGAGGATGCTCCCTTCCGGTCGACCACTCTCGACCCTACTGCCGCGAGCCGGGTCTCCGGGAAGGATTCCCGGCAGGGAGGTGTTGACTGGACGGGAATGTGTACATCACCGAGAAGGAGCATCACGTGAGTGCTGGGACGAACGCCGGGACCGCCAAGGACGTCGCTGATTTCTGGTTCGACCCACTGTGCCCGTGGTGCTGGATCACGTCGCGATGGATCCTCGAGGCCACGCAGGTGCGCGACCTGCAGGCGAACTTCCATGTGATGAGCCTGGCCGTTCTCAACGAGGGCCGGGATCTGCCGGAGGAATACCGCGAGCTCATGACCAAGGCGTGGGGGCCGGTGCGGGTGCTGATCGCGGCCGCGCAGAAGCACGGTGACGAGATCCTGCTGCCGCTGTACACGGCGATGGGCACGCTCATCCACAACGAGGGCAACAAGGACTTCGGCGACGTGATCGTCAAGTCGCTCGCCGAGGTCGGGCTGCCGGCCGAACTGGCCGAGGCCGCCGAATCGGAGGAGTACGACGCCGCACTGCGCGAGAGTCACGCCGCAGGCATGGATGCCGTCGGACCGGACGTCGGAACCCCGACGATCCACGTCAACGGTGTCGCGTTCTTCGGCCCGGTCCTGTCGCGCATTCCCCGCGGCGAGGACGCGGGGAAGGTGTGGGACGGTGCGGTCGCACTGGCCGGCTACCCGCACTTCTTCGAGCTCAAGCGCACCCGGACCGAGGACCCCCAGTTCGACTGAGCCCCGCCCCGATCCTGGGCACGGTCACCGAGTGACGGGCCCGGCCGGGTCGGCCGCGTACTGCAGTTGCTGCGGATCGCGGTAGATCTGGCCGGGTTTCACGAACAGGTGACCGTGCCGGGTCCTGTTCCGCAGGGCGGCGGCACGCCAGGTGAGCACCGGATGTCCCGACAGCAGATTCACGAACCACGGGAAGAACCCGCGTTCGGTGGTGGCCCGGTCGGCGAGTTCGTCGAATCCGACGATGCTCACGAGATATTTGCCGGCGCCGAGAACGCCCATCGCGCCGCGGGCGCCCTGGGGCCGGACGCAGTAGCCGTGGTTGTCCGCGGTGTATTCCATCGAACGGAACAGCGCCGACCCGACGACGGGAATGTAGTTGGCGGCGAACTGTCCCAGTTGCCGCCAGTAGGAGGCGTGGCCGGCCGCGATGTGACCGACCTCGTGGCCGATGATGAAGGCGAGGGCATCGGGCTCGCGGGCCTCGCCGCCGATCTCGAACAGATCGCTGTACACCACGACGAAGCGGCGGAAGCCGTGTCCGGACGCGAACGCGTTGATCCGGCCGTTCCCGAGCACGACGTACGCGTCGGGTGGTTCGGTCATCCCGAACCGTGCGGCCGCCTCGGCCACCATCCGGTACCCGTCGGGGAACTGGGTGGGTGTCATCTTGATCCCGTTCACCTGCTGCGAGCCGTAGAGCTGGCCGCGGCCGACGGCGATGAGGATCGGCGCGACCAGCACGATGAGCACCCACGTGGACACCACGCCGAGGAAGAGCGCCGCGATCGCCGCCACGTAGGCGACGACGGTGAGAACGATGGCCACCACGAGCAGTGGGATCTCCCACGAGTGCCGGGCGGGCCGGTCGTTCGGCATGAGGCCCGGCAACGGGACCGGAGGATTCCATCCCGTCCCGACGCCCCACTGGTGCTGCGCGGAGACCGGCCGATGTCCCGGATACGACTGTCCCCAGTTCTGTCCGTTGTCGGGATACATGCTGATCACGATAAGCGTCCCGGGCCCCTGACACGATTCGCGACGACGCCTGACAGAATCACCAGTCATGCGCGTATACCTGGGTGCCGACCATGCCGGATTCGAACGTAAGAACGAGATCATCGAACACCTGAAGGCCGCGGGCCACGAGACCGTCGACTGCGGCGCTCA
>Ga0247825_10002042_pt1 | contig 13337 bp, 10 predicted proteins | sample 13C_Vanillin_Day_FD_194413 | JGI IMG/M metagenome (GOLD analysis project Ga0247825, IMG submission 194413) | Soil microbial communities from agricultural site in Penn Yan, New York, United States - 13C_Vanillin_Day48 | ecosystem: Environmental > Terrestrial > Soil > Agricultural land | place...
CAAGCCGCCCCCCAAACCCGTAGCGAAGCCCGAGCCGTTAAAGCCTAGAGTGGACGAGACCAAACGCATGAGGGAAGAGCTGGCGCGCGAGCAGGCCTCGTTCGCGGTCGATCGCGAGCGCCAGCTGCTGAAGGACCTGGCCGCGCGCGAGGGCACCGCAGCGAGCAGCAAGGCGCAGGCCGCCTGGATCGACAAGGTGCGCGCCAAGATCCGCGGCAACATTGTGCTGCCGCCGGAGATCAAGGGAAACCCGGAAGCGGTGTTCAGCGTCGCGCAGCTGCCCACCGGCGAAGTGCTGTCGGTCAGGTTGAAGAAGTCGAGCGGAATGGCGGCATTGGACAGCGCCATCGAGCGCGCAGTTCTGAAATCCTCGCCGTTACCCAGGCCCGACAGCGGCTTCACCGCGCCGCGCGAGTTCGAGCTCAGGTACAAACCGCTCGAATGAATATAATCGGACGTATGAGAAAACTGCTCGCGGCTTTCCTGCTTTGCTTTGCCAGCGCTGCCGCGGCCCAGCTCGTCGTCGAGGTGACCGGCGCTGGCGCGCAGCGCATCCCGATCTCCATCGCGCCCTTCGCGGGCGAGGGCGCGCTGGCGCAGTCGATCAGCAGCGTGGTGCGCGCCGACCTGGAAAGGAGCGGCCTGTTCCGCATGATCGAGGCGCCTGCGGCCAATCCGCCGCTCACCGAATCCTCCAGCGTCAACTACGCGGAATGGCGTGCGCGCCAGGCCGACGCGCTGGTACAGGGCTCGGTGGCCGCGCGCCCTGACGGGCGCCTGGAAGTCCGCTTCAAGCTGTTCGACACCGTCAAGAGCGCCGACCTGTCGGGCGTCGCCTACACGATGACGCGTGCGCAAGCACGCGCCACTGCGCACCGCATCGCCGACTACGTGTATGAAAAGCTGACCGGCGAGAAGGGCGTGTTCTCGACGCGCATCGCCTACGTGGTGAAGCGCGGCAACCGCTACGAGCTGCAGATCGCCGACGCCGACGGCGCGGGCGAGGAGACCGCGCTCGCTTCCTTCGAGCCCATCGTCTCGCCTTCCTGGTCGCCCGACGGCCGGCGCCTCGCCTATGTGTCCTTCGAGAACAAGAAGCCGGTGGTCTACGTGCATACGCTCGCCGACGGCAAGCGCCAGGTGGCGGCGAACTTCAAGGGCTCGAACTCCGCGCCGGCCTGGTCGCCGGACGGCTCCAGGCTCGCGGTGTCCCTGTCGCGCGAGGGCGGCTCGCAGATCTTCATGGTCAACCCGGACGGCAGCAACGTGCGCCGCATCACGCAGTCCGGCGGCATCGACACGGAACCGGTGTTCTCCCCGGACGGTCAAACCCTTTATTTCACGTCCGACCGCGGCGGCAGCCCCCAGATCTACCGCATGCCTGCAGGCGGCGGCGAGGCGCAGAGGGTGACTTTCGAGGGCAGCTACAACGTGTCGCCGCGCATCAGCCCGAACGGCAGGGTGCTGGCCTACATCTCGCGCAACGCCGGCAAGTTCCAGGTCGCCACGCTCGACCTGGCCAGCCGGCAGACGCAGGTGATCACCGACAGCGACAAGGACGAGTCGCCGAGTTTCGCGCCCAACGGCCGCATGATCCTGCTGGCGACAGTGAACGGCGGGCGCGGCGTGCTGTCTGCAGTGTCGGCGGACGGGCGCATCAAGCAGCGACTGAGCATCTCCGCCGGCGACGTGCGCGAGCCGTCGTGGGGGCCGTACACAAAATAATAAGGAATGGAGGTAGCAACCATGCGTGCAATCTGGATAGCGGTGCTGGGCGCAGTGCTTACCACGGGACTCGTGGCGTGCTCGAGCACGCCGACGGACGAGCAGGCGCCTGCCGCGGTGGAGGATCGAAGCGGCGCGCAAGGCAAGCCCGAGCCTTCCTCAGGGCCGATCGCCAAGGTGGACGTGACCGGCCGCGGCATCAGCGGCCCGGACCCGGCGGTGAAGACCGGGGTGCTCGCGCAGCGCTCGATCTTCTATGACCTGGACCAGTACGACGTCAAGGACCAGTACCGGCAGCTGGTCGAGGCGCATGCCAGGTACCTGCGCGACAACCCGGGCCGCAAGATGCTGATCCAGGGCAACACCGACGAGCGCGGCGGACGCGAATACAACATCAGCCTCGGCCAGAAGCGTTCCGAGGGCGTGAAGCGCATGATGCTGCTGCTGGGCGCGAAAGAGGACCAGATCGAGTCGGTCAGCCTGGGCGAGGAAAAGCCGCGTTCCGAAGGGCACGACGAGCAGGCCTGGGCGCAGAACCGGCGCAGCGACATCCTGTACCAAGGGGAATACTAGTCGCTAGTAAAATGCGGTGATGCGCCGTCCTCTCACCGCATTCCTGTGGCTCGCCGCCACAGCCTTCACCGTGCCCACCGCGCAGGCCGCGATGTTCGACGACGACGTCGCGCGCGCCCGCATCGAGGACCTGCGCAAGCGGGTCGAAGCGACCGCCAAGCTCGTCGACGAGCGGCTCTCCAGGCTCGAGGACCGGCGCGCGCTGGTGGAGCTCGCCTCGCAGATCGAGGCGTTGCGCGCGGACATCGCCCGCATGCGAGGCCAGCTGGAAGTGCTGCAGAACCAGGCCGAAAGCGCCGACAAGCGCGGCAAGGACCTGTACGTCGACATCGACACGCGGCTGCGCAAGCTGGAGCAGCCCAGGGAGAGTGCGGCCGCGCCTGACAAGCCGTCGCCCGAGACCGGCGTGCCGCAGTCCGAGAGCCGCGCCTACGAGGCTGCGCTGAACCAGTTCAAGCTCGGCAACTATCCGCTCGCGATCTCGGCCTTCCAGGGCTTCCTCGTCACCTATCCCTCCAGCAAGCTCGCGCCCTCGGCGCAGTACTGGATCGGCAACGCGCATTTCGCGCAGCGCGACTACAAGCAGGCGGCGGCGGCGCAGCAGCGCGTGCTCGCATCCTGGCCGGACGACGCGAAGGCGCCGGATGCGATGCTGAACATCGCTTCCGCGCAGGACGCCATGGGCGACCGGCGCGGCGCGCAGAAGACGCTGGAAGGCCTGCTCGCGCGCTATCCGCAGAGCCCGGCGGCGGCGAGCGCCAAGCAGCGCCTCGCGCAAGGGGCGAAAAAGTAGAAGCGGTCGTCCTGCTGTCCGGCGGGCTGGATTCGGCCACCACGCTCGCCTGGGCGCGGCGCGAGGGCTACGAGTGCTGGTGCCTGTCGGTGGACTACGGGCAGCGCCATGCGGTCGAGCTCGATGCCGCAGCGCGCATCGCCAAGGCGCTGGGCGCCGCCGGCCACCGTGTGCAGAAGCTGGACCTCGCGCAGATCGGCGGCTCGGCGCTCACCGACCGTTCCATCGCAGTGCCGACCGCGGGCGTGCAGCCGGGCATCCCGGTGACCTACGTGCCCGCGCGCAACACGATCCTGCTCGCGCTGGCGCTCGGCTGGGCCGAGGTGCTCGGCGCCGGCCACATCTTTGTCGGCGCCAATGCGGTGGACTATTCCGGCTACCCGGACTGCCGGCCCGAGTTCCTCGCCGCATTCCAGGCGCTCGCCAATCTCGCCACCAAGGCCGGCGTCGAGGGGCGCGGCATCGAAGTGCGCGGGCCGCTGGTGGACCTGTCCAAGGCGGCGATCGTGAAACTCGCGCTGGAACTCGGCGTCGATCCGGCGATGACGGTGTCCTGCTACCAGCCCGATGCCGCGGGGCGCGCCTGCGGCGTCTGCGACGCCTGCCGCATCCGCAGCGCCGGCTTTGCCGCGGCGGCCGTCGCCGACAGCACACGCTACACTTCCCGCAGTTCACCTGCATGATGGAAACGGCACAGCAAATCGCGCCGGTCGTCGCCTGGGGATCGTTCGCGCTCGCGTTCGTCTTCGGCGCGGTCGGCCACAAGACCAACTTCTGCACCATGGGCGCGGTCTCGGACTGGGTCAACATGGGCGACCTGAACCGCATGCGCATGTGGCTGCTCGCCATCGGCGTCGCCATCCTCGGCGCCAATGCGCTGCACCTGGCGGGGCAGATCGACCTGTCGAAGTCCATCTATCCCGGGCCGAACTTCACCTGGCTTTCCTACATCGTCGGCGGCTTCCTGTTCGGCGTGGGCATGACGCTGGCCTCGGGCTGCGGCTCGAAGACGCTGATCCGCATCGGTGGCGGCAACCTGAAATCGCTGGTGGTGTTCCTGGTCGCGGGCATCGCCGCCTACATGACGCTGCGCGGCCTGTTCGGCGCCTTCCGCGTCGGCGTGCTGGAGAAGGCCAGCGTGACCTTCGCCACCGGGCAGGACCTGCCTTCGCTGCTGGGCGCTGCACGGCTGTGGATTGCGCTTGCGGCCGGCGGGGCGCTGGTCGCCTATGCCTACGCATCCAGGGACTTCCGCAGCAGCTTCGACTACACGCTGGGCGGGGTGGTCACCGGCCTGGTGGTGGTCGGCGGCTGGTACCTGAGCGGCCACATCGGCCGCATAGCCGAGGACCCGGAGACGCTGCAGGAGGCCTTCGTCGCCACCAACTCCGGCCGCATGGAGGCCTTTTCCTTCGTGGCGCCGCTGGCGTGGTCGCTCGAATACCTGATCTTCTGGACCGACAAGTCGCGCATCGTTACCTACGGCATCGCCTCGGTGGCCGGGGTGATCGCCGGGTCGCTGGCCTATGCGCTGGCCGCGGGCAAGTTCCGCTGGGAGGGCTTCCGCAACGCCGAGGACACGGGCATGCACATGATCGGGGGCCTGCTGATGGGATTCGGCGGCGTTACCGCGCTCGGATGCACCATCGGGCAGGGCATTTCCGGCTTTTCCACCCTGGCGCTGGGCTCGATCCTGAGCTTTCTCGCGATCGTCGCCGGCTCGGCGGCCACCATGAAATGGCAGTACTGGCGAATGACCCGCGAGGCCTGATAAAATTCGCCCCCTTCCAGCAGTGTCAGCAGTGTCCCCAGGGGGTCGTTAGCTCAGCTGGTAGAGCAGCGGACTTTTAATCCGTTGGTCGGCGGTTCGAATCCGCCACGGCCTACCAACCTGGGTATCTCCGAAAATTCTTCCGCTGCAACGACGTCGTTCAGCGACGACAGAAGTTCGCAGAATTTGTAAAAGCTGTAGCTGAATGTAACTCCGCGCTCTGCGCGCCCTCTGCTGATTCAGAATTCGCGCGCGGCGCGAGTCAACGCATCAGCGCATCAGTTCGTTGTCCGTTTCTCGCTGCCTCTGAATCGATCACGGCGGAATTTCCTGGCGTCCGTTTTCGGAGGAGAAGACGGGCATGAACAACAGACGGTTTGCGCGTGGCTGAGACGATGCGGCGGCATGGGCCGGGGACGCGTCGCGCCACAGCTGCGCTCCTGCCGCCCGAAATTTTCGAATGGCTGTTCACGCTCGCCGTGCTGGCGTTCCTGCTCTGGCAGTCGAGCGCGTTCCGCGAGCCGGATTTCCTGCGCCTCGCGGGCGAGCGCTACCGCGATGCGCAGGAACTGCGCGTCAGCATGCTCGACGAGGCGGCGCGCAAGCAGGACGGCGCAGCGGCGCCCGGGCCCGGCACACCCGCGGAACTGAACAAGGCTTACGCAGCGCTCCAGCGCAGCCTCGCCGCACCGGTGCAGTCGCGCCTGGCGCGGCTAGAAGAGTTCGCCAACCGCGCCCGGGAGGCGCGTGCCGACGCCGACGTGCAAGGCGCGATCGAAAGCCTGTCGAACGAGACCCGGCTCTACCGCGAAACCTACGGCATTGCCCAGACGGACGCGCGCTCGATCCCGCTGGAGTGCGCGTGGCGGGAGCTGGTGGCGAGGCATGAGGCTTTGCCGGGGGAGGGCGCAGCTGCGCTGCTCGGCATGCGCGCGCTGCTGGATGGCGATGCCAATGTCGCCGCCGCGCTGAAAGGCGCGAAGGCGGATTCCTGGCTCACGGCGAGGGCCGATGCCGCGTGCACCGCGCTCGGCACGCCGGCGCAGGCGATCGCGACGGCTGCGCAGCTCGTGGCCAGGGCGCGCGCCAGCAGCAACAACGCAGGCAAGTCGCAGGCTGCGCGCAACCTGCTTGCGAATGCGCACTGGTACTTCGCGCTCTGGGCGGTGGCGGGCCTGCTGCTGCTGCAGTTCGGCCGCAGCGCGGTGCGCGCGCGCCGCTTCCTGCCGGTGGCCGCGCTGCTCTGGAGCGGGCTGGGCTGGGCCACGCAGGTGCATGTCGAATGGCTGAGCGACCGCGCCGCGCAGACGGCTGCGCTCATGCGCTGGGGCATCCGCTTCCCGGATTTTTTCCAGTTCGCAATTGCGGTCGCCGCCGTGCTGGTGGTCCTGGGTATCGTGTTCTCGCCGGCCCGCGCGGCAGGCGCGGCGCAGCCGGTGCGCCAGACGCCGTCTTCGCGCCTAGGCTATGCGGGCTTCGTGCTGTTCGTCGGCCTGGGCTGGTGGCTGTTGCTGGATCTCTCGGCGACCGGCCACGGCGCCAACCGCTTTCATGCGCTCTACCAGCAGGTCTACGTCTTCGCGGCCTTCGTGGTGCTGAGCATGCTGGCTCCCCTGCGGCTGCAGCTAGCCGACGGCCTGGGCCGTAAGCTCGGCTGGCTGCTGCTGGCGACGCGGGCGCGGCGTGCCGGCGTGCAGCGCTGGCTGGGCTGGATTGCCGCGGGAGGCGCCTTGGCGCTGCTGCTCGCAGCGGCGGGCGCGGCCAGCAGGCTGCAGACGCAGATCACCTCCGAAGTGTTCCGGCTGTGGCTGATCGTCGGCGTGTCCTGGGTGTTCTTCGTGCGCGGCGAGCCTGCGCTCGCGTTGTCAGCCGGCAGCGGCGGCGGCTTGCGGGGGATGGCCTTCCTCTGGCCGCTGCTGTTCGTGATGAGCGTGCCGCTCGCGGGCCTGGTGCTCACCGATGATTTCGGCCCGCTGTTCGTGATGCTTTATGCCGCATCGATCTTCGTAGGCGCCGGTATCTCATTCGTCTATTTCGATCGCGCGGGCTACCGGCGCTGGCTGGGCGGCGCGGCCGGCGTGCTGATCGCCGGCGCCTGGGTGTACCTGCTGACCTTCGCGCTCTACTCGCTGCCCGCGCCGCTGGCGCGCGTTGCCGAGCGGCTGCAGAGCGTGCGCGAGCCTTTCAGCGCCAGCAACGACCAGATGGCGATCATCACCTGGTTCCAGGAATCGGCGCCTGCCGACGGCTACGGCCTGGGCGCGGTGCCCTGGTGCGGCGAGATCGTGGCTGCCGGCTGCCGCGGTGTGCCGCGGCAGATCCAGAGCGACTACATCTACACGGCGCTGGTCGGCGTGTACGGCAAGACCGCGGCGGTGGCGCTGGTCGCCCTGCTCGCGCTGTGGCTGGTGCGCGTGGTGATCCACCATGGCCGTGCCAGCCGCGGCACGATCGCGCCGGGGTCGCCGACAGCGACGCAGCAAGCCTGGCTCAGCTGGATCGCCGTGTGCTGGGTCGGGCTTACGCTCGCGCAGCTGGCGATCACGGTCGCAGGCAACATCGGCTGGCTGCCGCTTACCGGCATCAACTTCCCGTTCGCCAGCTTCGGCGCCTGGTCGCTGCTCGCAAACACCTTGTTCCTGGCCCTCGCCATCAACCTGCCGAGGAGGGCCTGATGGAGGACAGCCGGCCATCGCTGCTGCAGCGCGCGCTCGGCGTGTTCGTGGTGCTGGCGCTGTGCCTCGGCCTTTTCCTCTGGGCTGGCAAGGAGCTCGTGCAGCGCCCCGTCGAGAGCAGCTACCTGGACGCGCGGCGCCTGACGGCGCTGCAGACATTCGAGCGCGCCATCGTGCCGCGGCGTTCGCTGCGCGGCTACATCGAGCCGACCGCCGAATCCGTGCGCGCGCAGTTCGCGTTCTGCGCCGACCCTCTGAAAGAGAAAGTCCGCGAGCGCGCGGCGGGACGCCGGCCTGCAAGCCCCTGCGCCGGCAAGGGCGCGAGCGAGGAACTCGCCTGTCACCTGCGCACCATCGATGAGCGGCTGGCCGACATGACTGTCGAGCGCCGCAAGGACCGCGAGCGCACGCTCGGCGAGCGCTATGTCGTGGACGTCGAGCGCTGGGCCTTCGCGGTGCGCGAGCGCAAGACGCCGTGCCGCGACGCGCTCGCCGCGGCGCGTCAGCTCGCCGCGCGCGACGGCAGGTTGCTGCGGCTGGTTGCCTGGCGCGATCTCGCGCCGCGCGCGGTGACGAGCCGGTTCGCAGCCGACCAGACGCTGCAGATTTCCAGCCGCATCTTCGAGCAGCGCAATCCCTGGGGCGGCGTGCCTGGCTGCATCTACTACGGCGACGCGAAAGCCGGGGGCAAGCTGATGTTCGTCACCGACCGGCGCCAGAGCAACCGCCAGGCCTGCCTCAGCATGCGGCCGCGGGACGCGGACGAGAAAAGCCTGCTCGGAGTCGTGCCGCTGGGGAACGCCGCGCACGAGCCGCCGGAATCCCTCGACGTGATCCTGGCGGATCTGGACAACATCCGCCTGCCATGGCGCGATCTGTACCGCGCTTACACAGAGTTGCCAGCGCAAAAAGACGGCGAAGCCCACCCGGACGGCGAAGTCCGCGCGCAGGCGGGCGAGGAGGCGCAGCCGGTGGCTGTTGCGCATGGCCCGAACCAGATTGCGCGCCAGAAGCACAAGGTCGACGCCGGTTTCAACATTCACCTGACGATCGTTCCGGAAGCGCAGCGCATGGTGCAGCTGACCAGCCGCTGTTACGCCGGCGACGAGGCGAGCTGCCGGCAGCTCGGCATGGCCGGCGACGCCAAGTTCAACGAGTTCACCGGCTCGATGTACGAGAAGGCAGCGGTGCGCATGACAGCCATCGCCCTGATCGACGTCGCCAGCGGCCGCATCGAGGCACTCGGCAGCGCGCATACCGACTGCTATCGCCAGGAGTACGACGGCGGCGGGCGCAGGTCGAGGCATTGCCCGGACCTGCCGACCGCGCCGCGCTACGAGCCGGACCGGCTGCTGAATCACGCCTTGTTCACCGACGCGCTGCCGGGCTCGCTGGTCAAGCCGATCATGGCGACCGGATTCATGCGCGATCCGCAGTATCGCAAGCGCATCGCCTCCGACCGCATCTCGCCGGCCTTCCTGCGCCTGCAGGACGAGCTCAAGGGCTCCGACTCGGTCGCCTTCCTCGATCGCATGTTCTGCATCGACAAGGGCTGGACGCAGTGCGGGCGGCCGCGCGACATCCAGCAGGCGGCGCTGCAGTTCGGCTGGGATGCCGGTTGCCAGGAGCCTTCCTTCCGCTGCGGCCGGCTTAACGTGCTGTTCGGCTTCCCCGACAACAGCAGGATCCGCAAGGACACGGCGCGCACGCCGCTGGGCACATCCGTGATGTTCGGACGGCTGCTGGTCGAGCCGGCTTCGCCCAAGCGGATCGCGGACTTCGGCCTGATGCAGGACTTCGCCTTCAATCCCGCGCACGCGGCCGCCTGCAGCCGCGGCGATCAGTACACCGGCAATGCAGCCAAGCGCGGCTGGCGCAAATGCAAGCTCGGCCGCCTGCTCTACATCGAGTCCGAGGGCTGGGGCCAGGGCAATGCGCGCAGCACCGCGCTCGGCGCCGCGGGCATGATGGCGCGCCTCGCCGCCGCCGCCAACGGACAGCCGAGCCAGCGCATGCCGCACCTGGTCGAGCGCATCAGCGACAGCGAATCGCGCAGCTTCGAACTGGCGGCGCAGCAGTTCCGCCTCGCCGATCCGGTGGCGATCGAGATACCGCAGGCCGACGCCTCGCTCATTGTCCAGGGCTTGGCCAGCCACAAGGGCCGCGGCATGCCGGCGGGTTCGCGCGGCGGCACCGCGCATTCCGCCTGCGTTCGCGTCTTCGATGCGCCGACCTGCAACCGCATCGACTGGATCGCCGGCAAGACGGGCACGCCGCCTTACGGCAACGACGGCCTGACGCTGAAGGAGATCCGGCAGAAATGCGATCGCGTGCCCGCGGCCAACGCGAGCTTCGGCGAACGGCAGGAATGGTGGACCTCGTGCAGCCGCGAGCAGCCTTACAAGTGGTACGTGGCCGCGTTCAGGACCGACGAGGGGCAGAGCGGCCACAACAAGGTGGTGGCGGTGCTTACCGAGCGCAACTGGTACCGCAGCGGCCCGCTGGCGGGCAAGGTTCAGTCGCCGGGCGACCACGAGATGAACGTGAGCGCCGAGATCGCGTTCCGCATCATGGCGCGCATGCGCAGCGAGCCGGGGGTCTGAGCCATGGACGAGACGCAGACGCAACCCCTGCTCGACGCGGAGACCTTCGCCGCCGCATGGCCGGGCGTGCTCACCGAGATGAAGGAGTTCGTCGACCTGTGGTTTCTCGCCGGCGGCACGCGGCGCGAGGCCACGGCGGTTCGCGTTTTCATATCGAAGCTGCTGGTGCCGCAGTCGCGGCTGCAGCCGCACGTGCGCGAATTCCGCGCCGCGCTTGCCCGCATTCCCCATTGCCGCGTCGAGCTCAAGAGCACCGAGCTCGCGGCGCACAGGATCGAGATCGAATACAGGAGGTAGTCCCATGTCCAAAGTGAACAGCAACGGTTTCTGGCGGCGCCTTGGCTCGGCATTCGAGCGCGCCGACATCGACGATGGCGCCTCCGCCTGGAGCGCAACCGACGAGGACGCGGTGCGCACCACCACGACGCGCTACGCGCCGATCCGCGAGGCGGTGGAGCGGCGCGTGCAGAGCTTCATGCGCCAGGACCTCGTTTCGCACCTTGAGATCGGCTTCAACGAGATCTTCCTGCTGCACTACATCGAGATCGCGGCCGATGGCCAGGGCGCGGCGCAGCTGGAGCAGTTCCTGCGGGAGTTCCCGGCCGAATCCCGGGTGCAATGGGTGAAGAAGCTGTTCGGCCCCGCGCTGGGGCAGCGCGTAAGCGTCGAGCAGTTCCTCGGGCTGGACCAGGAATTCTCCGCCGCGGCGCTGGCGGAGACCGATCCCTACGAAGAGCAGCTGCAGCAGAACCTGAAGCCGCTGTATCGAGTGATCCTGCACGGCCGCTGGGAAAGCGGCCCCGCTGCCGAGCCGGCCGCGCCGGCGGAGCCCGAAACGCAGGCCGGGCCGATGCTGCGGCTCGCGGTGCAGGACGCGAAGCAGTCGGACCAGCGCACGGTCGAGATCGAGCGTTTCCCCGCGGTGCTGGGCTCGTCGGCCAACGCAGATGTCGAAATCACCGGTTACTACGCTTCCGCGCGGCACTGCACGCTGCATTGGGACGGCGAGCAGCTGTGGCTCGCGGATCATTCGACCAACGGCACCTGGGTGGACGGGGAGCGCGTGAACCGCGGCCAGCGCGTCGCCGTCGCCAATGGCGCGCTGCTGGGCTTCGGCAGGGATCGCGGCGACGCGGAGTACGGCCGCTATCCCGCGGTGCGCGCGCAGTTCATGCGCCATGCGCTTGCCCCGGGCGCAAGCGCCACCCCGGTGACGCCTTCCGCATCCACGCCGGTTGCGCCGGGCATCGTGCCGCCCGCGGCCGCGCTGGGGCGCGGCGCGGCGCCGCTGGCGGTGCTTGCCATCGTCGATGCGAGCGGCAATCCGAAGCACGACGTGCTCAAGCTGCCGTTTACCATCGGCCGGGGCTCGGCGCAGGATTATGTGGTGCCCGACGCAAACCAGGGCGTCTCCCGCGAGCACCTGGTGATCGAATCGATCGACCGCACGGGCGCGGTGGCGGTCAATCGCGCGGTCTCCCGCAACGGCACCTACACGGGCACCGAGGAGCTGCCCGAGCGCTTCGTCTGGCGCTTCGGCGAAGAGATCGTGCTTGGCGAGAGATGGACCAACGCTCCGGTGGTGCGCATCGCACTGCAGCCGGTGGAGCAGCGCACATGAGCACCGTCACGCCGGTCAGCCTGCCGCGCGCCAGGTCGTTGTCCGCGCGCCCGACCTGGAGCTGGCGCGGCGGTCTCACCGCCGCCTACGCGACGGAGGCGGGCAACGGCCGCGCGCGCAATGAGGATTGCTGCAGCCACGAGCCATCTGCGGATGAGCCGGGCTTTTGCGGTGTCGCCGACGGCGTCGGCGGTGGCGTGCACGGCGAGATCGCCAGCAGCGTGCTGCTCGCCTATTGCGCCGAGGCTTCGCGCGACACCTATCGCGATCCCGAACGCCTGCGCAGCTGGCTGGCCCGCGCCGACCACCTGGTGCAGCAGGCCATCGCTCGCCGCAGCAGCCAGAGCGGTGCCGCGACGCTCGCGGCGGCCTGGTTCCCGTCGCCGGGCGTCGCGTACCTCCTCAATGTAGGCGATTGCCGGGTCTACCAATTGCGGCCGCAGCGGCGCAGCTATGCGATCCAGCAGCTCACCGTCGACCAGACCTACGCCAGCCTGGCGCAGCAACCGCCGCCCCAGGGCAAGCCCGACGATCCGGCGCGCATGGTGGGTACCGGCGCGCTCGGCGAACCGCCGGTGCTGAAGGCGCAGCTGCGCGAGCGCGAGCTGCTGCTGATGTGCTCGGATGGGCTGCACAAGTTCCTGCCTGACGAGCAGATGGCCGAGGTGGTCGCAAGCGGCCTCGGCCGCGGCAGCTCGCTGGCAACGATCTGCAGCGCGCTGGTGCGCGCTGCGAAGCGCAATGGCAGCCATGACGACGCGAGCGTGTTGCTGGTGCTGCGCCGGCCCTGGTTCGCGTCGCTGAGGACGCTGGCGCGCCGCCTGGCGCGCCGCCGTAGCGAAGTGCACGGGAGGCGGTCATGAACCGGGCCCTGCGGCGATTCGCGATCCGCGCCGCACCGGCGGCGCTGCTGTGCCTTGCCCTGGGCGCCGGCGGCGTGCGCGCCGAAACCGCCTCGGTGATCGATCCGACCGAAGGTCTCGACGCACCCAAGGCGCCGGCCGTGTCCCCGCAAAGAGCGGCGCCAACCGATGGTGCAATCAAGCGCGAGCGCCAGCGTGTCGAAGCCGAGCAGCGCCTGCGCGCGCGGGCTGAGGCGCGGGCGCAGGCGGCGGAGAAGGAGAGCGAACGCCTGCGAGCGCAGGAGCAGGCGCGCCAGGCGGAAGCCGCGGCGCGCGAGAGCGCCGCCAAGGCTGCGGCCGAGAAGAAGGCCGCTGCCGCGAAATCGGCGGCAAAGAGAGCCGCGCGCCTTGCAGCACAGCGGGAGGCGGCAGCCAGGGAAGCTGCTGCCCTGGAGGCAGTAGCCAAGGACGTTGCAGCGCGGGAGGCGGCGGCACGCGAGCTCGCCATGCGCGAGGCGGCGGAGCGCGAGAAGACGGCCAAGGAGGCTGCGGCCAGGGAAGCCTTGGCCAGAGAAACGGCGGCGCGGGACCGGACAGCGAAAGAAATCGCCGCGAAGGAAGCGGCCGCGAAGGAAGCGGCGGTAAGGCAGGCAGCGGCACGCGTAGCGGCGGCGAGGGAAGCGGCCGACCGGCTGACCGGCGTGCGACAGGCGGGCGCCCGGGAAAGCACCCCA
>Ga0247825_10002043_pt1 | contig 13332 bp, 13 predicted proteins | sample 13C_Vanillin_Day_FD_194413 | JGI IMG/M metagenome (GOLD analysis project Ga0247825, IMG submission 194413) | Soil microbial communities from agricultural site in Penn Yan, New York, United States - 13C_Vanillin_Day48 | ecosystem: Environmental > Terrestrial > Soil > Agricultural land | place...
ACCTGACAGTCTTCTGTGCTGTCGGAGATGGCGAAGCTGAAACCGGCCCCCTCGCGGCGAGCTGGCACTCGAACAAGTTCCTCAACCCGAAGACGGATGGCGCCGTCGTGCCCATCCTTCACCTCAACGGCTACAAAATTGCTAATCCCACGGTGCTCGCGCGTATCCCCCAAGAAGAGCTGGAAGACCTGATGCGCGGGTATGGCCACAAGCCCTACTTCGTGGAGGGCGATGACCCGCTTCAGATGCATCGCGACATGGCAGCAGTGCTCGATCAAGTCGCTGATGACCTCGAAGTCATTCGCGCTGACACGCGGGGTCCTGGCCCAACGCGACCGCTATGGCCCATGATCGTCTTGCGCACGCCCAAAGGGTGGACGGGGCCCGAAGTAGTCGATGGACAGCAGGTCGAGGGTACACACCGCTCGCATCAGGTGCCGTTGGCCGGCATTCACAGCAATACGGACCATCTGAAGCTGTTAGAAGAGTGGCTCCTGAGCTACCACCCCCACGAGTTGTTCACCGAGTCCGGCGCGCTTCGTCCCGATATAGCCGCTATTGCTCCTGAGGGGGACCTGCGCATGAGCGCCTCGCCGCACGCAAACGGCGGCGTCTTGCTGCGAGAGTTGGACAGACCAGATTTCCGGGACTACGCCATGCCGGTGCCATCCCCCGGCACTTCGCGCACAGAAGCGACACGCGTGCTCGGCAGGTATCTCGCCGGCGTGATCGAACGCAATCGCGACAACTTCCGCATCATGGGGCCCGACGAGACCGTCTCCAACCGGCTGGACGCCGTCTTCGATGTCACGGACCGGGTTTGGATGGCGGCACATGAACCCGGAGACGAGCACATGTCGCCTCAGGGCCGTGTCATGGAGGTACTGAGCGAGCATCTCTGCGAGGGATGGCTCGAAGGCTATCTGTTGACAGGCCGGCACGGCCTGTTCAACTGCTACGAGGCCTTCATTCACGTCATTGATTCGATGTTCAACCAGCACGCGAAGTGGATGAAAGTCACCAACGACATTCCATGGCGCGCGCCGGTGGCTTCGCTGACCTATCTCCTCACGTCTCATGTCTGGCGTCAGGACCACAACGGCTTCTCCCATCAAGACCCGGGCTTCATCGATCACGTCGTCAACAAGAAGGCTGAGGTGATCCGCGTTTACCTGCCGCCGGACGCCAACACCCTGCTAAGCGTCATGGACCACTGCCTGACCAGCCGCCAGAAGATCAACGCCGTCGTCGCCGGTAAGCAACCGCAGCTGAACTACCTGAGCATCGAAGAGGCGGACCTGCACTGCAGACGGGGCGCGGGCATCTGGGAGTGGGCAAGCAACGGTGGCTTAGAGGACCCTGACGTCGTCATGGCATGTGCCGGGGACATCCCCACACTCGAAACGCTGGCTGCCACCGACCTTCTCCGCCGCTATCTGCCGGACCTGAAGGTGCGCGTCGTCAACGTTGTCGACTTGATGAAGCTGCAACCGCCCGGCGAGCACCCCAGCGGACTGAGCGACGCCGAGTTCGACGGCCTCTTCACTACCAACAAGCCAATCATCTTTGCTTACCACGGCTATCCGTGGCTGCTTCACCGCCTGATGTACCGGCGTACCAACCACGACAACCTTCACGTACGTGGCTACAAGGAAGAGGGCACCACAACGACCCCGTTCGACATGGTGATGCTCAACGACCTTGACCGCTTCCATCTGGTGATGGACGTCATTGATCGAGTGCCTGGCTTGCACCAACGAGCAGCCCACGTTCGTCAGCACATGCAGGACATGCGCATGAAGGCACGTGACTACACCCGCGAGCACGGCGAGGATATGCCCGAGATTGCAGACTGGGTATGGCCGCACGGGTGAACCCTCCAGGCACAGACATCCTCGTGCTCAATAGCGGTAGCGCCACCTTGAAGTTCGATGTCCTGTCTCCCGGACGCACCCGTTCTAACCGAAAGGCCACCGGAATCATCGAGGACATCGGCGGAAACGCCACCATGCGGCTCGACTATGCCGGCAATCGAACGGAGCGCGCCGCAAAGGCTGCGACCTACAGCGAAGCTGTCTATGCAGGACTCGACGCTCTCGCGGAGTTCGACCTGCTTCCGGATGTCGGCGGCGTCGGTCATCGAGTGGTGCACGGTGGTACGCGATTTCACGAGGCTGTGCTCGTAGACGGCGACGTCATCGACGCAATCCGAAGCGTGAGTGACCTAGCGCCTCTGCATAACCCACGTGCCCTCGAAGTAATTAAGGCGGCGAGCACCCGACTGGGCGACAGCCTGCCGATGGCCGTCTGTTTCGATACTTCCTTCTACGCGGACCTGCCGAAGTCCGCGGCGACGTACGCGCTTCCCAGGGACTTGATAGCAAAGCACGACATCCGTCGCTTCGGCTTTCACGGCCTGGCCCACGCATTCATGGTGCGGCGCTACGCTGAGCTACGACCCGAAGTCCGTGAGCCTCGACTAATCACGCTGCAGCTAGGCAGCGGCTGCTCGGCCACTGCCAGCATCGACGGCCGCCCGATCCAGACGTCGATGGGCTATACACCGCTCGAAGGCCTCGTTATGGGCACCCGAAGCGGCAACATCGATCCCGCCCTTGCCCTTCGGTTGCCCGGCATGACAGGCCTGACAGAGGCGGCCGTGGAAGAACTCCTCAACAAGGAATCGGGACTCCTGGGACTGTCGGGGCGATCGGCGGATATGCGAGAACTCCTGGCAGGCGCCGCGTCAGGCGATGAAGGCTGCGAGCTCGCTATCGACGTGTTCGGGATGCGAACGCGGGAGTACCTTGGTGCCTACCTGGCACTGCTCAACGGTGCGGACGCAATCGTTTTCGGAGGCGGCATCGGCGAGAACAGTCCCGAGGTCCGCAACCTCGTCCTGGCAAACCTCGACAGGCTCGGCATCCAATTTGATGCTGCATCCAACGAAGCCCAGGCGAGCGCGGAGCGGGTGATCAGCCAGCCTGGTAGCTCCGTCGAAGTCTGGGTGATACCGGTCGACGAAGCTTCCGTCATCGCGCAAGAGACTGCCCGCCTGATCGCCATGCAGGCGTGAGGGAAACCCATATAGGCCCTCACACTCTGGCATCAAGACTGAATCCCGATATCAAAGGTCGCCGCGTAGCCGTTGCCGCTTTTCTGGACGTCGAGCAGGAGCATGGCGTTGCTCTGACGATAAATCCCGTCCGTTGCGTTCTGCGTTCGACCGTTTGCGCCCTTCTGGGAGTACGGCGCCAGTGTGTTGTTGATTTCGTTCGACAGCGCGTCGTCGAAGAAGAACTGCGAGGTGAACTCCTCATTGCCCTTGCGGATTTTGAAGTGGATGTGCGTCTCCCGCCCGGGATACCAGCCGGGATAGACGGTGGTGAACTTCACCTGACCGCCGCTGTCCGACATCTGGAAACCGCGAAGGAACTTCTGGTTCACGGTGTTGAAGCCTTGCGAGTTGTCCTGGACGCCGGAGTAGACGCCGAGAGCGTCGCATTGCCAGATGTCGACCATCGCCCCGCTCATCGGCGAGCAAGAACCGCCGGCGACCGAAAGAACGTTGAGAGTCAGGGTCAGCTCGGCGCCCTCTCTCATCGCACCGCTCGTCGGGTCGGACCGAATGTCGGAGCGATGAGCTGCGTATCAACGAAGTACGGGCCTTCCGTCAGTTCAGGCAGCACGACGCACGAAGGCACCGACGTTGCTGTCGCGGCGGCCGATATGCTTACGCTGCCACCGGAAACTGGTGTGGTCCCAGTGGGTGAAGCGACTGCACCTGCTACCGAGGCGGTTGGTTCGGCCGGCTCATCGTTACCGGAGCAGGCTACGAGGAACGCGGCGCCCGCTGCACCGAAGAGTCCGAGGATTTCCCGCCGCGAGAGAATGCGCCCCTTGAGGATGTCATCAGAGTCCATTTTTGTTACCTCCACTACCATCCGAGATTTGATTCCCGGTGATCTCAAGGTAGGTGGAGGCGAGTCGAAGGGCGTCCGCCTCAGGGTGTCACTCCTCGGTACAACCAGCGGTGTAGTCAGCAAACACAAAGCGGCGGAGCTGTCTCGGAAGGCATCCCTGGTGGCGAGTTCAAGGATGCAGACAGCCCCGCCGCACATGCAGCGTACTTTCTCTGCGCGATTGGTTTGTTAAGCAAGTCTCTTTCGAGGTTACGTCTACGTATCAGAGGACGAGCCTCGACCAAGTCATGGCGCAGCTTCGCGGGATCTCAGGCTGGCCTGTTAGCAATTTCCGAGGCAGTAGCCTTCGCGGCCGATGGTGAGGATGAGATTGGGGGAGCGTAGCTTGTTGCGCAGCCTCTGCACGACGCCTCGCACCTTGGCGACGCTTTCGCCCTCTCCCGACCAGACGCGGTCGAGGAGCTCTCGAATCGTGACGACGCGCCCCTGCGCCAGCATCAGCACTTCGAGGGTGAGTGTCTCTCTGCGTCCGAGGTGGATGATCGTGCCCTTTCGGTAAACAACACCACCCGCGGGATCGAGCTTGAGGCCGGCCGCTTCGATCATTGCCTGCTGCATCCTTCACCTCTGAGGTTAGGGGCAAGCGAGGCAGTCTTCGTCAGCCGCAGGTTGTCATCCGCGTACAACCGTGGGAGTATCCGCGCACGCGGCGTCGCTCGATCAGTGGCGTCTAGTTCCGGAGGCTACTCATGTACGGCAACCCCATGCGCGCAGGCGTCGAGCGCGGAGAAGTGCAGTTTGGCACCTGGGTGAACATGGTGCGAAACCCCGCCATCCTGCCCCTGCTCAAGAATGCGGGCCTCGACTTCGCGCGCGTAGACATGGAGCATTCGCCGCCCTCGATGGAAACGATCGCGGACATGGCGTTGCTGTCCCGGGCCATCGAGTTCCCCATCGTTGTGCGCCCCCCGGTCGCGAACCGTGAGTGGATCACGCGGCTGCTCGATGCGGGCGTGTGGAACATCCACTGCCCGCAGGTCGACACGGCGGAGCAGGCCGCTGAGATTGTTGCTGCGTCGCGCTACACGCCAATGGGCTCGCGCGGCATGGGCGGCAGCACGCCGGCGACCGAGTACGAGCCCGGTGGATTGACGGATGAGAAGATGGCCTACGCCAACTCGCAGGTCTTCATTACGGTCATGCTCGAAGCCAAGAGCGCCTTCCGCGACCTCGACGCCATCGCCGGCATGGACGGTATCGACGCCCTGACCATAGGACCGACCGACCTCGCACAGGACCTCGGCGTCTACGGCAAACCCGAGATGAACCAGGCGCTCGACGAGCACAGAGACATGGTGCTGGCCGCGGCGAAGAAGCACGGCAAGACCTGCGCCATGCTGACGTCATCGGCGGAGCAGACTCGTTACTGGCAGGAGCAGGGCGTCCTCCTCCTCGCCTACAGCAGCGAAGTAGGCGTCCTTCAGGACGGCTTCCGCCGCGCACTCGCCCAGATCAAGGGCGAGTAGGTTTCGATCGTGAAGTTTCTTCGTCGCCTTGGCCACTTAAGCCTCGCACCCGTTCGCCTGCTTGATTCCCTGTTGCGTCACGCGTTTGGCGATCCGCGGACAGATGAATCACTGGCCCTGCGAGACGCGACCGAGAAGATGGAAGAGATGCGGAGACAGATAGACCGCTCCCATCGCTAAGCCGGCCACCTGCAATAAGCCGGATACTCGGTCGAAGGCCGAGTTGTTACGTGGTTCGCCTTTTCGCTTATGGGAATGACGCCGGTTTGGTGGGTCAATGGGATCGTAGTCGCGCGGAGTCGCGCACGGAGGTCTCTATGACATCGCAGCTGACTCTCGAAGAACAGGACCGCGTGCTTCTCACGCGCATCCTCACTCAATACCTCGGCGACCTCAAGATGGAGATCGGCCACACCGACAGCCGGACGATGCGCGCCGAGATGCACAAAGACGAAGACGCAATCAAGGCGATGCTCGAACGCCTCACTTCGAAGAGCTCAGCAGGAACAGCGGGCGGCTAGCTCGTCCGGTCGGCCGGCCACGTGCCCATGACCTGGCGCATGATCGCGAACTCGCCGATGTGATAGGCGTTATGGGCGGCGACCTGAAGGATCTCACGGAGGATCGTGTGCTCGCCGTGAGACGGGACAGTCTGAGTGAGGTCGAAGGTCTCGTCCTGCACCCAGGCCTCAAACTCTGCGCGGTCGCTGAGGAAGGCATCGATGCTCTTCTGCCAGTCCTCAGGTGTTGCTTTGTACTCAGGGTCGGGCCAGTAGTCGTTGGGCCAGTTGCCATGGTTGTAGTCCGGGTTCTTGCAGTAGTCGAGCATGTCCCACTGCGTGTAACGCAGGTGCTCAAGCACGCCATAGGCAGAGTAGGTTCCATTGGGAAATTTCTCGTTGATGCGGTCCATGGGAAAGTCTTTGACTGCCTGGTCGTAGGGCATGTGAGCGCCGACGCCCTGAAGACGGCGCAGGAGCTGCAGTCGCAGGTCAGATTCGTTGGTGGTCATGGGGTTACCTCGTCCCGCATCGTACTCTGTGTCGCGATCCTCAGACTGAGGGCTAAAGCCCTCAGCTAGAGGATAGGGCCGAGCAGGTGATCAGGCTCTACTCGAGCTTTCGCACTTCCTCGGTAAACGCGGGGATGAAAGTCTTCCAGTCCGCGACGACGCCGAAGCGCGAGTGCTTGAAGATGTCTGCTTCGGCGTCCTTGTTGATGGCGACGACACTACGGGCGCCGGTGATACCGGCGAGGTGCTGGCTGGCGCCGGAGATCGCGACGGCGATGTAGAGGTCGGGTGTGACCACTTTGCCGGTGAGACCAATCTGCGAAGTCAACGGGATCCAACCCAGGTCGACGGCTGCGCGGCTGGCACCGACTGCACCACCCAGCGTCTTCGCCAGGGTCTCCAGCTCCGCGAAGGCTTCGGCGCTGCCGAGTCCGCGCCCACCTGAAACAATCACTTTCGCGTCTTCGAGACGCATGCCCTCGGACTGCACCTGCTCGCGGTTGAGGATCTGGGAGACAACGCCAACCGCATCGACGGTCATCGTGCGCACCTCGCCTGTTCGCGACGTGTCCTGCGCCAGCGGTTCCTGGGCCTTCGGACGCACGGTGGCGACGGCGGGCAGGGTCTTGCTCGTGTACTTCGCCATCGCGGCGCCGCCGAAGCAGGGTCGCGTCATGAGCAGCGTGCCGTTACTCACCTCGAAGTCGACGCAGTCCATCGCGGCGGCAGTGCCGATGCGGATGGCGAAGCGGGGCGCCAGGTCGCGACCGGTCGCCGTCTGACCGATGAGCACGAGAGCAGGGTTCCGTTCCTGCGCAACAGCGGTCATTGCTGCCGTCCAGTTCTCGTTGCGGTACTCGTCGAGGCTGGGGTCCTCGACGGCAATGGCATCGTCAGCCCCGTACGCGAGCGCTTGCCTGCCGTAGTCCGGCGCGCCGGTGCCGAAGGCGACTGCGGTGACGTTGCCGCCCAGGCCTTCGGCGATGCGGCGGGCGGCGCCGAGTTGCTCCGTGCTGAGACTGCTGAGCTGGCCGTTGGTGCCGGTGACGAGGACGAGGATGCCGGATTCGTTTGCCATGTCTTGTGTTCCTTTGCTGAGGCGAGCAGAGACGTCCGCGGGGGCAACGCCACCGTGCCCGCCATGGCGGGCACCTACAGGTGAGGCCGCTAGATGAGTTTGGCCTCTCGGAGTTTGCGGGCGAGCGTGGTCGCCTGTTCGGCGGGGCTGTCACCCTCGATGAATTCGACCTTGCTCTCGACCTGCGGGATGTAAAGGGCCTCGAGGCTGAGGCGCGCGCCGACCTTGCCCACCTGGTCCGGGCTGAGGCCGAGGTCCGCGGCGGTCCAGACCGTGACCTGTTTGCGCGCGGCCTGCATGATCTGGGGAAGCTTGGGGTACCGGGGCTCGCCGAGTTCGTTGCTTACGCTGACGACGCAGGGCGTTGGGACCTCGACGGTCTCGTACGAGTCGGCGAGCACGCGTTCCGCCTGGATTTTGCCGCCGGAGGCTGTCACGCGCTTCGTGATTGAAATCGAGGGGATGCCCAGGAGCTCGGCGATGGTGAGGCCTGTCACACCGAAGTCCCAGTCCGTTGCCTGGCGGCCGGTGAGGATGAGGTCGACATTGCCGATCTTCTCGATCGCCTTCGAGAGCGTGAGGCCGGTGCTGTAGCCGTCGCCGTCGAGGAAGGCGGGGTCGTTGAGATGGACGGCTTCGTCCGCGCCCATCGCGAGGCCGACCTTGATCGCGTCGCGAGCGCTGTCCGGGCCGAGGCTGAGGATGGTGATCGTGCCCTCGCCGAGGGCGTCGCGGATGCGCAACGCGGCCTCGACGGCGATCTGGTCGAACTGCGAAATCACCGGCGGATTGCCGGGTGCGGGCACGACCTGCTTCGCGGCCTCGTCGACCTTGAAGGCCCGCGCGGGGGTTTCGGGGTCGGGGACCTGTTTGACGCAGCAAACGATGTTCATGGGTGTCGCCTCCTAAGGGAGTGTAAGTGTCAAATCGCGCACACGATTGCGAGTGTAGAAGTAGCCCGCGAGGCCGACCCTCACCCTAGCCCTCTCCCCGGGGGAGAGGGGACAGATCTCGCCCGCAGCATGCTGCAGCACTACAGATTTCGCGCTCATGAAGTGGGCTTGCCTATTACGGTTAGTTCCAGAAGCTCTGCGAGGTCCATGGGCTTCGCGCGTTTGGTTTCGTCCGGTTCTACTGAGGCGACGCCGTCGTCGAACATCTGGACGCAGAAGGGGCAGTTAGTGCCGATAATGCCGGCGCCGGTCGCCTGGGCTTCTTCGGCACGTACCTGGTTGATGCGGCGGCCCTGGGTCTCGTCGATGAACATGTGGCCGCCGCCGGCGCCGCAGCAGAAGCTCTGCTTGCCGGAGCGGGGCATCTCGACAAACTTCACGCCCGGCAGCGCCTCAATCAGCTTGCGGGGCGCTTCGTACTCGCCGTTGTGGCGACCGAGGTAGCAGGAGTCGTGGTACGTCACCTGCTCCGTTATGTCGTGCTTCGGCTTCAGCTTGCCGGCTTCGACGAGGTCTGCGAGGAGCTGAGTGTGGTGGAAGACTTCGAACTCGCCGCCGAAGCCCGGGTACTCGTTTCGTAGCGTGTTGAAGCAGTGGGGGCAGTTGGTGATGATCTTCTGCACCTGCTTCTCCTTGAGGGCGGCGAGGGTGCCTTCGATCTGCATCTGGGCGAGGTACTCGTTGCCCATGCGCCGCGCCGGATCGCCCGTGCAGGACTCCCCCTCACCCATGCAGCCCCAGGAGACGCCCGCTTCGGTGAGAAGACGGGCGACAGCGCGCGTGATGGGAACGTTGCGCTCGACGAGGGCGCCGGAGCACCCGACCCAGTAGAGGTACTCTTGGGTGCCGTCGAACTCGGGCACCTCGAGGCCTTCCATCCATGTTGTGCGCGTGAGCGTGGTGCCGCGCCAGGGGTGGCCACGCTGCTCCAGCTGCGAGAGGGTTGCCTGCGCCGTGGCGGGCATGTCGCCCTCGGTGAGCACCTTGTAGCGACGTAGCTCCTGCAGGGTGCCGATGTGCTCGATGTTAACCGGGCACTGGGTCTCGCAAGCGCCGCAGGTCACGCAGTCCCAGATCGTGTTGACGGAGACCACGTCGCCGGCAACGAGGCGCTCGCCCTCGATGGGTCCGGTGGCACCAACCTTGGACGGGCCTACTTCGTGCAGGTAGAACTTGATGTCCTGCATTAGGCCCATCGGGGTCAGCTCTTTGCCGGTGAGCCATGCGGGACAGTTTGACTCGCAACGGCCGCAGCGGACGCACACGTCCGTGTCCATGAGCTGCTTCCAGCTCAAGTCGTGCAGGTAGCCGGCACCGAAGCTCTCGGCGTTCTCGAAATCTTTGATTGCGGGCAACGTTGACCCCGCGATGGCGCCCTTCGGGGGGCGGAGGTCGCGCATGAAGATGTTGGCGGAGCCGGTGATGATGTGGCCGAGCTTGCCGTAGCCCACCCAGGCAGTCCATGCGAGGGCAAGTGGGAGGTGCGTCCACCACATGGCCTTGTGGATATCGAGCATCGTCGTTGGCGAAACGCCGAGGCCATCGAAGAGCTCGGCGATGGCGTAGCCGATGGGCGACCACGGCGCCCAGTCCGGATTCGCCACGATGCCCCGGTTGACGTGGGCGATGCCGAGGTCGCCTGCGAAGGCGGCGCCATGAGCATCGATGGGACCGGAGATCAGCTCGGTCGCCCCCATGCGCATGCCCTCGACGACGAAGCCGGTGCACACGATGGCGAACATCAGCCACAGCAACGCAACGTCGTCCCATAAGGAGCCCAGGCGCAGTCGCGGCGGTTGCATGAGATAGCGACGGGCGAGAGCCATGACGATGCCGGTGAGGGCAATGACGCCAAAGACATCGAGGATGGTCGAGTAGGCGAGGTAGATGCGGCCCTGGAGGAAGTAGACGAAGTCGGCGTGGGCCATGATCACCAGCGTGCCTGCGAAAAGGACGAGCCAGCCCCAGAAGATGAACAGGTGCATGACCCCCGCGTAGAGGTCGTTGGTCATGCGTCCCTGGCCAATGCCGTAGAACAGGAAGACCTTCGCGCGCTCGCCGATGCGGTCCCAGCGCTTCTCATCGTGGCGGCCGATCTTCCACAGCTTCGCCTTGCGGTAGGGCCCGGCGGCGATGATCGCGAAGACCACGGCTGTAAGGAGATACAGGAGCCATCGCAGCCAATGGCCGACGTTGAACAACACCTCGCGCGTAGCGTCGCCGGAATCGGCGGTCGTTAGCGTGTACGCCAGGACGGTGGCGACAACGATGACGGCCGCGAGGCTGAGCCATACGGCCGCGGTCGCAAGACGCCGTGCTTCTGGGCTGAGGCGAGGCCGTGACGGGAATTCGGTCACTTAGCCTGCCTAGCTCCGGGGCATGCCGAGGCCGCGCTGCGAGATGATGTTGCGCTGGATCTCGCTGGTGCCGCCGGCGATGGTCGAGGACACGGACGAGACGTAGCTTCGGGCGAACTGACCGCCCACCGGCGCCAGCTCCTCGTCGCGCTCCCAGAGCAGGCCGTAGAGGCCCGTCATCTTCTCCGCTGTGCGGTAGATACGCTGCGTCAGCTCCGTCGCGAACAGCTTTGCCATCGAGGCCTCGTGGTTGGGGATGAGGCCGGCCTGCTGCATGTGGACGACGCGGTAAGAGAGCATCTTCGCTACGCGGGCCTCGATGTAGCGGTCGATTAGCTCGGCGCGGACGATCGGGTTGCGGGAGAGGGTCGACTGCGGGCTGTCCTTGTTCTCCTTCGCCCAACGGATGATCTGGTCGACGGCATGGTTGATGCCGACGGACGTGCCGATGCTCGATCGCTCGAAGTCGAGCGTCGTGGTGGCCACGTACCAGCCGCGGTTGACCTCGCCGACGACGTTGCGAGCGGGCACGCGCACGTTGTCGAAGAACACCTGGTTGAAGCCGGCGCCACCGGCCATGTTGACGAGCGGCTGCACAGTGATCCCCGGCGTCGTGAAGTCGAGGAGGAAGTAGCTGATGCCGCGGTGCTTCGGCGCCTCCGTGTCGGTGCGGGCGAGCATGAACATCCAGTTCGCGCCGGCGGCCCCGGAGGTCCAGATCTTCGAGCCGTTGATCACGAACTCGTCGCCGTCACGTACCGCGCGCGTCTGCAGCGACGCGAGGTCGGAGCCGGAACCGGGCTCGCTGAAGCCCTGGCACCATTGCACTTCGCCCTTGAGGATGCGCGGCAGGTGCTCGGCCTTCTGCTCGTCCGTGCCGTGCTTGATGATCGTCGGGCCGGCCATGGAAACGCCCATGCCGCCGACCTGAGGTGCGCCGAACTCGGCGAACTCCTCATTGAGGATGAACTGCTCCGTGGTCGTCAGGCCCGCGCCGCCGTATTCCTTCGGCCATGCAGGAGCGATCCATCCCCTGGCGGCCAGCTTCTCGCGCCACTCGCCGCGAGCGCCGCCTTCGAGGCGGAAGCCTGAGCCGCCACTTACAGCCGTGGGCCGGCCATTTGCCGGAACCACCGCACCTGCTTCGTAGCCGGCGAAGGGGGCGTCGCTGACGCGATTACGGCGCTTGAACTCGTCCGGCAGCTCCTGGTCGAGGAACTCGCGCACTTCGGCGCGCCATGCTGCTTCTTCTGGTGAGTCGGTTAGTCGCATCGTCCTGTCCTCCTGCCCTACTTAGATCAGGCTCTAAAGATCAAATGCCAAGGGCCTGGCCAACAAGCTCGCGGTGATGTTCTGCATCGCCCCAGGCCACCTCAGCGGCCTTCTGGCGACGGAAGTAGAGCTGAATCTTGTAGTCCTTCGTGAAGCCGATACCGCCGTGCATCTCTTGCGCCTTCGCGACGACGCGACGGCTGGCTTCGCTGACCCAGGCCTTTGCGACGTGGACGGTCTCGTCCGCATCGTCTTCTTCGGTGTCGACGTCCCAGGCCGCCTGATACGTTATGTAACGTGATGCGTCTACGTCCGTTGCCATGTCAGCGGCCATGTGCTGCATCGCCTGGAAGCTCGCGATCGGCTGGCCGAACTGCACGCGCTCCTTGGTGTAGTTGAGGGTGATCTCGAAGGCCATCTGCGACAGCCCGACGAGATAGGCGGCTTCGAGGACGGTTGCCTTCTGACCGATGCGCTGGAAGACCGGCCAGGCCTTGCCCTCCTCGCCGAGGATGTCGCCGGCGGCCACGCGCACGTTGTCGAACGTGACCTCGCTCTGGCGGTCGGATGCCATCGTCACCAGCGGGCGATGTGTCACGCCGGCCGCTTTGGCATCGACGACGAATATCGAGATGCCGCTGCCGCTACGGGCGGTGACGACCATCTTGTCGGAGACGTGGCTGTTGGGCACGAAGAGCTTCGTGCCATTGAGGACGTAGACATCGCCGTCCTTCGTCGCCGTTAGCTGTACGCCCTCGTCGTCGAAGCGGGCGCTAGGCTCTGTGTGGGCGAGGGCCCAGACCTGGGTGCCGGCCGCGATGGCGGGGAGGTACGATTGCTTCTGGGCATCGCTCGCGGCCTCGAGGAGGGCGATCGTGGCGACGCTGTTGGAGCGAAACGGCCCCGGCGTCAGGTTGCGGCCAAACTCCTCGATCAGGACCATGAGGTCGAGGTAGCCCATGCCGACGCCGCCGTAACTGTCCGGGACAATGAGTCCCATCCACCCCTGCTCGGCCATCTTGTTCCACACGGCGGGCAGGTACCCCTGAGGGTCTTCCTCCATGTCGCGCACGTACTGCTCCGGTGCCTCCTTCTCGAGGAAGTCGCGGGCGAAGTCGCGCAGCATCTGTTGCTCTTCGGTGAGACCGAGGTCCATATGAGCCACCCCTCTCGCTGGCGCCGCGGGCTGCGGCGTTGGCTCGTATTATGCT
>Ga0247825_10002044_pt1 | contig 13331 bp, 15 predicted proteins | sample 13C_Vanillin_Day_FD_194413 | JGI IMG/M metagenome (GOLD analysis project Ga0247825, IMG submission 194413) | Soil microbial communities from agricultural site in Penn Yan, New York, United States - 13C_Vanillin_Day48 | ecosystem: Environmental > Terrestrial > Soil > Agricultural land | place...
GACGGCTTCTACGAACGCTCCGACGTCTGCGTCGTTCCCGCGGCGGGCGTCATCGGCGAGGCAATGGTCGCCCTGATCCTGGCCGACGCGGTGCTCGAGAAGTTCGGCGGTGACCACATCAAAGAGACCGTGCGCAACTACCAGGCGTACATGAAGACCATCGGTCCGCGGGGCGAAGGATTCTCGCTCTGATGGGTGGCCCCAACCACATCACCCTCACCGGCTTCTCCGGCACCGGCAAGACCGCCGTCGCGCACCTCGTCGCCGCCCGCCTGGGCTGGAACGCTGTCGACGCGGACGACGAGATTGAGGCGCTGACGGGGCGGCGAGTGCCGGACATCATTGCCGAGGACGGCGAGCTGGCGTTTCGTGGCTTCGAGGCATCAACGCTCGCAGCGCTGGCTTCGAGAGAGCGTGTCGTCGTCGCTGCCGGCGGTGGGGCCCCGGTGTACGAGCCGTCGCGCAGGGCCATCGTCGAGGCGGGCATCGTCGTCCACCTGCAGGCCTCTCCTGAGACGACGGAGGCGCGCGTGGCGGCGGACGAGAAGGATCGAGCGCGTCCGTTACGGGGCAACGTGCGCCGGACCATGGACCAGCGCGCGGCCATTTACGCGGAGGCAGACTTCATCGTCGCCACAGATGTCCTCACGCCGGCGGAAGTAGCAGACGAAGTCGTGCGTCTCTATCAGACTTACGGTGAGCGCGCCTTCAACCGGCCGGGCCGCGTAGAGGCGCTGACGCGACAGCCCTCAGTCGCGCCGCCGATCATGGACGCGCCCGGCGCCACGACGGTCATCCGCACCGCGTCGGGCGAGTACCCCGTGTACGCCACCTGGGGCGCCCTCGAGCGCCTGGGCGAGTACACGAAACGGGCTACGGGTGCGAGGCGCGCCTTCGTCATCTCCGATGAGGGGGTGATCGCGCAGTGGGGCGAGGTGGCGCTGTCCAGTCTGCGCGAGGCGGGCATCGAGACGGCGAGCATCACGCTGCCCCGTGGCGATGCCTCGAAGAGCCTGGAGCAGGCATCGCGTATCTACGACTGGCTGGCGTCGCACCGGGCCGAGCGCAAGGACGCCATCGTCGGGCTCGGCGGCGGCATGGTGAACGACTTCTCAGGTTTCATCGCCGGCACCTACCTGCGCGGCATGCCCGTCGTCCAGGCGCCGACGTCGCTGCTGGCGATGGTCGACGCGTCGATTGGCGGCAAGACTGCCGTGAACCACGCCGGCGCGAAGAACATCGTCGGTCTGTTCAACCAGCCCCGCGCTGTCGTCGCGGACGTGGCAACCCTGAAGACGCTGCCCCGTAGAGCGCTCATCGAGGGTATGGGCGAGGTTATCAAACACGCCCTGATCCGCGACGCCGAACTACTCGACCTCCTCGAAGCGCGCCTGGACGACCTCATGGCCCTGGAGCCCGAGTTCACCACCCACGTCATCGCCCGCAACATGGCGATCAAGGGCGCCGTGGTCAGCGAGGACGAGCGGGAGACTGGAGGCGTGCGCGAGCTGCTGAACTACGGCCACACGCTGGGCCACGCCTTCGAGTCGGCGGGCGGTTACGAAGCCCTATTGCACGGCGAGGCCGTCGGCGCTGGCATGGTCGCGGCCGCGGCGATTGGCGAGCGCGTCGGGGTCACACCCCTAGCCCTTGTCGCGCGCCAGAACGCCCTTATCGAGCGTGCCGGACTGCCTACGCGACCACCGAAAGGCATCGACCGCGACCGCGTCCGCGCTGCCCTCAAGATGGACAAAAAGGTCGTCGCAGGTGGCCAGCGCTGGGTGCTTCTCGAAGATGTTAGCCGCCCCATCGTGCGCGCCGACGTGCCGGCCGAGGTAGTCGAGAGCGTCCTCGATGAGCTGCTCGGCTGATCCAATCGTCGTTACCGCAGACTCCTACGAGGCTCACGCAAGTGAGTATGCAAGCTATCGCGCCGATCGCTCGTCGATTAGGCCCAGGATAGACAGATTCGCAGAGTTGGCTAAGCCAGGTGGGGCAGTTCTTGACATCGGTTGCGGCCCCGGAGTCGACACGGCCACTCTCGCCCAAGCAGGATTGCGTGCAGTGCCCATGGACATTGCAGCAGCGATGACCCGCTTGGCCACCAGGTATGTGCCCGGTTCGACCGTCCGTGCGGACTCACGTAATTTGCCGTTTACGTCGAACAGCTTCGATGCGGTGTGGGCGAACGCCTCTCTTCTCCACCTGCCAAAGGAGGCAGTCGGTGTTTGCGTACTCGAAATCCTGCGCGTTTTGTCTCCCGGCGGAATTTTCTTCGCGGCTATGCAGGTGGGAAGTGACAACGCAATCGAATCGAACAGGCCGGGAGCATCCTTCGCTGCACCTCGTTTCTTCGCTCGCTATGAGCTCGACGAGTGGGTCGCGTGCATTGAAGGGCCGGGCTTCGAAGTTATCGAGTCTCGTGCTACCGCGTCCTGGATACATACCTTCGCGCGAAAGCCATGAACACCGACAACGCCGCCCTGCGCGCCGTCGTCCACGGCCGAGTGCAGGGCGTGGGCTACCGCTTTTTCGTCATCGAGACGGCGACGAAGCTCGGTCTGACGGGCTTCGCGCGTAACCAGAACAACGGCAATGTCGAGGTGGTCGCGGAGGGTTCGCAGGCCGGTCTCGATGCCCTTCTGGCGGAGCTGCGACGCGGTCCGGCCCTCGCGCGTGTCGACCGCGTCGATGCTTCATGGGCAGCGTTCACCGGCGACTACAGCGGCTTCGGCGTGCGCTAGCTTAGATTCGATGGCGAGACTTCAGCCTGCTCTGTAATAGGGAGGACTGGGGGCTGCCTGTCCTTGAACGCGCTGTACAACGGTCGGACGACCTCTTCAGGTCAGGAGGTATCCGATGACGAACATTAAGAACCTCTTTGGTAGTGGGGGCCACCAGACGGCCGTCCGCAAAGGACTGAGCGAGACCATGGGAGGTTCGAGCGCGGGAGGCGTGGCCGGACTCCTCAACAAGTTCGACGCGGCGGGTCTCGGCGACAAGGCCCGTTCCTGGGTCGGCGACGGACAGAAGCAGCCCGTCAGTGGCGACGAAGTCCGTCGTGCGCTCGGCGACAAGGAAGTCGACCAGATCGCGCAGAAGGCAGGCATGCCGCCGAGTGAGGCCTCCGACGAGCTGGCTTCTATCCTGCCGGACACCGTCAGCAAGCTCACGCCCGGCGGGAAGATACCGGACGCCAATGAGCTACAGGACATAATGAAGAATATCCCCGGCATGTAGGCGTCCCAGCGCATTGGGGCCCTGTGAGCCTGGCGCGATCCGTGACCCTGCGCCGGCAAGAACAGGGCCCCCTCGTGTCTGGGCCCCGGAAGCCTCGTGACCGGCTTCTCTGGTACGCTGCCTTCGGCCAGGAGGCAGGGCATGAAGCTGATCCCGTTGTTCGAGATGGTTCATAAGTACGTCGAGCGTCACAGCGTGTCGCTGAAGGGGCCGATGGGCACGGACAGCACGTCGTGGATGTTTCGTGAAGGCACGCTCGTTGGCGAACGCATCCGGGGCAGCCACCGCGCGATGAACAAGTCCGTCCTGCGCGCCGACAACGTCGTGACGCCGGACATTCGCGGCGCCCTGACGACGGACGATGGCGCCGAAGTCTACTACGAGATCCGGGGCTACGGCATCGAAGTCGACGGCCTGCGTCACTTCAAGGGCAGCATGTACTTCCTCACCGATGCCCCGCAGTACTCCTGGCTGAACACAGTGCTTGGCGTCATGGAAGGTCGCTACACCCGCACCGATGACGGCTACCTCATCGGCACTTTCCAGGTCTACGAGTGCGTGACCGAATCAGATTCGGTCACGCCGCGCCTCGACTACCACGACGGCATCCCCGGGCCGGTCCGTACCCAGCCCCGGTTCTAGCTCGTCACGTCAGCAGAGGACCATGGGGTCGTTGTAGATGCTCGTCTTCGGGTCGCCGTTGCAGGTCTGGTCGTCGACCAGCAGAGTGCCGTCCTCGTCCAGGACCATGATCAGGTCGTAGGTGGCCCGACCTTCGTACATGGTCACGTGTGCCACCGCTCCGTCGGGGCGTACTTCCACCGCGATCTCACGCGTGCCAGAGCCGTTCTGACACCGGCAAATCTTCGCGAGCAGTTCGGACAGGCGGTCCCAGAGCCGGCGCGTCAGCGGGCAAGGTGCGTCCATCAGCTCGGTGCAGGCGCCGTAGCTGCCGGGGCTTCCGGGGTAGACCGCCTCCGCAGCGGCGATGACCTGCGCCTCCGTTGGGGCAGGCGTGGCCGGTCTACCCCGGCCCTCCGAGTCGCCGCCGCACGCGACGGCCATCAGCGACAGAGCTATGCCCAGGCATGCGATCGCAAGTGTGCGGCTCCAAGAGTTGCGCCGAGTTCGTTCCATGAGATCCCTCCTTCGGCTTCACGGAAAAGACCGGCGAAGGAAAGGATTCTTACAAACTGCGTGAACGCTAGCGGTATTTCTCGAAGCCGAGAGTTGCATAGCGCATGAAGACGCCGCCGAATGGCTTCGCCATGGGGCCGTTCGCGCCGAGGCAGGCGATGACGTACTTCGTCCCCGGTACAGCCTCGCGCGTGAGCAGGATGCGCTGCGGGATGTTGAACCCCTGGAAGGCGCCCGAAGGCAAGTCGATCTCGCCGTTGACCCATATCTCGCCGTAGTCGTCAATCGTCGTCTCGAAGTAGACAGAGACTCCGTTCGTCGGCACGCCATCCACCTCAGCCGGAATCTCGACGGTGACGCGCCACCAGGCGAAGCAGACACCGGTGGACACGACCTCGCCGACGTTCTCACAGACGTCCCATCCGGAGTCGTCGTAGTCGGCAAGGCGCGCCGGACTGCCCTCGATTTCGGCCGTGAGTCCCTGGTTCGCTTCGCCCGGCACGAAGCCGATCGCACGCCGCCACGTGCCCTTGACCTGCGCCAGATCCTCCGGCTGATTGAGGTTCAATGCCAAACGAATCACACCAGTCTCCTTAACCACATGTAGCCGACGTTTCCCAACCTCGGCGGCCTTGCCTCGCGACGCCCTCTCATGACTCCAGATTCTCGCGTGGCACTCAGGAGTCGAGGCAGTCTAAGCCAATAGCCTCCTGCGCGCGACGCCGAGGCTGGAAAGCCTCGGCTACAGGGGCAGAACCGAAATCTGTGAACTGTTAACTGTTAACCGTGAACTGTGTGTACCTAAATCGGTCCCATCAGCATGGCATCGGCCTCGTCGCCCGGCTCGACCGTCGCCTGATCCTCGGGGCAGATGACGAGGGCGTTCGCCAGGGCCATTGAAGTGAGGACGCCCGAGCTCTGCGAGCCTGTCAGGGACGCGTAGTAGCGTCCGTCTCTCTCCCGAACGACGGCGCGCGCCAGGAAGCGCCGTCCGTCTGGATTCACGAGGCGGTCTTCGGTGATCACGCGGACGATCGGCCGTTCCCAGCCATCGCGGCCGGCCATCTTGTAAAGGACAGGCCGCCCGAACAGCTCGAACGCGACCATAGAGCTGACGGGGTTGCCCGGCAGGCCGAGGTGCGGCACGCGCCGGCCATCAGGGGCGGGGAAGGTGCCGAACGCGAGCGGCTTGCCCGGCCTCATGCGCACCGTCCAGAACCCAACTTCGCCCTCGCGCTCGAGCACGTCTTTGACGACGTCGTAGTCGCCCCGGGAAACCCCCGCGGTGGTCACAAGGAAGTCGGCGTCGAGCAAGGCGTCCTGGATCTTCGCGGTCAAGTCTTCCACCGTGTCGCGGGCGATGCCCATTGGTTTCGGGATGCCGCCACCTTCGGTTACCAGTGCTGCGACGCTGTAGCTGTTGGCGTCGTATATCTTGCCGGGCTCGTGCGCCTGACCCAGTTGGAGAAGCTCGTCTCCGGTCGAGACGATCGCCACGATCGGCCGTCGATACACGGAGACTTGGCCTTTGCCCAGCGATGCCAGCACGCCGATCTGCGCAGCATGAAGCTCCGTGCCTGCGCGCATCACCAGACTGCCCGCCTTCACGTCTTCCCCTGCGCTGCGCACGTTGTTCCCGGGCGCCGCAGCCTTGAACACGCCGACGTGGTCGCGGCCCTTCGCGAACCGGCCAAACACGCGACCGGCAGTCTCGTCCGTCTCCTCGAAGGGCACGACGGAGTCGGCGCCTCGCGGGATTGGCGCGCCAGTCATGATCCGGACCGCAGTCCCAGACTGAACTTCGCCGTCATAGATGTAGCCGGCAGCAACCTCGCCAACCACACTCAGCGTTACTGGCGAATCGGGTGACGCGCCGTCTGTGTCGGCAGCACGCACCGCGTAGCCGTCCATTGCGGTGTTGTCGAGGGGCGGGATGGTCAGAGAAGAAGTCACGTCTTCGGCCAGGACATGGCCCAGCGCGTCGGCCAGGGGCATCGAGACCGCAGGCAGGCGCTGGATCACGTCGAGGATGCGTTCGCGCGCCTCTTCGACGCTGATCATGCCGTCGTTGTTCATGGGGTAAGAGTAACAAGTAACAGGTAACAAGGAACGGGTGGGAGCCAGGAGCGAGCGCCTTCTGGGCTGTTCCTCCTCCCGCCTTGTTACTTGTTACTGTCCGCTAACCCAGCCTCACCGCCAGGCAGGTCGTGGTGCGCTGTACACCTTCGATGCGCTGCAGGCCTTCCGTAATGGCTGTGCCGAGCTTGTCCAGGTCGTCTGCTTCCATCTGGACGATGACGTCGAAGGGGCCGGTGACGGTGTCTACTGTGGCGATCTTGGCGCTCGGGTGCGTCAGGGCGCCCACGGCCTCGGCGACGCCCTTAGCGTGGCCAACTTCAGCTTCAATGAGGATGTAAGCGCGAAACGCCATGTGTGAGCCTCCTGCACGCTCGGACCGCTTGGGAACCTCATCATATCTCCGGCCTCACGCGTGTCAACGCGAAGCAGACGCCCTGCCATCGGCCGTCTCTGCGTAACCGCCCGTGATCACCGGGACTTATATCTGTTACGGTGACTACTGACAGTTACGCTTCCACATCCATCAACCGACCATCTACGTGAGGTGATATTGGCGACTCGCACGCCGAAGTCCATGACCGGTGCCAGTACGCATCGCAGCACTTCGATGCTGCGACGGAAGCGCTTCTGGTTCGGCTTCATCATCACCGCCGTTTTCCTCGGAATCTTCCTCGCCCGCACTGACTTCGGCGAAATCCGCTCTGCTTTCGCTGGGGCCGACTACACGCTCGCCCTGGCAGCCATCCCTATCTACTTCGCCGGCTACTGGTTCCGTGCATGGCGCTGGAGCTTGCTCCTGAGGCCTGTGAAGCAAGTGCCGGTCAAACGCCTGTATCCCATCGTCCTCATCGGCCTCATGAGCAACAACATCGCGCCGGCACGTATCGGCGAGCTGGTGCGCTCCTACCTCGTGGGCGAACGCGAGGGCATCAGCAAGTCCACTGCGTTCGGCACGATTGCCATTGACCGCGCCTTCGATGGTCTTACCCTCGTGGCGATCCTTGGTGTCGTGACGGTGGCTACCGGCGCCGACGTCGGCGTCCGCGGCCTGGGCGTTGGCGCGGCTCTGATCTTCTTCGCCGGCACAGCGGCGCTCGTCGCGATGGCGATGTCGCCGTCGCTCGTACGCGGCTGGCTGAGTGTGTTCTTTCGTATGCTCCCGTCGAAGATCGGCGAGAAGGCTGAAAGCGTGATCGACGCCTTCCTGAGCGGGCTCGTCGTTATCCGGAATCCGGGCGTTCTTGCAATGGCCGGTGGAGCGTCCCTGATCTCATGGCTGCTCGAAGCGAGCATGTACTACGTGGTGGGCGAGGCGTTTCACCTCAACGCAGGCTTCGACGCCTATCTGATCGCCACGTCGGCCGCGAACCTCGCCCTCTCCGTGTTCGCGTCGCCCGGCGGCGTCGGGCCGTTCGAGGTGACGACGCGGGAGGTGCTGGTATTCTTCGGCGTCGGTAGCGCCGCGGCTTCCGCATACGCCCTCGCTCTGCACGCGATCTTGCTGGCGCCCGTGATTGTCGTCGGCCTCCTCCTCGTCTGGTCGTCGGGCGTGTCGCTGAAACAGTTGATGGGCATCCAGGACGATCGGCACAGCCCGGCGCCTGTGCCTCCATCGACCGCCGAGGGCAGTGCAGCGGAGGCCGGCGGTTGAAGGTCGCCATCGTCGGTGGTGGTGTCGCCGGACTGACCGCCGCTTACCGCCTGATCCAGGCCGGCCACGATGTCTCACTCTTCGAAGCAGCACCTGAGCTGGGCGGCCTCGTCCGCACCTTTGACGCCGGTGGTGAGCCTCTCGAAGCGTTCTACCACCACATTTTTACCACGGATACGACTATCGTCAGCCTGATCGAGGAGCTGGGGTTGGGCGACCGCCTCGTCTGGAAGGACTCGAAGGTCGGGTTCTTCAACGGCGGTAAAATCTGGCCCTTCGTCACGCCCCTGGATCTCCTCCGCTTCAAGCCCCTGCCCCTGATCGACCGTGTCCGTCTGGGCCTCGCCGGTCTCTACCTGCGGCGCAATAGCGAGTGGAGCCACTACGAGGAAGTCACGGCCTGGGAGTGGATTCGCAAGAACGCGGGGCAGAAGGCTCTGGACGTGGTTTGGGGCCCGTTGCTCAAGGGCAAGTTCGCCGATCAGGCCGAAGAAGTAGCGATGGCGTGGCTGTGGAGCAAAATTCACCTGCGCTTCGCTTCTCGCAAGACGGGGGCGAGTCAAAAAGAGCAGCTGGGCTACATGATGGGTAGCTTCGGTGTCTACATCAAAGAGCTAGAGCGCCGTATCCGCGCAGGCGCTACGGTCGAGACCTCCGCCCCGGTCGAGAAGATCACCACGGGCTCGGGTGGTCGCGCCGATGGCCTCATCCTCAAAGACGGCCGTCGCATCGAAGCCGATGCCGTCATTGCTTGCGTGCCTACAGAGCGCTTCATGCCCATGGCGCCCAGCCTCGGCGCCGACTACGAGCGGCGGCTCACGGCCATCCGCTGGCAGTGGGCCCTGTGCTACGTGCTCGCCCTGAAGCAATCGCTCAGCCCGATCTACTGGCTCAACATCACCGATGACCTGCCGTTCATTGCGGTCATCGAGCACACGAACTTCATCGAGAAAGAGCGCTACGGCGGCCTCAATCTCGTGTACCTCTCGAACTACCTGACGCCCAACCACGAGTGGTTCTCGTACACGGACGAACAGCTGGACGACCTCTACCTGCCCCACCTGACGAAGATCAACCCGAAGTTCAATCGCGACTGGATCGCGGATCGCTGGGTGTTCAAGGGCCCCAACGCGCAGCCCGTGATCCGCCGTCACTACAGCCGCGATCTGCCCGACCATCGCACTCCCGTTCCAGGCCTCTACCTCGCCAACATGCAGCAGATCTACCCCGAAGACAGGGGCCAGAACTACTCGATCCGGATGGGCGAGGTCGTGGCGAAGATGGCGATCGAAGACGCGACGTAGCACCTGTAGTGGCGCAGGATACTGCGCCCTGTCCCGTCTTATAGCCCACGCAAAAGCAAAGACTGCTTCTCGGATCATCCTGAGCTTGTCGAAGGGCGTCTGCCAGCGCGGCCCGGGATAGGAGACTAGCTTCGTCCTGGGTCCTACAGTTTCCGCTTCGTCACGCTGCTTTGCGCTGCTCCGACTGCATGCCTATAACTACCGACTGCATGTCCGCAGCACTACCTGCGACTGCCTTCGGCGTCACCCGCAGCGCGAACGTCCACGCCGCCGCCGCGACGCCGATGCCGGCCAGCTCGTCCGATACGTAGTGCTCCCCCATGTAGGTGAGGGCAAAGCACATCGAAACAACGTAGAGGACGCCGAGGGCTCGCAGCCGCGGCGTATACCACCACATGGCGGCGGCCATGAGGGCGGTCTGCGCAGTGTGGTACGAAGGGAAGGCGGCAACGTCGTTGACACCCACGACCTGGTAGCCGCGTTCGTAGGCGCCTGGCTGGATCAGGTTCAGCAGCTCCGGCCCGATGCGGAAGACCTCAGGCAGGTAGCCCTCCTGAGCAGCGAGCCAGGGCGGCGCGGTGGGCAACGTCACGAAGGTGATGGTGCCGCAAACGATCATGAAGATGAGGGCGGCCATATAGACTCGGAAGCCCTTGGCATTGACTTGCCAGAGCACGATTCCCATGACCGCCGGCATGATGAAGTAGCTGAAATAGGTCACGAAGCCGAAGACATCGACGGCGTTGACGGAGCCCGGCGTGTACAGGTGGTCTTGCAGCCACACCGTCGGCACGACGCCGAACAGAGCCCTGTCTATATCGATCACGTACTCATAGCGCGTTGGAAAGCCCGTGCTGTCGGCGGCCGACCGCGCGAACCCCATGAGCGCGAGGAGGATAAGGAAGAACCCGAGAATGAGGGCCGGCTTTACCTCGATGCCCTGCCTGTCGCGCTTGTGAATCTGCCAGTACACAACGCCGGCCAGAGCCAGCATGCCCGTCGCGAAGATGAGGGCCGGTATCGCCTCCGAGAGCACAGCGGCGCCCCTCATGACGCCGAGGATCAGCAGAGCGTTGCGGGTGACGATACCCAAGGTTCGCATGGGGCGCAGGGCCGGCACCATGCGCTCTCTGGCGCCAGGGTTCTCGTGCAGCGGGTTGAGCCACACATCGAAGGTGTTGCGTAGGGCCGCAGTACTCAGGTCGTTGCCTCAAATCAGGACATGGGCACGCGTCATCCGGCACGTGCCCATGATCCCTATCGACACCTCTGCGCGCCGACTTTAGGAATGCAGCTCTTCTAGAGACGCGTCTGCGTCCGAGACAACTGGCGCGATGAATCGCGCCACTACACGGAGGGCCGCGGCTTGCTCGCCGTGGCGGTGACCATGATCTGCGACGTCCAGGTGAACGACGGGTCATCGAGCAGTGCGGCGAGGGCGTCTACGCCACGGTCGTCGATGGCGCCTGTTGCCGTGAGGGCGTGACGCAGACTGAGCACGCTGAGGCGAAGCAGGTCACGTCCCGGCACGCCGCCACGCTCAACGATCGTGCGGCCTTCGCAGGTAACATCTTCGAGGCCGCGGCGGCGCAGCAGGGTGGCCATGCGCCGGCCGTAAACGAGGTCGAGGCCACGCGACTGGGCTAGAACGGTGAAAGCGTCCGTCCAGGCCTGCCACGTCGCCTGGGCTTCGGCGCTGCTCTCGGGGTCGGGCAGGAAGGAAACGTGGTCGAACTCTTCCAGCACGAGCCACCCTCCGGGCTTCAAGGCCTCGATCATGTGATCGAGCGCGACGTCCGAATCGGGCAGGTGCTCCAGCAGGAGGCGCGTGTGCACAAGGTCGTAGGCACCGGCCTCGATGGGGTCGACGACAATGTCATGCCTGCGGGCTTCGACGCCAGGTGCGTTCAGCGCTTCGAGGAATCGCGTGTCGGTGTCCGTCGCGACGACACGGCCGTCAGGCCCGACGACCGTGGCCAGCCACGCCGCGAGCGAGCCGCCGCCTGCGCCGACCTCGAGGCATCGCCATCCTTCAGACACGCCGGTCGCCAGGAGGCTGCGGCGGCTGTGCTCGTCCCAGATGTTCTCGATGGCCGTGACGCGATCGCGCTCAGCCTGCCAGGCGGTGTCGAAGACGTACTCGGAATTGCTGTTGCGGACGCTTTGAGTTGTCATGCCGTCCTCCAGTCGTTGTAGCTCGATTCTGCACGCCGGCAGGACGGAGGTATTCCGGATGCCTTCGCAGCAATTTGAACAGCGGAGAGAGCCGTCGAGCGGCCGTGAAGGAAGCTGAGGAGATGGCTATGCCGGCTACCGAGGCTTGCGCAGCAGGTAGGAGTGGAAGTTCAGCGACGCGAAGAAGTGACCTTCCGCGATCGCACGGTTCTGCGCCTCGATCCACGCGCTCACCTGTTCGGTCGCCGACGGATCGAACCTGGGGATCAGCGGCGCATAGCTGTTTACGAAAGCGCCGAAGAACTGCGTCGTACCCACATCCGAGATGATGTGTGACGCCCCGCTTACCAGATCGAGGCCGAGCGAGGGCAGCAGCGCAGGCAGGTCCCGCATGATGCGGGGGTTGGCTACGAACGAGTCCAGGAGCAGTGCTTCGATGCGCTTCGCCACCGTCGCGTCCGGGTAGCCGAAGGCAATCGAGGCGAAGTCAGCGTCGAAGACCATCAGCCTTCCCCTCGCAGAGAGCAGTCGCGCACCTTCGCGCATCACGGCCAGCGGGTCAGTCACGTGGCTGACAAGCGTGCTCATGACGACCGTATCGAAGGCGCCGGATGGCAAGCCTGTCGCGGCGGCATCCCCGGGGCGCAGAAATACGCGGTCCACCACGCCCTCGTGGGCGGCGAGCCTGAGCCCGGCCGCGATCATGCCCTCGCTGGCGTCGACTCCGGTCGCGACTCCCTTGAACTCAGGGCGACCGGCTGCGACGCGCGCGTCGATGCCCGTACCGCAACCAAGGTCGAGGAAGGTGCGCGCGTTCTGCAGGTCGAGGCGGTCGAGGTAGGCCCGGCGCATCTCGGCGTAGCGGGGCTCCTGAGCACGCGCCTCCATGCGCGCAATCACCATGTCGAGCGTGGCTTCGTCCTGGTCGTCGAGCGTCTGGAAGATGTCGTTCGAGGTCATACGAAGCCTCCTCGGGTCAGAGCGGCTGGCGGCTGGCGAAGCCGGTGTCGAGTTCGTGCCACCACGCTATCGTGTCTTCGCCCAGGCGCCAGCAAAGATTGATCACGCGACCATCGCGCTCGCTGGGGAAGTCGACAAGGCCTTCGTCGATGCCCTTGAGCTCCACGCCGATGCCATCCAGCTCCTCAATCAGCTTCTGTAGCTTCGTCGCTGCTCTCTGGACTTCCTCGCGCGAAGACGCGATATCGGCCGCCAGGTGGCCGTTGCCGCCGGTGAGCCCCATGAGCCGCTCAAGCTCGGTCGTGAGCGCGTCCATGTCCGCCTTGGCCGTCTGGATTTCGGTCATGAGCTGACGCACGGTGGGAAGGAGGACTATCGCCTCGTCCATGGTAAAAAACCTCGATGCCAAGTCTTCCTCTTTTTCCAAAGACGCAGCGGAGTGTTCCACAATTGTAGGCGAGGGCTTTCCAGCCTCGCCGTCGTGTCACGCTGATTTCGCCTACTCCGGGATGCTGGTGCTGGAGCCGGTGAACGTCCAGTCTTTGATCTTCAGCGCCGGCACGCGGCAGCTGCCGCCGAAGCCGGAGAGTAGCCGCGATTCGCGACCGATCATCTCGACCTGATTCATCGCCTCGAGGTAGCTCTGGGTGAAACGCAGGTTGTGTACCGGCGCGACGATCTTGCCGTCCTCGATCAGGAAGGTGCCGTCGCGCGTCATGCCCGTGAGCACGACCGTGAGCGGATGCACCGGGCGGGTATACCAGAACCGGCTGACCCAGATTCCG
>Ga0247825_10002045_pt1 | contig 13326 bp, 11 predicted proteins | sample 13C_Vanillin_Day_FD_194413 | JGI IMG/M metagenome (GOLD analysis project Ga0247825, IMG submission 194413) | Soil microbial communities from agricultural site in Penn Yan, New York, United States - 13C_Vanillin_Day48 | ecosystem: Environmental > Terrestrial > Soil > Agricultural land | place...
AAGCGTACGTGCGTGCGCTCATCGCGCACGGCGTCGAGTGCCTGTTCATGAACCCGGGCACCGACACGATTCCGATCCAGGAAGCGCTCTCGAAACTCGAACAACTCGGCGAACCAGTTCCACGCACGGTGCTCTGTTTGTTCGAGCTCGTCGCACTGGCGGCGGCGCACGGCTATTACCAGGCGACCGGCAGGCCACAGGCCGTGCTGGTGCACGTGGACGTCGGCACGCAGAACCTCGGCGGGATGCTGCATAACGCGCAGCGGGGACGTGCGGCGGTCTTGATCGCTGCCGGGCGTACTCCTTACACGACCGATTCCAGCCAGCGCGGCACTCGCGACACCTACATTCACTGGCTGCAGGAACAGTTCGACCAGCACGGTATCGTTCGCAACTTCGTAAAGTGGGACTACGAGCTGCGCCGGCCGGAGCAGATGGGCGAAGTCATCGCCCGCGCGTTGCAGATCGCCGCGAGCGATCCACCCGGGCCCGTCTACCTCACACTGCCGCGCGAAGTGCTGATGACCGAAGTCGGAGACGTGAGGCAACCAGCGCCCGAATTGACGGCTCCGGCGCGATTGGGAGCGGGCGATCCTGATGCGTTGCGAGACGTCGCGCAGCATCTCGTTCGCAGCGAGAGGCCGGTCGTGCTCGCGTCGACTTCCGGACGCACACGCCAGGGTTTCGAGGCGCTCGTGAAGCTCGCCACGCTTCTAGCGTTGCCGGTCGTGGAGCGCCGCGAACGCACGAATTTCCCGACCAGCCATCCGCTGCATCAGGGTTTCCAGCCAGGACCGTTCGTCGAGACGGCGGACGTGATTCTGGTCGTCGACAGCGACGTGCCCTACATCCCGACACAGGTCACACCGCGATCCGATGCGACGATCATGCAGATCGACGTCGATCCTATCAAAGAGCGAATTCCGCTCTGGAGCTTTCCGCTCACGTCCGCGATCCGCGCTGACAGCGCGCGAGCGTTGGAGCTTGTCGCTGGTTACGCCGCGGAACTGCTCACCGATGGCGACAAGGCCCGCATCGAGACCAGACGCGCAGAGTTGACGGCCCGGCACAACGAGCGCCGCGCGGCACGCAAGGCATCGGCGCAGGCGATGCAAAACACCCGGCCGCTCACTGCCGAGTGGCTTGGCTACTGCATCGGTCAGCTTCAGCGCGAGGCGCCGGAGTGCGTGTTCGTGGACGAGTCGCTCACGAGTCACGTCGCAGTGTGGAACCACGTCGACACCGACGAGCCCGAGACGATGTATGGGAGCGGTGGGTCTTCGCTGGGATGGGGACTGGGCGCGGCTCTCGGCATCAAGCTCGCGAAACCCGATCGCCCGGTCGTGCTGGTGGTCGGGGATGGGTCGTTCATCTTCGGCGAACCGCTCGCAGCGATCTGGGCCAGTCAGATGAATCAGGCGCCCATACTGGCGATCGTGTTCAACAACGGCGCCTACAACGCGAACAAAGCGCCGCTGATCAGCGCGTATCCGAAGGGCTACTCCGTGCAGGGGCGTCACTTCGTCGGCACGGACCTCGCGCCGTCGCCACGCTACGATTTGCTGGCAGCCGTCGTCGGCGCTGTTGGAGAACGGGTCGAAGATCCCGTCGAAGTCCTGCCTGCATTGCGTCGCGGTCTCGAGCACGTGCGAGCCGGACGGTCGGTGATCCTGGACGTCATCCTCGCGCGCGCATAACCGTGAAGGGGTCAGACCCCGCACACAATTTTCATCTGGAGGCCGTGAGACATGAGTGACGAAACTCGCCGCAGCCGGCGACTGTTTCTGGCCACGCTTGGAGCCGCTGGAGCAGGATCGCTTCTTCACGGCCTGCCATCTGCGGCGCAGACACCGGGCACGCCCGCGCGGCGGATCGACATCCATCAGCATTTCGTGTCGCCCGGCTTCTACGCGACGCTGAACGCGAAGAACGCGACGTCGCCGATTCCTGGCCTCGCGGCGTGGAAGGGCTACTCGCCGGCGAGCGCCGTCGAGGCGCTGGATCGCGTGGGCATCGCGACGGCGATGCTGTCCATCACCGCGCCCGGCGTCTGGTTCGGCGATGTGCAGGAGGCGCGCAAGCTTGCGCGCGAGATGAACGAGTACGCCGCGGCCAGGCTGGTCTCTGACTACAAGGGGCGCTTCGGTCTATTCGCAGTGTTGCCGTTGCCCGACGTGGAAGGCAGCCTCAAGGAAATCGAATACACGTTCGACACGCTGAAAGCGGACGGCGTTGGCCTGCTCACGAGCTATGGAAACGCCTGGCTCGGCGATCCGTCGTTTGCACCGGTGCTCGCCGAACTCAATCGACGCAAGGCTGTCGTCTATACGCACCCGACCGACTCGGCGTGCTGCCAGAATCTGATTCCGCGCGTGGCCAATCAGATGCTCGAATACCCGATGGACACCACGCGCACCATCGCCAGCCTGATCGTGAGCGAGACGGCAACCAAGTGCCCAGACGTGCGCTTCATCTTCTCGCATGCAGGAGGGACGCTCGTCGGCGTCGCGGGGCGACTGCTTGGCGCGGAGATGACGGCGGACAACCTCGCGAATCCGGCAGCACCGAACTCGCGGTTACATCACCTTCGACGCTTCTACTACGACACGGCGGGGTCGGCGAATCCGGTCAACATGCAGGCACTGAAGACGCTGGTGGGCACGTCGCAGATCGTCTTCGGCACGGATGCGCCGTTCTTCGATGGCGCGCCGCAGGTTCAGGGTCTGCAACGCGCCGGCTTCTCGGCGGACGAACTCCGCGCCGTCGAGCGCGACAACGCGCTGAACCTCGTCCCGCGATTCAAGTAGAGCGAAACCAGTCGACTCCCAACCTCCAACTCCCAAAAGAGCGTGATATCGGGAATTGGAAATTGGGAGTTGGGAATCGACGTGGGGTCTTCAGACCCGCCGAAGCCGCGCTAACAGACTCGCAAAATCCTCCGGCAACGGCGCCTCGAAACGCAGTTCGCGACCATCGGTGGGATGCTGAAAACCCAGCCGATGCGCGTGCAACGCCTGCCTCGGAAAATCGATCGGACGAATCTCGTCCGGCCCATACGTGTATCTCTCCTCGCCTACAAGCGTATGACCGCGCAGGCGTGCCTGGATGCGAATCTGATTGCGCTTCCCGGTGTGAAGCCTCACCTCGATAAGCGCGGTATCGGCCAGCGTCTCGACGACGCGATAGTTGGCCACGGCTTCCTTGCCGCGTGGATCGCTCGGATGAGTCTCGCGCTGAATCAGTGAGTCCTTATCCCACACGAGCACATCGCGCCACGTGCCGGCTGATGGAGTCGGGTGCCCATAGACGAGCGCGAGATACACACGCTCCGGCTCACGCCGCCTGAACTGATCCTTGAGCGCCTCTTGTGCTCGCGACGTTTTCGCAAACAGCACCAGCCCTGACGTGTCGCGATCGATGCGATGCACGACGAACGGCCGCCGATGGCGATGGCCACGAAGGTGGTCCTCGAGCAACGTATACACCGATGGCGTCGGGTCGCCGTGAGGCAGGGGCACGCTCAAGATACCGGCCGGCTTGTTGACAACGAGCAGCAGGTCGTCCTCGAACAGAATCTGCAACTGGCCGAACTCGAATGGTCCGGAGCGACGCTTCGAGCTCCCCGGCCTGTCCATCCAGACACGGACGACGTCCCCTTCGCGCAGGCGACGCGACGCGTCCGCGAGACCTACCTCGACGTCGTTGAGGAACACCTTGCCTCGCTCGAGCGCCGTGGCCACTCGCTTGCGCGACCCGAGTCGATCAGATGAGGCGAGGAACTTATCGAGCCTGACGTCGGCCTCGTCAGGCTGAACCTGCCATCGCTCAGGTGGGGAGCCACTCACGGCTCAGCCTGCGGCGAGGAATGTCCGTGAAATCGGAGATACACGATACGTCTGGATTATCGCTCGTGCGCAAACGCTCGCGCCTCACTCCTCAAGTCGAGGCATGGCACTTGCACTCGTTTTGGATAAGGCAAATATGCTGGCGGTCCTATGTCACGGTCGTTACGAACCGCTCAAGGCCGGCGTGCACGGCGCGGCCCTGGGTATCGCTGCGGTCTGCACCGCTTATAACTTCGCTGCGTGGGTTGCCCGCCGCCAGCGTCATTCCTGGATCAATGCGACGCTCTATGGCGCGCTCACGGCCTGGGAGTATCACCAGGTGCGCCATCATCTGGATTGTCGCGTGGTCTGGACACGTGACCAGACCGACGATCAGCGCGCAGCATAACGCCGGCGTCAGGGACGCTGGTAGACGATCTCTCCACCGACGATCGTCGTCTGCACCATCGTCGTCAGGATCTCCTGCGGTGGGACGCGCATGATGTCGCGCGAGAGGACCACGAGATCAGCCAGCTTTCCGGCTTCAATCGATCCGGTCAGTGTTTCGGTATGTGAGGCAAACGCGGCCTGCCTCGTGAACGATGCAAGCGCTTCTTCCCGTGTCATGCGTTGACGCGCCGTCCAGCCTCCAGCCGGCTTGCCGGTCGCATCCTGCCGAGTGATCGCGGCGTAGAACCCGAGCAGCGGGTTCGCATCCTCTACAGGGAAGTCAGATCCGGAGGCGATCACCGCTCCAGCATCGAGAAGAGCTCTCCAGGCATACGCGCCCTCTTCGACTCGCGCGTCCCCGATGCGCGTGGCTGCCCATGGCATATCGGACGTCGCGTGCGTCGGCTGCATCGACGCGATGACGCCCAGCTTCGCGAATCGGGGAATCTCGGCAGCGTCGAGAATCTGCGCGTGCTCGATTCGCATCCGCAGCGCACGCGCACCGGGCACTTCGCGCTCCACACGCTCGAAGATATCCATCGCTTCCCGATTGGCTCGATCGCCGATGGCGTGAATTCCCACCTGAAATCCAGCCTTCGCTGCGGCCAGCGTCTGCGCGTAGACCTCGTCTGGCGGCGTCGTCCGCAAGCCGGTGGTTGCCGGTTCGTCCGCGTACGGTTCGAGCATCGCTGCTCCGCGCGATCCGAGCGCGCCGTCCGCGTAAATCTTGACCGCTCGCACAGCGAGACGATGATTCGCAACGTCGTTGACCGGACCGCGCGCGAAGAACGGCGTCAGTTCAGGGAGACTGCCACGCAGCATCACATACAGGCGCGTCTTGATTGTGGCGGCGTCGATCAGCCTCTTGTACGCGTTCACCGTCTCAGCATCCGCGCCGGCGTCGTCCACTGTGGTGATGCCCACACGGCGAAGCTCACGATCGGCGAGCTGGATCTGATCCTCGAGCTGCTGGCGTCCCACTCGTGGAATCTTCGACGTCACGAGCGCCTGCGCCCCATCGATCAGCACCCCGGACGGCTGGCCGTCAGGTGCGCGCATGATCCGTCCGCCAGGCGGATCGGTCGCAGACGATGAGAGGCCGGCGATCTCCATCGCCGTTCGATTGGCGAGACCTGCGTGGCCATCCACACGTGTCAGGTAGACGGGATTGTTCGGCGTGGCGGCGCTCAACAGGTCGTGCGCGGGAAACACCTTCTCAGCCCAGTCGTTCTGATCCCACCCACGCCCGACGATCCACTCGCCAGGCCTCGCACTCGCCAACCGGCGACGGATACGGCGAACGACTTCTTCGTAGCTGCTCGTCCCGCGAAGATCGACGTCCTGGAGTGAGGCGCCTAAGCCGACGACATGTCCATGGGCGTCGTGAAAGCCGGGGACGATGGTCGCGCCGCGCAAGTCGAGCACGCGGGTCGATGGCGCCTTGAGCGCAAGGACGTCGGCGTCCTTTCCTACTCGGATGATTCGATCGCCCGCAATCGCCACGGCCGCGGCAACCGAGCTGCGAGAATCGACGGTGTAGATCCTGGCGTTGTGCAAGATGAGATCGGGAGGACGCGCCTGCGCACTCAGGATCGCGACGCCGCACACCAGCCACGACACACACAGGCGCAAAGACACAGGGGTGTCGATCATAACTGGCTACGGCCGCGGGCTTCAGGGCGATGGGATAATTGAGGAATTTGACGCGTGCTTACGACAACTAATGAGGGCGTCCTGATCGCCGTTCGTGTAGTGCCGCGAGCGGCTCGTGCCGGTCTGGCTGGCATCCGTGACAACGCCCTGCTCGTCCGTCTCAACGCCGCGCCCGTTGAAGGGGCTGCAAACGCAGAGCTGATTGAGGTGCTTGCCGATACGCTTGGCGTCGCCAGGCGCGCTGTCTCTATCAGCAGTGGCGAGCGATCGCGACGCAAGACGGTCCTGATTCGTGGGCTCTCGGCAGACGAAGTCGCCTCCAGGATCACATGATGCGCTCCTACTCCAACTTCTCCGTGCGCGACCTGCTTGACGCGTTCTCATCAACGGCTCCAGCACCCGGGGGCGGCGGCGCCGCTGCGCTGACTGGGGCGATTGGAGTCTCGCTGCTGCTGATGGCCGCGGGGATCCGAGCGTCCCGGTCGAGCGAATCGACTGACTCCATGGAGCTCGCCGATGCCACCGATCGGCTGCGCTCGCTGCGTCCGGCCCTTGCCGCGCTCGTCGATCGCGATGCCGAGGCGTACACGTCGGTCATCGCGGCCCTGCGGATGCCGGCCACCAATGATGAAGAAGCAGAGGGCCGGCGGGCCGCCGTGGCGTCTGCGATGCACGCCGCAACCGACGTCCCGCTCGAAATGATGCGGGCCTGTCGTCGCGCCCTTCGCGAAGCTCCCATCGTCGCCGCGCACAGCATTCGAAGTACACGAGGCGACGTGGGCGTTGCCATCGAGCTGCTGCGCTCGGCGGTCCGCAGTGCGGGCCTCACCATCGACGCAAACATTGCATCGCTCAAGGATGCGGGCTACGCCGGCGTCGTGAGCGAAGAACGTCAGCGCCTGGATGCTGAAAGCGCCGCGGACGCCGAGCACGGTCTGTCGTTGTTATCGGGAAAGTCCGGCTGAGCCGGACGGGACTTACTTTCGATCCGGCGGATACGACTCATCGTCGGGCGGAGTACCCACCGACACCGTATCCACGTTGAACGAGAATAGGACTGGATAGATGTATTTGGGAAAAAACTCGATTTGCTGCGTGTAAGACGCCTCTGCGATCCGGCGGCCGGCCCGCCAGCTCACCGTGAGATCCTCCGGCATCAACGGGACCCTCAGTTCCACCGCCCGCTCCATGATCTGCCCGTGAATCTGTTTCGAGCTGGACTGCGTACCAAACAGCAGCGCCCGCTGAGCAGCATCCTTCAGCTGATAGTAGTTCCAGACGGAATCGGCCCCGCGCACGACAGCATTCAGCAGCGCGACTGCAATCAGCAGCTTGAGAACTGTTTTCATGCGTCGGTCAGTGTATCTGGTGGAGAATCCTGCCCCATCGGACGTTGCCCAGCAACCCGGATAGACCAGAACCTCCTTCACCAAACGAGAAGTACACGAACAAGGCCTTGCCCTTCACGTACTCCCGCGGCATGAAGCCCCAGTAGCGGCTGTCCTGCGAGTTGTCGCGATTGTCTCCCATCATGAAGTAGTGCCCTTCGGGCACCGTCACAGGGCCATAGGAGCGCCGGACGTCGAACGTCCCTTCACCAAGGTCGCCGCTGTTGGCATCAACTGGAAACAGGAAGTGAACGTAAGGCTCGTCGAGTGGAGTCCCGTTGACGTAGACCTTTTTCTCTTTCAACTCGAGGGTTTCCCCTGGCAGACCGATGACACGCTTGATGAAATCTCGCTCGGGATCCTCGGGGTACTTGAATACCAGGACGTCGCCTCGCCGAATCGGATCGATCGGCAGCAGCAGGCCTTCGGGGCGGGACAGCGTCGGCGCAAACACGAACTTGTTGACGAGGAGATGATCGCCGATCAGCAGGTTGTTCTCCATCGACCCGGTCGGGATCTTGAAGGCCTGCACGACGAAGGTCCGCACGAAGAGCGCCAAGATGACGGCGACGCAGATCGACTCGAAATACTCGCGCGCGGTCGACTTCCGGAAGGTCGGGCCCCCAGCGGCTTCGTCCTTACCTTTCGTCATAGTGTAGTTATACCCCGCACTATTCGGTTCCCATCTTCAAAACCGCAAGGAAGGCTTCCTGGGGGATTTCGACGCGGCCGACGCGTTTCATCCGCTTCTTTCCTTCCTTCTGTTTTTCGAGCAGCTTGCGCTTGCGGGTGATGTCACCACCATAGCACTTGGCCAGCACGTTCTTGCGCAGCGCTTTCACGCTCTCCCTGGCGATGATCCTGTTGCCGATCGAGGCCTGGATGGCTACTTCGAACATCTGACGCGGGATCAGCTCGCGCATCTTCGAGGCAAGGGCACGGCCACGATCGTACGCCGCGTCGCGATGCACGATGATCGAGAGCGCATCCACCGGCTCGCCGTTCACCAGGATGTCCATCTTGACGAGCGGCGACTCCCAGAAGCCGGTCACGTGATAGTCGAGCGACGCGTACCCTCGCGACATCGTCTTCAGCTTGTCGTAGAAGTCGAGCACTACCTCATTGAACGGCAGATCGTAGGTAATGAGCACGCGGTCCGACTTCATGTACTCCAGCTTCTTCTGGATGCCGCGCTTGTCCTGGCAGAGCTGCAGGATTGCGCCCACGTGCTCCGCTGGCGTCAGGATCATCGCCGTGATCACCGGCTCTTCGAGCTTGGTGATGCGTCCCGCATCGGGCAGCTTGGCCGGGCTGTCGATCTCCTGCACTTCACCATCGGTCGTCGTCACCCGATACAACACGCCCGGGGCCGTCGTCACCAGGTCCATGTCGTACTCGCGCTCGAGCCGCTCCTGTACGATCTCCATGTGCAGCAAGCCGAGGAAGCCACACCGGAAGCCGAATCCGAGAGCGGCTGACGTCTCCGGTTCATAGAAGAACGAGGCGTCGTTCAGCCTCAGCTTCTCGAGCGCGTCCCGCAGCTCGGTGTACTTGTGACCCTCGACCGGGTAGAGCCCGGCGAAGACCATGGGCTTCAGTTCCTTGAAGCCGGGGAACGGTTCCGAGGTGGGCCTGTGGGTCTCGGTAACGGTGTCGCCGATCTTCGCGTCCGCGACACGCTTGATGTTGGCGACGATGAAGCCGACTTCGCCGACGCCAAGCTCGTCGACCGGGATGGCTTTTGGCGAAAACACGCCGAGGCCATCGACCTCGTAGTCCTGCGCGGCCACCATCAGGCGGATCTTCTGCTTCGTCTTCAGCGTCCCGTCGATGACGCGGACGACAATGACCACGCCGCGATAGGCGTCGTACCAGGAATCGAAGATGAGCGCCTTCAGTGGCGCCTCGGGATTGCCCTTCGGAGGGTGAAAGCGAGCGACCACCGCCTCGAGGATGTCGCGGGTGCCGGTCCCTTCCTTGGCGCTGGCCAGGATCGCGGTGGAGGCGTCGAGGCCGATGATGTCCTCGATCTGTCGCTTGCACTCGTCCGGCTGCGCGCTCGGCAGGTCGATCTTGTTGATGACAGGAATCACGTCGAGGCTGTTGTCAACGGCGAGATAGGCGTTGGCCAGCGTCTGCGCTTCGACGCCCTGTGACGCGTCAACAAGCAGCAACGCGCCCTCGCACGCGGCCAGCGACCGCGTGACCTCGTAACCGAAGTCCACGTGTCCAGGCGTGTCGATCAGATTCAGGACGTACTGCTCTCCGCTGTCGGCGGTGTAGTTCAGTCGAACCGGATGCGCCTTGATCGTGATGCCGCGCTCACGCTCGAGGTCCATGGCGTCAAGAACCTGCGCCTCCATCTCGCGCGCCTGAAGTGCGCCTGTGAGTTCGAGGAAGCGATCTGCCAGCGTCGACTTGCCATGGTCGATGTGCGCGATGATCGAAAAATTGCGGATGAAGCGTTGATCCATCGAGGGTAGGAACCAATGAATTGTACCTTCCCTCTGTCGAACTGCCCAATTTTCGGCACCTGACACCAGAGTCCGTCAGCAGCACGCACCCACAACTTCGTGGCTGCACAGACGTTACGACGATCGACGCTCGGGCACATCCATTTCCCTCCTGCAGGTCAGCCGGCCGCCGACCGGCTGCCATCGAATGGAGGCCGTGATGAGCAGACTGCTGGCATTCGTCTACGGAGTGATTTCCGACTCCGTGTTGTTAGTGAGTTATCTCTACGCCGTCGGGTTCGTCGGCGTTCTGCTCATGACGTTCGCCCTGCCGTCGAGCGCGCGCGCTCAAAATCACTCACACGCGGTCGCGAGCTCGAATCACCTGCTGTTCGGTTGCGTCAGTGGACCCGACGTCGGTGCGATGGCCTGCACTACGTGAACCTGCCGTTGGTCTTCGATGGTGACCTCGATCCGGCGCACCCGGAGATCGTGCTGTATGAGCCACTCCCGAGCGGACGGCTTCGCAATCACGGGCGCGGACTTCCTGGTCCTCGCCGATGCGTGGGACGACAAGCACCCAGGCGATCCGCCGCAGCTCATGGGGCAACTGTTCCATCGATTCGAGGCCCTCAATCGCTTCGGGCTTCCGGCGTTCTACACGCTGCACGTCTGGGCGTGGAAAGACAGCCCCACCGGCACGTTCGTCAACTGGCACTCCAACGTGTCGTGCGACTCGTTCAAGGCGCAGTAGCTCGATCGACATTCGCTGACCAGACTCAGAGAGAGGAGGGCGCCATGAACATCACTGCTGGAGCAACGACATTCCGGCGAGCACTCTTCGCAACACTCGGGGTGTTCGCAGTCGCCGGGATCATCGGCGTGTTCGTGCCGGGATTGCCGACGACCGAGTTCATCATCGCGGCGTCGTATCTGTTCGCGCGAAGCTCGCCGAGGCTCGAGGGATGGCTCGAGGGCAATCGCTGGTTCGGGCCAGTGCTGCGGCGATTCAGGGAGACAGGCGGGATGGCACGTAAGACGAAAGCGCTTGCGCTCGCGTGGACGTGGTCAGGGCTCAGCATCAGCCTCTACGTGCTGGCTGCGTCGGGCATCGGCATCCAGCTGTTCGTCCTGACGATGGGCCTCGTGGGAACCGTGACGATCCTGTTCGTCGTCCGTACCACCGCCGAACGACAGCCGCTCATCCTGTCGTAGCGGGTCCGGGGCGGGGCGTGAGAAGCGCCTCGCCCCGGTACTTCGTAGGCCGGGTCTTGCTTTGCCCTTCGACTCTCGCTCAGGGCACCCCGAGCGACGTCGAGGGGTGTAGACCCGGCATTCAGGCGGGTCCATAGAACAGGACCCGCCCTACGGGTCACACTCGCGTGACGAGATCTTGTAGAAGCCGGAGGTCGGGGTTCCTGTCGATGGCCTCCTTGAGCCGCTCGCCGCGAACGCCTTCGCGCACGCGCTGCATCAGGGCAAAGGCACGACCAAACGCATGGTGCGCCTCGTCGGGGCGCTTGACGTCGCTCAGGAACCGGCCGAGAGCGATCTCCGATTTCCACTGCTGAACCGGATTACCAATCGACGTGGCGAAGTCGAGCGACGTGTGGAACAGCCCTTCTGCCTTGTCGTCGCCACCTTCGGCGTGCGCGATTTCAGCAGCCAGCCGCCAGCCCTTGACGAGGTTCTTTCGCGACGCGGTCCGCGTCGCCAGCTCGAGGCACTGGGCGCTGTGCGATCGCGCAGCACTCAGATCTCCACGCGCCAGCGCCAGCGTTCCCAGTCCTGCAAACATCCGGATCGAATACCGGTAGCGCATCCAGAGGTTGGAATCCGGATGTGCCCAATAGCGATAGACCTCGTCGTACTGATCCTGGGCGCGGGCAAGGTCCCCCTTCGCACAAAAGATCTCTGCGAGATTGAGCTCCGCATTGGGCTGTGTGCCGGGGTCTGTACGGCGGCGACCGATCCGGGCGCTGATTGAATTGAGCTCCTCGGCCTGATCGAGGTCGCCCAGGTCGGCGTAGAGCCATCCGAGACAGTTGAGCAGCCGGTGATGAATGGCTTCGTCACCGACACGCTCGGCCAGCGACAACCCTTCGGAGAACGACGCCAGGGCATCGTCGTAGTCGCCTCGACCCGTCAGCGAGAGCCCGTGCAAGAAGGTGCTGAACAGCAGCGGAAAGAGACGCCCGCAGTCGCGCGCAAGTTCCTTGCCTTCGCTCTGGAGACGCACCGCCTCGGCATAGTCACCGGTCCAGTTTCTGAGCAGCCCGGCGGCCGACAACGACAGCGATCGAGTGACTGCATCGCCCGCGGCGTTGCTGATCTCGACCGCCTTGTCCAGCGACGCACGACTCTCTTCGAGCCCGCCGGTCACGCCGCGAACGAACCCGATCGTGAAATGCGCTCTGCCTTGCGCCGCGAGCGCGCCCGCCTGCTCTCCGACGGCAATCGCCTCCCGTGAAAAGCGGATGGCCGCATCCAGGTTACGGCCCCAGGTCGATCCCCACGCGATGATCGCGAGCCCCTCCGCCTCTTTGATCCTGTTGCCGGTCAATCGCGCAAGCGGCAGGATGCGTTCACCCTCGGCCGCCGACCGCACGAAGTCGCTGGTCACGAAGTACAGCCGCGCGTTCGCCTCGTGAATTCGGATGAGCGTGTCCGGGTCGCCCACACCACCGGCCATCTGTTCCGCAGCCCGGCGTGCTTCGTCGTAGAGCGCGAGCGCCTCACGCGTCGCGAAGTTGGCCTCGGCCTGTTGCGCCGCCGCCAGCAGATAGTCGAGCGCTTTGTCCCATCGCTGCGCCCGCGTGAAGTGATGCGCCAGCACACCAAAGTGCTCCGAGACACGGTCCGCGTAGACCTGCTCGACCGCTTCGCCGATCCGCGCGTGCTGCGCCTGCCGCTCGGCATCGGTCTGCGCGTTGTAGGCGACCTCCTGCGTCAGCGCGTGACGGAAGGCGTAGATCACCTCTGGCCACACACGCGCGTTGTGAATCAACTCGACCGATCTCAGCGCGCGAATCCGATCCTCGATCGCGTGAGGTTCATCGGTGATCACACGCTCGAGCACACGGCGCGGGAACTCGCGACCGATCACGGCCGCCACACGAAGGACCTCGCGCGATGCGCGATCGAGACGTTCCAGGCGGCCCAGGAGCACGTCCTCGACGCTGTCCGGAATATCGATCTTCCCCGTCGGCCTGAGCAACGCAACCTCGTCTCCCCGCCGGTCCAGCAACCCCCGCTCCTGCAGCGATCGCAGAACCTCTTCCACAAAGAACGGATTGCCTTCCGTCTTGTCGTCGATGAGTTGTTGCAGGTCGCTCGACAGAGACGAAGCACCGACGAGCGAGCAGGCAATCGTACTGGCATCCGCGCGCGGAATTCGCGAGAGGGTCAGTTGCGTGCCGAACGCGCTCGCCGTGAACGGCAGCGGGTATCCGGTTCGATGCGTGACGCAGAGCAGAATTCTGCTGGCCGTAAGGCTCTCGACCATCAGCCCCAGGAACTCCCCCGTCGCCTGGTCCGTCCACTGCGCATCCTCCAGGA
>Ga0247825_10002046_pt1 | contig 13325 bp, 9 predicted proteins | sample 13C_Vanillin_Day_FD_194413 | JGI IMG/M metagenome (GOLD analysis project Ga0247825, IMG submission 194413) | Soil microbial communities from agricultural site in Penn Yan, New York, United States - 13C_Vanillin_Day48 | ecosystem: Environmental > Terrestrial > Soil > Agricultural land | place...
GTGCCCGAAGCTCCCGCCGGTGACGTAGCGGAGTAGCGACGGCAGCGGTTCGCCGCACAGGTACACCGCTCCGCCCGGTTTCAGGACGCGCGCGATCTCGCGGAACGTCAATGCGAGATCCCAGGAATGGTGCACGCATGACGCCGCGAAGACGACATCCACCGTGGAGTCCGCGAGCGGCACGCGATTCATGTCCGCAAGCAGCCGGCACAGGTTCGGCGACTCGCGATCCGCAGCAAGAAGGAGATGGTCGGTGATGTCAGTGGCGATGACCCGGCATCCCGCGTCCAGAAGTAACGAGCTTGCCCAGCCGACATCAGCTCCCAGCTCGAGGACCGTTGACCCGGGAGTGAGAGGCTCTTGTTCGAGCAGCGCCAGAACCTGCGCGCGCGACTCGGAGATCGCCCGGATATGAGCGGAGCTCGCCAGGTCCTCTCCGGTCAGGGCATCGCGATTCAGGCGGCCCAGCACGTCGCGCATCCAGTCCGGTGGAGCGCCGGCCTCTCGATCGATCCGATGGACCGCCTCGCGCTCCCTCACGATGGTCGGATGCGGTTTATGAAGGAAATCGACGACGCCGTTTTTGAGTGTGTAAGTGGTTCCGCAGGCTGGACATCGGAGGCCCGTGGCTGCTGATTCCAGTGCCGCCGACCAGCACTCGAGACACCGCAAGAGTGGTAGCGCCCACGCTCTCATAGCCCCACCGCAGTCAGGGTCGAAATCATTACACGGTTCAGCTGGATTGTTAAAAAAGTGTGAAAACCATGTTAAAAATTCGCACGAATGCCACGCCCGTGGCGCACACACGCAGCCGCTCTTCTCGGGTATGTCTGTGTCGCGCTCGTGTTTTCCTGGCCGCTTCCACTCCATCTGGGAACCGCCCTAACCGGGGGATCCGGGGGCGATACGGGCGTGTACGTCTGGAATCAATGGGTGTTCCACCACGAACTCATTGAGAAGGGGAGCTTCCCGTATTTCACGGACACGCTCTTCGGACCGGGTCAGCAGACCGATCTCAGCCTCCACAACTACACGACGTTTGCCAACCTGATTGCCGTTCCGCTCCGCAGCGTCCTCAGCGTCGTCGGCGCCTTCAACGTCGTGTATCTGCTGCTGATGATTCTGGGCGGGTACGTCGCGTTTCTGCTGGCACATCAGGTGACGCGCGATGCCGGCGCGTCGTGGATAGCCGGGCTGTTGTTTGGCTGGAGCCCGATCGTCGTCACGCGGGGAACAGGCCATTTCAGCCTCGTCGCCACCGCACCGCTGGCCGTGTTCCTTCTCCTGATCGTGCGCGCCAACGGACATGTGCGGGTGCGTGACGCGATTGCGCTCGGCGCAACCATTGCCTGGGCATCGATGACCGACCTGTACTACGCGATCTTCTGTCTCCTGATCGGCGCCGCGTTCGTGCTCAGCCGGGTCGTCTCGATCGAGGCTCGACGCATCCCGGGATCACACCGCGTGTCTACGCGTGCGTTGAACGTCGCGACGGTTTGCCTGGCGGTTTTGATTGCGACGATTGCCATCAGCGGGGGCTGGGAGGTAACCGTGGCGGGTCAGGTCATGCGCGCGCGGACCTTGTACACGCCTGTACTTGTCCTGACGATGCTCGTTCTCGTGCAGGTGTCGCGAAGGTTTCGTCTCAGGGTTGCCGTTCCGCCAGCTCAGGAAGTCCGGCACGGTGCGCGGCTCATCGCGATTGCCGGCGTGGTGGCTGCCGTGCTCGCTTCGCCCTTGCTGTATGCGGCCATGGTGCGTCTCGTCCGAGGCGAGTTCGACACGCCGCCGATCTTCTGGCGCAGCAGCCCCTCGGGCATCGACCTGTTGGCGCTCGTCCTGCCGAATCCAAACCATCCGCTCGCGCCCGAAGCAATCGCCGACTGGCTGACCAAGAGGCCGCAGGCATATATCGAAAACGTGGCATCCCTGCCGTTCGTCGCGCTGGCGATTCTGCTTCTGGCGTGGCGCGGCGGGTGGCGTCCCTCACACTGGTGGCTGGGGCTGACCGCCATGCTCGGACTGCTCGCACTCGGCCCGTTCGTTCATGTCGCCGGTGTCAATACGTACGTGCCCGGTCCATGGGCGCTGCTGCGCTACGTGCCGATTGTCGGCTTCGTCCATACCCCAGCGCGATTCGCGATTCCCTTTACCCTCTGTTTCGCGGTCCTCGTCGCCAGCGCCCTACGGGAACTGAGCCTGCGGTACCCCGAGCGCAGGCGTGTGCTGCTAGGCGTCGCCGGCATCGCGCTCGCGGCCGAACTGCTTCCTGCTCCGATGACGCTCTATTCGGCGGAGATTCCGCCCCTCTATCGGCATGTCGCCGCCGCGCCAGAGTCAACGGTCCTGCTGGAGATTCCAACCGGCGTCGTAGATGGCGTGTCGAATCTTGGCGGATTCACCGCCCGGACGGAATTCAACCAGACGGCGCATGGAAAGACCGTGATGGGGGGATTCCTCTCCCGCATTCCGCAACGCCGTGTTGACGAAGTGCTCATGAATCCGGTGTTTCGTTCACTGGCACTGTTGAGCGAGAAGAAGACGCTGAACGCCGGCGAGCAGGCTGCCCTGGTACAACAGGGGCCGGAATTCATCCGCAGGAACCGGATCGGTTTTGTGGTCGTCGACAGGGCCCGCGCCAGCCAGGCGTTCGAAGCGCTGGTTGTCGAGGCGTTTCGCCTGCGCCAGGTGGAGACAGACGGGGCTTTTGTGTTGTATTCAACGGAGCCGACGATTCCTGGCGGATGATCTGGATAATGGGACCTGGATAATGTGGTGATGCCGAACGTCGTGCGCCTGGTTGCGGCGCTGCTCCTCGCACTCCTTGTCTGGAGCTCTCCGGCCGCCCAAACGACCGGCCGTGGACGTGTCGTCGCCATCGGCGACGTCCACGCGGATATCCGCGCCCTGCGGCTGGCGCTGCGCACCGCCGGCGCGATTGACGCTCGCGACGAATGGGTTGGCGGCGCGCTGACCGTCGTCCAGCTGGGCGATCTCATCGGGCGCAGTGACGACGAACGCGAGGTGCTGGACTTTATCTTCGATCTCCAGCGCCGGGCCCGAAAGGCCGGCGGGACGGTTCACGCACTCATTGGAAATCACGAAGTGATGGGTGGGCGGCTCGACAACCAGGCCGTCGGCCCCAATCCATTTGCAGAATGGGAACAGCTCGCCGGCCTGCAGCGCGACGACCCGAGATTGCGGCACCTGCCGCCGCACGCACGCGCGCGTGGCGCGGCCCTGATGCCGGGCGGGCCATACGCCAGGCAGATCGCCGAGTTCCCGGTCGTCCTCAAGCTTCGAGAGACGGTGTTCGTCCATGGTGGCGTCGTGCCCTACTGGGCGAAGTACGGCATTGACCGTATCAATCGCGAGGTTCGCGCGTGGCTGCGCGGCGAAACTAGAGAGCCGGACTCAGCGCTCGGAGTGGACGATGGCGATCGCGTGATGTGGACGCGACAATTCTCCGCTGGCGTCACGCCCGAGGATTGCGCGCTCCTTGGGGAGTCCCTCAAGATCCTCGGCGCCCGCCGAATGATCGTGGCTCACACGGTCCACGAAGAGATCACCCCGAGGTGCGACGGACGCGTCTGGGCAGTGGACGTCGGAATGTCGCGTGCCTACGGTGGACGTGTGCAGGTGCTGGAGATCCTCGACGACTCCACGCTGCGCGTTCTGCACCCGTAGGTTTCTTTCCTGAAGAGCTTGCAGCCAACTCGGCAGTGTGACGTCTGTGTAACGTCGAAGTAACGCGCGATCGTTCTCGAGCGTCTCAGCGATATCGGGAGGAGATGCATTATGCTCGCTCCTTCCAGCTACGGCTGTGCGGGTGAGGAGAGCGATCGATGGCTGACGTGAATTCAACGGCGCGCAAGACTCGAGTTTCCGTGGAGGCGCTCGAGCAGCAGCGTGCTTCCACAGAGCGCGCCGCGGCGGCAGCCGAGAAGCTCGCGCGCAGCGCCAGGCGCGCATTGAAACTGGCGAAGAAGGAATCGAAGAAGACCCGCAAGGATGCACGCAAGGCGCGACGCGCGGCCGATGCTGCTGAGAAGGCACTCAAGAAGGGCCTTGCGCGAGTGAAGAAAGCAGAAGCGGAAGCGGCGAGGCAGCAGAAGAAAGCAGAGGCACCGGCGAGGAAGAAGGCGGCCAAAGCGATGAAGGCAGCCAAAGCGACGAAGAAGGCGAACGCGAGCACGCCGCGACCGAAGATTATGGCCAAGCGCCAGAAGCTGTCTGGGCGTACGCCCCGCCCACGCGCTGTTACTCCTGCAGTCCCGCTGGCAGTCGGGGGCGCAGTCGCCGAACCCACCACGTTCGTGCTCCCAACCGATATGCCCTGACGGCTCGAGACGTTCCTCTCACGAAGGCTTGAGGGAAATTTTCCCGCTGCTGTGAATTTTTCCGCGACGCGAAGCGTCGCCCGCGGCAGTTTCCCCCTGAGTTCATTGCAAATATCCGCGGGCGCGGAATAACACGCGTTGCGGCACGGGTGTTGATTCTCCGAAGATCGACCTCTCGATCGGAGCAATCACATGACTCGACTCTTCATCATCGCCTTCACGCTGGCGTTCGCTGGATCTGCGGCCGCACAGGACGCAGCGACCATTGAAAAAGGCAAGCAGGTCTACGCGGCGCAGAAGTGCCAGGCGTGCCATTCCGTTGGCGGCGTCGGCAACAAGAAGGGCGCGCTCGACACCGTGGGAGCGACGCTGAAGGCGGACGAGATCCGCCAATGGATCGTCGCTGCCCCCGAGATGACGGCGAAGACGAAGTCCGAACGCAAGCCGGCGATGAAGGCCTACACGCTGCCGAAGGACGATCTCGACGCGCTCGTCGCGTACCTGTCGAGCCTGAAGAAGTAAGCCTCGGTGCGAGCCCGGCCACGCCTGCCTGACACCGTGCGGAACCCGGTGTCGCTCCTCGGCATCGCCATCGCGACGGCGATGGCGGCCGTGTTTCTGGTACTGGTCGCGCTGCACCTGGCGGGATTCCTCAAGAATCCGTACGTCGGTCTGCTCGTCTTCATCGCGCTGCCGCTGTTGTTTTTGACAGGGCTGGCACTCATTCCTGCCGGCGCATGGTGGACAGCCCGGCGGCGCGCCCACCATGGAGGCACGCCTGACTGGCCCGTTATCGATCTGCGCCAGCCGCGACAGCGAACGATCGCGCTGGCTGTCATCGCGCTCACAGCCGTCAACGTGCTCATCGTCGCGCTCGCGGCAAACGGAGCGGTTCACGCGATGGAGTCGAACGCGTTCTGCGGCCAGGTCTGCCATACCACGATGGAGCCGCAGGCGACGGCGCACCGGGTGTGGCCACATGCGAGCGTGTCGTGCACCCAGTGTCACGTCGGACCAGGCGCCGGGTCGTTTGTCGAAGCCAAGCTGGCGGGCACACGCCAGCTGTTTCACGTCGTGACCGGCCGCGTGCCGAAGCCGATTCCGCCGCCGTCCCAACTCATTCAGCCCGCGCGCGCGACGTGCGAGGGATGTCACTGGCCGGACTCGTTCCACGGGGACGTCGTGCGTGTCGTGCGTGAGTACGCGGCGGACGAAGCGAACACCGAGTCAAGCACGACACTTCGCCTGCACGTCGGCGGCGGGAGCCGCCGGCTCGGGAGCGGCAGCGGGATCCACTGGCACATGAATCTCGATAACCGGATCGATTTCATCGCCAGCGGTGAGCGTGAAGAGGTCATTCCGTACGTGCGCGTGACCGATCGGCAGGGCCAGGTCCGCGAGTACTTCGCGGAGGGGACGACGCGCGATCAGGTCGCAGGCAAGCCGGTCCGCCGGATGGATTGCATGGACTGCCACAACCGGCCCGCGCACACGTTCGACGTCTCGCCGGAGCGAGCCGTGAATGCGGCCCTCGCCGATGGACGGATTCCGCGTCAGCTGCCGTTCGTGCGGCGCGAAGCCGTGAACGCGGTGCGTGAGAGCTACCAGGACAAGCAGGCGGCGCTAAAGGAGATTGCGCAGCGCCTGACACGTTTCTACGACGAGCGTGGCGGCGTCGATCCAGCGATGGTGCGGCGTGCGGTCGCCGCGACGCAGGACGTCTGGGCCACCAACGTCTTTCCCGCCATGCGCGTGACATGGGGCACGTATCCGAACCACATCGGGCACGTGGATTCGCCAGGCTGTTCGCGCTGCCATGACGACTCCCATAAAGCGGCCGACGGCAAGGTCATCTCACAGGACTGTGAGCTTTGCCACACCGTGCCGGAGTGAGTTTCCGATGACACGATCCCGGTTTTTCGCCCTCGCGTTCGCGTTGTTGTTCGTGCTGGCGTTTGCCATCGGCACGACGCCCGTGGAGACGGCACAGGCGCCCGCGCCCGCGACCGGTCCGAGGACTGCGCGTGACGCCGCGCTGGCCGCGCGGCAGTCGAAACAGCTCACGGCGACGTTTGTCGGGGCTGATACGTGTCTCGCGTGTCACGACGACAAGGCAAAGCCGCTCGAACGCACCCCTCACGGCAAGTCGGCGGACCCGCGAACGCCGGCCGCGGCGGAGGGCTGCGAAACATGCCACGGGCCGGGATCGGCGCACATCGAGGATCCCTCCGATCCGGCGACGATCAAGCGGTTCGACAAGACGATGGCGCCGCGGAATGCGAACGAGACGTGTTTGTCCTGTCACACGAAATCGCCGATCACGCTGTGGAAGGGGAGCGCACACGACGCGAGAAACCTGCCATGCGGAACCTGTCACAGCGTCCACGCCGCCGTCGCTCCTGAATTCCTGCTGCGCAAGACGAGCGAACTGGAGCTGTGCGCATCGTGCCACCGGCTTCAGGTGACCAAGGTCCAGCGCGTCTCGCACATGCCGCTGATCGAGGGGAAGATGACGTGCTCGTCGTGCCATAACCCGCACGGATCCACCAACGTCCGGCTTCTCAGAGTCGGCAACTGGATCAACGAGAGCTGTCTCTACTGTCACACCGAGAAGCGTGGCCCGTTCCTGTTCGAGCATGCGGCCGGGCGTGAGAGCTGCGTCAGCTGCCACGATCCGCACGGCACGAATACGCACGCGATGCTCGTGGCGCGGCCGCCGATGCTCTGCCAGCGCTGTCATATCGGCACCCGGCATCCCTCGACGATCTATGACAACACGGCGGTGCAGGCGCGTTCCAATCGCATCATCGGCCGTTCCTGCGTGAACTGCCATCAGAACATCCATGGCTCGAACCATCCGTCGGGCCAGACGCTGGTGCGCTAGGGAGGCTGACATGAGACTGCGAGTACTGGTCGTCCTCTCCACACTGCTGGCAGTGCCTGGCGTGTCCGTGGCACAAGTTGACGCTCCGCCGCCGGCGCCGCCACAACCCCAGTCGCCGGCGCCGGCGCCACCGCCCGCGGCAGGCACCGGCGTTCTGATTGGCGAGGTCGACTTCGGGGCGCGTGTGACGACCGGCCTGGGGGACGTCGGCCGGTTCCAGTCGTATAGCGATCCCAGGAGCGGGCCGACGCTGAATCGCCTCTATTACGAAAGAAACCAGGCCACCTGGCTGTTTACCGCGCGGTTCGACCACGTCGGCTACCTCGACCAGCGCTATCGGGCGTGGTTCAACGTATTCGGGAAGGTGAAGGGGTCCTTCGACTGGAACCAGGTTCCGACGTTGTACAGCGGCGTCTCGGAGTCGCCGTATCGGCAGCAGCTGCCGGGTGTGTTCCGTCTCGATCCCGTCACGCAGTTTGCGGTGCAGAACAAGACCGCGACCCTGCAGGCGTACGATTCGCAGCTCCATTCGTTTGACACGGAAGTGGTGCGTGACATCGCCAATGCGCGTCTCACCTACAACGCCAGCGAGCACCTGGATCTGCATGTCAACTACCTGAGCCAGGGACGCTCCGGCCATCAGCCCTGGGCCGCGTCGTTCGGGTTCGGCAACGCAGACGAAGTGCCGCTGACGATCGGCCAGCGGACGAACAACCTGACCACCGCTGTCGAGTGGTCGAATGCGCGTGGCGTCGCGCGCGCGAGCTACGACGGATCGTGGTTCAACAACGGCGTGGAGGCACTGATCTGGGACAACCCGCTGCGCTACACCGATCAGACCCATCCGCAGGCGTACTCGACCGGTGATGCCTCGTCGCAGGGGCGCATGGCGTTATTTCCTGACAGCCAGGCGCACACGGCGAGTGCGTCGGGCTCGCTGGCGCTTCCGGCCAGGTCGCGTGCATTTGCCTACGTGTCTCTCGGCACCTGGCTGCAAAACGAGCGGCTGCTGCCGCACACGATCAACACCGCCATCAGCCCGATTCCGCTTGCGCGCGAGACGGCCGAGGCGGAGGCGCTCGTGACGTCGATGATGTACAGGTTCACGTCGCGACCGCTGCCGATGTTGTGGCTCAACGCGCAATACCGGATGTATGACTACGACAACCGGACGCCACACTTTCCGGTGACGCAATACGTGCGGCTCGATGGCAACGTCGCTACCTCTGCGACGGGCGGCAGCGAGCCGTTCGAGATGACCCGGCACTTCGTGGATGTGGACGTGTCGGTGACGCCGTACCGGTACCTGGCGCTCCGTGCTGGCTATGGGCGGGAGCATGATGACCGTACCTTCCGCTCCTTCGAAAAAACGACTGAAGACGTCGTACGCGCGTCGGTGGACGCCGTCGGCCTGTCATGGGCCACGCTGCGGCTTCAGTACGACCATTCGACGCGGCGTGGAGAGGGGTTTGACGAGGAGGTGCTGGACGACATCGGCGAGCAGGTGTCGCTGCGCCAGTTCGACATCTCCGATCGGGACCGCAATCGCGTCAGCGCCATCGTGCAGCTGATGCCGTGGGACACCGTGGGTGTGAACGTCCAGACGAGCGTCGGCAGAGACCGCCGCCCGGATACGGAGTTCGGCCTGCTGGACAACAACATGCGGTCCGCCAGTATTTCCGTGGACCTGACACCGCACGAGTCGTGGGGCATGGGCGCGTCCTACACCTTTGAGAACTACAGCACGCTGCAGCGATCGCGGCAGGCGAATCCCGGCCCGCAGTTCGACGACCCGACCCGCGACTGGCAGACCGACATGGACGACACCGTCAATACGGTGTCGGTCACGGCGAATGCTCGCGTCAGCAGCCGCACATCCGTGGATGCGTTCTACGACTACGTGCATGGCGACACTCAGTACTTGTATCTGTTGCCACCCGTCTCGACGCTGACGCCACCGCAGCAGCTGCCCGAGCTGCGCACGCGGTACCAACGCGCCTTCGTCGATGTGCGTCGCGCGCTCTCATCGAGGGTCGCCCTGGCGTTCGGCTATCGCCTGGAGAAGTACGGCGTCGACGAGTTCGGACGATCTCCGGAAATTCTCAACACGCCAATGATCACGGCCTTCGTGAACACCCTCTACCAGTGGCGGCCCTACACCGTGCAGTCGGGCAGCGTGCGGCTCATCTACAGGTGGTAGGGCTGCGGGCTGTTCTCCATGGCTGGAATGGCACGTGGATAGCGCCGGCCATTCAGCGTCGCGCCGATGAACGTCGATCGCACGAGGTATTTGTAGGAGATCAGTAACACGCCCATCGTGCAGGCGATCTGGAGCGGGTACTTGATCGCCCAGTGCACCGGCAGCGGGTTCCACCACGCCGCGAAGAACGCGAGCACCGGCAGGTGCACGATGTACATCCAGTACGACGCATCGGCGAGATAGCGGCGCGTGGCGTCCGGTCTGGACAGGTAGCGTACGGCGAGCCCGATCAACCCGAAGATCCAGCACCAGATGCCAGCCATATACGCCCCCGTGAACCACAGCAGCGTGCGATCGTCGAGATAGGGTTCGAAGCGCGGTGTCAGGCCTCCGCTGGCGAGACAGAACACCGTCAGCATGACCGCCGGTGCGAGGAATGCCAGCCACCGGCGCTCGAGCGCGAGCAGGCGATCGATCTGCCTGTGGGCCAGCCATCCGAAGGCAAAGGGAATTCCATAACTGAGGACCGCAGCCGGCTGCGGCAACAGAGTCAGTGGTGTCAGCAGGCCGGTCCAGCTGGGCCACCCGTCAAGGGCGTAGAAATACGCGGCGAGCGGCAGGCCGAGCATGGCGGCGCCCCAGGGGCCACTGAGGCAGACACGCACGAGCGCATCGAGCGCGGCGGACAGCCTGCCGGCGCGATCCGCGGCGCGCGCGAGCACACGCAGCAGGAGCGCTCCCGTGTAAAAGAGGAGCAGGTAGTAGAGGAACCACAAGTGCATCCACGGAAACGTCTGGCCTTCAGCCGTCGTCTCGTTCTGTTCGGCGAGCATCTGCAGCAGTTCCGCCACGGTCTTCCCGCCAAGGAGGAATCCGAGTCCGCCGAGCCCCGTAAAGAGCAGCATCACGAAAGGAATTCCGGCAACGAGCGGCAGCAGGATCCGCTTCGCGCGGTCGCGCACGAAGCCGCGAGCGCCCTTGCGCTCGATCAGCATTCGCCCGAAGAAGCCGGCAATGAGGAAGAAGAGCGACATGCGGAACATGTGGCTCACGAAGAAGAGCACGCCGAGCGTCGTGCTCGACGGCTCGCGCATCGGCCACAGGATCTCGGGGAAGCCTTCGACGTAGCCGGCGGCGCCGTGGAAGAAGATCCCGAGGATCAGCGCGAAGGCGCGCAGTCCGTCGAGGGCGTGAAGGCGATCAGAACTCACAAGCGTCGCGCCTGGTATTCGTGGTGTCCGCCTTCGGGCGGACTACTTCATGTGCTGAAGCGACTTCTCGTTCTCGAGGCAGATCTCGTCGATGAGCTCGCTGTCGACAATCAGGCGTTCCTTGATCAGGACCGTCCAGGGCTTCGTGTAAGCCTTCTGATCGTCCACCGTCACTCGAATCTCCAGGTGACCGAGATCCGGGCGCCGGATTTCCTCACGCACTCTGGCCGACTCAGTCAGCACGGCGCCGCCCCAATCGATCCAGACGTCGTCTCGCATGCCGATCGTGTCGACGACCAGCGTGTCGCCAGACCATCTCGCGGACGAGTAGCCCTGCCACGACGGGTTCGGATCCTCTGGCAGCGGCCGGCCGTCGGTGAAGACCTGACGGTAGCCGGCGTTCCATTCGTTGAGGACGAGCAGAAGACCCGGTGTCTGAACGAACTTGAGCAGGTGCGGCATCCCGTACCCGCGCAGGAAGTTCAGCGGCATGCAGCGGACGTGCGGATCGTTCTTCGAGTTATTGGCGCGGTGCTCCTTGACCAGCGCGGCGAGCCACGGCTGATACGGAAGTCCCCCGGGTAGATCCACGCCGAGGTTGATCATCCGGCGCGAAGGGTTGGCGTCGTGCGGATTCGGCGGGACGTTCGGTCGCCGCGGATCGACCTCGTCACTGGTCCAGATGCCGGAGAGCTCGGGTTTGCCATCCGCGGTCCGCGGCGTTGGAGCTGACAGATTCACCGTGCCGTCGGCCAACCGGGGCAGTCCCGCGGTTGGATGGCGAATCCATTGCGCCGCGAGCGTGGCGGAGGCCAGTGAACCGACGAGCATGGCAAGAGCGGCGGCGAGAGCCGCTGTCGAGCGTCTGGAAATCAACGTCCCCCCTTGATGAGGCCTACGAGTCTAATCCGCGCCCGAAAACAGGCGAAACCCTGCGCAGACAAGTTCAACGAATACACGGTTTTGGCGTTGATCTTGGCCACTCCCGGATCTAGACTTCGCATGGACAGATGCGTACCGGAATCGCGGCTCTAGCCGTTCTCCTCTTTGTCACCATTTCAGGCGCCCGAATGACCGAAGGGCGCGGCCAATCTCCCGCACCCGCCCCGGCCGCCGCTCAATCGCCTGGAACCACTGCTGCGACATCACCGGCCACGCTGAAAGCCGGTGCGGCGCCCGAGCGCGGACTGGTCGATCAGTACTGCGTCGGCTGCCACAGCGAGCGCGGTAAAGCCGGTGGCCTGACGCTCACGGGCGTGGATCTCAACGACGCGCACAATGCCGAGATTGCCGAGAAGGTGATCCGCAAGCTGCGCGGCGGCCTGATGCCGCCGGCCGGCAACAGACGCCCCGACAACCAGAGTGCGTCCGCCTTCGTGACGGCGCTCGAGAAGACGATCGACGGGCGAAACACGATGGCCGCACCGGGACGTGTCCCGCTGCGCCGGCTCAATCGCCGCGAGTACGTGAACGCGGTCCGCGATCTGGTCGGCTTCAACATCGACGGCAAGTCGTTCCTGCCCGACGACAACATCAAGGGGCACTTCGACAACAACGCGACGGCCCTGCAGGTGTCGCCGAACTTCATCGACCAGTACATCTTCGCGGCGCGGACCATCGCGCGCGACGCGATCGGCAACCCGAAGGCGCCGAACATCCTGACGACCTACGGCGACGTCGAGGACATGGTGATCTCGCTGCCGCCGAGCGGCGCACCCGGCACGGGACGCCAGCAGCATCGCCTCGAGGGGATGCCCTTCGGCACGCGCGGCGGGTTCGTCGCCGACCACAACTTCCCGGCGGACGGTGAATACGAGCTGACGATCGGCGACATGGCGCTGGCGCGCGAAGTGCCGCGCATGGAGTTCGAGAACACGGTGATCGTGCTGCTCGACGGCAAGGAGATCTACCGCACGGCGATCGGCGGCGAGAAGGATCACAAGGCGATCGACCAGCAGCTCGACCCGGCGGTCGCGGAGATCAACGGCCGGCTGCGGAAGATCCGCTTCAAGGCGCCGCAGGGGCAGCACAAGCTCGCCGTCACGTTCCTGCATCGCAGCTTCGCCGAGAGTGACGAGCGCACCCGCACGACCGCGCTCGAGGGCGGCCAGGAGCGTATCCAGGCGGTGCACGCGCTGCAGATTCGTGGACCGCTCACGGTCTCCGGCCTGAGCCAGTCGCCAAGCCGCGCGAAGATCTTCATCTGTCACCCTGCATCGACTCGTGAAGAAGCCGCGTGTGCGCAGAAGATCGTCGACAATCTCGCTCGCCGCGCGTTCCGCCGCCCGGTGACGGGTACTGACACCGCGCCGCTGATGGCGTTCTACAACGCGGGGAGCGCGAAGGGCGGATTCGAAGCCGGCGTCCGCGACGCCCTGAGCGCGATTCTCGCAAGCCCGCATTTCCTGTATCGCGTGGAGACCGGTGGTGCGACCGGCGTGGCGCGCTCGCTGACCGACATCGAGCTCGCCTCGCGGCTGTCGTTCTTCCTCTGGGGCAGCATCCCGGACGACGAGCTGCTGACGGTTGCGTCGGCATCGCGTTTGAGCCGGCCCGACGTGCTCGCCGCGCAGGTCACGCGCATGCTGGCCGACCCGCGCGCCAGGTCGCTCAGCGACGACTTCGCGTATCAGTGGCTCAACATCGCCAAGATCGACGAGATCACGCCGGACCGCGGCCAGTTCCCCTTC
>Ga0247825_10002047_pt1 | contig 13324 bp, 12 predicted proteins | sample 13C_Vanillin_Day_FD_194413 | JGI IMG/M metagenome (GOLD analysis project Ga0247825, IMG submission 194413) | Soil microbial communities from agricultural site in Penn Yan, New York, United States - 13C_Vanillin_Day48 | ecosystem: Environmental > Terrestrial > Soil > Agricultural land | place...
TACGGCCTCATCAGGCCCTCGGTCAGCTCACGCCGCAGCAATGGCTGCTAGCATCCCAGGAAAGGGGGTAAGTGTCCGGTATGTACCGGACGAGTTCATCTTGTTTGCTTAAGAGAGGCCCTTCGTTAGAATTGGCACGAACGCTGCACACAATCGGCGCTGTCGATTTCGCCAGGTCTTCTGGGGAAGAGGTCGTATGTACGGAAGCGGTCTGACCAAAGGTCTCATGGTGACGCTGAAGCACTTCTTCAAGCCGCCTACGACCGTCCAGTTCCCGGAGGAAGTGCGCGACTTCCCTGCTCGTGCTCGCACGAGCCTGCTTTGGTTCGACGAGCGCTGCACGGGCTGCAGCACCTGCGCCCAGGCCTGCCCCGATGGCTGCATCCTCGTCGCCACCGAGCCTCGCGAGGACGGCAGCCTCAACAAGGTGCGCTACGAGATCGACTTCCGCATCTGCATGTACTGCGGCCTCTGCACCGAAGCCTGCCCCTACGAGGCGATCCAGCCCGGCGGCACCTTCCGTGACGCCGTTTATTGGTTCGACGATATGTACCACGACAAGTACGAGCTGACGCGGCTCGCCCACGAGCACCTGAAGAAAAACGAGTTCACCTACCCGAACGGACTCAAGGCGCCACGCTCTGTCATCGACTTCATTGAGGCGGAGGCGCGGGGCGAGAACATCGCTCCGCCGGCCGGCACCCACGCCCAAATCCCCAGCCAGCCCGACGGGGCTCAACTGCCCGGCGCATCGGGCCAAAACAGGCAGGAGAACCGCTTCCGTGGCTAAGCTCACCCTCGACGGCGTCGAGATCGAAGTACCGGACGGGGCGCCCCTCGTCGAAGTGATCAAGAACCAGGGCACGTTCATCTCCAACCTCTGCTACATCGACGGACTGCCGCCCTACGCGGGCTGCCGTACCTGCCTCGTCGAAATCGAGGGCGCCCGTGGCCTCCAGCTTGCCTGCACCAGCCGCGCCGCAGACGGCATGGAAGTGCGCACGTCCACCGGTCAAGTGCTCGATGCTCGCCAGGCCGTTCTCTCGATCATCAACGCCAACCACTCGGACCGCTGTCTGACCTGTCACCGGCGCGTGCACTGCCAGCCCGGCGACATCTGTCTGCGCGACGACACGGTGACCCACCGCTGCCTCACCTGCGCGAAGAACTATCGCTGTGAGCTGCAGACGACCAATGAAATGCTCCAAATGGACAATTACGAGCCGTGGTTGGGCGAGGAGCGCACCTACTACGAGTCCGAGGCCCCCGAGGCCGACCGCGCGAACCCCTTCCTGGAGTTCGACCCGCAGATGTGCATCATCTGCACCCGCTGCGTCCGCGCCTGCGACGAGATCCGCCACACCGGCGCCATCACGCTGGCAGGCCGCGGCGGCGAGACGCGCATCGCCTTCGGCGCCGGCGGCCCAATCCACGAGTCGAACTGCGACTTCTGCGGCGCCTGCATCGATGTCTGCCCAACGGCGACGCTGTTGGAGAAGCCGAACAAGTGGATCGCCAAAACCGAGGAGTGGGTCTCGACGACCTGCACCGAATGCAGCCTCGGCTGCACGCTGAGCATGGGCGTGCGCAACGGCAAGGTGGTCATGGTCAAGCCCGACCGCCTCAACCCCGTAAGCAACGACCAGATTTGCGTCCGCGGCCGTTTCTTCTACGACGCGATCAAGACCCGCGACCGCCTGACCCGCCACCTCGTCCGCGAAGGCGGCGCCCTCGGCAACACCACGTACGAAGTCGCTGTCGCCACCGCGTCCGACAGGCTCGCCAACGTCGTTAAGCAGTACGGACCCCAAAGCGTGGGCTTCCTGGTCGCGCCGTGGGCCACGAACGAAGAAGCCTTCCTCGCCCAGCGCATCGCCCGTAGCCTCATCGGCACCGAAACAGTCGACTCGACCGCCAACCCGGTCGCGCAGGCCGTTAGCACCGCCGTTACGAACGCCTTCGTCACGGACGCGCTGCCCGCCGACCTCGAAAAGCTCGCCACGGCGAAGACCGTCGTTGTCATCGCCGACGACCTCGAGTCCAGTCACAACGTCGTCGCGCTGCGCGTCAAGGACGCAGTCGTCTACAACGGCGCCCGCCTCATCGTCATCAGCTCTCGCTACGGAGAGGTCTGCGACTTCATCGCGCCGCCGCCTGCCGGCTCGATCATGCCATCGCCCCAGCGTGTGCACTCCGCCGCACCTACCGGCGTGTGGCTCCGGCCCGCCCCCGGCGCTGAGCTTGCGACTGCCGTTGCGCTCGCGGGCCTGCTGGACTCCAAGGCAGGGACTGCGCAACCGGCAGGCATCGACGCGGCGCAGCTTGAAGAAGCCGCCGCAATCGTCAAAGGCACCGGCGAAGGCCACCTCGCCGTCATCTTCGCGCCGTCGGGCGGCTCATCACTGCTTGCCGGCGCGGGCGCCGCAGCAGCCGCCAACATCGCCATCGCCGCGAAGGGCGCCGCCGCTTCGGAGAGCCTGTACGTGCTGCCCACCGAAGCCAACGTCAATGGCATCCGCGACATAGGCATTGTGCCCGGCGCTGGCGCCGCGGGCCTCGGCAATCTCAAGGCGCTGGTCGTTGTCGGCGACAACCCCATGATGCAGTCACAGGACCGCGACGCTGTTGAAGCGACGTTGAAGGCCCTCGACACCCTCATCGTCATCGACTCGCTGCGTACCGATACGGCCGAGCTCGCAGATGTCGTGTTCGCAGACCTGCCGGGCTACGGTAAGGACGGCACTACCACGGGGGCCGACCGGCGTATCGGCCGCATGACGCGCGCCGAGGCCGCCACGGGCGACCAGCGCGACGCCATAGTCGTCCTCAACGACCTCGCGACGGCACTCGCCTTGAGCCTCGACAAGCAGTTCCTCACACCGGGTGTAGACGCTGAGAGCATCATGGGCGAGATTGCCGCGATGGTATCAGGCTACGCCGGCGCTACTTATGACAAGTTGGAGTCGGGCCGCACCCGTGCCCTACCGGCGACGACACCTTCGAAAGCCGAACTCCAGGCCGTCGCCCTGCCAGAAGTACCGTCGACAAACGGACGGCTATTGCTGACGACATCACGCACGCTCTACACCAGCCGCGACGGCGCTGCCATCCGCTCGGAAGAAGCGGACAAGCTACACCGCGAGGAGTTCCTGGAGATGAACCCCGCGGACGCCGCAGCCCTGGGCATCGGTCAGAACCGGCCGGTGGTAGTAACGAACGGCTCGCACGAGCTGGTGGCCTCGGCGGCGCTGACGGATGCGGTGGCGGCGGGCTCAGTCTACTTGCCCCTGTACTACGACGGTGGCGCGGTTAACCGGCTGCTGCCTGCGGACGGCTCGGCGATTACGGTCGCGGTGCGCCCGGCCTAAGAACTGCCTCCGACTGCTCTTTTCGTTGACCCTGGTATCGACGCGCGGCTATAAGTAGTCGCGCGGCCACTGCTTGGGTGACGTGCGGAGGTACCATGACCGATCCATTCACGCTCCGGATTTCACGTCGCCATCTCATGACCACGGCTGCCTCGATTGGCGCCGGTCTGGCGCTCGGCGTCTCCGCGACACATGCACGGCAAGGCCGGGCCGTTGAGGTGCTTACGCACGATGAAGTGCAGCAAGCGCCGGCCTTTGAGCGTGGGCGCCACTCAGGCACCACGGCCCAGAATGCGAAATTAGAAGGTTCGGGCCTCTTCGAATCTGAGGTCATCGAGAGTCCATTCCCCTTCACACACGTCGGTCTGCACTGGCGCGGGAGCGCCGGCTCCTCGTTTGAACTGAGGACGTCGGCCGACGGCGTCGCCTGGAGCAACTGGCAGGCACTGCACATCGAGGCGTCTCCGGACGAGACGCCTGCGGGTGAGACATACGCAAGCCTCTCGAGCGCGCCCCGGCATCGCTTCGTCCAGTACCGATCGTCGTTGTCCCGCGGGAGCATCGAGAAAGTCACCTCAACCTTCTTGAATGCCGAGGACGGACCAACCCTGGATGCCGCGGAGACGTCGGTGCAACAGCCGTCAGTCATCGACTTTGCGCGCGAAGACTGGGGCTGCGATGAGCGCCTTCGATTCGATCGGCGAGGACGTGAAATCTGGCCTCGAATGTACGTGCCGGTTAAGAAGCTCGTCATTCACCACACGGCCGGCCGCAACGACTACACAGAGGCTCAAGCAGCAGCCGAAGTGCGTGCGGTTTACACCTACCACGCACAGACCCTGGCGTGGGGCGATATCGGCTACAACGTGCTGATCGACCGATTCGGGCGCTCGTATGAGGGCCGCTACAGCCGAAATCTCTCCGGCGGCCGTGAGGTCTTCGGCCCTGACGTGGTTGCCGGCCACGCGTCGGCGCACAACTACGGCAGTTGTGGCTTCGCCCTTCTGGGAGAGTTCGAACCTGGTTACCAGGTCGCCAACGACACCATGGCGGACATCGCTCCACCAGAGGCGATGATCGATAGGCTCGTGGATTTGCTCGCGTATCGGGCTACGGAGCGCTTCATCGACCCGGCGGCGACCTCGCACTTCCTGCTCTCGAATGGGACCTGGAACGACATCCTGCCCAACGTCTGCGGCCATCGCGATTGCCTGCAGACAGCCTGCCCTGGCCAGTTGGTCTACAACATGCTTGGCAACATTCGCTCACAGGTGGCAAGCCGCCTCGGCTGGCAAAGCGGGCCGGCATTCACGAGTGGCCCAGACGGCGGTCCCGGTATCCCGAACCTGACAACGAACCAGCTTTCGTATAGCTGGAGCGGACCGGGTGAATACCGGTTCTTCCTCGAAGGTTGGTCCAAGACATCGACCAGTGAGGCGGTGACCTACCTCAAGGGGTTCACCTCTGATCGTCGTCCGGCCTGGCCCGATTCATGGACAACTAACGCCGAAGTCTCATATTCCAATCTTGCGAACGGGCATTACACAATGCACCTGCAGCGCCGGGACGGAACCGGCACAAGTTACGAAGCCAGCCGAACAGTGTTGATTAATGCTCAATCGAGCGGTGGGAACAAACCTCCAAAGCGTACGAACCGCTGACGAGACTCGCGATTCCCGGTCGGTGTGGATGGTAATCCCAGGCACTTGATCCTGCTAGAATTTCTGCAGGAAGGAGCCTAGCGCTCTCAGAGCAGCCGCCATGCCAAGAGTCCCGCTCTTCCCCCTCAATCTGGTCCTGTTTCCGGGACAGAACTTGCCTCTGCACATCTTCGAGGATCGCTATAAGGAGATGCTCCAGCGTTGCCTCAGGAACAACGAGCCCTTCGGTATTGTCCTGATTCGGGACGGCGGCCGCATGGGCCGGGGTACGCCCCACCAGGTCGGTACCCTGGCGCGCGTAATCGAGTCCGAGGAGATGGAGCCGGGACGCTGCACCGTGGCGATGCCGCACAAGGACAGCTGCTTCCACATCAAGACGCGCGGCGAGGACCGCTTCCGTATCACCTCCCTGGACCGTCGCGAGGCCTCCTACCTCGTCGGTGACATCGAGCTTTACCCCGACGAAGCCGGCAACGAGCCCGCGATGCTCATGGTCGGACAGCGAGTCGCCGCCCTGTTCGATGAGTACTACCGCGAGGTCGTTGCCCTCATGGGTGGCTGGCAGAAGGAAGTCACGCCCGGCGAGCGCACGATGATGTTCGACATGGCGACACTCGTACGCGGACAGGCCGACCTCGGCGGCAGCGAAGGTAAGGACCCGTCGCGCGCCATCTCCGTGCCCATGCTGCCCGAGCACCCCGGCGCGCTCGCCAACGTCATTGCTTCCGAGCTAAACGTGCAGCCTGAAGTGAAGCAGGAGCTACTCGAGTGCCCGTCCGCCCTCGCTCGCCTGCAACGCGAAGCCGAGCTGCTGGCCGAGGAGACACCCCAGATCGCCGAGCGACTGAAGATGCACTATCGCCGGCGCTTCAGCGAGTTCGGTCGCACCAACTAACCTCCACATGAAGGTCTTGATTACAGGCGGCACCGGCGTCATTGGGCGTAGACTCATCCCACTCCTTCAGAACGAAGGTCACGAGGTTACCGCGCCACGACACGCCGACCTCGACCTCGAAGACCCATCCGCCGTCAGTCAAGCGCTCGAAGGCATCGATGCCGTGTACCACCTCGCCACACGCATTGTCACGGGCGAGCGGGCACGCGACGGCGCATCGTGGTCTGAGAACGACCGCCTGCGGGGAATCGTGACGGACCTGCTGGTAGACGCAGCCCTGGCACAAGGCGTCCAGGCCTTCATCTACCCCTCGATCACCTTCCTCTATCCCGCGGAAGGGCCGGCGGACGAGTCCACCCATTGGGGGTCCGATGCCGACGCGCTTCGTTCATCCGAGGTAGCCGAGAAGGCAGTGGAGCGCTTCACCGAGGGCGGCGGACGCGGCGTCATCGTCCGATTCGGTCTGTTCTGGGGGCCGGACGCCGCGACGACATCGCCCGATGAGCGCTTCGGCGCCACCATCCACCTCGACGACGCCGCATCGGCGATGGTCGAAGCCCTGACGCTGCCCAGCGGTGTCTACAACGCCGTCAGCGACGGTCAACGAATCTCTAACGCAAAGCTAAAGAAGGCTTCGGGCTGGCGGCCGCGCTACTAAGCCTTCGCCCGCCAATCAGTCACGGACGGCACGCCGGCCAGCGGCGTCGCCGCAAGTACGGCCTTGTGAATAGCGCGCTCGACGGCAAGGGCGGCCAGGGTTTCCAGCGCGATAATCCGCGTGGACGCCATCTCCTTTTCGCCGGTCGCCAGTGCGAACATCGTGTCTCCGTCGCCCGTGGTGTGCACGGGGCGTATCGCGCGTGCCATGCCGTCGTGAGCGATGGCGGCGAGGCGGTTGCTCTGTTCCTTCGTCAGCTTTGCGTTCGTGGCGACAACTCCGATGGTTGTGTTGCCCTCGGGCGCTCGGCGAGACCGTGCACGCAGACCCGCGACGGTGTCTAGAAAAGCTCCGTTCTCACCCCGCGGACCGGCAATCACCTCGCCTGTCGCGCTGTCGACGATGTCGCCGACGGCGTTGACGACCATGAGCGCACCGACAACGAAACCGTCCCCAAAGGTCTCGCTGGCCGTGCCGATGCCGCCCTTGAGGTTGCGGTCGGCGCCCATCAGCTTGGCCACGGTCGCGCCCGTCCCAGCACCCACCGTCCCCTCTCCCACGCGCCCGCTCTTCGCGGCTCCGGCCGCCGCGTAACCTGCATCAAAACCTGGGCGAACGTCAGCACGACCGGTGTTGAGGTCGAAGATCACGGCGCCGGTGACGATAGGAATGCGCTGACGAGCGAAGGTGATGCCGATGCCCTGCTCCTCGCACCAGCGCACGACGCCGGGGATCGAGGCCATACCGAATAGGCTGCCGCCCGTGAGCACGACCGCATTCACCGCCTGAGCCGCGTAGCCGGGCTTCATCAGATCGGTGTCATGCCCGCCCGGCGAAGCGCCGCGCACATCGACACCGGGCATCGCTCCCGCCTCGCACAGCACGACGGTGCAGCCGGTGGCAGCATCCAAGTCGGTCCAGTGCCCCACCTTGACGCCGTGGACGTCGGTGATCGCGTCGTTGAGCTCCGCCATTGCCTCGAAGCCTAGCACCGCCGCGGGTAGGGACAACGGCCCGTGACGGCCTAGAGGTCCTGGGTCTGCAGGTAGGCGAATATGAGGTTCGAGGCAGCGCGAGTCGCCGTGTCGACGGCATCGACGACGCGGCCCATGGCGCCTTCGTCCGCGGTGAGCCCCTGCACGTAGAGGTTGCGACGACGGGTATCGAGCACGAGTAGCGCGACCTGATCCGGCGTCAGACCCTGGCGTGCAGCGTCTTCGAGCCACTTCGCGTCTGAGGCGATAATCGACCCACCAATCTGTCCTGCCATCTGGGCCAGCGCCAGCGCGCCGTCCTCGCCCTGATCCGTCGCCTTGCGCAGGTCCTGCATGAGGTGATGGATAGCGACGGAGACAGAGTACGCATCCTCCTTGCTGAGGTGTGGGCAGGTCAGCTGCACCATGCCCGGCAACGGCAGGTCGAGCAGTGCGCAAAGTTGAGGGTCACTCATGTTGCGCACCGTCTCGTAGAAGTCGACCGAGCTCTGAGGGTCGAGCTTGAACTCGAGGAAGGTCTTGAGGATCGGTGCTTCGTGACGCAGGCGGAACGCGGCGAAGAGGCCGACGAGGTCGTTCATCGCCTGCACGTACTGCTCGAAGATCGTCATCGCCAGCACCTTGCGGTGGTCGGGCGACTCCACGACGAGGCTTCGCAGGCAGCTCTCGGCGACGATCAGGCGGCTGCGCGAGCCGAAGCGGCGATAGCTCTCGAGGAATCCGGCGTCGACGCTGTAGAGATGCTTGTCGAAGCAGGCGGGGCAACGGACGTCGCCGAAGTGAGGTTCGATCTCGGTGCCGCACTCGCTGCACAGATCGTTCGGGGCAGGATAAGCGTTCATGCGTTAGTCCGGCGGCGCCTCGTCCTCCCACCACTCCGCGTCCTGGCAGACTATGTCGAGTCGGGCTGTCCCGGCCTGGATCGTAACACGCGCGTGGGGCGGACCGGGCGGTTTCAGAATCGGAATCAGGGTACTGATGATGTTGAAGCCGTTGCCGTTGCCTACTTTGACCACCTGTAGCGGCGTGCCAAACTCCGGCTCGGCCGTAGCGTTCGATTCACGCACACCCCGGAAGCGCACGCTTACTCGCTTACCGTTCGCTCGCCTCGCCTGCAGCAGGAGAGTGCCCCCGGTGCCTTCGCTTTGGGAGGAAACGTAGGAGCTATCGGCGAGGGCACTCTCGACGATGCGGCGGACGCGGTTCTTGGGGTGGGGAAACTCGTGCATCAGTGCTGGCAGCTCGGACAGAAATGCGTGCTGCGCCCGCCGACCTTCACGCGCTGGATGATGCTCTCGCATGTGTAGCATGGCGCCCCGGTGCGGCGAAACACCTTCACGTACATGTGCATGGACCCGGACTCCCCCTCCACATCCTTGTAGTCCTTGAAGCTGGCGCCCCGGCTCTCGACGCCGAAAAGCAGGACGCTGCGAACCGCCGCGTGCAGGGCTTCGACCTCCGGCGGCGTCAGGGTAGCGCCGAGGCGCCTTGGGTCGATGCCAGCCTCGTAGCAGGCCTCGTCCGCGTAGATGTTGCCGATGCCGGCGATGTGGCGCTGATCCAACAGGATCGCCTTGACCGGCGCCTTCCGCCCGGCCATCGACTGCGCCAGGCCTTCGACGGTGAAGCCTTCGCTCAAAGGCTCCGGACCCAGGGGCGACGACACGGCCTCGTCGATGTCATCGAGGAGCCAAAAGCCACCGAACTTGCGCATGTCGGTGAAGCGAAGCTCGGAGCCGTCGTCGAGGTGGAGGATCGCGCGCAGGAAACGCTCAGGTGCATCGTCCGGCCGGCGGTGGAGCAGGGCGCCGGTCATGCGCAGGTGGACGACGAGCGCCGAGCCGGTGTCGAGGCGCAGCGCGAGGTACTTACCCCGTCGTTCAGCCGCCTCGATGCGCGCCCCCACGATGCCTTCCCTGAACGACGCCTCGTCGATGCCTTTGAGGACGGGTACAGCCTTGCCGGTGTCCGGCGGGATCGTGACGCCGGTGAAGCGCCTCCCGACCACGCGTCGCTCCAGGTCACGCCGGATGGTCTCTACTTCGGGCAGCTCAGGCATAGGAGGTCGTCCCGGGAACTGACGAGAGTGACATCGCCCTCATGATAGCCGAGCCCCGCGCTGTCTACTCGAAGAGGTCTTCGAGGCGCACCACCGCCGCGTCATCGTCCCAGCTCACCATGACGGTGGACGTGAAGTCGCGCGACGGGCCGTTTCGAGGCCACTCGTACCACTGGAAGAGCACGAGGCCGTCTGCGGGCGTCTCGACGTAGCGCTCGCGTATAGGCGATGCGTCGTTGTCCACAAATGTACCGTTTTCGTCCACGGTGATTGTCAGCCCCAAGCGGGCCAAGATGCCTCCGGTTGGGCCGCGGGCAAGCGCTCGTAGCAGCCGCGGCCTATCGGCCTCGCGCCGGGAGACGCGGATGGTTACGGTCGTGGAGGGCAATGCTCAGGAATCGCCCCGGACGCGAATCCGGGCATCTTCGACAATCCACAATCGCGCTTCCACAGATTCGTTCCGAAGGTGGGATTGGAATCTCCTGAGGGCATCGAGAACGCTTGGAACATCCTGAACCGTCAGCCGGAGAACCACGATTCCAGAGTAGTCCTGGGGTGGATAAGCCGTGATATCGGCAAAGTCGAGGTCGAGCGTAATCAGGGCGCGGACTTCAGCCTTGCAGGTCTCCGCGACCAACTGGTCGTCGCGACCTGCAAGACCCTGGATGACAATGGTACTGACATCGTGACCGAATTCCGCCAATAGCTCACGGGCAGACCGCGGCATGTTCTCATCAAGCTTGAATCGCATTTACAACGAGAGGGTGCGCTCGTGTGCGAGTTCGCTGGCGTAGGCTAACGCCGCAGTAATGTCTCCCGGCTTCAGAGTCGCATACTCGGCGAGGATTTCGTCGCGGGAGAGACCGGCAGCCAGATTGTCAAGGATTACGGTCACCATGATGCGTGTCCCTGTGATGCAGGCACGGCCGTGTGCGACGGTGGGGTTGACGGTGATGTGGTCTTGCCATCGGATTGTCGCCATGCCTACTCCATGTCCGCCCAGTTCTTGCCCGCCTTCACGTCTACCTTCAGCGGCACGGCGAGCTGAAGGCTCGCGGGCATGATGCGCAGCACAAGTTCCCGCAACTGGGCTTGCTCAGCGCTCGGGCCTTCGAAGATCAGCTCGTCGTGGACCTGGAGCAGCATGCGCGTCTGCATGCCGAGCTGCGTCAGCTCTCGGTCGATTCGGTTCATGGCGATCTTGATGATGTCCGAGGCCGTGCCCTGGATCGGCATGTTGATGGCGATGCGTTCGGCGCCCATCCGCACGTTGAAGTTCGACGAGTGGATATCCGGGATGTAGCGCCGCCGGCCGGCCAGCGTCTCCGCGTAACCGTCGCGGCGCGTCGTCTGGACAATCTCGTCGCGCCAGGCCCGCACTGAGGCGTACTTCTCGAAGTAGCGGTCGATGAAGGCGCGCGCTTCTTCGCGGCTGATGCCTTCGCGCTGGGCGAGACCGAAGTCGGTGAGGCCGTAGAGCACACCGAAGTTGAACACCTTCGCCCGGTTGCGCTGCACTCGCGTGACCTGGTCGAGGGGCACGCCGAAGACCTGCGAGGCGGTGGCGGCGTGGATGTCTTCGTCGTTGCGGAAGGCCTCCAGCAGCATCGGGTCTTCGCACATGTGGGCGAGGATGCGCAGCTCGATCTGGGAGTAGTCGGCCGACAGCAACACAGGATCTTCGCCGATGTCGCGGGCGATGAAGGCGCGACGCACCTGGCCGCCAAGCTCGCTGCGCACCGGGATGTTCTGCAGGTTCGGATTGTTTGAGGAAAGGCGTCCCGTGGCGGCGACTGCCTGGTCGTAGGTCGTGTGGATGCGGCCATCGCGCGGGTCGACCGCGCCGGGCAGCGTCTCGATGTACGTCGACCGCAGCTTCGTCAGCTCGCGCCAGCGGAGGATAATATCGACGATTTCGTGGACGCCGCGAAGCGCTTCGATTGACTGTGCGTCCGTGGAATAGCCCTGCTTGGTCTTGCGCGTTTTGGGCAACGAAAGCTCTTCGAACAATACCGTCGAAAGCTGAGGCGGCGAGCCAAGATTGAACTCGTGACCGACGGCCTGGTAAGCCTGCGATTCCAGGTACGAGATTTGCTCGTTGAGGCCAACGGACATGTCGCGCAAAACGGAGACGTCGAGGGCGATGCCCATCGCCTCCATGCGGGCCAGCACGGGCACAAGAGGCATCTCGACCTCTTCGAACAGTCGCCACATCTCGCCCTGCTCACGCATCTCCTTCTCGAGGGGCTCACGCAGCCGCAGGGTGTAGTCGACGTTCTCGCAGACGTAGGGCAATGCGTCCTCGATCTGGGTCTGGTCCAGCGAGAGCTGCTTGACCCCGTTCTTGCCCACGAGGTCTATGACCTCGCGCATCTCGAAGCCGAGCCGGCGCGACGTCAGCCACTTCAGGCTGAGGGAACCGGCGCCGGCGCGGAAGACGTCGCCGAGGGCACCCTCACCGAGGATGTAGGCGCCGAGCAGCGTGTCGAACGCGAAGCCGCGGGTGTCGATGCCCTTGCTGGCGAGGTGGGCCAGGTCGAACTTGCCGTTGTGGGCGATCTTGTCGATGTCCGGGTCCGCGAACAGGGGCGCCAGCTTCTGCAGGACAAGATCGGCCGGCAGCTGCGACGGTCCGCCGAGCGCCGGCTTGTGGCCGACCGGCACGTAATAAGCCTCGCCCGGCCCCGTCGCCACCGCGACGCCTACGAGCATGCAGTGGTACGGGCTGGACCCGACTGCTTCGAGGTCGTAGGCGAAGCCACCAGCTTCACGCATGCGTCCTAAGAGAGTGTCGAGCTCCGCCTCGGTGACTACTAGCTTGTAATTCCTTTCGATGGCGATCGCAGGGCCAGCGCCGTTACCATCTGAGCTCGGAGCCGCAAAGCCTTCCTCCACGGAGGGCAGGCGGGGCACGAGGGTGCGGAACTCAAGGTCACGCATGAGGTCGAGGACCCGCTGACGGTCGTAGCGGCCGACTACCGCCTCGTCCATGTCGAGGATGATGTCGGGGACGTCGCGCTCGATGGTTGCCATCTCGAGCGCGTTGCGCACCTGCTCTTCGTGGACACGCAGGTTCTCCCGCAGCTTGTCGGGCTTCACCTCTTCGATGTGGGCGTAAATCTCGTTGATGCCGTCATAGGCCGCCAGCAGCTTCGAGGCTGTACCGTCGCCGACGCCGGGGATGCCGGGGATGTTGTCCGAGCTATCGCCGCGAAGGGCCTTGTAGTCGGCCATCCGAATCGGCGCGAAACCGTACTTCGCTCGCGCTGACTCTTCGTTGTAGATGACGTGGTCGCGCTGGTACGGGCGCATCATGTAAATCTGCACATGGGGCTGGATGAGCTGGATGAAGTCGCTATCCAGGGTGACCAGATAAGTGTCGATGCCCTGCTCGGCTGCCTGCTTTGCGAGGGTGCCGATGACGTCATCTGCCTCGAAGCCCTGGGCGCTGAAGACGGGGATGTTGAAGGCTTCCATCATCTCGAGACAGCGCCCCATCTGGCGCCCGAGGTCCCACGAGGACTCGATGGGGGCGAGGGCGCGCTCGATGTCGAGACGGAGGTCGGCGCTGATGCCGGCGCCATCCGCGGTGTCGTAGACGCCCTGTTTGATCTGGTCGCGCGACTCGGCGCCGGCAACCAGCTCGGCGATACCCGTGCGCAGCTTCTCGTCGATGCCGGGCACGGTC
>Ga0247825_10002048_pt1 | contig 13323 bp, 13 predicted proteins | sample 13C_Vanillin_Day_FD_194413 | JGI IMG/M metagenome (GOLD analysis project Ga0247825, IMG submission 194413) | Soil microbial communities from agricultural site in Penn Yan, New York, United States - 13C_Vanillin_Day48 | ecosystem: Environmental > Terrestrial > Soil > Agricultural land | place...
GCAGGGCCACGGCGGCGCGCAGGACCATGAGATGCACCTCGAACGCGAGTTGGGGTGTCTCAGGGCACTGCTCGTGGTACCACGCCGCGAGGTCTCTGATTGCGCCCTCTTTGAGCCAGCCGTCCTCAACAGAGAAATCGTTACTCATACTGCGCGTTGCTCCCGGCCCCTGGATTCCGATGATACGTAAATCTCCCTGAAGTCTAGCAAAGCAGCACGAGCCTGCCACTACTGCAACTTGCTTCATGGATTCTCGGCACTTTATGACGAAGGGGAGACCTCTCGATCTCCCCTTCGCCCGGTTGGCAATGGAGGCTAGGTCTTCTTGATCGGCGCCTTGGTGTCGTCGATCCAGAAGTTCAGCCAGTTGTCCGCCCAGTTCGTGAAGTTGGGCGGCGACGTGTCCATGTTGAAGCCGCTCAGCACTGGCCAGATCAGCTGGAACTGCTTCGCCGAGGTGCCCTGCGGGATGTAGTACGACTGCTGCGTCGTGTAGCGAATGATCTCGTGCGTCTGCTCGATCTGCTTGTTGCGGTCGAACTCGATGTTCAGCTTCTCCGACATCTCGTTCAGCTTCGGATCGCCCTTGTGGGCTTCGTTGCCGTTCGGGGTCATGCCGTGGAAAGCACCGCCGAGGTAGTGCAGTGTCGAGGCGACGAGGTTGGCGGGCGTCGCGAATGGCCGCTCGGCCATGAGCTGGGCGCCGCTGTAACCCTTGCGCGTGCCGGCCAAGGTCTCCTTGTAGAAGTACCCCTGAACGATCTGGTCCACCCATTGGTTGAACGGCAGGCCCTTCAACTCGCCCCTCAGACCGGCGTCGTTGAACATCGCGTGGTAGAGCTGGACGATGTTGTTGTAGAGGGCGCCAAACGTGTTGTCGCTCAGCCAGTAGAAGTCGAAGTTCGTGCCGCTCGGGAAGCCAGCGGCCGACATGAGCTTCTTCGCCTCGTCGAGGTTGTGCTTGAGGTATTTGTGGTTCGGGCCGAATTTGCCGTCGTCTCGCGGGTCAAGCCAGAAGTCGCCCCAGCCGGCGCCGAGGATCGTGCTCTGTTTCCACTGCAGTTCAAGGCCCTGAGCTGCGAACTTGTCGCGATTGTCGATCACGTCCGCGTAGGCATCGCGGTCGATCATCATCGACATCGCCTGGCGCATGCGCGTGTAATCGAGGTGGCTGAAGTTTAATTGGCCCGGTAAAAGGCAATTAAGGATTCGTCAATAGATTAGATAGACAGGTCCACGTCACGAAAGCGGAGGAGGGCGACTAAACGCCGCCCTCCATCCAACATCTCAACTTCTCTTTGTAGCGGCGCGATTCATCGCGCCACCGGTGCCACGGCCGCCGCCGAAGCCACCCTCGTTCTTCCCGGGACTACGCCCAGAGCTGCTTCGTCGCCATGCGCGCACCCTCGACGAGCGCTTCCAGCTTCGCCCAGCCGATCTGGTGGTGCACCCGGCCGCCCATGCCGCAGTCCGTACTCGCAAGGACGTTCTCGCGTCCCACCAGCCCTGCGTACTGCACGATGCGATCCGCGACCAGTTCCGGGTGCTCGACCACGTTGCTGGCGTGGCTGACTACGCCCGGGATGAGGATCTTGCCCTCAGGCAGCTTCGTCTCCCGCCAGACCTTCCATTCGTGCTCGTGCTGCGGGTTCGCCGCCTCGACCGAATAGGCTTCAGCAGTGACTTTCAACATCAGGTCGACGACGTGCTTCAGGGGCAGGTCGTGCGTATGGGGACCGTGCCAGCTACCCCAGCAGATGTGATAGCGGATGCGGTCCTCTGGCAGGCCCTTGAGCGCGTGGTTCATCGCATCGACGCGAATCTCGGCGAAGCGGCGGTAGTCTTCGATGCTCGGCGTCGGCACGATCATGTCGTACGTATCCGGGAGGCCCGGGTCGTCGAGCTGCAGGATGAAGCCGGCGTCGATGATCGCCTTGTACTCGTCGTGCATCGCCGCGGCGATCGCGAAGAGGTACTCCTCGTCTGACTTGTAATACTCGTTGTACATCCAGTGCTCGAGCCAGCCAGGCGCCAGCACGCACATGAAGGCGTCGCTCACGTCGCCGCCGGCAGCTTCGATGCCGGCCTTCGCCATGTCGATGTCGCGCTGCACTTCGGCCTCGCCGATGTAGCTAATCGGGCCATCGAAGAACATGCGCTCACGAGCGGTCCGAAAGCCCAGGTACTCGTAGAACTCCGCGAACTCCTGACGCTCACCGGTGCGCTCCCACATGCCCGGAGGTTCGCCCTCGCGAACCGGCCGCACCTTGAGGCCGCTCATGCGCCGGCTGTAGTAAGGGAAGCTGTTCACCTTGCCCAGCTCGCCGTCGCTGACGACGTCGATGCCGATGTCCCGCTGGCGCTTGACGATGTCCGTGATCGACTGCTGCAGCGCGGTCTTGTAGGCGTCCGAGGCCATGTACTTTTCGGCCTCGGGGCCGCGCTGCATGTCGCGAACCTCGGTCGGTGGATCGAGGCGGCCGGTGTGAGTCGTGAGGATGCGGTCGGTACTACGCTTCAAGGGCTGCTCCTTTGCAGGTCGGCTGACACAGTGGGGTAGCGGAGCCTGATCCGTTTAACCGGCCCAATCATACGGCTATCGAAGTAAGGCGCATATCTGCTCAGCAGAGCCGATAACGACTACCTCTGTTGTATCGATCCCAGCACCGCAATGGACGCCTGGCCGATCCCAGCTAACCCGTCTTCACCACGACCTCGTCGCCTTCTGGGATGAGCGTCGTCGTCAGCTTCTGGTTGGGTGATGTCGGCGCCGGCGAGGATCGGGTGGACGAGGTCGAACTGCTCGTCGGCGTCCCAGCCGCGCGATTCCATGACCTGGCCGGTGGGGCGCACCTCAATGTCGCCTACTGCGACCATAGTGAGTTCGTTAGCCATTAACTTCTCCTCTGCTTGTTTCCATTCGCTGCGTAGCAGCGAATGGAAAGAGAGAGAAATCTGTTTCTGAGGGGACACCCCTCAGACTCCCCGGCAAGAGGCTGGCCGCCGCCGGCACTTCTCGCTATCCGACGCGTGCCGTTGTCTGTAGCGGTTTGGCATGCCAAACCGCTACACACGAAGCGACGGTCCGTTCGACTAGGCCCATAGTTCCTTGCTGGCGATGCGCGCGCCTTCGACCAGCGACGCAAGCTTGGCCCACATGATCTGGGGATGGACGCGCTCGATGCGGGCGCCTTGCTGGAAGCCGCAGTCTGTGCCGGCGAGCACGTTCTCGCGACCGACGATGTTGGCGTAGCGGATGATGCGGTCGGCTACGAGACGCGGGTGCTCGACCGAGATCGTGTGGTGGGTGACGACGCCGGGGATGAGGATCTTGCCCTCGGGCAGCTTGACGTTCTCCCACACCCGCCATTCGTGCTCGTGGCGCACGTTCGCCGCCTCGATCGAGTAGGCGCCGGCATTGACGCGAAGGATGAGGTCGACGATGTCCTCCAGCGGGGCGTCGGAGACGTGAGGGGCGTGCCAGCTGCCGTAGCAGAGGTGATAGCGGATGCGGTCCTCAGGAATGCCGCGCAGGGCGTGGTTCAGCGCCTCGATGCGAATCTCCGCCCACTTGCGATAGGTGTCTGGACTCTTCGCCATGAGGTCGTCGTAGGCGTTGGCGAGCACGGCGTCGTCGACCTGGAGGACGAGGCCCGACTCAGAGATGGCGACGTACTCGTTGCGCAGGGCATCGGCGAGGGCGTAGACGTACTCCTCTTCCGTCTTGTAGTAATCGTTGACGCCGTTGAAGGCGGCGCTGGCCGGCGCGACGACCGGCAGGAAGGCGTCCTCGACGCGGTTCCAGGCCGCGGCCGACGAGAGGTTGGCGATGTCGCGGTGGATGCTGTGGTTGTCGACATATACGATGGGCTCGACGCAGACGTCGGCGCCACGCCAGCGGCGGCGAGCCTGCCCGCCGTTCTCGGCGTCGAAGTAGCCGGAGAATCGCTCGGAATCCTGGCCGGTGTAGTTGATGGCCATGTCGCGCTCGGGTCGTGCTGGAAGCCGGTGACGCGCGAGTTGATGTAGGTGCCCCAACTCGACTTCGAGAACTCGCCGTCGTCGACCACGTCGATGCCGGCCTCGGCCTGTTTGCGCACGACGTCTTTCACGGCCTGCTGCAGCGCTTTGTCGTAGGCCTTTTCGTCCACCCACCCTTGCTGGCGGGAGCGGTCGAAGGAGGCAACGGATTCGGGCCGGATCAGGCTCCCGGCGTGCGTGGTCAGGATCCGACTGGTACTGCGCTTCATGTCTGCCCCTTGATGTGAGTGCTATGACGAAGGAGACTCGGCGGCCAGTTCATAGAGGCTGCGGAACACCGCGGCCAGAGTCTCGGCTGATTTCGCCGGCAGTCGCGGATCTGTAGCCAGCGCTTTCTCGACTGTTTCGACGGTCGTAAGCGCCTCAGTGTCCGCTGTATCCTCCGTCGTCGAGACGGCGGAAACGACAGCGCCGGGCTGTCGCAGGAGGGTAAGGGCCAGGCCGGCGATCTCTCGCGCCTGTGCCGCGGTGGCAGTGCCGGCGGCGACCTCGCCTTGCCACCAGACGAGAAGACTGTGGAACATGGCCGCGGCGGCGGGCGCATCGAGGTCGTCACGCAGTTCGCTGCGCGCCATACCGGCCGCAATCGAGTGCTCGATGCTCTCGCGGCCGTAGCGGATGAAGTCGTCGTGGATGCGACGCAACTCCGGGTCATGCAGACCGGCGTCAATCATCTGGACGATGTAGCGGGCGGAGACATTTTCGGGGTCAAGAAAATCCACGAGCAGGTCGTAGAGGTCGCGGGTGCCATTCGTGCGGCGGCGGTGCTGCAGCCCGGTGAGGAAGTCCGCAGACATTTCGACGAGCGCGGAGTCGATGAGCTCGCGGCGGGAGTGGAAGTAGTAGGCGATGGTCGCGTGGCTCACACCGGCGCGGTCGCCGACCTTGCGCAGAGTCAGCTTCTCGACTCCCTCCTCGGTGATGCACTCGCGGGCGGCGTCGATTATCTGACGCCGGCGCTGGCTGGCGACCGTAACGTCGACGTCACGATGGCGCGAGGAGCCGCTCTGCTCTTGGGTCACGAATCCTCCTGACGCCGTCGAGGCTGGAGGGCCTCCGCTACTGGTTGTCGGCGCGACCTGTTGACAGGCCGTCGGCGCGCCCGTAGTTTACATCCGGCCTTGTCCAGATGGTCAAGTCTCTAACCATTTGGTTAGGCAGTAATCTGCTCGCGGAGGCGAACTTGGCAGAAACACCAATAAGGGGCGGCGTCCTCGTTACCGGCAGCAGCGCGGGCTTCGGCGACGTTATCGTGCGCACACTGGCGGCGAACGGCTACCGTGTCTTCGCCACGATGCGGGGCATCGCCGACCGCAACACCGCACATGCTGCCGAGCTGCGCGCGTGGGCAGAGCGAGAAGGCCACACCCTGAGCGTGCACGAGATGGATGTGGCTAGCGAGGCGTCCGTGAACGCCGCGATCGGGTCGATCCTCGCAGCAGGCGAGGCAATCAATGTTGTCGTGAACAACGCTGGGGTTGCAGCTGCAGGGCCGATGGAGGCGTTTAGCGAGGCGCAGGTGCAGTCGCTCTTCAACGTCAACGCCTTCGGGCCGCTACGGGTCAACCGCGCGGTGCTCCCCCACATGCGGGAGCGCGGGTCCGGGCTGCTCCTGCAGATCTCCAGCACGCTGGGACGCATCCTGCCGGGCGTCGGGGGACTGTATCCGTCTACGAAGTGGGCGCTCGAGGGCCTGAGCGAAGGCCTGAGCTACCAGGTCAAACGCTTCGGCGTCGATGTCGTCATCCTGGAGCCGGGGTCGTTCCCTACCACCGCCGTCGTGCGTGGCATGCGGCCCGAGCTGAGCGACATCGAGGCGGCGTATGAAGCGCCGGCGTCGCCGCCGCGCTCAGCCGCCGAGGACGCGGCGGTATTGCCGGACATTCAGGAAGTCGCAGACACCGTGCTCCGGATCATCGAGACGCCGTCATCGGAGCGGCGCCTGCGCTACGTTGTCGGGCCGGTGTTTACGGAGGGTGTTGCGGAGTTCAACGAGGTGTACGAAGCGCACAAGCAGCGCCTCGCCGGGGCGCTGCGAAGGCCCGGCCAAGAGATGCCCTGGACACGAAGCAAGCCGGACTAGACACGAAGGAGAACCGCCATGCGACCACGGATCAGCGTGCTCAACCTCGGTGTTGCCGACCTCGCGAGGGCGCGAGCTTTCTACGAGGGCATGGGCTTCGTGCCCCGGCCCGAGAGCAGCGAGCGCGCGGTGTTCTTCGAGCTGGAGTGGTCCTGGCTGGCACTGTTCCCACGCGACCGTCTCGCTTCGCTGTCACGCAGCAGCCCGGAGGGCTCGGGCTATCCCGGCTTCTGCTTCTCGCACAACGTCACGACCCCCGAGGAGGTCGACGCTATTCTCGACCAGGCAGTCGCACTCGGCGGCAGCGTCGTCACGCCGGGCGAAGATGGCAGCTTCGGACGCATCGGGTACTTCGCCGACTGTGACGGCTTCCAGTGGGAAGTCGCCTTCACCCCGAAGTGGCACGAGTTAACGGACTAAACGACGCTACCGATCGGGCACCACACGCACCAGCCGTCGCATGCACCTGCCGTAGCCGAGGCTTTCTAGCCTCGGCGGTGGTCAGCGAAGCCAGTTCGTCCCGCTTTGCGAGGGATGTAATCTCGGCACAACCGTCGTGAACGGCCGCCTAGGCTGGAAAGCCTCGGCTACAGCTTCGGTTGGGAGTCATACCGGTCGTCTGCGAGCACGGTCCGACTGGAGAACAGGCGCCATTCGTCGCCGGTCCGGCGGTAGACGCGGACGTAGCGCAGGAGTTTGCGCGGCGCGTCGACGTAGATGATGTCGAGGTTGCCTCGCGTCACCGCAATGTCCTCGTGCACCTCGACCTGCACATCACTGAGCAAACGCTGAGGGCGGTGCTCCCGAGGTTTGTGCACCCAGGCAATGAACGGCTCTCGCGCGTCCGAATGCTCCGTCGAGTGCGTGTAGATGAAGTCCGGCGCCAGGATTCGCTGGAGCGGCGGCTCGTCAGCCTCGGCGATGGCGTTGTCGACCGTCTGATCCAGGTCGCTCAGGAGCGTTTCAACATCCGAATCGGATGTGCTGGTCACAATCAGTCCTTCCTAGATCCCAACCGGCTCGAGGGCCGTCGGGAGGCCGGCGGCGATGCGGCCGTAGGCGAGGCCGTGGATGTCCCACATGAGGCCGTGGTGAGCGCCGGCGACGTTGCTGTCGCGCCAGAGGCGCTGAAGGTTGGAGCGACGGTAGACGTTGCTGCCGCCGCTGGCCTCGAAGAGGCTGTTTACGGCGCGACGGCACATCTGGGTGGCGAATGAGAAGTCGCGACGGCACTGCGCGCGGTCCATGACTGTGGCTTCTTGAGCGGTCAGATTGCTGAAGCGTTTGGCGTCCGTAAGCAGCAGCGTATGTGCTGCCTCCACCTCGGCGCTGGCGAGCGCGAAACGCAGCAGGGTCGCAGCCTGCTCGGCGGCGAGGCGGGCGTTCTCCGAGGCGAGACGCTCCCGCGAGCGCTCCTGGAACTCGGCCACGGCTGCGCGGGCGATGCCCAGCTCCGCCGCGGGTAGAGGCAGGCTGAAGGTGAAGTCCATCGCTGTCCTGAAGATCGGGGCGTCGTGGAGCGTGGCACCGAGGCCTTTACCTTCGGAGAGCATGCGGGCGTTGAGCACGTGGTCGTCGGGGATAAACACGTTCTTCACAACGATGGTGTTGCTGCCGGTGCCCATGAGACCAACCGTGTTCCAGTCGTCGACGATCTCATAGTCCCCGCGCCGGATGATCATCCAATGGCGCTCCGGCGCGCCTCCCGGCTCGGCCGGAACGTCGTGCGCCGCCGTCAGCCACGTCGAGTGGTCGACGCCGCTGCAGAAGAAGCCTTTACCGTTCCATACCCAACCGCCGTCGACCCGCTGAATCGTGCCCTCTGTGCTGACGACCGAGGAGACCCGAGTTGCAGGGTCGCCGAAAACTTCCTCCTGAACGTGCAGCGGGTAGTGGGCCATCAGCCACATGTGCGACGTCCACAGCGAGTACACCCAGCCTGTGGATGGACAGCTCGCAGCGATCACGCCCGTCACCTCGAGGAGCGAGTCGAGGCCGAGGGCGGCGCCGCCGAACATCGCCGGCGCTTCGAGGTGCAGCAGACCGGAATCGATGAGCTCCTGAACCGTCTCGTCCGGCAGACGCCGCTGGTCTTCCGCCTGCTCGACGCGCGCCCTAAACCTTGGCGCGAGGCCGCGTGCAATCTCGAGAGCCTCTTCGGTCGTCTTCTAGTCGACCTGCCCGCCACTCATCGTCTGCCTCCGGGTCGTTCTGCGTGAAGTCTGCAGGTCAGTTAAAGCCGCCTAATAGCCTCGTGTCCTGTCAACGACGTTCTCGAGAGGCTCGCCGGCAACGAACCGGCCCAGATTCTCGATGAAGAACTGGATGCTGGAGCGGCCCGGCTTCTCGGAGCGCCCCGAGATCTGGGGTGTGAAGATTACATTCGGCGCATCCAGGAGCTCCCGGATCGGCGGCGACGCCATATCGTCTGTCCACACGTCGAGGTACGCGCCGGCAATCGTGCCGGAGGCGAGGGCAGCCGCCAGCGCTGTTTCATCGACAATCTCGCCGCGGGCTACGTTGATCACGAAAGCGTTGTCTCGCAGCGACGCCAGCTCGGCCCCACCGACAAGGTGCCGTGTCTCCTCCGTGAGCATCGCGGCGATGACCAGGAAGTCGGTCTCCGCCAGCATGTCGTGAAGGTCGCGCGGCCCGTACACGCGCTCGAAGTCGTCGTCTCCTTCTGAGCCGGACTCCACGCTGCGGCGCAGACCGATCGTGCGCATACCGGCCGCGCGCGCCAGGCGCGCCGCGCTGCGTCCGATGCCGCCGGCGCCGAGCACGCCCATCGTCTTGCCGGCGACCTGGACAGGCGGCCGGTAGGACGCGAGCTTGAAGTCGCGTACCTTGCTGTTCAGCGCAGCGATATCTAGCCCCTTCGCGAGCGCGAAGATGCCGGCCATCACGGTCTCGCCGATCAGGTCCGCGTTCGTGTGCCCGCGTGAGCTTGTCGTCGTCACATCGCTGGACCACCACTCGCTGTCCGCGAGGCCGGAGACGCCTGCGCCGGCGAGGTGAGCCCAACGCAGCTTCGGCATGCGAGACAAGATGCGTTTGGGGTAGGGGTAGCCCAGCAGCACGGCGTCGGCTGTCGCAAGCATCTCCTCGCGCTGAGCTGCCGTCGTCGTCAGTTCGAAACTCTGGCCGGAGCGAGCGCGCAAGGCTTCGGGCCAGCCCTCGAAAATCTCGTCCTGGAACTCGCGCCAGCCGTCGATCACGTTCACGTCACCGAGGGCGCGCATGGCATTGAGGTCGGCAGGGGTCGTGCGGGCGAAGACGATGAGGTTGGTGGTCAGGTTGGTACCAATCTAGAACGCCCGCGGCGTAAACCCGAGGGCCGATGAGAGTGTCGACGCGACAGCCTGGAGCACACCGGCGGCGCGTTCGATGTAGCGCTGGTCGAATTCGGAGCGACTGGTCGAGTTGCCGATCGACGCGACGGCAGCGCCCGTGCGGTCGAACACGGGCACAGCGATGCCGAGGGTGTCTTCCCAGTACTCGCCGGCGTTTAGAGCGTACCCCTGGGCGCGGATCTCGGTCATCTCTTTGTCCCACACATCGCGCCTCGTGATCGTGTGCTGGGTGAAAGCCTGGACAGGCTGCGCGAAGATGGCGTCCGTCCGCTCACTACCCGCATAGGCGAGGATTGCCTTGCCCGGCGCCGAAGCGTAGTGAGGGATCACGTTCGCCAGTGGCACGGACATCGCCACGCCGTGCGGCGCCGTCACCTGCTCGAGCAAATACGCGTTTGGGCTTCACCGACGTGCTGCTCTACCGCGTGCGTTCGGCGAAAGAGACGGAGGCGGAGCCCAACCGCTCGCGCTACGAGGCCGACTACGTACCGGACCAGCTTGCCGCCATCCGCGCCGTGTATCCGAGTAACAAGTAACAGGTAACAAGTAACAAGTGGGACGGGCGTTCGCCTCTCTTGTTACTTGTTACTTGTTGCTAGCGACCTAAGGAGCCCACCAATGGCAGGCGCCCTCGCAGGCATTCGCGTCCTCGACCTGACGGAGTACGTTGCCGGGCCGTTCGCGGGCCAGATGCTGGCGGACATGGGCGCCGACGTGCTGAAGCTAGAGCCTCCTTCCGGCGACCAGTGGCGCCTGACCAACATGGTCGCCGCCGACGAGAGCCGCAACTTCCTCAGCGTCAACCGCGGCAAGCGCAGCCTCGTCGTCGACCTCAAAACGCCGGAGGGCAAGGAGATCGCCTACCGGGCCGTTGCCCGCAGCGACGTTGTCCTCAGCAGCTACCGTCCCGGCGTCGCCGAGCGACTCGGCATGGACTACGCGGCGCTATCGGCGATCAAGCCCGACCTCATCTATGCGAAGAACACCGCCTTCGGCTCCCTCGGCCCTTACGCGGGCAAGCCGGGCTTCGACCTCGTCGCGCAGGCGATGACCGGGATCATTTCCTTCGAGAGCTTCGGGCGTGCCGGCCGGCCGCAGGGCATCACTTCGGCGGCGATCACCGACTACTGCGCCGGCATGAACCTTGCCTACGCCGTCGTTTGCGCCATCATCCAGCGCAACGCGACGGGAGAGGGCCAGGAGGTCGAGACCAGCCTCTTCGCATCGGGCATCGCGCTGCAGTATCGCCCTCTTATGTCGATTAACCTCTTCGACCTCGAAGGCAGGCAGGCCCTTATTGCGCGCCTCGACGAAGCCTCGGCGAAGGGCACGCGGCTCGACGAAGCCGTCAACGACCCCGATGCGCCCGGATACCAGCGCACCGGGGCACCGGCATTGGCAACCAACCCCTACTACAACGTCTACAAAACGCGTGATTCGCGCATGGTCATCGCCTGCCTCAACAACCGCCTGCGCAGGGCCTCGGCGCGCCTGCTCGGCGTCGGCGATCCGCGCGTCGAGATCGACGAGTGGGACTCGACGACGCTCGACCCTGACGACGCGGCCAAGCTCAACGCCCAGATCGACGCGATCTTCGAGACCAGGACCACCGAGGAGTGGTGCACGGCGTTCGAAGCACAGGGTGTGCCCTGCGGACCGGTGCGCATCACCGAGGAGCTTTACCAAGACCCCCACGTGCGCGCCCAGGACCTGATCCCGGAGCTCGACCACCCGCTCGTAGGCCCCATCCGCGTAGCCGGTTCGCCCATCCACATGAGCAAGGCCGAAACCGGCGCGAAGGCTGCCTCGCCTACCCTCGGCCAGCACACGCGCGAGGTCCTCGCCGAGCTCGGCTACAGCGAGGAGGAAATCGCCGCGCTCATTCAGAACAAGGTCACGCGGGCGCCCTAAGTCTGTAGGGACCTAGCATGCTGGGTCCCTACAGACTTCCTGTTCTAAGCGCCCGCCCTCGTTACCCGACCGGCGTAACCAGCTTCTCTACGTCGTGCTGCAGGAACGCCTTCCTCAGCGATGCTGTGGCATCGAGCCAGTCGGCACTCACGGGCAGGATCGCACCACCGCTCCGGGTCTCGTAAATCGCCGGGTTGTCGACGCCGGGCGGGATGATGCCGTCGTCTCGTAGCGCCGTTGCGGCGTTGATCAGGCGGCGTCGCGTCCGGATCACCATGGCGTCGGACGTCCCAAGGTGCTCGTGCGAGCGATCGTAGATGCCGCCCATCGACTCCGTGATCGCCTGGTCCTGGAGGAGGGCGCCACCGGTATCGATGCCGGTGTAGCTACGCTGCGAGTGCTGGGCCTCGCGGTCGACCTTGTAGTCGTTCGCCGCGTTCGCTGCCAGGCGCCACTTGCCCAGCCAGCCGGTCGTGTCGGGCTCGTACTCCAGTGGCCGCGGCGGCACCCGGCGGGCGTCCGGGTTGGCCTCGACCTTCGTCCCCGATTGCGTCACCGCGGCGCTGGCGCGAGGAGCCACCATCTCGACCCACATCGTGTTCTCGTCGTCGATGGGCATCCAGGCTCGCACACGCACTTCGGCGCCCATCACACCTGTCGGGATCATTGTGTAGAAGGGGAAAAGGAAGTGGGCGATGCGCCAGTAGTTCGTGCCCGGCTCTGCGGGCCGGTACGCGCCGTACGAGGTGCCGAACTCCGTTTCAGTCACGGCGTATTTCGGCGACTTGTCGCGCTCCATGTAGTACTCAAAGGTGCCCGGCGACGGGTTCCAGTTGAAGCGGCCGTGCAGGAAGTTGAAGTGGCTCGTGTCCACGTCGCCTTCCAGCGCCTGCATCCAGTTGCATTCACGCAGCACCTTGCCGAACCGCACCGTGCCATCCACCATGTTCGGCTCGAGGTTCGGCAGCGGCGGCGGCGTTGTGCGGGCGCCCATGTACAGCCAGACGACTCCGTTGCGCTCCTGCGTCGGATAGGCCTTCGTGCGGACCTTGCTCTTGAAGTTCGACTCGGCCGGCTCCGAGGGCATGTCCACGCAGGCACCGGTCGTGTCGAACTTCCAGCCGTGGTAGACGCAGCGCAGGCCCTCCTCCTCGTTGCGCCCGAAGAACATCGAGGCGCCACGGTGAGGGCAGGCGTTCTGGATCACACCCACCGCGCCGGAGGTCGCCCGGAAGGCGATCATGTCCTCGCCCAGGAGGCGGAGACGTAGAGGCGGGCCATCTTCGTTAGGCAGCTCCGTCGAGAGTAGCGCCGGTAGCCAGTACTGGCGCATCAGGTTGCCCATGGGCGTTCCCGCGCCGACGCGAGAGAGGACTTCGTTCTGTTCCTTGCTGAGCATCTCTGGCCTCCTGAAAGCCATGGCGACCTGAAGGTCGCCGCTACGGTGTCCTAGGTCTTGGAGCTATCCAGCCACCAGTAGTACGGCGTCAGCCTGCTACCCACCGACGTGCCGGCGGCCGAGCCCCGGTACACGAGGAAGTTCTGCACCGTCGGCCACGCCATCTGGAAGCCGGTGGCGCCGCCGGGCCAGCGTGTCAGGTACTGCTTCCGCGCCAGGTAGCGCTCGAGGTCCTTCACGATACCTTTTCGGCGCTCCGTGTCGATCTCGCCGATCGCCTTGTTGAGCATCGAGTCCACTTGTGGATCGCCGGACTGGTCGCCCTTGCCGCCCGCATCGAAGCCGTAGAACTGGGCGCCCGCGGTCGACTGGAAACGACTTCCCAGGCTTGCGACGGCGTCATCGGCGACGGTGGTGCCAACCTTGTAGATCAGGCCGTCGAACTTGCCCTGGGCGTCGCGGTACTGCGGCACGAACTGCGCAACGTAGTCGATCTGCTGGTTCTGAGGGCGGAAGCCGGCTTCGCGCATCATCTG
>Ga0247825_10002049_pt1 | contig 13323 bp, 11 predicted proteins | sample 13C_Vanillin_Day_FD_194413 | JGI IMG/M metagenome (GOLD analysis project Ga0247825, IMG submission 194413) | Soil microbial communities from agricultural site in Penn Yan, New York, United States - 13C_Vanillin_Day48 | ecosystem: Environmental > Terrestrial > Soil > Agricultural land | place...
CACATGGACCGCCTGGAGCTCCGGTGACGGGTCGATGCCGAGCTCGTCGGCCAGCCGGGCCCGCAGCCGCGCATACGCCCCGAGGGCGTCGGCCTGGGCCCCTCGCAGGGCCAGGGCCCGCACCAGCTGGCCGCCGAGACGCTCCGACAGCGGATGGGCGGCCACCAGCTCCTCGAGCTCGGCCACCAGCCGGTCGGTGGCGCCGGCGGCCAGGTCGGCCTCGACCCGGTCCTCGACGGCCTGCAGGCGCAGCCCGTCCAGGCGGGCGACGGCCGGCTCGGCGAAGGCGGCGGTGGCCGCATCGGCCAGGGCCGGGCCTCGCCACAGGGCCAGGGCCTCGCCCAGCAGGGCCCGCGCCCGGTCCGGGTCGCGGCCCAGCTGCTGGCGGCCGGCCAGGGCCAGCGCCTCGAAGCGGACGGCGTCCACGGCCTCGGCGTCCACGGCCAGCCGGTAGCCGGTCGGCGAGGACTCGAGCACCCCCGGGAGCAGACGCCGCAGCCGGGAGACGAGCGTCTGCAGGGCGTTGGCCGCACCCGCCGGCGGGTGGTCGTCCCAGACCGCGTCGACCAGCTGGGCCGAGGTCACCACCCGCCCAGGGTCGAGGGCCAGGCGCAGCAGCAGCCGGCGCAGCCGCGCCCCGGCCACCTCGACGGGCAGGCCAGGACCGGCCCGCACCTCCAGCGGGCCCAGGATGGCGATGCGCAGGCCGCCGGGCACGCCCCCATTCTGCCGCCGGCCGGGTCGAGCGGTCGATCAGGCCGTGGCCGGCGTCAGGGCGTGGCCTGCTCCCAGGTGAAGGTGTCGTTGGTCAGCCACTCCGGGAGCAGGTTGACGTAGAACGGGGTGCCGGGGACGCCGCTGGTGCCGCCGGGGAGGCTGGACTCCGCGTGGATGTCGCCGGGGGCGCGGGCCTCGCTGACGTAGCGGTTGGCGGGGCCGCCGCCGAAGCCGAACTCGTTCGTGGCGTCGGCGCGGATGTTGTGGGTGGAGGCGTCGACGGTCTCGAAGCCGCCGTCGGTGGGGATGCCGGGGAGGCCGGTGAGGGGCGCGGGGAAGGCGCCGAAGGCCGTGGGGATGTTGAAGGGGCCGCCCAGGGGGTGGTCGAGGGTGACCCGGTGGAGGCGGCCCCAGCGGTAGTCGCCCTGGTCGGCCGACCCGCCGAAGGCGGCCTGGAAGTCGGGGCCGGACAGCTTGGCCAGGGCGGCCTTGACCGCCCCGAGCAGGGTGACGTCGCGGCGGTCGGCGGCGTCGGCGACCCCGTCGACGGCGAAGAAGTCGATCCCGGAGGCGCCGACCCCCCGGCTGGTGCCGAAGGTCTCGAGCAGGTGCTTGAGGGCGGTCAGGGACCGCTCGCCGTCGGGGACCGGGACGCCGAAGGGGGCCAGGCGGGCGTCGATGGCGCCCTGGACGAGCTGGCCGCGCCAGACCGCGTAGATGGTGGCGGCGGCGCTGGTGGCCTGCTCGAGGCGGGTCGGGGGCTGGCGCTGGCCGTCGACGTCGGCGGCGTCGTAGCCCTCGGGGATGCCGGTCGGGGTGCGCCGGTTCCACAGGGCCAGGCGGCCGACCGCCTCGGCCACGGCCCGGTCGCGGGCCAGGCCGCGCAGGGTCGGGTCGCTGTCCACCGCGCCCCTGGCCAGCGCCTTGACCAGGTGGGGGACGAAGAACTGGGCGTCGACCAGGGCGGTGTCGGCCTGGATGCGCTGGGAGTCGGCGAACGACACCTTGCCGTCGCCGGCCAGCTCGGCCCGGAGCAGGGCGGTGATCCGGCCGCCGCGAATGCCGGCGTAGCCGTTGTTGAGGTACAAGATGCCGCCGCCGGGACGGGTCTGGTTCAGCGGGTCGTTGTCGAGGGTGACGCCGGCCGGGTCGTTGTTGGCGTTGACGAAGAAGCCGGCCGGCGGGTTGACCGTCTGGGGCATCTCCTCGTACGGCAGGATCTCGTAGGGGATGGCCTGGCCGGGCTGGGGGTTGCGGGCCGGCAGCCACTCGTTGCCGCCGGTGCCGTTGCGGATGAAGAACGGCGGCAGGCCGTTGACGGTGCCGGCCTGGAGGTCCTCACGCAGCGGCAGCTCGGCGCTGGTGAAGTAGGCGATGTTGCCCTCGACGTCGCTGTACGCCCAGTTCTGGCCGCCGACGTCGAACAGCTCGAGGCCCCGGCGGAAGTCGGCCAGGTTGCGGGCGTCGTCCCAGATCAGGAAGGTGTCGAGCTCCCTGGTGGCGCTGAAGCCGGTGTACTGGACGCTGAGCGCGGTCCCGGCGCCCTGGTCGAGCTGGATGATGGGGCCGTTGTTGCGCCTGGGCACGATCAGGGTGGCCGGCGGGATGGCCCCGCCGGCGGGGACCACGGTGAGGTTGTCGGGCGTGCCCGACCCGGGGTTGTTCTGGCGGAAGGTCTCGGGGATGGGGATGACCGGCTCCAGCTGGCCCTGGTAGACGGTGGCCAGGCCGCTGGGCGACGACGGGTCGGGCCGCACCTGCTCGGCGTAGGTGTCGGTCACGTCCATCGGGTTGACGGTGGCTCCCCAGGAGATGAAGCGGTTGTTGCCGACGATCACCCCGGGCGTCCCGGCGAAGCCGCTGCCGACGGCGTCGGTCTGGCCGCCCTGGAGGTGGACCGGGTAGAAGGTCGAGGGCGCGTCCAGGCCCAGGTGGGGGTCGTTGGCCAGCAGCGGGTGGCCGCCGGCGGCAAGGCGGCCCGACACCGCCCACTGGTTGGAGCCGGTCTGGCCCCGGTCATGCGACAGCGCCTGGCGCAGCAGCGGCACCTTGGCCGCGAGGGCGGCGTAGCGCTCGGCCAGCCGGCCCGCGGCGGCCAGCCGCTCGGTGGCCGGCCCGGTGGCCCGGGCGGCCTGCCGGGCCGCCGAGGTGGTCGCGGCCGGGGCCGCCCGGGTGGCGTCGGGCACGGTCGAGGCGTCGGTGAACGGCTCCGAGCGCCACAGGTCCTGGAAGAACAGGGCGGTGCCGTCGAAGCCGGCCGCCTGCCCGGCCTGCTGGTAGCCGAGCAGGGCGGTGGTGAGCTCGGTGTCGAGGTCGAACGAGAGCCCGAAGGACTGGAGCTTGCCGATGGCCACGCTGTCCAGGGCCCGCCAGGGCCGCACCGAGGTCAGGCTGAGGGCCCCGTACTCGGGCGGCAGCGGGTGGCCGGCCACCCAGGCGTTGACGCCGTCGGCGTAGGCGGCCAGCACCGCCTGGGCGTCGGCGGACAGGGCGGGCAGCGACCGGGCGGCCGCCCGGTGCAGCCCGATGGTCCGCAGCTGCACGTCGGTCGGGAGGGCGGCCGGCCCGAGCAGCTCGGCCAGGGTGCCGTCGGCCTGGCGGCGGCGCACGTCCATCTGGAACAGCCGGTCCTGGGCGTGGACCCACCCCTGGAGGAAGAACAGGTCGTGGCGCGACCCGGCCCGGATGTGGGCGATGCCGTTCGCGTCCCGGTCGAGGTTGGCCGGCCCCTCCAGCCCGGGCACGTCCACCGGGTCGGCGGCGGCCTGCTGGGCCAGCAGGCCGGCCGGCAGCAGCGAGCATGCGAGGACGACGATGATGGCGCGCCGCATCGGGGCTACCTCTCCTGGGACCGGCTCCCGGTTCCCGGAGCACCCACGCCCCGGGCGTCGTCCGAACCCGGCGAAGCCTACCAAAGCGGGCTGCCGCTTCAAGTCCGGTCCGGGGGCCCCGGGTACACTCGGGGGGCGATGACTCGTTGGCGCGTTCCCGCAGGACCGTGGCTGGTCGTGGCCGCCGTGGTGGTCGTGGCGCTGGCCGCGGGCGGCCTGTACGTGGTCGCCGGCGGGGGGTCGGGCGACCGGCACGGCGCGGCCGGCGGCGCCGGAGGGTCGAGGACGGACGGCGGCGCGAGCAGGGCGGCGCCGGTGCGGCTGACCGTGACCCCGGAGAACCGGGCGGCCCGGGTCGCCCTGGACGCCAAGGCGCGGGTGGTGGCCGAGGAGGGGCGGCTCCGGGCAGTGCGGGTCACCGGGGCCGGTAAGCGCCTGGACGGGAAGCTGGCCGCCGACGGGCGCAGCTGGGTGAGCACCGGGGCCCTGGCCCCGGCGACCCGCTACCGGGTGGTGGCCGAGGCGGCCGACGACGCCGGGGCCCCGACCCGCCGCCAGAGCAGCTTCACCACCCTCAGGCCCCGGGCCGAGCTGCGAGCCTCGGTCATGCCCCTCGACGGCGAGACGGTCGGGGTCGGCCTGCCCATCGGCGTCTGGTTCAGCGCGCCGGTGGCCGACCGGGCCGCGGTCGAACGGCGCCTCGAGGTCAGCTCCTCCAAGCCGGTCACCGGGGCCTGGCACTGGTTCGCCGACAACGAGGTCCACTACCGCCCCAAGGCCTACTGGCCGACCGGGTCCAAGGTCACCCTGCGGGCCCGCCTCGCCGGGACCGACGCCGGCGGCGGGGTCTGGGGTGTGGCCGACCGCACCATCGGCTTCAGGGTCGGCGAGCGCCGCATCAGCGTGGTCGACGTCCGGACCCACCGCATGAAGGTCACCTCGGGCGGGCGGACCCTGCGGGTCCTGCCCGTCAGCACCGGGCGCGAGCGTTACCCGACCACCAACGGCGTCCACTTCGTGCTGGAGAAGAACCAGGTCAAGGTGATGGACTCCTCGACCGTGGGCATCCCCCGCAACGGGCCCGGCGGCTACTACCAGCGGGTCGCCTGGTCGGTGCGGATCTCCAACTCGGGCGAGTTCGTCCACGCCGCCCCCTGGTCGACCGGCTCCCAGGGCTCGGCCAACGTCTCCCACGGCTGCGTCAACCTCTCCACCGCCAACGCCGCCTGGTTCTTCGGCCAGGCCCGCCGCGGCGACGTGGTCGAGGTCAGAGGCTCGCCCAAACGCCCGGGCAACAGCTTCGGCGTCGCCGACTGGAACATGTCCTGGTCCAGGTGGCTCGCTGGCAGCGCCCGGCCCCGCTGACTCCGGTCAGGGCGTCTGGAGCTGGCAGCGGTCGACCACCTTGCGGTAGTCGGCCAGGGCCACGTCGAACTTGGCCGACTCGGCCGAGCCGGCGATCAGGGACGGGGTGCCGGCCTTCACGGCCGCCTCGGGGTCGGGCTTGCCGTCGCGCAGCTTGTTCATCGCCTCGGTGTGCTCGCGCAGCGCGGCCGACACCAGGACGGCGTGGCTGATGGTCCTGTTGGCCCGCACCACCGCCTCGACGCACTCGGGGGAGGCGGTGGCGGAGGCGGCCACGCTGCTCGTGGTGACCCCCGAGGAGCTGGCCGGGTCGCGGACGGCGTCGCGGTTGCCGCCGATGGCCACCCCGCCGGCCAGGGAGACGCCCATCAGGACCAGCGTGACCAGGAGCCAGGTCCAGCCGGGCCGCCGCCGCTCCTCGACGAGCCTGGCCTGGCCGTTGTGCTGGCGGCGGATGTCGAGGTCGGAGATATAGCGGCGAAGGGCGGCGAGCTGGCGCTCGCGGGTGTCGTCATGCTCTGGAGGCATCGGTCCCCCTCCGGGCCCCCTCAGACCGGGCCCAACCGGCGCAGGAGCGCGCGTTCCCGGCGAGTCATACCAAATAACGGGGGCCGCCGTCGGCGAAGTCCCAGACGGCGCCCTGCTCGAACGCCCGCAGGACCCGGCGGCTCACGACCATGCGGTGGACCTCGTCGGGGCCGTCGTAGAGGCGGGCCGCCCGGGCGTCGGCGTACATCCGGGCCAGCGGGGTCTGGTCGGTCAGGCCGAGGGCGCCGTGGGTCTGGAGGGCCCGGTCGACCACGTCGTGCAGCACCCGGGCGGCGTAGAACTTGACCGCCGAGATCTCGACCCTGGCCTCGTCCCCCTGGTCGATGCGGGCGGCCGCGTCCAGGGTGAGCAGCCGGCAGGCCTGGATCTCGGCGGCCGAGTCGGCCACCCAGTTCTGCACCGTCTGCTTGCCGGCCAGGGGCCCGCCGAACGCCTCCCGGCGCAGGGCGTAGCCGCACATCAGCTCGAAGGCGCGCTGCATCTGCCCGAGCCAGCGCATCACGTGGTGGATGCGGCCCGGGCCGAGCCGCTTCTGGGCGATGCGGAAGCCGTCCCCGGGCTCGCCGACGGTGTTGGCCACCGGGACCCGCACCCCGGTGTAGCGGACCTCGCAGTGGGTGCTCCAGCCGCGGCCCCGGTGGCCCATGACCGGGATCGTCCGGGCGATCTCGACGCCCTGGGCGGTGGCCGGGACGACGATCTGGCTCATGCGCCGGTGCGGCTCGGCCCCGGGGTCGGTGACGGCCATGACGATCCCGAACGCCGCCCCCTCGGCCCCGGAGCTGAACCACTTGTGGCCGTCGATCACCCAGTCGTCGCCGTCGCGGACGGCGGTGGTCCGCAGCCCGGTCGGGTCGGACCCGGACACCTCCGGCTCGGTCATCGAGAAGAACGAGCGGACGTCCCCGGCGACCAGCGGCGCCAGCCACCGCTGGCGCTGTTCGGAGGAGCCGAACGATTGAAGGATCTCGGCGTTGCCGGCGTCGGGGGCCTGGCAGCCGAAGACCAGCGGCGCCCAGACGCTGCGGCCGATCAGCTCGTTCAGGAAGGCGTAGGCGACGAACCCGCGGCCGCTGCCGCCCGCCTCCGGGCCGATGTGGGGCGCCCACAGGCCGGCCGCCCTGACCTCGGCCCGCAGCTCCTTGAGCAGCGCCCCGGCCTCGTCGTCCTCGCGGTCGAGGCGGGGCTCGTTGGGGTAGACGAGCCGGTCCATGAGCTCGCGGACCTGCTCGCGTAGCTCCCGGACCTCCGGTGTCATCGCCAGCACGGCCATCAGGTCCTCCTTCGGGCGAGCCCCACGACGATATACGGTAGGCGGCAGCCGGCGGCCAGCAGCGGGCCGCCCAGCCGGAAGGATGGTCGTGATGGCCGACAGCGTCTATCGGGTCACCGAGCTGGTCGGGACCAGCTCCGAGTCCTGGGAGCGGGCGGCGGCAGCCGCGGTCGAGACGGCGTCCCAGACGCTCAGAGATCTGCGGATCGCCGAGGTCGTCGAGCTCGACCTCCAGATCGAGGACGGCCGGGTCCGGGCCTACCGCACCCGGCTCAAGGTCTCGTTCAAGTACGTGCGGGGCGGCGACTCCTAGGCCGCACCGCGGAACTGGGCGGCGCCCTCCACCTCTTGACAACGCAAGCAACCGAAGTGCGTAATGACCTAACGGTGTTCGGCATGATCGAACGCTAGCCGGGGGGTCAGGAGGTGGAGGGCCCGTGACCGTGGGCCTGGTGGTGGTGTCCCACTCGGCCAAGATCGCCGAGGGCGTGGTCGAGCTGGCCGGCCAGATGGCCGGCCAGGTGCGTATCCGGGCCGCGGGCGGCACCGACGACGGTGGCATCGGCACCGACGCCACCCTGATCGCGGCGGCGATCGCCGCCGCCGACGAGGGCGACGGGGTCCTGGTCCTGGTCGACCTCGGGTCGGCCGTGCTCTCGGCCCAGCTGGCCATCGACGAGCTGGTCGAGGAGGAGACCCGGCACCGGGTCCGCATCGCCGAGGCCCCGGTCGTCGAGGGCGCCGTCGTCGCCGCCATCCAGGCCAGCACCGGCTCCAGCCTGGACGAGGTCGACCAGGCAGCCCGGGACGCGGCCACCATGACCAAGGTCAAGGACTCCGGAGGGGGAGGATGAGGGCGGGGGCCGCCGTCGCAGTACCATGGGCGGGTTCATTGCCCGGAACCCGACGGGAGGCAGCCGGCATCGTGGACGCGGCCTGCGTGCGGCTCTGGCTCACCGAGGTCGCCGCCCGCCTTGAGGCGGAGCGGGACTTCCTGACCCAGCTGGACGCCGCCATCGGCGACGCCGACCACGGCGTCAACATGCACCGCGGCTTCACCGCCGTCATGACCAGGATCGGGGCGGCCGAGGAGGCCAGCGCCGGCCAGCTGCTCAAGATCGCCGGTCGGACCTTCGTCTCCACCGTCGGCGGGGCCGCCGGGCCGCTGTACGGCACCGCCTTCCTCCAGGCCGGCGAGACCCTCGGCGACGCCGAGCGCTTCGGGCCGCGGCTGCTGCTGGACGCCCTGCGGGCCTCGCTGGAAGGGGTCCAGCGGATCGGCGCGGCCTCGCCCGGCGACAAGACCATGGTGGACGCCCTCGCTCCGGCCCTGAGCGCCTATGAGCTGGAGCTGCGCATGGGCGGCTCGCTGGAGACGGCGGTCAGCGGGGCCAGGGAGGCGGCCGCCGAGGGGATGCGGGACACCATCCCGCTCCAGGCCCGCAAGGGCCGCGCGTCCTACCTCGGCCCGCGCAGCGTCGGCCACCAGGACCCGGGGGCGACCTCGACCGCCCTGATGTTCGCCGCCCTCGCCGACGCGGTGCTCGCCGACCGCTCCCAGCGGTTCGCGAGCGAGGCCAGGCGCCCGGTGAGCGGGCCGTGATCCAGTCGGTCGGGCGGGCGGCCCGGATCCTCAAGGCGCTGGGGTCGGAGTCGGCCCGCCTCGGCGTGACCGAGCTGGCCGAGCGGCTCGGCCTGGCCAAGGCGACGGTGTACGGGCTGCTGCGGACCCTGGAGGCCCACCAGCTGGTCGAGCAGGACCTCGAGACCGGCAAGTACCGGCTCGGCCCGGCCCTGCTCCAGCTCGGCAACGCCTTCCTCGACAACAACGAGCTGCGGGCCCGCTCCCTGCTGTGGGCCGAGACCCTGGCCGGACGGGCGCAGGAGGCGGTGCACGTGGGGGTCCTGTACGGCGCCAACGTGCTGCTCGTCCACCACGTGTTCCGGCCTGACAACTCCCTCCAGATCCTCCAGGTGGGGGCGTCGATCCCCTGGCACGCGTGCGCGCTGGGCAAGGCGACCGTGGCCTACCTGGAGCCGGAGGCCCAGGCCGACCTGCTGGCCGCGCCGCTGCCCCGGCTGACCGGGCGGACCCTGACGAGCCGGGAGGTGCTCGAGGCCGAGCTGGAGGCGGTGGTCGAGGCCGGCGTGGCCGTCGAGGACCAGGAGGCGATCGTCGGCGAGGCCGGCATCGCCGCCGCCCTGTTCGACAACCGGGGGGCGGTGGTCGGCGCCATCGGCCTGGCTGGCCCGGTCGAGCGCCTGCTGCCCGACGGGCCGGCGGCCGAGACGGTCTCCGCGGTCAAGGAGGCGGCCCGCGGGCTGTCCCGCGAACTGGGCGCCGGCCGCCCGGCTGTGCCCCGCGCCGGCGCCTGAGTCGCGCGACGACGCATCCCGCCCCTACGATGGCGCTATGACGTCAATGGCGGACCCCGGGCCGGAGCCGACCCGGGGGTCCCAGCGGCTCGAGCCCGGTCCCTCGGCGCGTCAGGCGCCAGGTCGGCTGGTCAGCCGGGTCATCCTGCTCGCCGAAGGGCTCGACCCGCTCGATCTGGTCGGAGACGACGGCTTTGTCTGGCGCTCGGCGGCCGGCACCCTGGTCGGCACCGGCGCGGCCGCCCGGGTCCCGGTCGGCACCGGCCCAGGACGGATCGAGCGGGCCGCCGAGGCGGTCGCCACCGTCCTGGAGGCCGCCGAGGTCGAGGACGACGCCAGCGGCCTCGGCCCGGCCGCGGTCGGCGCCCTCCCGTTCCACCCGGCCAACCCCGGCGAGCTGGTCGTCCCCTCCCTGCTGCTGCGCACCGACCCCGAGGGTCGCACCTGGGCCGTCCTCACCGAGCCGGGCCCGTTCGACCCGCCCCCGGCCGCCGACCTCCTGGCCCGCCTCCGCGCCAGCATGCGCGACGATGTCCGCTGGCCCGCCGCCCGCCGCCTCGACGGCCCCCGGCCGACCGGCGGACCAGGCGGCACGGGGCTGACCGGGCTGGAGGCTTGGCGGGCGGCGGTGCTGGCGGCGCTGGAGGCGATCGGGTCGGGGCGGCTCGACAAGGTGGTGCTGGCCCGGGAGGCGGCGGTCGAGGCGGAGTGGCCGTTCCCGCGGGCCGAGCTGCTGCGGCGACTGCAGCGGCGACCGGGTGGGTCGACGTTCCTGTACGCCAGCGGTGGGTTCGTCGGGGCCAGCCCGGAGCTGCTGGTCCTGCGCCGGGGCCGGGTGGCCACCTCCCGCCCGATGGCCGGCACGGTGCCCCAGGGCGACGGCGCCAGTGACGGGGCCGACGGGCTGGCCCGGCTCACCGGCTCGCCCAAGGAGGCGGTGGAGCACCGGCTGGTGGTCGACGCGGTCGCCGAGGGCCTGGCCAAGGTGGCCGACCGGGTCCAGGTCGGCCGTCCCGAGGTGGTCCGGCTGGCCACCGTGGCCCACCTGGCCACCGAGATCACGGCCGACCTCACCGGCCGGCTGCCGACCGCCCTTGAGCTGGCCGGCCTGCTCCACCCGACCCCGGCCGTCGGCGGCTCCCCCCGGGACGCCGCCCTGGCCGCGATCGCCGCCCTGGAGCCGTTCGACCGGGGCTGCTACGCCGGCCCCGTCGGCTGGGTCGACCGCGCCGGCGACGGCGAGTGGGCGGTGGCCCTGCGTGGCGCCACCCTCCAGGGCCGCCACGCCCGCCTGGTGGCCGGGGCTGGCATCGTCCCCGGGTCCGACCCCGACGCCGAATGGGCCGAGACCGAGCACAAGCTCCGCGCCATGCTCGAGGTCCTGCTCACCCCCTGAGCCCCTCGGTGAAGAACGCCTCCAGGGCGTCCAGGGTCTGGGCTGGGGACTCCTCGGGGAGGAAGTGGCCGCCGGGGATGCCGTGGCCGCGGAGGTCGTCGCACCAGGGGCGCCAGGCGGCCAGCGGGTCCTCGGCCCGGCGGGCGATGCCCTCGGTGCCCCAGAGGGCGAGCACCGGGCAGGCGATCCGGCGCCGGCCCAGGTCGGCCGCGTCGTGCTGGTCGTCGACTCCGGCCCCGGCCCGGTAGTCCTCACAGGAGGCGTGGATGGCGGCCGGGTCCGAGAAGCACCGCACGTACTCCTCGACCGCCTCGGGCGCGAACGCGTCCGGGTCGGCGGCCCAGCGGCGCAGCTTCTCCCTGACCCACCAGGCGGGGTCGGCGCCGATCATGGTCTCGGGAAGGCCGCCGGGCTGGGCCAGGAACAGCCAGTGGTAGGTGGCCATGGCGAGCTCGCGGTCCATCCGCCGCCACATGACGTGGGTCGGGATGATGTCGAGCACGGCCAGCCGGGTCACCACCGCCGGATGGTCGAGGGCCATGCGGTAGCCGACCCGGCCGCCCCGGTCGTGGCCGGCGACGGCGAACCCGCCGTAGCCGAGCTCGGCCATGACCTCGACCATGTCGCCGGCCATGACCCGCTTGGAGTAGCTGTGGTGGCCGGGGTCGGACGGTGGCCTGGCCGAGCGGCCGTAGCCTCGCAGGTCGGCCGCGACCACGGTGAACCGCTCGGCCAGGCCGGGCGCGACCCGGTGCCACATGGCCGAGGTCTGCGGGTAGCCGTGGAGCAGGAGCAGCGGCGGCCCGTCCCCGCCAACGCGCAGGTGGATCCCGGCCCCCTCGGCCGCCACCGTGCGGGTGCTGAACCCCTCGAACATCGTCATGCGTGCCGGCGGCCTACCCGCCGGCCGCGACGACCACGGCCTCGGCCAGGTCCCGGTGGCGGGCCAGGTTGGCCGCCCGGTCGCTGCGGACCACCACCAGCTGGGTCCCGCCCCCGGCCAGGGCGGCGTCCAGGGCCGGGACGAGGTCGGCCGCCTTCTCGACGACCCGCGCCGGCACCCGGGCGGCGGCGGCCAGGGCGGTCAGGTCCAGCCCGTGTGGGGTGCCGAACAAGGGCTCGAACAGGGCGCCGGGGAGTTGCGCCTGGGGCAGGAAGCTGAAGATCCCGCCGCCGTCGTTGTCGATCACCACCAGGACCGCCCCCCGCGACCGGCCCGCCGCCCCAAGCAGGCTGGAGGCGTCGTGCAGCAGGGTCAGGTCGCCACACAGCGCCACCACCGGCTCGTCGCCGGCCGCCGCCACCCCCAGCGAGGTGGCCACGAACCCGTCGATCCCCGACAGCCCCCGGTTGGCCACATACCGCAGCCCCTCCCGAGGCCGGGCGAACGCGTCCACGTCCCGCACCGGCATGCTCGACCCCACCACCAGGGTCCCCCCGGCCGGCACCCAGCCGACCAGGTCGCGGGCCACCCGCCCCTCGAACGGCTCCGCCCAGTCGTCCAGCAGCCCGTCAATCGCCTCCCGAGCCAGCCGTTCGGCCTCCAGCCACTCGCCGAGCCAGGGGCTCGCGGGATCGTCCAAGGGGGTGACCCCGGCACCAGGGGTGGGCCGGCCACTCGCGGTGGGTCGGGCGCCGGCCCCGCTCCCCGGCCCGTCGGCGGTGAGGAGGGCGGCGGTGGCGGCGAGCAGGCCCGAGGGGTCGGCGGTGAGGCGGAGGGAGGCGACGCGGGCCGGGTCGGCCCAGCCGCCGGAGGGGTCGACCAGGACCTGGGGGATGGGCCCGTCCAGCCAGGCGGTCAGGGCCTTGCTGGTGGGGGCGCCGCCGACCCGGACGACCAGGCTGGGCCGGTGGGCGGCGGCGAACCGGGGCGCCCGGACCAGGCCGTCGTAGGTGGAGATGGCGGCCGGGCCGCGGCGGGCCCCGGACAGCGGGTCGGCCAGCACCGGCCAGCCGCTGGCGGCGGCGAACGCGTCGACGGCCGCCGCATCCAGGTCCGCCCCCCACCCGGCGACCAGCAGCCCCCTCGGGCTGGCCCGGACCGCCTCGGCCAGCTCGGCCACGTCGCCGGGGGCCGCCGACCGCATCCCGGCCGGCGTGGCCGTCCACGGCGCGCCGCCGGCCCGGCCCTCCACCGGCTCCCCGGCCAGCCGCGCCTCGCCCTCGGCCGCGGGCGGGACCAGCGGGTCGGCAAAGGCCAGGTTGAGGTGGACCGGCCCGGCCGGGGGGCCGGCCGCCTCGGCCCACGCCCGGCTGGCCAGCGAGCGCCAGTAGCGGCCGGCCCCCGGCTCGTCGGTGGGCACGCCGGCCTCGCAGAACCACCGCACCGCCGGCCCGTACAGCTTGAGCTGGTCGGTGGCCTGGTTGGCCCCGGTCCCGCGCAGCTCGGGCGGCCGGTCCGCGGTCAGCACCAGCAGCGGGACCCGGGCCAGGTCGGCCTCAAGGACCGCCGGGTGGAAGTTGGCCGCCGCCGTCCCCGAGGTGCACAGCACCACCGCCGCCCGCCCCGACCGCTTGGCCGCCCCAAGGGCGAAGAACGCCGCCGACCGCTCGTCCAGGTGGACATGCACCCTGATCCCCGGATGCTCCGCCAGGGCCAGCGCCAGCGGCGCCGACCTCGACCCCGGAGCCAGGCAGGCGTCGGTCACCCCGGCCCTGGCCAGCTCGTCGACCAGCGTCAGTGCGAACCGCCGCCCCGCCCCGCTCACGCTAGGCTCCGTTCATGACCGACCACCCCGGGCCACCCGCGCCCTTGCACCACGTCGTCGAGGGCGCGCCCGACCCGCCCGGTCCGGCGCCGGGTCCCCCGGTGGGGG
>Ga0247825_10002050_pt1 | contig 13321 bp, 10 predicted proteins | sample 13C_Vanillin_Day_FD_194413 | JGI IMG/M metagenome (GOLD analysis project Ga0247825, IMG submission 194413) | Soil microbial communities from agricultural site in Penn Yan, New York, United States - 13C_Vanillin_Day48 | ecosystem: Environmental > Terrestrial > Soil > Agricultural land | place...
AGGCAAGGCGACAGGCGAAGAGTCTCCGGTCGGTGTCCTGCCCAAGGAAAGCGAGCTCAACCTCGAAGGCCTTGATATCGCGTCCGACGACCTGGAGCGCCTGTTGTCGATCGACTACGAACGCTGGCGGCTTGAGATGACCAACCGCGAGGAGCACCTGCGCCAGTTCGAAGGCCTCCCAGACGCCATCTGGCAAGCCCACCGCGACATGGCGAAGGCGTTCGAGGCTTAGCAGTCAAGGTAGCAGCCAGAGTCCGAACGTTGTCCAGCAGAAGACCGGTTCTCAGGATGATCCTGAGAGCCGTCCTTCTCCACTCGAAGGTTGTGGCCTGCGCCTGCGTTACCCGATCTTCGCCAGCTCGTTGCTCTCCGCGGGCGAGCTGATAGCGGCGATGAGGTCGCGGTTGATGAGCATCACCGGCGCTTCGATGGCGCTGCCGTTGGGCAGAATAAGCTTCGCGTCGGTCATCGTCAGGAAACGGTTGAAGACGCCGGTGTTGGCGTGCAGGTTGCCCCGAAGCGTCCCGACGCTCGGGGGCAGGTGCGCCGTGCCTTCAGCGACGAAGGGCGGCACAAGCACTGTGATCTCGGCGGGCTTCGTGGGCGACGCGCCCACCGTCATGCGCAGCATCGCGCGTTGGCGTAACTGCTCCTCAGATTCGTGCGGAATCGCGACGACAATCGCGCGCTTCTCGACGTTCAGGTTGGCGAGGTCACGGGGAGCGCCGGCGCCCAGGCTCACGTTTGCCTGGTTGAGATGGAACGCCTCGTCGTCAGAATTCAGGACGTCGACGAGACGCCGGCGTTCTTCGACCTGGTTGCTGAGGCCTCTAATGCGGGCGTTTTCTAAGAACAGCTCTACGAGCAAGGGTTGTGACATGTTGCTTCATCCCTAAAGTTATATTCGGCAATCCGTGCCGGCTGATGCATGCCTCTCTGATGACAGGAAACGCAGCTCTCCACGCCTGATTACAGGCGGACGAAGCTGCTGGAGGCTACCCAGGACGATCGAGCAGACTAAACGTCTCAGCTGCGTTTTCTGCCTCGTTTAGCCGGACAGCAGAACCGAGAGGTCGCTCTTGTGGTTGAGGATGTCGGCCCAGAGATCGCCGACGGATGCGATGCGCTCCGGCATCGTCAGCAGGTTGTACTTGGTCGAGTCCAGCGTCGGTAGCTCCGCCCACGTGATCGGCGCCGAAACGCCGGCCCAGGCGGTCGGACGCGGCGAGTACTGGGCTGCCAGCGTCTTCCCGCGCGTGTTCTGGTTAGCGTCGAAGAACACCTTATCCTTGCGCTTGCTCGTGTCCCATTCGAGCGTGACGTCCTTCGGGTGTTCCTGCACCAGGAATCGCCCGATGGTCTGAGTTGCGACACGAATTTCGTCATAGTCGAAGCGGCGCAGGATCGGCACGTAGATGTGCAGACCAGTCTTGCCGCTCGTCTTAATGAACGATGACAGCCGAAGCTGGTCCAGCAGGTCCTTGAGCTTTAAGGCGATCTCGACCGTCTTCTCCCAACCGCGGCGGTTGTACTCCGGTTCGGCGCCCTTCGCCTCGGCGCCCGAGTAGATATAGGGGTCGAGGTCGAACACCATGAAGTCCGGATAGTTCAGCGCCGAAGCGTCGAGCGCCTTCTCCGAGCCGCTGAAGACCGTCGTGCGGCCGCTGGCGTCCGGTTCGGGATCGACACGCGCCATCCACGCATGTAGCTCCAGGTCGGCCAGCTGGCCCAGCCACACCAACGTGGCCAGGTTGTTGCAGAGGATGTACTCGCCGTCAGCGTGATTGCTCTCCGACCAGATCATCGCCGTCTCGACGTACGCCGGCATCGGCTGCTCGTAGTGCTTCTGGTAGAAGGGCTTGGCCATGACGCCGTTGGGGTAGCGTGTCAGGGTCAGCGGCCGGTCCTTGAGGTGGGGGAGCAGCCACGGGGCCAACTTGACGTAATAGCTTATGAAGTCACGCTTGGTCAGCGGCCGGGTGTCGCCATGGGCGGGCCAGAACTCCTTGTCGAGGTTCGTCAGCTTGATGTCGTTGCCTTCCACGGTGACGGGGAAGTTCTGCTTGGAGTTCGTGAGCTGCTCGAGGACGTCCGCGTAGACACCAGCGACGGAGCGGACCTCACCCCCCGGCCCCCTCTCCTTGCGAGGAGAGGGGGAGCTAGGACTCAAGACTGTGTTCGTTAGATGGGCTTCTGCCTCGGCCTCTTTGACGGCTGCCTTCTCGTCCATGGCTCGTTCGCGGCGCACGGTCTTCGGGTCTAGGTCGTTGCGTAGGCCGAGGAACACAGGAGCACGCAGGCGATCGTCCTTCGTCCACTCTGCGAACTTGACCTGGGCGACCAGCTCCGGACGTACGAACGTGACGTCCGGCACCTTCTCCGCAAACGGCGATTCCTTGACTTCGAGGTCCTTGAGCTTCGTCAGCCAACTCGTCAGCGCCTTGTCGTCGAAGCCGGAGCCGACGTTGCCGGCCCAATGCAGCTTGCCGTCGTCGCCGTAGACGCCGATCGCCAGGGCGCCGAAAGTCGAACGGCGGCCCCCTTCGCCGCGCGTGTAACCACCGACGACAAACTCCTGCTCCTTGACGTCCTTCACCTTCAGCCAGAGCTTGCTGCGGGCACCGGGCTCGTACTTCGAGTCGGCGCGCTTGCCCACGACGCCCTCGAAGCCCAGCGCCAGCGCCCCGGCCTCCACGTCGCGCCCGTCCCCTTCGATTGCCTGCAGCAGGCGCACGTCGTTCGTGGCGCTCAGGCGACTCCGCAGGAGCTGTTTGCGCTCGCGCAGGTGCACCGCCTTGAGGTCATAGCCGTCGAGGTAGAGCATGTCGAAGGCGAAGAAAACCACCGGGATCTCGGCGTCGACCCGTACCTGGTCAGCGCCGCGCAGGAGGTTGATCCGAGGCTGGATCAGCTGGAACCGGGGTACGCCCGCCTCGTCGAGGGCGCAGATCTCGCCGTCGAGCACCATGGACGACACCTGCTGCGACTTCAGCGAAGCTACGAGCCCTGGGTACTGCTTCGTGATATCGACGGCCCGGCGGCTACGCAGTTCGACCTTGCCATCGTTGACGTAGGCGAGTGCTCGGATGCCGTCTAGCTTCGGTTCCCACAGCCACCCCGGCCGGTCGAAAGCCTCATCGATCAGGGTCGAGAGCATGGGGCGCGTGCCCTTCGAATCGGGGAACGAAGCCTTGCGCGCGGCGGCGTGCGTCTCGACGCTTGCCGACGCCGGATTCGGGATGCGGCCTTCCTTGAGGTCCTGGATCGTCAGACCGGAGCGCACCGAGGCGTCGTCCTCGAGTATGTTGCGTTCGGTGACGAACTCGTCTTTGTGCTTGAGCATGAGCCAGCTATCGGGCGCGTACTTCGTCTTCACGAGGGCGAAGGAACCTCGCAACTTCTTGCCCTGCAGCGTAAACGAGAGCTTGCCCCGCGCGATGCCTTCGAGCATGCGCTGGGAGCCCTCTTCCTTGTCGTCCCAGGACGTATCGCCGCCTTCGTCCGGCGTGTAGATGCCCTCGTCCCAGATGATCACCTGGCCGCCGCCGTACTCACCCTTCGGGATCACGCCCTCGAAGTTGCGGTAGTCGTACGGGTGGTCCTCCGTCATCACCGCCATGCGCTTGACCTTGGGGTCGAGCGACGGACCATTGGGCAAAGGCCACGACTTCAGCACGCCGTCTACTTCGAGGCGAAAGTCCCAGTGCATGCGCCGCGCGGCATGCTGCTGGATCACGAAGACCAGGTTGCGCTGCGAGGCGTCTGGATCGCCCGGCGGCGGCTCCGGCGTCTTGTTGAAGTCGCGCTTGCGTCGATACTCGTCCAGCTTCGGCATCGAAATAAATGTAAATGATCAGTTTTCAGTTGTCAGTGGATGTGTAGTGAAGCAGCCTGCTGCGGTCGTTAAAGGAGCGACGGACAAACGACTCGCCCATCCTCGGCTGGCTAGCATGGTCGCCCGCTTGCCGGCTTCACTGGGGTCTTGTCATCTGCTCGAGCACGCGGCCGACGAGCGGCATTCGGGAAGGCTGCCAGACGTGTCGCTCTTCAAACGGCCACGCGTATGTCGGGCTGCCATCACGGATCAGTTCGGTGAGGTTCGGTTCGTCTAGTTCCTCTGCGGACCATTCGTATAACTGTTGCAGTCGCGGCCCGATGACCGCGTAGTCGAGGAGCCGCCCGAGTCCGTGCTCGTTGCCGATGTAACCCTCGACATTCTGGGCAAGCGGGTATCGAGTGGGCAGTACACGGCCAAGAGAGAGAAATGCTCCAGCCATCCCGAGCCTTGGGTCACCGAGTAGCAGACCGAGGGGTGCGAATCGGCCCAGCGCCAGCTGTGGCGCGCCCACGAGTGCGTGGGCATAGAGCACTCGCACCAACGCCACATTCATGAAGAAGCGCTCCGGCGCGCTCTCCGATTCGGCGAGTGGCCGATGCTGCAAATAGGCGCCCACGATGCTGGCGTTGTGGGCCCGGTACCAGTTGCGGCCGGTGGGCCTCGCGATGAACTTCAGCCAGAGCTGGACGGCCGGCGATGAAGGCTCACCGCCCAATCCACCGACCAGCGCTACGGACTCGCAGCCATCTCGCAGCAGGCGCTCGTTTATCGCTCGCCACCAGACGCTGCCGGGCGGAGTTGCGGCAAGCGGATTTAGCACGCCGCGATTCACCTGCCACTTCATGAACGCCATCGCAGCCCGGCGAAACGGCAGATGGTGAGGCGCCCGGCCAATTGGCCCAAGGTACGTACGGGCGAGCAGGGAGAGACGTGCCTCAGGGTCGTCGCGCACCGCTACGACCTGTGCATCAGCCAGGTCAAGTGCGCGCCGGTGGTAGCTCATGGCATGCAATGGTAGGCCGTCGCTCGAAGATGCAGGAGTCTCGGGCGCGGCCCTCGCGATGACAGCGTTGGATGCCCGGAAGTCCAGCGCTGCCACTAATAGCGTGTTAACAGCGCGAACGCGCGTCAAAGCCTGTTATCTGTTATCTGCTATGTGTCATTCTTAGGGCAGTGCTCTTTCTCGGTCACATCGCTGCCAGCATCCTCGTCGCCGACGCTACAGACTCCGACCGCACCGCTGCGATCGCTGGTAACCTCATCCCCGACGTCACCGACAAATCGCTGGGATGGGTGTTCAAGGTCACGCCCAGCCGTTGGATTTTCCACGGCCTGCCCGCGTTCGTTGCGATTGCAGCTTCCTCGCGTCTGTACCTCAAAGGACCGCAGTGGCGAGGCTTCGTCCTCGGTTACGCCGGACACCTGGTCTGCGACCTCTGGGCGGGCAGCAAGGTGCCGTGGTTCGCGCCGTGGGGCCCGAAGCCGCCGAAGAATAAGCAGAAGAAGTCGAAGGCGCGGTGGGCCCTCTATCTGCTGCCCGAACTCGTCGGCGCGGCTATCGTCTGGGCCAAGGTGCGCCGGGAGTAAACCTCACCGACATTGGCGGTCCGGTTGCCCAAAGTGGCGTCGTACGTGAGGTTGTGCCTGCGATGGCCGCCGAGGTCGGGAACCTCGGCCACGGGTCTAAGCTCGCTCTGTGAACTGTGAACTGTGAACCCGTCCCTACGCCTCGCGCAGGTCAGCCGAGCGCAGGAAGAAGAATACCGCCATCGCGCACACCATCGCGCCCATGATCAGCACCGCTGTAGGTGCGCTGGTCGCGTCGGCCAAGGCGCCGCCGAGGAGTCCACCCAGCGGCATCATGCCCTGGCTCAGCATGTAGATACCCATCACCCGCCCTCGCAGGTGGTCCGGGATCGAGAGCTGCAGGATGGTCTGGTTCGTCGTCAAGTAAACCATCTGCGAAGCGCCGGTGAAGGCAAGGATGACGAGGCTTAGCTCCATACTCTTCGACTGCGAAAATGCGATTAGCGAGATGCCGAGCAGGAAAACCGCCGAGAGCATGACCTTGCCCTTGTGCTGGACATTGTTCAAAGACGCCATCGTCAGCGTGCCGATCACCGCACCGATGCCGACCGCCGTACCCATCAGGCCAAGCCCTTCTGACCCGTAGCCGAGGACGTCTCGCGCGAAGATGGGCATCAGGGCCATATAGGGGAACGCGAGGATCGTCGGCACGAAGGCGAGAGCGAGCTGCACGCGCAACTGCTTCGTGCGCCAGACGTACGAGATGCCGTCCCTGAGGTTCTGGCGTACAGAAACTGATTGGTTGCGCTGCGGCAGCCGGGGAATCACCACCGGCACGACCATCGCAATGACGCCCACGTAGAAGAACGTCTGCAACGCGAAGTTCTCGCCGGCGCCGAGGTGAGCCAGCATGTAGCCGCCGAGCGTCGGGCCGAGGATGCGCGTGATGTTGAAGCCGGCCGACTGCAACGCGAGCGCGTTCATCAGGTCGTACTTCGGCACGAGGTTCGGCACCACGGACTGCCGTACGGGGTTGTTAAGCGCCCAACCGATGCCGGTGATGAAGGTGAAGGCGAACAGATGCCAGACTTCGATCCACCCGGCGAAGATGATCGCCGTCATGGCCACGCTTGCGACGAGCAGCATGTACTGCGTCGCTTGCATCAGCATCTTGCGCTCGACGCGGTCGGCAAGCACGCCGCCGATCGGCGCAAGGAAGAGCAGCGGCAGCGCACGGAAGCCGTTGACGGCGCCGAGAAGGAACGCGGAGCCGGTCATCTCGTAGATCAGCCACCCGATGGTGACCTGCTGGATCCACTGGGCCGAGCTGGCAAAGAGGGTGCTGAACCAGAGAAGACGGTAGTCGCGATACTTGAGGCTGCGGAAGGTGCCGCCCTTGGATTCAGGGGCACCAGTTTCGCCCCGGAGAATCTCTTCGGTATCGGGCGCCTCGGCGACTGCCAGGGCGGTTCGGTCTCTGGCGGCGCCCTCGCTCACGGGTGTCTCGATTCGCAGTTAACGTTCACGGCAAGGTTTAGGTGAGGATAACAGAAACGGTGCTTCTGAGTGAAGTTGACAGTGACGAGATATAGGGACGAGACCTGGCTCTCACACTCAGCGGGCATAGACGGGACTAACTGAAACTGTGAACTGTAAACCGTGAACTGTGAACTCTCACCCCGCCTCGTGTCTGCAACACAATCGAAACGAGCGCCATTTCGTGGCGCCGGACAAAGACCCGCATGCGCCTCCGTAGAGACAATGTCGCGGACAATCCCGCAGTATGTCAGACTGCGCGACGGTCGCACCGCGACTGCCCGGCAACCAAGCGCCACGTAGAGATTTGCTCGAGACTGAAAGGAGCGCTTCTAGATGACAACGACCTTCCAGAGCAGCCCGAAGTTGCTATGGACCAGCGAAAGCGTAACCGAGGGCCACCCGGACAAGGTCTGTGACCAGCTCTCCGACGCAGTCCTCGACTGGTGCCTCAGCCAGACCCCCGCGGCCCGCGTGGCCTGCGAGTCCAGCGTCAAGTCCGACGAAAACACGGACTGGGTCTGGATCTACGGCGAAGTCACCCCCCTCCCGCCGGAGGACGTGGTGCGTGACATCGTCCGCAAGGTGCTGACCGACATCGGCTACACCGACCGCTCCTACGGCACCAGCGCCGAGACAGCCACCATCGAAGTGCGCCTCAGCGGCCAGTCCGTCGACATCGCCCTCGGTGTTGACAAGGCCCTCGAGGCCAAGCAGGGCACCCTCGCCGACGACCTCGACACCGGCGCCGGCGACCAGGGCATGATGATGGGCTTCGCCTGTGACGAGACCCCTGAGTACATGCCCGCCCCGATCGCTTTCGCCCACCGCCTGACCCGCCGCCTCGCTGAGGTGCGCAAGGACGGCACTCTGCCTTGGCTGCGACCCGACGGCAAGAGCCAGGTCACCGTCGAGTACTCGCATGGCAAGCTGAAGCGCATCGACGCCATCGTCATCTCGACGCAGCACGCGCCTGAGATTGGCCCGGAGCAGATCACGGACGAAGTCAAGAAGCACGTCATCGAGCCCGTCATCCCGGCCAACCTGCTCGACGGCGACACCAAGTACTACATCAACCCGACGGGCCGCTTCGTCATCGGTGGCCCTTACGGCGATTCCGGCCTCACCGGCCGCAAGATCATCGTCGACACCTACGGCGGCTTCGCCCGTCACGGTGGTGGCGCCTTCTCCGGTAAGGACCCGACAAAGGTCGACCGCTCCGGCGCTTACGGCGCCCGGTGGGTCGCCAAGAACGTCGTCGCCGCCGGCTTCGCGCAGCAGTGCGAAGTTGAGCTGGCCTACGCCATCGGTGTGGCCCGCCCAGTCAGCATCACCGTCGAGTGCTTCGGCACTGAGAAGGTGGACGTCGACAAGATCGAAGCCGCGATCGCGAAGGTCTTCGACCTCCGCCCCGCGGCCATCATCAAGGACCTCAACCTCCGCCGGCCGATCTTCCGCCAGACCGCTGCCTACGGCCACTTCGGCCGCACGGACCTCGACCTGCCGTGGGAAGAGCTGAACCGCGTCGACGCCCTCAAGGCGGCGATCTAGGAGGTCGCGAACAGGTAGCAAGCGTCTGCCCTGGGCATCGGTTACATCGATGAACCGGTGCCCAACGGCGGGGCGTTGGGCTATAATCAATTAGCTGAGGAGCGCTGCGTTCCGCCGGAAAGTCCGGGACTGGATCAGGCTCAGCGAACTACAAACGGCGCTCGCATCGGACAGAGGTGCGGGCGCCTTTCTCTTTGAGAAGGACCTGCCAGTTCAGAGCCCTTTTGTGGGCTCAGAGGAAAGGGAGACTTCCTTGACCACGCTACCCGAGACTGAGTACAAGGTCGCCGACATCGGCCTTGCGGGCTTCGGCCGCAAGGAGATGAACATCGCCGAGGCAGAAATGCCCGCGCTGATGGGCATCCGGTCCGAGTACCAGGCAGTGAAGCCGCTGCGGGGCGCCCGCATCGCCGGTTCACTGCACATGACCATCCAGACTGCCGTCCTGATCGAGACGCTGGTCGCCCTCGGCGCAGAGGTGCGCTGGGCGTCCTGCAACGTGTTCTCGACCCAGGACCACGCTGCCGCGGCCATCGCCGCCGCCGGCACCCCCGTCTTCGCCTACAAGGGCGAGTCGATGGAGGAGTACTGGCAGTACACCCACCGTATCCTCGACTTCAACGGCCAGGGCCCCAACATGATCCTGGACGACGGTGGCGACGCCACCCTGCTGGTGCACCTCGGCACTCGAGCCGAGAGCGACCCCTCCGTGCTGAACAGCCCCTCGAGCGAGGAAGAGATCACCCTCTTCGCCTCGATCAAGGCCAAACTGGCTGAGGACCCGCACTTCTACAGCAACATCGCCAAGGGCATCATCGGCGTTAGCGAAGAGACGACGACCGGCGTCCACCGCCTCTACCAGATGGCTAAGGAAGAGCGCCTGCTCTTCCCCGCGATCAACGTCAACGACTCCGTGACCAAGTCGAAGTTCGACAACATTTACGGCTGCCGTGAGTCCCTGGTGGACGGCATCAAGCGCGCCACCGACGTCATGATCGCCGGCAAGATCGCCGTCGTCGCTGGCTTCGGTGAGGTCGGCAAGGGGTCGGCGCAGGCGCTGCGTGGCCTGCAGGCCCAGGTCTGGGTGACGGAGATTGACCCGATCTGTGCCCTTCAGGCGGCAATGGAAGGCTACCGCGTCGTCACGATGGACTTTGCCGCCGACAAGGCGGACATCTTCGTCACTGCGACCGGCAACTACCAGGTGATCACGCACGACCACATGAAGGCGATGAAGAACAACGCCATCGTCTGCAACATCGGCCACTTCGACAACGAGATCGACGTCGCGAGCCTGAAGAACTACGACTGGGACAACATCAAGCCCCAGGTCGACCACATCATCTTCCCCGACGGCAAGCGCATTATCCTGCTGTCGGAGGGGCGCCTGGTCAACCTCGGTAACGCGATGGGCCACCCTTCGTACGTGATGAGCTCGTCCTTCGCCAACCAGGTGTTGGCGCAGATCGAGCTGTTCACGAAGAAGTCCGAGTACCCGGTGGGTGTTTACATCCTGCCGAAGCACCTGGATGAGAAGGTCGCTCGCCTGCAGCTGGCTGTCCTCGACGCCCAGCTGACCGAGATGACCGACCAGCAGGCCGCCTACCTCGGCATCGACAAGGATGGCCCCTACAAGACGGACCACTACCGCTATTAGGGACCAAGGAACCAGCAACAAGGTACACAGGGCCTTCCGTGGCAACACGGAAGGCCCTGTCGTTTCGAGGTGAGGGATGTTCGAACGAACAAAGCTCCGCACAGACAGGCTGTTGCTGCGGCCATGGCGCATGAACGATGTGGACGATGCCTTTGCTTATACCTCGGATGAAGAATGGTCGCGCTATCTCTGGAATACGCCGTGGCCGTATGAGAGGCAGCACGCGGAGGAATTTGTGTCGCGGGCCGCGACGAATGATTGGGCGGCGCAGGCGCCGTTCGCCATCGAGTTGGAAGGAACCGTGATTGGTGGTATCAGGTTGTATCTGACCGATCCACCGGTCAATAGCATCGCCGGTGTTGGTTATAACGTCGGAAGAGCCTACTGGAACCGGGCTACGTAACCGAGGCCGCCACCGCCGTTCTGAACTACGGTTTCGCGACTGGACTCCATAAGGTCATTGCAACCGCTGATGGGCGCAACGTGGCCTCCATCGCGTCATGGAGAAGCTAGGCATGACACGCGAAGGCGTCCTGCGTGAGCAGCCGTTTCTGGCGCGGTGAGTATGCCGACGAGGTTCACTACGGAATACTGCAATCCGAATGGCAACGATGAACGAGAAATCGTGATGTACTAGCCCCTCGCGCCGTAATCGGATACAAGGTGACAAACGGCAACCGCTTGACGCCTGAGGAGGCGCGGCTTGGAGTGGCTGAGCGACCCTGAGATATGGACAGCGCTGCTGACGCTGACGGCGCTGGAAATCGTCCTCGGCGTCGACAACATCGTCTTCATCTCGATCCTCGCCGGTAAGCTGCCGCCGGAGCAGCGTAAACGGGCGCGCTACGTCGGCCTCGGTCTTGCGATGGGCGGCAGGTTGGCGCTGCTCGCGACGATCTCGATCATCATCAAGCTCGAAGACCCTCTCCTGACCGTAGCCGGTGAGGACCTCTCCGGCCGCGACCTCATCCTGCTGGGCGGGGGACTCTTCCTCCTCGCCAAGAGCACGTTCGAAATCCACGAAAAGCTCGAAGGCCATGTGGCCAAGGGCACTACGCGCGCTGCCTCCTCGTTCTTCTCCGTGATCGCCCAGATACTCGTGCTCGATATCGTCTTCTCTCTCGACTCCGTCATCACCGCCGTCGGTACCGCGGATGAGGTTGGCGTGATGATGGCGGCAGTCGTCATTGCTGTCGGCGTCATGCTTGTGCTGGCGAACTCGATCGCCGACTTCGTTGACGAGCACCCGACGGTGAAAATCCTCGCCCTGAGCTTCCTCTTGCTCATCGGCATGTCTCTGGTCGCTGAAAGCCTCGACCAGCACATCCCTAAGGGATACATCTACTTCGCCATGGCGTTCTCCGTCTTCGTCGAGATCCTCAACCTGAGACTGCGAGCGAAGACTCGGGAACCTGTCCGCCTGCATCCAGGCTACGTGTCGCCGACGGGCGTTACGTTCACGCCGTCGCCCGACACTGACAACCCCATGTAGCCGTCATATCGGACGCTACCGGATCAGGCCCGGGTTCCAGTCCTCTGCGGTGATCAGCGATGGCGGCTCCGGCGAGCGCCGGCTCTTCATGAGGTCGGCGCGGGCCTGGATGCGCGCCTCCTCCTGCTCCGGGTGCGTCAGGATGTAGAAGTCGTTGTTCCGAATACCTTCGACCAGAATGTCCGCGATCTCCGACGGCGCCTTGCCCGCCGCCACCGCGACAGACATGCGCTCACGATAGCGCTGCAGGCGCCCGGCCTCGACGCTTGGTGTCACGCGCGACGGGTCGTCCTTGAGGTCGTCTGGTCGGCTGCGGTAGAGCGTCGTGATATTCGTGGCCACGCCGCCGGGACACAGCACCGACGCCTTGATCTCCGCGTTGACCATCTGCAGGTTCATCGAAAGCCACTCCGTCATCGCGATCACAGCGTGCTTGGTCACCCCGTAGACGCCCCAGCCAGGCCCAAGCCCGGCTATCGAGGCCGTGTTGACGATGTGACCCTCTTCGCCGTGCTCGATCATGAGCGGCGTGAACGTCCGGATGCCGTTGAGGACGCCCTGAAAGTTGACGCCCATCATCCACTGCCAGAACTGCGGCGTCTCCTCCCAGATCAGGCCGCGCTCGCCCGCGACGCCGGCATTGTTGCAGACGACGTGTATCTTCCCGTACGCAGCGATCGTTTCGCGAGCGAGGGTATCCACCGATTCAGGACTGGCCACGTCTGTGACGATACCGATCACGTCGTGCTCGCTCTGACGGAGCTGAAGGACTGCTAGCTCCAGCGGGGCTGATTCGACGTCGGCGAGCACGACTTTCATCCCTTCCTGCGCGAAACGCTCGGCAAACGCCCGGCCCATCCCGCTCGCCGCACCGGTGACCACTGCCACCTTGCCCTCGAACTCCTGCATGTTGCACCTCACTGCCACGCCCTCTCCGTTCGCGGAAAGGGAGCACTTACGTCTGAAGGAATGTACCTGAGGCAATTGAGCGTGCGAAGACCCTACGGGTCACCTGCTTGTAGTGGTTTGGCATGCCAAACCACTACAAGCTCGGGGTCGCGGTGAGTAAGAACGACGCCGAAGTCGAGAAACCTCGACTCAGAGGTCCCTCACGTGAACGAGGGGATGGCAAGTAGTTTTGCCATGTTAGACGGTGGTCGCAGCCACCTCAGGCTCGGCAGCCGTCGTGCGCAGGAGAGACTCGTACAGCTCGTCCACGGCGGCGTCGGCGTTCGCATTGGCGCGCTCGGCGTCTCGCTGGCGTGTGAGGCGCAGGATGCGGCCTCGGTACTCCGGTAGCTCGTCGTCGGCGTAGGTGAAGGTCTGGCTGGCTTTGACCTGCTCGCCCCGGCGCGGTCTCGGTTCGACGGTTGATGGCCGGATGACTTCACGGCGCAGGTAGCGGCCGCCTTTATCGTCTTCCTCGTGCAGGCCGGTCCAATTCATGCCGCAAGGGACGAAGTCGTATAGCGCCGCAGGACGGCTCGCGGAGAAGGCGACCTTCTCCTCCGAGCGCTGAAAGGTCTGCCACGCTTCGAGATTCTCCCAGGCATGGAGGACGAGGAGGGTGTCAGGGCTGTCTACGCTTCGGAACACCTCGGTGCGCAGGAAACCCGGCTGCTTGGCCATCAGATTGAAGAGGCACGAGAGCCGTTCGACGGCCTGGATCGCCTTGCCGGCATCCTTGAGCCGCAGCATTTCCTGGACCTGGTTCATGCCC
>Ga0247825_10002051_pt1 | contig 13321 bp, 10 predicted proteins | sample 13C_Vanillin_Day_FD_194413 | JGI IMG/M metagenome (GOLD analysis project Ga0247825, IMG submission 194413) | Soil microbial communities from agricultural site in Penn Yan, New York, United States - 13C_Vanillin_Day48 | ecosystem: Environmental > Terrestrial > Soil > Agricultural land | place...
TCGTCACGCTCAACTACCTGGCGCACGATCGCGAGATCGACGTCGTCATGGCCCGCTGCCCGGAGTACCGGACCGCGAGCGGCCGCGAACAGGTCAGCGCGATGGTGGCGCTCGCCAATCTCACGCGTCGCGGCTTCGCTGATGGTGACCTCTCCACCGTGATGTCGCCGCGCACGGTCGTGACCTGGGCGGAGAACGCGACGCTCTTCCACGACATCGGGCTCGCCTTCAAGCTGACGTTTCTGAACCGCTGCGATGAGGACGAGCGATCGATCGTTTCTGAGTACTACCAACGCTGTATAGGAACCGATCTCGAACCGTGAATGATCCTCTTCACCGCCATCGCCGCTCGATTGCGGCCTGTTCCCGCGCGCTCGTCGACGTAGACAACGCCGACGCGTTGCTGGCGCAGTCGAACGCGGCGACCCATAGCGGTCTCCGAGCGGTTGCCGATCGCATCGTGCTCCAGCGAAGGTTCCACGATGCAGCCGTCCATCAACGGCATCAACCCGACGACAGTGAATCCACCCAGCTGTTCGACGCCATCGAACAGGCTCGGCTCGACGCGCTGGGCGCCGGCTGGCTTCCAGGCATCGCCCACAACCTGCTCGCCCATCCGGGCGCGGATGACGACGGCGTGCGGTGGCTGGTGTTCGAAACGATCAGCGGGCGCGCGGCGCCGAAGGACAAGCAGCTTCTGGCAACGAAGGTGAAAGCGGAGCTGCCTCGCGAACTGGCGAACGGCCTCGCCGAACTGCGACGGCATGCGGGCGATCAAACGGCCTTCGCCGTCGCGGCAGCCGAGTGGGTCCGTGCAGCACGCCGCTACGTGCGGCGCGATCAATCAAGCGCGGCCCCTGGTCAGACGTTCACCCTCCCCTTCCGCTCCGTCGACAAGTACCAGCGCCGCGGCCGCTACGAGAGCCCCGTCGGCGCAGCGAAGGGTGCCCGCAAGGAGCCCACGACTCAGACCGACAGCATGGACGGCGCATCGCCGGCCGGCGCTGTGGTCGAGCCCACCGGCGAAGCCACCGGCTATCGGGTGTTCACCACCGCTCACGATCGCGTCGTCAATGCCGCGACGCTTGCCAGCCGCGACGAGCTCGAGCAGCTTCGCCGCAAGCTCGACGCGGAGCTGAGCGCGACGCGCGCGACCGTCGCGCGGCTGGCGAAGAAGCTGCTGCGCGTGCTGCTGGCCCGGCAGGTGCGCGAGTGGCGGTTCGATCGCGACGAGGGGCTCCTCGACGCCTCCCGGCTGGCGCCAATGGTGGCCAGCCGCGGCGTCATCCGTCCATTCAAGGAAGAAACCGAGTCGCCATTCCCCAGCACCGTTGTCACGCTGCTGATCGATCACTCCGGTTCAATGCGCGGGCGGCCGATGCAGATCGCTGCGCTGACCGTCGAAATCTTTGCGCGCGTGCTCGAGCGCTGCAACGTCAAGTGCGAGGTGCTCGGCTTCACCACACGCGAATGGGACGGCGGAGAGCCGGGCCGCGAGTGGGCGACGGCCGGCTACCCGGAGAATCCGGGCCGCGTGAATGCGCTGGAGCACATCATCATCAAGGGTGCCGACGTGCCGTGGCGGCGCGCCCGCGCCGGCCTCGGCTTGTTCATGCGCGACGAGGAGCTGAAAGAGAACATCGACGGCGAGGCGCTGCTCTGGGCGCACCGCCGGCTTCTCGCCCGCAGCGAGAAACGCCGCATCCTCGTCGTTGTTTCCGACGGCATGCCTACTGACGAGGCCACACTTGCGGCCAACGGCTACGACTATCTCGATGCGCATCTGCGCGAGGTCGTCGACGACATCGAGGCCCGCTCGCCGGTGCAGCTGGCCGCGATCGGCATCGGCCACGATGTCTCGCGCTTCTACCGCAACGCCACCCGCATCGCGCGCATCGACGATCTGGGACCGGCGCTCACCACGAAACTCCTGTCGCTGCTAAGTTCTTAAGAAGCCTTCTTCGCGCTCATGGTCTCTGTTCTTCTTGCAGAACTTCGTGTGCTTCGTGGTTTCCGTCGTCAGCGTACAATCCCCAAAACATGAGCTCACCCGACCGACGCGCGTTCCTCCAGTTCCTCGCCGCGAGCCCGCTGCTTGCCGTCTCGGCATGGGCGCAGCAGGCGCAGTCAACTGCCGCGACTGACATCCTCACAGTGATGGATTTCGAGGAAGCGGCGAAGCGCGCGCTGTCTCCAGCGCACTGGGGCTACATGGCGTCAGGCGTCGATGACGACGTGACGCTGAAGAGAAACCGGGAAGGGTTTGGGCGATTCCAGCTGCGTCCGCGGCGCCTCGTGGACGTCAGCAAGGTCGATCTGCGCGTCGAGGTCTTCGGCTCGACGTGGGCGACGCCGATCTTTCTCTGCCCGGTCGGCGGCCACCGCATGTTTCATTCCGATGGTGAGCTGGCTGTCGCGCGGGCGGCGCGTGCGAAGAACACTGTGCAGGTCCTCTCGACGGCGACGTCCACGCCCGTCGAGGACGTCGCGAAGGCGCTGGGCACGCCTCCCTGGTATCAGCTCTACATGCCGAACTCCTGGGACAGCACGGAGCGGCTCGTGAAGCGCGTGGAGTCAACCGGCTGCCCTGTGCTCGTGTGGACGATCGATCTCCTTGGCGGCCGGAACCTCGAGACCGCCGAGCGATTCCGACGGACGGACAAGGGCAACTGCGCATCCTGCCACTCCAGCGCACGCGGCGGGCGGACGATTGCCGAGCTGCCGATGTTCAAGGAGCTCGAGGCGGCAATGAACCCGTCGGCCGCGACGTGGGCGTATGTCGATCGGCTGAAGAAGCTGACGCGGATGAAGCTGGTGCTCAAGGGGATCGAGACGCGCGAGGACGCCCGGCTCGCCCGCGAGCACGGCGTGGACGGCATCGTCGTCTCCAACCACGGAGGGCGGGCGCTCGACACCAACCGCGGCACGATCGAGGCGCTCTCGGAGGTGGTCGAGGGCGCCGGCGCCGCGATGCCCGTCTTCATCGACGGAGGATTCCGCCGCGGCACCGACGTCGTCAAAGCGCTCGCGCTCGGCGCTCGCGCCGTTGGCATCGGCCGGCCGTACATCTGGGGCCTGAGTGCGTTTGGCCAGCAGGGCGTCGAGCGCGTGCTCGACATCCTGCGCGCGGAGCTGCAACTGACGATGCGCCAGGTCGGCGCGCCGTCGGTGAAGCAGATTACGAGGGCGACCGTCACCAGCGCGTAGGCCGTTGTCGGTAGGACGATTCCTCGTGTGGCCGACGTACGATCAGCCATGCTCGACGCCACCACTCCAAGACATCTGACGCTGGCGGAGCTCGAGGCCGCACTCCCGGCGGCGCTCCATTCGCCAAAGGACAACGGCACGCTGGATCTGATCGTTCGCCGGCCGGCCGTCGGCCGGCGGGACGTGCTGGACGCCGGCGAGCTCGATCTCGCGACCGGCCTCGTCGGCGACACCTGGAACATCCGCAGCAGCACGCGAACCACCGACGGATCCGCACATCCGGACATGCAGCTCAACGTGATGAACTCGCGCGTCATCGACATGATTGCCGGCGAGAAGACGCGCTGGGGTCTGGCGGGCGATCAGCTGTACGTAGACTTCGACCTCAGCGAGGAGAACGTGCCCGCGGGAACACGCCTGTCGATCGGCTCAGCGGTGATCGAAGTCACCGCGCAGCCGCATACGGGCTGTGCGAAGTTCGTGCAGCGGTTTGGCGTGGACGCGATGAAGTTCGTGAATTCGCCTCAGGGGCGCGCGCTGCATCTGCGTGGCATCAATGCGCGCGTCGTCGTACCGGGACGGATTCAGACAGGTGATCGTGTCAGAAAAGTGAAAAGCTAACCACGAAGCACACGAAGGTCACGAAGGACAAAGGATTAGATCTTTGTGCTCTTCGTGATCTTCGTGGTTCAGATCATCGGCGTTGCCAGTAGCTACTTCCGCGCCGAAATCTTCCAGATCCGGTTCGAGGCGTCGTCCGACACCAGGAGCGAACCGTCACGAGCCACCAGCACACCCACCGGACGTCCCCATCGTTCGATCGGCACACCGTTGCCGCCGACGTTGGTGAGGAATCCGGTCAGGAAGTCCTCGATGGGTCCAGGCCTGCCGTTGTTCATCGGGAAGAACACGACCTTGTAGCCGGAGGCGACCGATCGGTTCCAGGATCCGTGCAGCGCCACGAACGCGCCGTTGCGATAGCGCTGCGGGAACTGGTTGCCGGTATAGAAGGTGATCCCGAGAGCCGCAGCGTGTGCCGGCAGCAGAACGTCCGGAACGAGCGCCTTGTTCACGAGGTCGGGGAACGCACCGACGTAGCGCGGATCGTAGTTCTTGCCGATGTACGAATACGGCCAGCCGTAGAATCCGCCTTCCTTCACTGACGTCGCGTAGTCGGGAACGAGATCGTCGCCGTAGTTGTCGCGCTCGTTCATTGCGGTCCAGATGATGTCGGTACCGGGCTGCAGCGCGAGGCCGACCGGGTTGCGGATGCCGGAGGCATAGACGCGGAAGCCGCTGCCATCCGGATTGAACTCGAGGATCGCGGCACGGCGGCAATCCTCGCCGGCGTCGTTGTTCGAGTTCGATCCGACCGCGATGTACATCTTCGTCCCCTTGCGGTTGAAGAGCACGTTGCGCGTCGAGTGCCCGCCCGCCGGCAGGTTCATCAGCTTCTCTGGCTCGCCCTGCGCCTTGAGATCCCCGTTCGAGTACTTGTAGCGAACGAGTGAAGCTGTGTTGCCGACGTAGAGGTATCCGTCGTTGAACGCGATGCCAAACGGCGCGCTGATCTCACCGGGCCCCTTCTGGACGAACTCAGGCGGAGGCGTACAGGCCGGCGCCTTGTCGCCGAGCACCACTGGACCGCCGCGACCGCCGCCGGGCGCTCCCTGTGGCGGCGGACCAGCAGCTCGCTGACCTCCACCTGGCGCACCACCTCCAACCGGAGCACCGGCCGCCGGAGCCTGCGGTGCACCCCCCGGTGCTCCACCTGGTGCTCCACCCTGGCGCTGCGGCGCTCCAGCTGCTGGAGCGGCTGCGGGCGCGGCGACCGGGTCAGCCGCTGGCGCGGGCGGCGTATTCGGATTCGTCAACGGGCCCGGGCAACCGGCAGGGACGGCGATCGCCGGCGCGGGCGCACCGCCACGGCCACCACGGCCCGCCCCTGGCGCGGGACCAGCAGCAAACACGCTGCAAGCCTCGAAGGTCCCATCGTTGTTCGCGTCACGCAGGACGACGATGGTGTTTGCGGCGGGAGAACTGACGAACAGATCTCCGTTCGGCGCATAGGCCATCATGCGGGGCGCCAGCAACTCCGCGTACGACGTCACCGTGAAGCCGGCCGGCACGGTAGGCACGACGCCATCCGGTTTGGGCACATTGCGGCCGGCATTGGGCGTTCCGGTTCCTGGCGCCGGCAACGCGTTGGCGCGCGGCTGCGGAACGGTCGAGTTCTGCTGCGCCACGACGAGAGCGCCCGCCGAAGCTATCGTCACCAGAGATAAGAGGACCACTCGTTTCATTGCGACTCCTTAAAGACAGGCAATCCTACAACTCCCAACTGCCAACTCCCAACTCCCAACCGCTCCACCCCGCCGGCTGGGGCTATCCTTACCTTGTCAAGGCGGATGTGAGACGAACTCTTCTCACGGCAACGTTTCTCGTTGGCTGTCTGTGCAGCGCCTTCACCGCAGCCCGTGAACCCCAGGCGTCGCCGCAACTCCCCTCTCGCGACACCGACACGTTCACGATCTCCAACGACGACGTCACGCGCATCCTCCGGGAGCGCGTGGACCAGATGCACAAGGGAGTCGGCATCGTCGTTGGTCTCGTCGATCGGACCGGCACACGCGTCATCAGTTACGGCACGACAGATCGGAAGAACCATCGCCCCGTGAATGGAGATTCGGTCTTCGAGATCGGATCGCTCACGAAGCTGTTCACCGGCATCCTGCTCGCCGACATGGTCGATCGCGGCGAAGTCCGGCTGGACGATCCGATCTCGAAGTACCTGCCCGACTCAGTCAGGGCACCAACCCGCAACGGCAAGGAGATCACGCTCGCGCATCTCTCTACGCACACGTCTGGCCTGCCGCGCATGCCGGGCAATTTTGGTTCGCTCTGGTGGCGCCTGTGCCCCTGGTGCTCGGATGCCAGCGGTCCCTACTCCCGCTATTCGGTCGAGCAGATGTACAGGTTTCTCTCGGGCTACACACTCAAGCACGACATCGGAGCCAAGTCTGAGTATTCGAACTACGCCGTCGCCCTGCTCGGTCAGATTCTTGCGCGCAGGGCAGGAACTGACTACGCCACGCTCGTGCGAACGCGGATCACGCAGCCGCTCGGTATGAGTGATACCGCGCTGCGGCCGACGCCCGAGATGCAGGTGCGCCTCGCCAGCGGATTCCACGATTCGCTGAAACCGGCGCCGAGCTGGGACCTGTCCGGCGCGTTCGCGGCGGCCGGAGGACTGCTGTCCACGACAAACGATTTGCTGAAGTTCGCGGCGGCGAATGTGAACTTACGCCAGTCCCCTGTGCTGGCAGCGATGCAGCGAAGTCACCTGCCGAGCGAGGCGTCGAAGATGCAGATGGGTCTCGGCTGGGGTATCGCCAGGCGATGCGGGACGGAGGTGCGGTCACACACGGGAGGGACCGGAGGTTATACCTCGTACCTTGGCATCGACCTCAAGCGACGCAGGGGTGTTGTCGTCCTCACCAATACAACGAATGAGATCCCCGATCTTTTCGATCACCTGCTGGAACGCCAGGTGCCCGTGCTCAAGGACCACCGCCAGGCGATCACGCTGAATGGCAACGCCCTGGATGCGTACGTCGGCGTCTATCGGCTCCAGCCGGATGCCGTGCTGATACTCACTCGTCGCGGTGACCGGCTGTTCAGTCAACGCACAGGTGGCAAGAAGATGGAGATGTTCGCGACAACCGACACCGAGTTCTTCGCCGAAACCTTCAACGCGCCATTCACATTCGTGAAGGACGGCGGCCGCGTCACGCAAGTGGTCATCCACTATCAGTGCGGCGTTGACGAGCGAGGGCAGAAGATCAAATAGCGTCGCCGCGCAGGTGAGCGACCACTTGCGGCCAGGCCGCAGTGTGGGCCGCCGAATCGTCGGCGGCAGTGCCGCCAAGATCCATGGGGTATTCCGGAAAAGTGACATCTGAGGGCCGCACATAGGGAAACAACATGTGCCCGGCTTGCGGATAGTGCAGGTGTTTCACGGCATTGGCTCGTCCGTGCCGTGACATTCGATCGACGACCATCTGGCACATCCGCCCTGCCGGCCAGACTCGATCGTCTCCGCCCGACACGACGAGCACGGGACCGTGCGCGCGCTCAATCGCAGTGGCGGCCCGTTCAACAGCGCCTTGATCGTCGAGGCCGGCTTCGAAGATCGGCAGCGTGGACATGCCACGTTCAGACTGAACCGGAGCCACGTTCGCCGGAAACGGAAGGAACGGAAACGGCTGCCCCCGATGCGTCCAACTCGAGCGCGGCGCTGCGCCAGGCTGCGTAAAGTCAACGCCTACCCAGACGACGCTGCTTGGCGTATACGCAACCACGGGTCCGACCAGATTCGGAAATGTCGCTGCGAGGAGCAACGCCAACTCGCCACCGCGAGAAGCACCGACGACAGCCGCACGGCCGTTCACAGCGATGATGTCCGTCCGTCCGAGAAGCCAATGAAGGCCGCGCTCGATTCGCTCTAACGGAATCTCCACCATGTTCGGCTGCGTGCCGGCCGTACCCCAATACGCGAGGGCCAGACACGCGAAGCCTTCCGAGACGCACAGGTTCAGGAAGTACTCAGGGGTCCCACCGTCGGACCCACCGAGCGCGAGAACCGCAGGGAACGGACCACTTCCTTCCGGAGTGCGAAAGGTTCCCACAAGGCCGTTTTCACCAAGCCTGATCTCCATCGGTTGCGAATTGTATGACGAGCATCAGGGCCGGAGTTGACCAGTCTCCTACGTTTGTAGTAGATATCACCACAGATATAGGAGACAGCCATGGCGTTCCCCCGCTTGACGAAGCTCGAACTGCAAATCATGGACGCGCTCTGGTCGCAGGGCGCTTCGTCGGTCCGCGAAATCCAGGAAGCGTTCCCTGAAAAGGACCGCCCGGCCTACACGACGGTGCAGACGATGGTCTACCGCCTGGAGGCGAAGAAGGCGATCCGCCGGGTCAAGAAGATCGGCAACGCACACATCTTCGAAGCGGCGGTCTCGCGCAACGCCGCCCAGCGCCGCCTGATCGACGACCTTCTCAGCTTCTTCGGCGGACGGCCGCAGCCGGTTGTCGCCCACCTGGTCGAGACCGGCAAGCTGACGCTGGACGACGTGCAGGAGGCCGAGCAGCTGATCCGGAAGCTCTCGAAGAAGGAGAAGGGGCGATGACTCCCCTCTCGGTGCGCGAGTTTCTCGAGCTGGCCGGCGATCACCTCTGGCAGTCCACGCTCTTTGCCGCGGCCGCGGCGCTCGTCGCCGTCGCACTCAGGCGCTACGGCGCGTCGCTGCGCTTCTGGGTGTGGCTGGCAGCCTCCCTCAAGTTCTTCGTCCCGTTCGCCGCGCTGGTCGCATTGGGCGGATACGGGTCCTGGCGCAGCGTGGAGGTCGTGCCGTACCGCGAGAGCCCGGTCCTCATCGAAACGGTCGGTCAGCCCTTCTCGGACGACACCGTGGCACTCGGTGCCACCGGGCCGCGGCGCCCGGCAGACCCTCGACTGGGCAGGCTCCCCGAAGCGCTGCTAGCCGTCTGGGCGATCGGCACTGTGGTCTTCCTGACGCGATCGCTGATCCAGTGGCGACGCGTTCAACGGGTTGCGCACGGGGGATCGCTGCTGGAAGAGGGACGCGAAGTGCGCATCCTCCGCAGGCTCGAAGTGTCAGGCGGGTGGTCGACTCACCCGCTGCCGCTGGTGGCCTCTGACACGTCGCTCGAGCCAGGCGTGTTCGGCATATTGCGCCCGAAGCTGCTCTGGCCACGCGCGATCAGCGAGCGTCTGACCGATGAGCAGCTCGAGGCCGTGCTCGCGCACGAGCTCTGCCATCTTCGTCGCCGTGACAACCTGGCCGCTGTGCTGCACATTGCCGTGCAGACGGTTTTCTGGTTCCACCCGCTGACATGGTGGATCGGTGCGCGCCTGATCGATGAGCGCGAGCGCGCGTGCGACGAAGAAGTCATTCGACGCGGCAGCGAGCGCGAGACCTACGCCGAAAGCATCCTGAAGACCTGCAAGTTCTTCGTCGAATCGCCACTCCCCTGTGTCTCGGGAGTCACCGGCTCTGATCTGAAGAAACGGATCGAGGACATCATGACGAAGGATTCCGTGTCATCAGTCGGCACATGGAACAAGGCACTCCTGACCCTCGCTGGTGTAGTCGCCTTCATCACCCCGGTAGCAGTCGGTGCGCTCAACCCGCCGGCGCAGACTCGCGAACTCCCGGCGCCGGCCACGCTGCCGGCCTTCGAGGCGGTCTCCGTCAGGCCCAACGTCAGCGAAGGACCTGGTGGACGCGGTGGCGGTGCGATGCGGCCGCAGCAGTACGCCGTGCAGAACGCGACGCTGAAAGTCATTCTCCGCAGGGCATTCGGTACCGCCGGCAATGCCCCCGGCAACACGAACGATCTGCTCGACCAGCAGGTCGCCGGCGGGCCGGAGTGGGTGACGACGGACAAGTTCGACATCACGGCCAGCACGACTGCGGCAACCGACCCGGAACGGATGCGCTTGATGGTGCACCGGATGCTTGCCGAGCGTTTTCAGCTGAAAGCGCACTGGGAAAAGCGTGAGATGCCGGTGTACGTGATGACAATGGCGCGTCCGGATGGCCGCCCTGGTCCCGGCATGACGCTGAAGTCCGACGCGGAATGCGAGAAGGATCGCGCTGCAGGCCCGCCGCCCATGCCTGAACCGGGCGTGCCCGCGCCTCCCCCGCGATGCGGCGCCGTTCAGTTCGGTCCGGGTCTGCTGTTTGCCGGCGGCGTGCCGCTCGACTGGTTCGCCAGCACGCTCTCCAACGTCCCGGTGATCAGCGGGATTGACCGCCCGGTCATCAACCGCACCAACTTGAAGGGGACCTTTGCGTTCCAGCTCAAGTTCGCGGCGCCGCTGAATCCCAATCCGGATCCGGACCGGCCGCAGTTGATGACCGCCATGCAGGAGCAGCTCGGCATCCGGCTGGAGTCGACGCGAGCGCCGGTGGACGTGCTCGTCATCGACAGCGTGGCGAAGCCAACGCCCAACTAAGCGTAGCTTGACATGCTACAGGGGTAGCACTATGCTGCTACCCCTGTAGCACACATGACGCCTAAACCACGCAAGCCCGCCCTTCAGCACGACAAGCTTCCGCGCCGCGAGCGCGAAATCATGGACGCGGTGTTCGCGCTGTCGAACCGCGCCTCCGCCGAAGACATCCGCGCCCGGATGAGCGACGCGCCGAGCTACTCCGCGGTGCGGGCGATGCTCGCCCGCCTCGAGGCCAAGGGCTACCTGAAACACACGGAGGACGGCCTCCGCTACATCTACTCCGCCACGACCTCGCCGGCGACCGCTGGCAAGGCGGCGCTCCAGCAGCACCTGCGCACCTTCTTCGGCGGCTCGCCCGGGCAGATGATGACCGCCCTGCTCAACCACGAATCGTGGACAGACGATGAGCTCGATGCGTTGCAGGCGGAAATCGAGCGCGTGCGAAAGGAGCGGAAGCCGTGACGACCGAGCTAGCCCTCATCGCCAAGGCCACGGTCATCCTGGGCATCGCGCTCGTCGCCACGCGCGTTGCGCGTAACGCCCGTGCGTCAGTGCGCGCCTCGATGCTGGCGGCCGCGTTCGGACTGGTGATGGTGATGCCGATCGCCTCTGCGATCGCGCCCGCACGCGAGGTTCCGATTCCGGCCGCGATCGCGCCCGCGTTTCTCGCCGGCGAGCCGGCGGAACAGACGGCGACGGCCAACGCGCAGCCACTGCCAACCGCACGGAACGCATCCTCCACGTGGCAGATCCCGTCAGCGCGCTTGCTGACCCGTGGAGCGTGGCTGCTCGGTACGGTCATCACCCTGCTGCCGCTGGCCCTGGGCTTGTGGCGCGTTCGCCGCATCCGGCGTCGCGGGCATGCCTGGGCGTCAGCGAACACGTGTGCCGAAGAACTCGGCGCGACCCTCGGGCTTCGCCGCCGCGTCAACGTCATCCTGCAACAGGAAGTCGCCACGCCGGTCACCTGCGGATGGCTGCGTCCGACGGTCGTGATGCCGATCGACGCTCCGGGCTGGTCAGCCGAAGACCTCCGCCACGCGCTGCTGCACGAACTGGAACACGTGCGCCGCCACGACTGGCCGGTTCATGTCATCGCGCGACTGACCTGCGCGCTCTACTGGTTCCATCCCGCCGCCTGGATCGCGTGGCGGCAGCTTTCGCTCGAGTCGGAACGGGCCTGCGACGATGCAGTCGTGGTTCAGGCGGAGAAGACCGCGTATGCGGAGCAGCTCGTGATGCTGGCGCGCCGCGTCTCGACAGCCAATCCCCTGCTCTCGATGGCGGACCGCCGCACCCTGGCAACACGCGTCGCCTCGATCCTCAGCGCGAACGTCGCGCGAGGTCGCGCCGGCGCAGTCACCTCGGCTCTGGTCCTGACCGGAGCCGCCGCCCTTGCCGCGGCGATTGCACCTGTCACATCCATCCGCGCACAGAGTCGTGAGCGCGACGCACTCACGATTCCCACGTCAACGGGTGGACCCGCGTTCGAAGTGGTCTCGGTGAAGCCCAACGAGCCGGGAGATCGACTGCGCGTCAATGACTGGCAGCCCACAGCAGGGCGACTAATCCTGCGGAATCTGACGCCGAAAGTGATACTCACGGTCGCCTACGCGAACACGGCCACCCTCTTCCTGCCGGACGAACTCCTGCTGGGCGTGCCGGAGTGGGCGGACCACGAACGATTCACGATCGAGGCCATCGCCGGCCGTCCGGTGACTGCCTCTGACATGCAGCGGATGCTGCGGCGCGTGCTCGTCGAGCGCTTCGCGCTGCGCGTGCATCTCGAGCAGCGCGAGCAGACGGCGTACCGCTTGACATTGGCCCGCGCCGACAAGCGGCTCGGCCCAAATCTGCGACGCGCAAAAGAAGCCACGTGCGAGGAGTCGCGGCGCCCCAGAGGGAGCGGCGAGTGGGGCACGCAGGAGCTGCGGTGCGTCACCATCGACAGGCTTGCCCTCGATCTCTCGGAGCGGCTCGGCCGGCCGGTCATCGATCAGACAGGCCTGACTGGAATCTTTGACGGCACGCTGACGTATTCCCCGTCGGCGGAGGAGCTCGCGGCGATCTACCAGCTAGCACCCTCGGAGCTGCCGCCCGCCGCGTTCACGGGCCCGTCGCTGACGACTGCACTCACCGAGCAGCTCGGTCTCAAGCTCGAGTCCACTCGAGCGGCCATCGACGTGATCGTTGTCGACACGATTGATCGGCCTACTCCGAATAACGCGGCGGAGCTGGCACCGCAGGTTGCCCAACCCGCGCGTCAGGCGGCGCTTGGGTTCGACATCGTGTCCGTCAGACCGAATACCGGCACTGATACGAGCATCCCCTTCGGGCCGACACCACCGGACGGTTTCAATGTCGTCAACCGTCCGCTCGAAAGCCTCGTGCGTTACGCCTACGAGGTCCAGTTCTTCCGCCTGATCAACATGCCAGCGTGGGCGAATCAGGAACGGTTCGACATCATCGCAAAGGCAGGCCGACCAATCACCGAAGGTGAGCGGCGGCTCATGTTGCGCCAGCTGCTCGCCGATCGGTTCGGGCTGAAGGTCCATTTCGAACCGCGCGAGCAGACGGTGTACGTGATGACCCGCGCAAGGCCGGATGGCGCCCTGAGCCCTGGATTGACGCCACGGCCGGAGTGCCCGGCGGCCTCCGACAAATGCGTGAGCGCAGGCAGCGCGATCGTTCCTGCGGGGCGGCTGTCGTTGAAAGCGGCCACATTCGACCTGCTGGCGAGCGGCCTGATGTCGGCGGTGCTCGAAAGCCTGGTGCTGAACGAATCGCATGTCGACGGCCATTTCGATGTCGAACTCTCCTGGCGTCCGGACACCGCAACGGCGGATGCGGCCGACTCGCGAGCATCATTCATTACGGCCATCGAGGAACAACTCGGCATGAAGTTGACCTCGCAGCGGCGACCCGTTCAAATGCTCGTGATCGATCGAATCCAAAGGCCAACGGCCAACTAGTCGGAGCGCCTGCAACAAACGGCGCGCTCCGGGGTTCTTGCAGGCATGTGTCTGCTTCGCCTCGGAATCTGTCTCGGCATCCTGACGGTCCCCC
>Ga0247825_10002052_pt1 | contig 13316 bp, 8 predicted proteins | sample 13C_Vanillin_Day_FD_194413 | JGI IMG/M metagenome (GOLD analysis project Ga0247825, IMG submission 194413) | Soil microbial communities from agricultural site in Penn Yan, New York, United States - 13C_Vanillin_Day48 | ecosystem: Environmental > Terrestrial > Soil > Agricultural land | place...
GCGCAAGCCGGGCGCGGCCATCATCAACATCTCCGCGCCGCAGGCTTTCCTCCCCACGGCGATGCAGGTGCACGTGTGCGCGGCGAAGGCCGGCGTGGACATGCTCACGCGCGTGCTGGCCATCGAGTGGGGTGGAGCGGGTGTCCGCGTCAACGCCATCTCTCCGGGCCCTATCGACGACACCGAGGGTATGAGGCGGCTCGCACCCACCGACGACGCGCGCGACAAGATGATCCAGTCCCTGCCGTTGCAGCGCATGGGCGCCAAGGTGGACATCTCCAACCTGGCCCTCTTCCTCGCCTCGGACGCGGCCTCCTACATCACGGGCTCGGTGATGCTCTGCGATGGGGGCTGGTCACTGATGGGCTCGGGAGTGATCATGCAGGCGATCGGGGGCTGACAGCTCACATGGTGCCCTGACCTGGTAGGTTGTCTGGCCGCACCCGGACAGGGAGGGAGGGCGTTCAATGTTCGGCAGCCAAGGCTGGAAGCTACTGCTCTCGGGGCGTCTCACGCATTAGGCTCTGAGAACCTCTTTCCCCAGGAGCAGACTCGTGCCTGCCACTCCCGACGCCGCACGCCTGATCACCTGCCCCCCGGATGAGTTCCGCCGCGCCAGTGAGGCGGCCCTGGCCGCCGCGCGTACTGGCATCGAGCGTCTCAAGGCCCTGCCGGCCCCGCGCAAGCCTCGTGAGGCCCTTGAGATCTTCGACGAGGCCACTGCCGCCCTCTCCGACGCGAGCGCCCGCGCCAGCGTCGCGCGCCATAGCCACCCGGACGCGGCCATGCGCCAGGCCGCGGAGATGTCCGAGCAGGAGGTGGAGAAGCTCTCCACGGAGATCTCCCTGGATCGGGGTGTCTATGACGTGATCGCCTCGCTCGACGTCTCCCAGGAGGACGCGGCGACCCGGAAGTGGATGGAGAAGCTGTTGCGTGACTTCCGGCGCGCGGGCGTGGACCGGGACGAGGCCACCCGCACCCGGGTGAAGGAGCTCCAGGAGGAGCTGGTCCGCATCGGGCAGGAGTTCGACCGCAACATCCGCGAGGACGTGCGCACCGTGGAGCTGCCGCCCGCGGGCCTGATCGGCCTGCCGGCGGACTACGTGCGCAACCACATGCCAGGGCCAGACGGCAAGGTGCGCATCACCACGGACTACCCGGACCTGGTGCCCTTCATGACGTACGCGAAGGACGCCTCGGCGCGGGAGAAGCTCTGGAGAGCCAACCGCAGCCGGGCCTTCCCCAAGAATGGCGAGGTGCTGCAGCGGCTCCTGGATCGCCGCCATGAGCTGGCCACGCTGCTCGGGTACTCCAACTGGGCGGCATATGCCACCGAGGACAAGATGATCCGCAGCGATCGGAACGCGGCGGACTTCATCGAGAAGATCGCCGCGGCTTCCGACGGGCGCAGCCGCCGCGACTACGAGGTGCTGCTGGAGCGCAAGCGCCAGGACGACAAGGATGCCACGCGCGTGGAGCCGTGGGATCAGGCGTACCTGGAGGATCGGGTGAAGGCGGAGCGGTACAACTTCGACTCGCAGTCGGTTCGCCACTACTTCGAGTACTCGCGAGTGAAGCAGGGCGTGTTGGATCTCACCTCACGCCTCTTCGGGGTGCGCTACCAGCGCGTGACGGATGCGCCCGTGTGGCACCCGGACGTGGAGGCCTACGACGTGTTCCAGGACGCGACGCACGTGGGGCGTTTCTACCTGGACATGCACCCGCGCCCGGACAAGTACAAGCACGCGGCCCAGTTCACGCTCGTGACGGGGAAGAAGGGGCACCGGCTGCCAGAGGCCGTGCTGATGTGCAACTTCCCGAAGCCGGGCGAGCAGCCCGCGCTGATGCAGCACAGCGACGTGGAGACGTTCTTCCACGAGTTCGGCCACCTGCTGCACCACCTCTTTGGCGGACACACGCCCTGGGCGGGCCTGTCGGGCGTGCGCACCGAGTGGGACTTCGTCGAGGCGCCCTCGCAGATGCTGGAGGAGTGGGCCAGGGACGTGGACGCGCTGCAGACCTTCGCGAAGCACTACCAGATGAACGACCTGCTGCCCGCCCATGTCATCCAGCACATGAGGCGTGCGGACAACTTCGGCAAGGGGCTCTGGGTGCGCCAGCAGATGTTCTACGCGGCGCTCAGCCTGGAGCTGTACCGGCGCGATCCGAAGGGCCTGGATCCGCTGGCCCTCGTGCGCGAGCTGCAGGGGAAGTACACGCCCTTTCCGTACGTGGAGGGCACCTACTTCCACCTCTCCTTCGGGCACCTGGATGGGTACTCGGCCATCTACTACACGTACATGTGGTCGCTGGTCATCGCGAAGGATCTCTTCACGGTGTTCCAGGGCAAGGGGTTGTTGGACCCGGAGCCCGCGCAGGCCTACCGCCGCGCCGTGCTGGAGCCGGGGGGCTCGAAGGACGCGGCGGTGTTGGTGAAGGACTTCCTCGGCCGCGAGTACGACTTCAAGGCCTACGAGCAGTGGCTCAACGCGGGGTGAGGGCTCACGGTTCGACTGGTGTCTGCTTCACGCGCCAGATCTCCTCCGCGTACTGCTTGATGGTGCGATCCGACGAGAAGATGCCGGCGCGCGCTACGTTGAGGATGCACTTGCGCGTCCACGTCTCGTGGTCCAGGTAGGCCCGCGCCACCTCCTCCTGCTTCTTCAGGTAGGAGTCGAAGTCCGCCAGCACCAGGTAGCGATCCTCCTCCAGCAGGTTGTCCACCAGCGGCTTGAAGAGGTGCTTGTCCTCCGGCGAGAAGAAGCCCGTGGAGATGAGATCGAGCGCCTCGCGTAGCTCCTGGTGCTCCTTGTAGACGTCCCGAGGCTGGTAGCCGGCCTTCTTGCGCGCGATCACCTCGTCCGCGGTGAGCCCAAAGAGGAAGAAGTTCTCGTCCCCCACCTCCTCGCGGATCTCCACGTTCGCGCCGTCCAGGGTGCCCAGCGTCAGCGCCCCGTTGAGCGTCAGCTTCATGTTGCCCGTGCCGGACGCCTCCCACCCCGCGGTGGAGATCTGCTCGGACACATCCGCCGCCGGGATGATGCGCTCGGCCAGGCTCACCCGGTAGTTGGGCGCGAACACCACCTGCAGCCCCGTGGAGCCCGCATCGCTGTTGATCACCTCGCCAATCCCGTTGATGAGCCGGATGATCAGCTTGGCCTGCTGGTAGCCCGGCGCCGCCTTGGCCCCGAAGAGGAACGCCCGCGAGTGGATGATGGTGGACGGATCCCTGCGCGCCCGCATCCACAGCACCACGACGTGCAGCGCGTTCAGCAGCTGCCGCTTGTACTCGTGCAGGCGCTTGATCTGCACGTCGAAGATGGCGTTCGGATCCAGGGTGACGTCACGCAGCTCCTTCACGTGCCGCGACAGATCCTGCTTGTTCTGCTGCTTCACCTCGCGGAACGCCTTGCGGAACTGCGCGTCGTCCAGGTGCTCCTCGAGCTTGCGCAGCCGGTCCAGGTCCGTCTCCCAGCCCTTGCCGATGCGCGAGGTGATGAGCTTGCTCAAGCGCGGGTTGCACCACGCCAGCCAGCGCCGCGGGGTGACGCCGTTCGTCTTGTTGTTGAAGCGCTCCGGGAACATGGCGGCGAAGTCCGTCAGCACGTCCCGGCGCAGCAGGTCCGTGTGCAGCGCCGCCACCCCGTTCACGCTGTGGCTGCCCACCACCGCCAGGTGCGCCATCCGGATGCGCTTCTCCGGGCCCTCCTCCACCAGGCTCATCCGCCGCAGCCGCTCCTCGTCGAACGGGTAGCGGATCTGCACCTGCCGCAGGAAGCGGTGGTTGATCTCGTAGATGATCTCCAGGTGGCGCGGCAGCAGGCGCTCGAACAGCGTCGCCGGCCACTTCTCCATCGCCTCGGCCAGCAGCGTGTGGTTCGTGTAGCCGAACGTCTGCTGGGTGATGTGGAACGCGTCGTCCCAGGGCAGCCGCCGCTCGTCCACCAGCACGCGCATCAGCTCCGCCACCGCGATGGCCGGGTGCGTGTCATTGAGCTGGATGGCCACCTTGCTGGGGAACTCCCGGAAGTCCGTGTGGCCCTTCAGGTAGCGCCGGACGATGTCCGCGATGGAGCAGGCCACGAAGAAGTACTGCTGCTTGAGCCGCAGCTCCTTGCCCGCCTGGAACGCGTCGTTGGGGTAGAGGACCTTGGAGATGACCTCCGAGTCGTTCTTCTCCACCACCGAGCGCTCGTAGTCGCCCGCGTTGAACAGCCGCAGGTCGAACTCCTCGCTGGCGCGGGCCTGCCACAGCCGCAGGGTGTTCACCGTGTTGTTGCCAAAGCCGGCGGTCGGCGTGTCAAAGGGCACACCCACTACGGTCTTTCCGCCCACCCACCGCGCCACGCTGCGTCCGTCCGCGCTGGTATGGTGCTCCACGCGTCCGAAGAAGCGCACGTTCACCGCCTTCTCCGGCCGGACGATCTCCCACGGGTTGCCGAACTTCAGCCACTCATCGGCGCGCTCCACCTGGTAGCCGTCGACGATGTCCTGCGTGAAGATGCCGAACTCATAGCGGATGCCGTACCCCATGCCGGGGTAGGCGAGCGTCGCCAGCGAGTCCAGGAAGCACGCCGCCAGCCGGCCCAGGCCGCCGTTGCCCAGGCCCGCGTCCGGCTCCATCTCGATGAGGGTGGTGAGATCCACCCCCACCTCGCGCATCGCCTGCTCGGCGGCCTCGTACAGGCCGGTGTTGATGAGGTTGTTGCCCAGCGCGCGGCCCAGCAGGTACTCGGCGGACAGGTAATAGGCGCGCTTGACGTCCTTCTCGTAGTAGGTGCGCGCGGTCTTCACCCAGCGGTGAGCCAGCCGGTCCCGCACGGCCAGGGACAGGGCCATGAAGCGGTCATGCGCGGTGGCCGTCTCCGGGTTCTTGCCGCGGGAGAAGCGCACATGGTCCAGGAAGCCCCGGCGGACGCTCGCCGGATCCTTGCCCGTGCGCGTGACCTCCTGCTCGTCGGAGGGAGTGGAGGGAGTCTGGAGCCTGGGGGATTCGGCCATCGACGTGGGTCCTCGCTAGGGAACGCGCCTGGGGAAGCGAGCGCGGCCGGAAGCCCTTCGTTTACCGCGACTGGCTGGCTGTCTCCACCCTTGTGTGCGGGTCTGCTAGAAAGAACGGCTGGAAGTTGGGGGGCCACCCTGCATCCCATGCTGGAGGCCTGTGTCCCATGGCTGGCAGTGACACCACCGAGCTTGCCCGCCGCCTGGAGCTGGTGCGGCCGGTCCATACCGTGAGGGGGTTGGCCTTCAACGCCATCCTGCTCCTGGTGGCTGAGCATGCGGGGGAGGAGGTGTCGGCACGGCTGCTGAGAGAGGTCAGCACCCGGCGGCTCGTTGACTTCTTCTCCTACCCGGCGAGCGACTTCACCCGGCTGCTCTTCCTCGCGGCGGAGGAGCTGTCGCCCCACCTGGGCTCCCAGCACGAGGGGCTGCGCGCCTGCGGCTCCGCGTGCCTGTACCGGTTCTTCTACTTCTCCACGGTGGGCCGCGCGCTGTCGAAGATCATGGGCCGGAAGAACCCGATGCGGGGATTCGCCAACACGTCCATCGCCTACGCCACGCTGGTGAACTACGGCTCCCATGACTGCGAGGTGCTGGGCCCGCGGCAGCTGCGCCTCGTCTTCCGGGGGGACGTGCAGCCGGCCATCTTCCATGAGGGCACGCTGCTGGCCGCGCTCAAGGTGACGGAGGTCCAGGGGACGGTGAAGAGCACCATCCACGGCCTGGATCACGCGGAGTTCCTGATCGAGTGGGAGGCGTGAGGCGCCTGGCTCAGGGCGCGGCGGCCATGGAGACGGAGTCCAGCTGGGAGGCCAGCTCCTTCGTCTTGGCGAGGAAGTCCGGCAGCTGCGCCTTGGGCAGCGGATCCGCGCGCGGGAACTTCTGGTTGAGCGGGTTGACGAACTGCCCGCCGCGCTTGAGGGCGAAGTGCAGGTGGGGCCCGGTGCTGCGGCCGGTGTTGCCCGAGTAGGCAATCACCTGCTTCTGGCTCACCCGGGCTCCCACGCGCACGCCGGCGCCGTACTTGGACAGGTGCAGGTAGCACGTCTCGAAGCCGTTGGTGTGCCTCACGCACACGGTGTTGCCACCCGCACCCGTGTTCTGCGCCTTCGTCACCGTGCCGTCGGCCACGGCCCACACCGGGGTGCCAATGGGCGTGCCGTAGTCCACGCCGTTGTGGGCCTTCAGGTACTGGAGCACCGGGTGGAAGCGCGAGCCGAAGCGGCTGGTGATGTTCGCGTACTTCAGCGGGCTCTTCAGGAACGTCTTGCGCGCGCTGGAGCCGTCCTCCTGGAAGTAGTTGGCCTGCCCGTTGGGCTCCTGGTAGCGGAAGACGCGCTTGGTGCCCACCAGCCCGCCCTCATAGGCGGCGGCCAGCACCTCGCCATAGCGCAGCACCCGGCCCTTGGAGACGAACTTCTCCACCAGCGCCCGCGCCTTGTCGCCCTTGCGCGGATCCCGATAGAAGTCGATGTCCCAGGCGAACACGTCCGCCAGCACCACGCCGATGCTCGGATCCTCGCCCGCGGCCAGCGCGGCCTCGTAGAGCGAGGAGCTGATCTCCAGCGTCACCAGGGACACCTGCTTCTCCACCTCGATGGTGCGCTTGCTGCCCACGTACTTCTCGCCGTCTCGGCGCACCTGCCACTCGTCCACCGCGCTCTGCCGGTAGTCGAAGAAGTCCAGCACGCCGTCGCGCAGCACCAGGCGGAACTGATCGCCGGGGCGGGACTTACGGAAGTCGAACACGCCCTCCAGGGCGGAGACGACGGCCTCCACCTGGGCGTCGGGCAGCGCCGCGTCGTGCAGGGCCTGCGCGAGTGTCTGCCGCGGCTCGATGCGGCGGTTCTTCACCATGTAGGAGGTGGACGCAGAGGCGAGCGGAGCAGTCAGCAGGGCCGCGAGGCAGAGCAGGGGAGCGATTCGCATGGGCGCTGATACAGGAGTGTAGAAGAGGATCTGGCCCCTGCCCAACTCCTGGCCGGGGAAATTTGCGCGCCTGCCCGCCCGGCTGCTTCCGGGAGCTGGGGCTCAGCGTCTCCGGCGGGCAAGACGAGAGCAGCCCTGGAGGAGGAGCGCGAGGATCTCGGCGAGGTTCGTGGAGCGCATGAGGACGGCGTTCTCGTCGGGCCTCAGGCCATTGCGGAAGTCCTTGTGGGAGATCCTCCGGAAGAACGCGAGCGCCTCGGCGAGCTCTGTCCCATCCAGGCCTGTGCGGCCATGCCGCGCGTACTGCCGGCCCAGGTCCGCCAGCCTCTCCCGGAAGGCCTTGGGCATGGGCGGTACCTTTCGAGTCTCACCCAGCACCACCCGTGCGAGCCAGCCGGCGGCGCCTCCGAAGCCGCCCACGAGAAAGAGCGGCTTCTTCGCCTTCAGGAGCAGGTACACCTCCTCGACAATCCCCGGCCAACGCCCGGAGTAGTCCACGAGCTTTCCGCCGAGCACGACACGCGCGTGGATGGCGCGGTTCATGTGCTCGCGCATCGTCGTCATGCAGCGCGCTTGCGTGTAGGCGTCGAATGGTGGACGGGGCTCGGCGCCGTTGCGCTGGAGATCGGTGGGGAGCGGCACCCGGATCGTCTGGACGGACTGTGCCCAGTCCTCGGAGTCTTCGGTCAGGCCTTGATGCGCGTGCCAGGCGAGATAGTGCTCGAGCCGGCGGTACGGGATGCCCCCAGCCCGGTTGTGACGCTTCACGAGATTGGCAAGCTGCTCGGTGAAGCCCTTGAGTCGAAGATTGCCACCGTAGGCGAGCCGCACACCGTGGGCGAGCAGGTAGCGCGCGCACTCGATCGTCGCCTCCTGGATGTTCTCCTCCTCCAGTCCCCGGACAGTGAGCTCCTCGGGCTCGGGGTTGCCGATGGAGATGCCGAACGTCCACTCCTGGGGGAAGAGCCCCTGGGGCTCCGCGCCGTGCTGGACCCGAGGAAGGAGGACGGGGGTGAGCGCTGGCCCGTGGTAGGGAGCAAGGACCTCCAGCTCCTCGTCGCCGATCGGTGGGTCGGGATAGATGACAGGTGGTGGCCTCGCACCTCGCTTCAGTCGAGGGGCCGTGAGCAGCTCCGGCGGACGCGTGAGGATCTGGGCCCGAGCCAGCAGGGGGTAGAGGGCCTTGAGCTGAGCTATCTCGCGCTCGAAGAAGGCAGCATGGAGGACCTCGCGCAGGGTCATGTCGACCAGCGCGCGGCATGTCTCCTGGATGGACTGCTCCTGTGGCGTCCAGCGGAGGGTGGGGACATTGCCAAGGTAGGGGAAGCTTCGCTCCTCTCCTTTCTGGACGGCATTGAGGACGACGATGGGCCGGCCCAGGCGCTTGGCCTCGATGACCTCTCGGCGGCACCACTCACGGGAGGCATAGGCATCCGTCTGGATGACGATGAGCGCGGAGTGGGCCACCGCGGTGAAGATCTGCACGTCGAACGGGAACCCCGGGGCGATGTGGTTGACGTCGAAGAACGCGCCCCCCCGGGTGTGGTTGAGGATGTAGCTGCGGAGCGCCTCGGCGAATGGGACGCCGTCCCGCTTGGCATGGCTGACGAAGAGGGAGATGGGAGGAGGAGGGAGCGCGCCACCCGAGGCCTGACGCGGCTGCAAGAGGAGGCGGCTGAGCGCGTGGGACACCTCATGCAGCAAGCGCCGGGATTGCTCAGCCTTGGAGACCTTGCCGAGCTGGAGGAATACCGAGTTGAGGGAGTTGAAGGCGGGACCCAGCTCCGCCGTGACTTGAGTGAAGAGGCACGGCAGCACATGTCCCTTGGGGAGGCGGGCCAGGAGCTTGTCGATGTACCGGCGCCAGTGGGGGTCGTCGCCCATCTGCCGGTCCACCAGGAGGATGACGAAGTTGAGCGTGCCTGGGGCTGGTTTGATCTCCAGCGGAAGATCGCCACCGGGAAGGGGCGTGCTCCGGAAGTAGACGGGGATGCCGATGGCACGAGCCTCCGGAGCCTCAAGGTCGCGGTTCAGGAAGGCGAAGACCCGCCGGGCGAGCACAGCGCCTTGCTCGAAGGCGGGGTGCCAGACGACGTAGGTGACGACACTTGGGCTATGGCGCTTCATGGCCACACTCCCAGGGAAGAAAAATTCCACGCTCTCATGACGCCTGCTCCCAGAGAGGGCGGCCCATCATCCTGCGGGCGGACAATGGAAAAGAGTGAACGGTCAGGGGAGGCAGCAGTATCCATGGAGCGCCGAAGCGTGTTTATCGAAAAGGGTTGGAGACGGTGGATGATGGAGAAAGGCGCCAAGTCATGACACAGCCAGCCTCCGCGGTGTACGGAGGCTTGAGACCAGCGCAGCGAGGGCCGCTGTCTCTGCTCCTGGTCGAGGACAGCCCCCAGGATGCCGAGCTCATCTCGGCGTGGCTCGCGGACGGTGGACTCGTCTTCGATCTCACCCGCGTGGACAGCCACGCTGGCTTCAACGCGGCCATCGCCCAGTGCCGCTTCGATCTCATCCTCTCCGACTACAATGTGCCCGGCTTTGACGGCATGGCCGCGCTCGCCGCAGCCCATCTGGCGTGTCCAGATGTGCCCTTCCTCTTCGTCTCGGGCGCTCTCGGCGAGGAGAGAGCCATCGAGCTGCTCAAGCGCGGGGCCACGGACTACATCCTCAAAGACCGGCTGGAGAGGCTCGTGCCCAGCGTCGAGCGGGCCCTCCGCGAGGCACATGAGAAGAAAGAGCGCCGCCTGGCCGAGGAGAGGCTCCGGCAGCGCGCCGAGTTCGAGCAGCAGCTCCTCGGCATTGTCTCCCATGATCTCCGCAACCCGCTCAACGCCATCGTCCTGGGAGCCGCCACGCTGCTCAAGCGCGAGGGGCTGGACGAGAAGAGCACCCAATCGGTGCGGCGCATCCTCCGGAGCGCCGACCGGGCCACCCGCATGATCCGCGACCTGCTCGACTTCACCCAGGTCCGGCTCGGCGGCGGCATTCCGGTGGAGGTCAAGCCTCTGGATCTTCATGCGCACGCGGAGCACGTGTTGGAGGAGCTCGAGCACTCCCACGCGGAGCACCGTCTGATGCTCACTCAGGAGGGAGACACCCGAGGAGAGTGGGACCCCGACCGAATCGCTCAGGTCATCACCAACTTGGTGGGCAACGCCCTCAAGTACTCCCCCCCGGGGACACCCGTGGGTGTGCGCACGCGGGGAGAGGGTGACACGGTGCTCTTCGAGGTCCACAACCAGGGCGCGCCCATCGCCGCGGAGCTCCTGCCGGCCCTGTTCAAGCCGTTGAGCCGGGGGGCGGGCAAGGTGGACATGGAGACGCGGAGCATTGGGCTGGGGCTCTACATCGTGGAGAGCATCGTGCGCGCGCATGGCGGCTCCATCGAGGTGCGGTCCACCCAGGAGGAGGGCACGCGGTTCACCGTCCGGCTGCCAAGGAGTCTTCGCTCAGCGAGAGGTGGATAGATGCGACCGCCCGACTTCGAGCAGATCTTTCGTCACTCTCCCAACCCGTACATGGTGCTCGACCGCGAGCTGAGATACGTGGCGGCCAACGACGCCTACCTGCAGGTGACGGCGAGCCGGCTCGAGGACCTGCTCGGCCGCAAGGTCTTCGACGTCTTCCCTCACGATCCCGCGGATCCCAACAACGCCAGCGTGCGCATGCTGCACGCCTCCTTCGAGAGGGTCCTGACCCGGCGCGCACCGGACACCCTGGCGCTCATTCCCTATCGGGTTCCGCGCGATAGCGGCTCGGGCGTGGTCGTCGAGGAGCGCTACTGGAGCGCCACGCACACGCCCTTCCTCGATGATCGCGGTGAGGTGGCCTTCATCCTCCAGCACACCGTGGACGTGACGGAGGTCCAGCGGCTCAAGCAGGCTGTCGGGACCCCTGCTGCGGAGCAGGATACGGCGGCCCGGGTGCAGCAGATGGAGGCCGGCGTCCTGCTCCGCGCCCAGAGCGTCCAGGAGGCCAACCGGACGCTCGACGCCGAGCGCCGCCATCTCCTCCGCTTGTTCGATCAGGCGCCCGGCTTCATGTGCTTCCTCCGGGGACCCCAGCACCTCTTCGAGCTGGCCAACCGCTCGTACCTGGGGCTCGTGGGCCATCGCGAGCTGCTAGGCAAGACTGTGCGAGAGGCGCTCCCCGAGCTGGCTGAGCAGGGCTACTTCGAGCTGCTCGATCGGGTCTTCACCATGGGCGAGCCCTTCATCGGCCGCGGCATGCGGGTGGACCTCCAACGGCATCCGGGAGCGCCACTCGACGATGTGTACCTGGACTTCATCTACCAGCCCATCAAGGGGGCCGATGGCGCCGTGATGGGCATCTTCGTCCAGGGGCACGACATCACCGAACAGATGCGGGCTCAAGCGGCGCTCAAGGAGAGCGAGGCCCGCTTCCGCAACATGGCGGACCATGCACCCGTCATGCTGTGGGTGACAGAGCCTTCCGGCTCCTGCACCTATCTCTCCAAGGCCTGGTACGACTTTACGGGGCAGACCGAGGAGAGCGGGTTGGGCTTGGGATGGCTGTCCGCTGTCCATCCCGAGGATTCGAAGCTGGCGGAGAACGCCTTCCTCAGCGCCAACGCCGGCCACACTCACTTCCGCGTCGACTACCGGCTGCGGCGCAAGGACGGCGAGTACCGCTGGGCCATTGACTCGGCTGCACCCCGCTTCGATTCCACGGGCCAGTTCCTCGGCTACATCGGCAGCGTCATCGACATCACGGAGAGGAAGATGGCCGAGGACGCGATGAAGCTCCTCAACCAGGAGCTCCAGGTGCGGGTGCAGGAGCGCACGAAGGAGCTCTTGGAGGCCAACAAGGAGCTCGAGTCCTTCAGCTACACCGTCAGCCACGATCTGCGCGCCCCGCTGCGCCACATCACGGGCTTCGCCCAGCTGCTCGAAAAGCGCGCGGGCGCCGCCCTGGACGCCACCTGCCGGGGGTACGTGAGGACCATCACCGATGCGGCCAAACAGGGCGGCAGGATGGTGGACGACTTGCTGGAGTTCAGCCGCATGGGCCGGGCGGAGCTGAGGAAGGGCCGCGTGGTACTGCACGAGCTCGTCGCGGAGGTGCAGCGCGAGCTCGCGCTCGAAGCCGAGGGGCGGCAGGTGGAGTGGAGGGTCGGCGCTCTACCCGAGGTGCAGGCGGATCGGTCCTTGCTTCGCCTGGTCCTGAAGAACCTCCTGTCCAACGCCCTGAAGTACACGCGGCCCAGAGCCGTCGCCCTCATCGAGATAGGGAGCCGCGAAGAGGATGAGGGGGTTCACGTGTGGGTGAAGGACAACGGCGTTGGCTTCGACATGCAGTTCGTCGACAAGCTGTTCGGCGTCTTCCAACGCCTGCACACGGCCGAGCAGTTCGAGGGCACGGGGATCGGGCTGGCGAACGTCCGCCGCATCATCGCCCGCCATGGTGGGCGGACCTGGGCCGAGAGCCGGGTGGGGGAGGGGGCTACGTTCCACTTCACTCTGCCTGTAGCGGGCCGGGCTACTTCTGCTGCTGGCGCTGGCGCTTGAGGCGCTGGTACTCCTGCCACGCCGCCTCGGCGCGGGACAGCAGCCGCGACAGCTCCTCCTCCTCGGGGGTGAGGGGCTCCTCCGGCGGTTCTCCGCCCTCGCCCGAGGCACCCACGCTGCCACCCTCGGTCGCGGCGTGCTGCAGGCGGACTGCGGCGGACTGCGTCGCCAGGCCCGGCCAGTTCGTCCGGCCCCGCTCGATGCTCACCTCCACCCAGGGCTCCTTCGAGGGGTTCTCCCGCGGATCGAATACGAGCCGCGCCCTCAGGTCGCCGTGGAAGCGCACCATCAATGCGCCCAACACCTTCTGGAAGAAGTTGCCTTGCGCGTCCCGGGAGATGGAGATCTCCATCAGCTCCGCGCTGTCTCCCTCCAGGTGGAAGCGCAGGAAGCTCTCCTTGCCTTCGTGCTCCACCAACAGCGTGCCGTCCTCGTCCTTCTCGACGAGCACGCGCAGGGCTGTCCCCAGCTCCGACGGGAGCCGCTCCAGCGTGAGCCTGGGCAGCTCCAGTCGGAAGGACAGCACCTCCACTGCTTCGATGCTCGAGCCCATCCGTTTCTTCGCTCCGGCAACCCCCTCTAGAGGTCGACCTTCTTCTCCGAGTGGTTCTGGCCGTCGTAGCGTAGCATGACGCCCTTGCCGTCGTACCTGGTAACGATGTTGACAGGGCGGCGCCAGAGAGACTGTAGATTTTTAAGCGTCTCGCGCGCGTAGTCCCCCTTCAGGTCCTGCCCGTCGTGCTTGTGGGCCAGGAGCAGCTCGCTGCGGTTCTCGAAGTTGCCGTCCACCACCTCGATGATGGGCTGCCCGAAGTTGGTGAGCCCCTGCAGCAGCTTGGCCTTCAC
>Ga0247825_10002054_pt1 | contig 13304 bp, 10 predicted proteins | sample 13C_Vanillin_Day_FD_194413 | JGI IMG/M metagenome (GOLD analysis project Ga0247825, IMG submission 194413) | Soil microbial communities from agricultural site in Penn Yan, New York, United States - 13C_Vanillin_Day48 | ecosystem: Environmental > Terrestrial > Soil > Agricultural land | place...
ACACGCGGTCGATCGCAGCCTGGATGTGCTGTGTGTTGTCGCCCGGAACCGGCCAGATAGTTTCGCGAACCGGCGCGGCAGGAATGCCGACGCCGCCGCCGCGGTACCCAGCGTGCGAGGCGTCGTGGATGCTGTTGCCCTGGTCGTCGGCAACGTAAACAAGCCGGCCATCGGCGCCGGGGTAGATGCGCGACGCCGTCGGTGCGAGATCCGGGATTTGCGTGTTGGCGCGCGCGAGCAGCGCCGGTGCCAGTCCCAACTGCAGGAGTCGTCGACGAGAGACCGACATGCTCATAGTCCTTGGTCCTTTGTGCTTAGTGCCTCGTCCGTCCTTTGTCCTTCGTCCGTCCTTGGTCCTTCGTCCGTCCTTGGTCCTTTGTCCGTCCTTGGTCCTTTGTCCGAGGTCCCATTCGGGTCGTCAGCGGTCTACACCGTGGACCCTGGACCATGGACGGACCAGGGACCCCAAGGACGGACCAAGAGCCCAAGGCCCAAGCACCAAGGACGAGAACGCACTAGACGATCACCACGGCATTCTCGAGCGTCCCTACGCCCGATATCGTGATCCGCACGCGGTCATCGGCCGCGAGCGTGAACGCGTCGGGCGGGATTACGCCGGCACCGGTCAGCAGAACTGCGCCCCGGGGGAACTGCTGCGAGCGGAACAGGTACTCGACGAGCTCCGCAAAGGAGCGTTTGATCTGGCTGGCCCGCGTCTCGCCGGCAAAGACCGTCTGTCCGCCACGGCAGATCTCGAGCTGAATCTTCCACCCACGTACGTCGTCTTCAGTCACACCGACGACAATCCACGGGCCGACCGCGCAGGATCGGGCATAGATCTTCGCCTGCGGTAGGTACAGCAGGTTCTCGCCCTCGATGTCGCGCGAGCTCATGTCGTTGCCGATGGTGTAGCCGACGATCCGTGCGGACGAGTTGATCACCAGCGCCAGTTCGGGCTCGGGGACGTTCCATCGCGCGTCGCTGCGAATCCCGACAGCATCGCCGGGCGACACGACCTTCTCCGGCATCGACTTGAAGAAAATCTCGGGCCGGGTTGCTTCGTAGACGTGGTCGTACGCGTCGGCGCTGAACTCGGATTCAACCATCCGCGCCTGTTTGCTCCGCAGATAGGTCACGCCGGCGGCCCACACTTCCTGGGATTCGACCGGCGTCATCAACCGCACCTCGTCCCGCCAGTGCTGTGGCAGTCCTGCCCGCGTCAGGCGTGCCAGTTCCTCGATGAGGTCCGCTCGTTCGAGCAGACTGTGCATGCGATCGATGCCGGCGGCGGCCAGGTCGAGAAGCGTGTCATCGTCAGTGATGAGACCCACACGGATGCGAGCATCCGCGTCCGTGGCAAACCTGCACAATCGCATGCGATGCACCATGAAACGTTGGTCGATCTACTTCGCGGGAAGCGCGTACGCGATCCAGCCCATGGGCACGCCTGCCGGCGGCGGCGTTCCGCCGCCGCGACCTCCGGCCGTACTGGCCGCTGTTATCAGCAGGTACTGTCTGCCCGCGGTCTCGTACATCGCTGGCGAGCCGACAAAGTTGCCGCCGAATCGCGACACCCAGAGCTGACGGCCTGTCTCGGTGTCCCAGGCGCGGATCTGATTGTCGGCGCCCGCTCCGAATAGGAGACCGGACTCGGTGACGACGAGACCGTTCAGGATGGCCGGCGCGCCGGTTCCCGTAATTCCGCGCGCCGCCAGCGCCGGGTCATCGCCGAAGCCGATGCGCCACGCGATTCGCGGCTGATTGAGGTCGTACTTGACGATCGACGTGAACGGCGGCGCGATCCGGTTGCCGAGCGTGTTGTATTCGTTGATCACGGGACGTTCGTACTGCGGCACACCTTCCGGATAAGGCGGAAGCGCGCCGCGGCCGCGCCCGCCCGGGGCTTCGGCTCGCACAGACACCGATCCGGAACCGACGATCAGTTCCGGCGGTGCGCCGGAACCCGCGGGACCAGCGCCGCGTCCGCGTCCAGCGCCACCCACGCCGCGTCCACCGGGAGCCGTCGTCAGGAACGTGACCAGGTTCTCGACGTCGGCGGGCGTCAGGTGGGGAAACGGGGGCATTCTTCCTTTCCCCGCAGTGACGGCCGCGCGGATCGCTGAAGCGTCGAATCGCGGAGCACCCGCCGCGATGTTGTTTGCCGGGTCTGCGGCCGTATGCAGCAGCGGCACGCCGCCGTCGGTGCCCAGCCGGTCAGGGCCGTGGCACGACTGGCAGTTCTGCTGGTACAGAGCCTGACCAGGCGGCACCGGTGGGGCGCCGCCGCCGCGGCCGGCGTTCTCTCCTGGCCGCACCAGTCGCAGGATGCCTGGATTGTCGTGCGAGACAACGTAGACAGCGCCGCGCGGCTCGGATGCCATTCCACCGAACAGCACGCCGCCGTTGCTCGTCGGCATGTGCATCGTGAAGTCGTAGCTGATCGGCGTGAAGGGGCCCTGGTTCTTCGCGCCGAGCAGGCGCTTCCTGACCGCGTCCGCTTCAGCGGCCGTCAGATGAGGACTGATGTCGTCAACGCCGAACGTCTGCCGGCCATGTGGCGGAGGATTTGTGGGGTAGGGCTGTGTCGGCCAGCTCTGCTCGCCAGGCATGTCGGACTTCGGCACCGCACGTTCTTCGATCGGCCAGATCGGTTCGCCGGTCACGCGATCGAGGACGTACAGCCAGGTCGTTTTGCTCGAGATGACAACGACATCTCTGTTGCGGCCGTTGTGACGAATGGTCGTGAGCTGCGGTGCGGCGCTTGGGTCGAGGTCCCAGAGATCGTGATGCACGATCTGGAAGTGCCACAGGCGCTTGCCCGTGCGCGCCTCGAGCGCCACAACCGAGGTGCCGAACAGGTTGGCCCCGGTACGATCGACTCCGTAGAAGTCGTACGTCGGCGACCCGAGCGGGATGTAGACGATGCCCCGGCCTGCGTCGACCGTCATCTCGCCCCAGTTGTTGACGCCGCCGACGTACTTCCACGCATCCTTCGGCCACGTGTCGTAGCCGAACTCGCCGGGACGGGGCACGGTGTGAAAGGTCCAGACCAGCTTGCCGGAAAGGATGTCGTAGGCGCGGATGTCGCCGGGTGGCGACATGTAGCCCTCACCGGTTGCGCTGCCGAGAATGATCAGGTTCTGGAAGACCTCGCCGGGTGTATTCGACTGGATATTTCCAAGCGTCGCCGGGTCGCGGCCGTCGATGCCGACGCGCAGATCGACGACGCCATTGGTCCCGAAAGACATGATCGGCCTGCCGGTCTTCGCATCCAGCGTCTGGAGCAGGCTGTTCATCGCATAGATCAGGCGCTGGTCGCGGCCGTCGGCGCTCTCCCAGTAATTCATGCCGCGGCTCGTCATGCCGTTCATGTTCTCGCGGATCCAGAGTTCCTTGCCGGTGGTGGCGTCTACGGCCACGAGCGAACCGTTGCGTCCCCGCCCGTACACGACACCGCGGACGACGATCGGCGCGCTGCCGGTATCGCCGAACGGATAGGTCCACGCGACCTGCAGACGGGCGACGTTCGACTTGTCGATCTGCCGCGAGGCGAAGTACCGGGAGTTGTCCGCGCTGCCGCTGTACCCCGGCCACCATTTGTCCGCCCGCGATTGGGCGAGTGTCGTTGCGACGGCCACGGACCCCGCCGCACATGCAGCCGCCGCCGCGATGCGCTGCCAGCGCCCCCATCTGTTCCGGAACATAGGCGCGTATCATAGCCGTACGCACACCACATTTCGCATTACGCAACGCGCGTTGCGATTTTTGCGCTAGGATTTCGGCCAATGAATCTTTCCCGATCCGCCTGCGTCCGCGCCGCTCTCGCCACCCTCACGATCGTTGTCGCCGCCTGCTCCAGCAATGGGGGGCCGGGAGGGGCATCCGACGAGGCGTGGCGGGAAGCGAATCAACGGGTCATCGATCAGCACAAGGTCGGCGGGCGTGAACGCGAGGTACCGGGCGTCACGGTGCCGATGACGCTCGCGGCCGGTGTCCCGGTCGAACGCAGCGCCCTGACCACGGTGACGATCGCACCGGGGGTATCGGCCACGCTCGGCTGGGGCCGCGGGGCGCTCCTCGAACGGGTCGAGATGCAGCCCGGTGCCGCGTATCCGTCGCAGACGCTCAACGAGGAACTGATCATCGTTGTGCAGGACGGTTCAGCCACGATCGACGTTGGCGGAAAGTCGATGGACCTGTCGAAGGACCAGGTCCTCTATCTGCAGCCCGGCGTCGCCCGTTCGATGAAGGCGGGCAGCCATGGGTGGAAGGCGTTCGAGGTGTACTCGCCGGTCCGGCTCGACCACCTTGCGCTGGCCGGACAGAACGTGTCCGGGGTCAACGCCTCGTTTCCGGACCAGGGTGTGACGCCGTCGCTTCCGCCAGGTGTCGTCGTCAACGTGAACGAGATTCAGTTGACGCCGCTTGTCGATCCGCTCGCCGGAAAGACGTACAAGCGAAGCACCGGGCTCTCGCGGTTGATCTGGGGCAAGAACGCGCAGATCAGTCTGATCCGCATGGATCCCGGGTCCGAAATCGCGCTGCACCGGCATCCCGAAGATCAACTGACGCACACCATTCGCGGCTCCCTTGACCAGGGCGTCATGGACAAGACGTTTCCGGCCGCGGGTACCTCCGGCCACATGCTCTTCTTGCCCGGGGGAATGGTTCATTCCGCGAAGCTGGGTGAGACCGGCGCCGACCAGCTCGACGTTTTCTGGCCGGTGCGGCCCGATTACGTCGATCGCGCGCGCAAGCAGCAGGCGCTGTACGAACAGGTTGTCGCTCCTGATGCGAAGCCGAAGAAGCTTGCCGAGGGATTCACCTTCAGCGAGGGGCCGACGTGGTTGAAGGGCAAGCTGTATTTCTCGGACATGTTCTTCGCCAATCCCGCTGCGGGAGACTGGACGGGGAGTCCCGCAAAAAGCCGGCTGATTGTCATGACCCCTGATGGCAAGTGGCGCGTGCTGTCCGCCGGCATGCAGTCGAACGGGACGCTCGCCGCACAGAACGGCAACCTGATCGTGTGCGACATGTTCGGGCACCGCGTTGTGGAGGTGGATCCGGCGACCGGGCGCGTCGTCCGCGTCGTGCTCGACAAGGTCAACGGCAAGCCGATCGACGGTCCGAACGACCTGGTGATGGATGCGAAAGGTGGCCTCTACATCACCGACCCGCAGTTCACGCCTGAATCGACGAAGAGCCAGCCGGGCAAACAGGTGTACTACGTAGCGCCGGACGGAACCGCGCGCGTGGTGATCGGTCCCGGCGAATACGCAATGCCGAATGGCGTCGAGCTGTCGCCCGACGGCAAGACGCTCTACGTGAACAACACGTGGCAGCAGCCGGGTGAGAACTTCGTCTGGGCCTACGACGTTGCCGCGGACGGATCACTATCGAACAAACGGCAGTTCGCCATGCTGAATCTGACGCCCGCCGTGCTCGAGGCAGCCAAGCCGGCCGACCGCGTCGATTCGGGCGCCGATGGCACCGCGGTGGACACCGATGGCCGTTACTATGTGGCCACCAGGAGCGGCGTCCAGATATTTCTTCCCGACGGCACGTATGCGGGCACGATCTGGGTGCCGCAGTATCCGGTCAGCCTCACGTTCGGCGGCGCGAACAACGACGTGCTCTATATCGTGGGCGAGTCGTCGGCGTGGGCTATCCAGACGAAGGTGCGCGGGTTCCGTCATCCCGAGGGCATGAACTGACCTGAGCGGAGGATCGCCATGAAACGTATGAGACCGTTCCTGTGTGCCGCCCTGCTTGGCGGAGCCGTCACCCTTCTCTGGCAGGAGCAGCCGGTCACAGCTCAGGCGACAGGCCTGGCCAAACGTATCGTTCACACCGACCCCGCGACGTTCCGGATGTCGCCGGCGGTGCACGGCGGTGCTGGCAGCATGGGGTTCACGGCGCTGCTCAATCGCGGCGCGGTAACGCCGGAGTTCAATTTCCTGCATCGCGGCGTGATCCCGCCGGGCGCCGGCATCGGCCATCACTTCCACAACACCGTCGAGGAGATGTTCGTGATCCTGGATGGCGAAGCGCAATTCACCATCGATGGCCGCACGGCCACAGTCAAGGGACCGGCCGGCGTCATCTGCCGTACCGGGCATTCGCACGCGATCTACAACGCGAGCTCGACGCCGGTGCAGTGGATGAACCTGAACGTCTCGCTGATCGCCGGCGTCTATGACGCGTTCGATCTCGGCGACACGCGCGCCAATGCGACGCTCGACCCGGTTCCGACGTTCATGACGCTGCGGCTGGATCGGGCGCTGCTCCGGGCGCCGGGTGGGCGCGGACGCGGCGCGGCTCCTGTAGCCCCCGCCGCGAATGCCGTCCAGTCGCGCCGCGCCCTCGCTCCGTCGGTGTTCTCGACGACGTGGGCGTATGTCGATCACGTCCTGGTGCCGCCGGGGGGATCGACACCGGAACTGGCGCACGAGAGCGTCGGCGAGGCATATTACGTGCTGGCGGGAAGCGGCACACTGACGGTGAAGGGCCCGGCGTCGGAGACGGCGCCCGTGCGCACCGGTGATGCGATCCCGATCCGCATCGGCGAGTCCAGTCAGTTCACCAACACCGGCTCCGAGCCGCTGGAGCTCTTCGTGATGGGCGTTGCGAAGGACATGGCCGCGAAGACGCTGCTGCTGTCTGGCGGGAAGTAGACGGACATCTGGAGGCAGATACGTGCACAGACGAGGGATCCTGAGGTCAGCAGTCATCGCGGCCGCCTCCGCGCTCGGCTTCGGGCGGTTCGCCAGGCCGGCGCGCGCGCAGACAAAGCACATCCGCCTCTACGTCGAGATGGACGTCGCTCCCGCGCGCGAGAAAGAGATGCTGGATACGTTCCACAACGTGTTCGTGCCCGAGGCGGTGAAGCACGAGGGGTACATCCGCGTGAAGATGCTCAAGCGCCGCTCCTTCATCCAGGGGATGGCGCCGAAACAGCACAACTACCGCTTCGAGCTGGAGTTCGAGAGCGAGGAGCTGCGTCAGAAGTGGATCGCCTCGGCGGGACATCAGCGTGTCTGGCCCCTGGTCGAGCGGACGATGACGACGCTCAAGGACTACCCGGTCGTTCTGTACGACGAGGTCTAATAATTCACATAGACAGGAGAGTGCATATGGGACGGCGATTCCCGGTTCTCAGGCTGTTACTGCGCGTCGGCGCATTCGCCGCCTGCCTGCAGCTTGCAGTCGCGGCGCAGCAGCCGGCGGTGCCGGCCACGGCTGGAGCTCCCGCGGCCCAGGCGCCCGGACGCGGGCGTGGCCCGCAGCCGGTCGATTCACGTGTCCAGCTCCGAACGCACCATTTCGCTGAGACGAACGAGGACATACCGTACGCGCTGTTCGTGTCATCGAAGGTGAGGAAGGACCAGAAGGCGCCGATGATCGTGACGCTGCACGGTCTCGGCGGGACGCATACGACGATGATGCGGCCCAACGCAATCGATCTCGCCGAAGCCGGAGGCTACATCCTGCTGGCACCGATGGGGTACAACCCACGCGGTTGGTTCGGTGCGCCGGCGCCGCAGGGACGCCGTGGCGCTCCGCCGGCGAATGCAGCACCTAACGCCGCCCCGTCCACTCCGCCAGCTCCGACCCAGGCAGCGCCGAATCAGGCAGCGCCAAACCAGACGGCGGCGGCACCGCAGGGACGACGTGGTGGGGGTCCGGGTGGAGCGAACCCGAACGATCCGCCGAACCTGCGCGAGCTGAGTGAGAAGGAAACGCTCCAGGTAATCGAGCTCGTGCGCAAGGAATTCACGGTCGATGACAAGCGCACCTACGTGATGGGTCATTCGATGGGCGGCGCCGGCACGTTGTACCTCGCGATCAAATATCCGGACCGGTGGGCCGCTGCCGCTGCCATCGCGCCGGCTGCGTTCAGAGTCGAAAAGGAAGGCCTGTCCAGGATCCCGAAGATGCCCATCATGATCGTGCACGGCGACATGGACACCGTCGTACCGACGTCGGTTGGACGCGCATGGGTCGACGCGATGAAAGCTCTGAACATGAACTACGAGTACATTGAGGTGCCCGGCGGTGATCACGGCAGCGTGATCTCGTCACATCAGGCGGACATCTTCGCGTTCTTCGCCAAACACTCGCGCTGATCGCAACCGGGTCTTGTGAAAAGGATCCTCGGCGGGGCCTGCGTCGTCCTGGCCGTTGGAGTGGTGACTGCGCAGTCGCCGATTCCGCGGTATGAGGTGAAACGCGCGCTTGCTCCGCCGGCGATTGACGGGAGGCTGGACGAGCCGGCGTGGGTGGCGGCGCCGGCGGTGACGCTGCAGTTTCTGTGGGAGTCGCAGACGGGTGCGAAACAAATGACCCGCGCTCGTCTTCTCTGGGACGCGCAGGCTCTGTACGTCGGCTTCGATGCCGACGACGCGGATATCACCGCGCAGTTCGAGCAACGCGACGATCCAACCTACCGCGACGACGCCGTCGAAATCTTCATCAACCCGAACCCGCAGCAGGAGGTCGTGTACTACGGCTTCGAGATGAACGCGCGCGGCGTGCTGTACGACTATCTGAATTACAACAGCCGGACGCTCTTCAAGCGGTTCGACGCCACTGGTGTGAAGATCGCGACGTCGCTGCGCGGATCGCTGAACGTTCGCACCGACACCGACAGCGGCTGGAGCCTCGAGGCGATGATCCCGTGGCCCAATTTCGAGGAGCTGTCGCGCCGTCCGCCGGCTGCTGGAACCGTCTGGAAAGTGAATTTCAATCGCTGGGATGGCGTCGAGCCGAACCGCCGCATGAGCATCTGGTCCGATCCCCAGAACAACCAGTCGTGGCCGCACGTTCCGTCGCGGTTTGGCGAGATCGTGTTCGGCGAGTAAGACCCAGCGCCGAAAGGAAGGGCTCCATGGCACGGATGATCCTGATCGCCGCGGTCGCTCTCGGCGGGATGTCGGTCTGGCTTGCCGCGGCGCAGCAGCAGGGCGGCGCTGTCAACCCGATTGCGATCGATGGCGACGACATCGCCGGCGTGGTCACCAGCGCGCGCGGGCCCGAGGCGGGCGTCTGGGTGATCGCGGAAACCACCGACACGCCGACGAAGTTGCGCAAGATCGTCGTGACCGACGATCGAGGCCGCTACCTGTTACCTGACCTGCCGACGAAGGCCACGTTCAACATCTGGGTTCGCGGCTACGGGCTGGTCGATTCGTCTGGCGTCCGCGCTACACCGGGCCGCAGGCTCTCGCTGGCTGCTGCCGTGGCGCCTGACGCCCGAGCGGCGGCCCGCATCTACCCGGCGAACTATTGGTACTCGCTGATTGATATTCCGTCGGAGAAGGAATTCCCGGGAACCGGACCGACCGGCAACGGCATTGCGCCCGAGATGCGCACCCAGCATCACTGGATCAACCAGATCAAGGCGAACTGCAACGTCTGTCACCAGATGGGCAACCAGGCCACGCGTGAGATTCCGAAGGCGCTGGGGACGTTTGCCTCCGCCGTTTCGGCGTGGGACACGAGGGTGCAGGTAGGCCAGGACGGGCAGGGCATGAGCAACATGGTGTCCGGGCTCGGTCGCCCTCGCGGGCTCGGAATGTTCGCCCGGTGGACGGATCGCATCGCGGCCGGCGACGTGCCGCCGGTGCCGCCGCCGCGGCCGCAGGGTCGTGAACGCAACCTTGTACTCACGATGTGGGACTGGGGCGGCGCGGCGACGTTCGCGCACGACGAGCTGACCACGGACAAGCGGAATCCGACGGCCAACGCGTACGGTCCGATTTACGGCGTCGATTGGGGGAACGACGGCTTCCTGATCGTCGATCCGCTGGAACATACCGCGGAAGAACTCCGGATCCCGGTGCTGGATCCCGCCGTTCCGCCCGGCAAGTCGCAACGGATGCCGGTGCCGTCGCCATACTGGGGCGACAAGCTGTATTGGTACGACCCCGCGATCACCAACCATGCCGCGATGGACCGTGAGGGCCGTGTGTGGATGTCGTCGCGCTTCCGGCGGCCCGAAGACCAGCCGGCCTTCTGCGCGACGCATCCGTCGGCGGCGCTGGCGCCGCAGAAAAGCAGCTTCCGCCAGGTGCAGTACTTCGACCCCAAAACCCGCCAGTTCAAGCAGGTCAACATCTGTTTCGATACGCATCACGTGCAGTTCGCCGCCGACAAGGACGAAACGCTGTACGGGAACGGGGTCTTCAGCGGCGCCATCGGGTGGATCAACACGCGCATCCTCGACGAGACGGGCGACGAGGCAAAGGCGCAGGGCTGGTGCCGCGGGTATCACGACCTGAATCAGGACGGCAAGGTCGATCCCGCCGTCGATCGGCAGATCGCCGTCAACGTCATCTACAGTGTCATTCCCCATCCGAGCGACGGCAGTGTGTGGGGCGCTGCTCCCGGTCCGATGCCGGGCAAGATCATCCGCATCGATCCGAAAACGTGCGTGGGGGAGGCGTACGAGCCGCCGTTCGATCCGGCCACTGGCACCGTCGGCTACACGCCGCGCGGCATCGATGTCGATTCCAACGGCGTGATTTGGACGGCGCTGGCGAGCAGCGGCCACCTGGCAAGCTTCGACCGGCGCAAGTGCAAGGGACCACTGCAGGGGCCTGCGGCGACGAGCGGTCAGCACTGCCGCGAAGGCTGGACCCTGCACCCGGTGCCCGGGCCGCGATTCAGGGGCGTGCGCGGCGACGTGGCCGTCGACTTCCAGTACTACAACTTCGTGGACCGCTTCAACACGTTCGGCCTCGGCACCAACGTGCCGTTCGCCAATGGGACGAACTCCGATTCGCTGCTCGCGCTGCAGCCGGACGGGACATGGCTGGTGCTCCGCGTCCCGTACCCATTAGGCTTCTTCTCGCGCGGCATGGATGGCCGCATCGACGACCCGAACGCCGGCTGGAAGGGGCGGGCGATATACGCGGACTACGGTCCTAATGCGGTGTGGCACATGGAAGGCGGTCTGGGCACGCGCAGCGCCGTCGTGAAGTTCCAGCTCCGGCCCGACCCGCTGGCAAAGTAGGCGACGTGCGTATGCGATTCGTTCACGCGACTGGCCTGGCTATTGGCGTGTCGGCGCTGCTGGTCGTGACGGCGTTCGCGCATGTCGATCTCTCCGGCGGATGGGCCCAGCGGTTCCACGAGGATCTGCCCGAACGTGGTGCCGGACCGGACATCGGCGACTACCTGGGACTGCCGATCAATGACGCGGCACGTCTCCGTGCCGACTCCTGGGATGCGGCGAAGTGGACGATGCCGGAGCGGCAGTGTGAGCCGCACCCGGCGGACTACGGACCGCGCGGACCCGCAAGCATGCGCATCTCCAGCACCGTCGATCCGGTGTCGCAGGACGTGATCTCCTGGCACACGACGCTGATGTGGATGTTGCCGCACCGGACTATCTATATGGACGGACGGCCTCGTCCTTCCGCTTACGCGCAACACACCTGGCAGGGCTTCTCGACCGGCGAGTGGGAGGGCGACATGCTCAAAGTCACCACGACCCATCTCAAGGAAGGGTGGTTGCGCCGCAACGGCGTACCGCGCAGCGAGAAGGCAACGCTCATCGAGTACTTCATCAGACACGGCAATTACCTGACGCTCGTCACCGTCGTGAAGGATCCGGTGTATCTCACGGAGGCGTTCGTGCGTACGTCCAACTGGGTGGCGGATCCCGGCTTTCAGCTCAGTCCGTTTTCCTGCATCCCGACCGTCGAGATCGAGCGCGCGCGGGACGAGATTCCGCACCACCTGCCGGGCACGAACCCGTACCTGACGCGGACAGGTGGCACGGCCAGATGAGGAGTCGTATGCCGTGGCGTCACCTGATCGGCAGCCTGATCGCCTGTGTGCTGAGTGCAGGTTCGGTGCTTCTGCGCGCGCAAGGAGATCTCCACATGCTTCCCGTGCAGGGAAACGTGTTCCTCCTGGCGTCTCCGGCCGGCAATACGACCGTGCAGGTCGGACCGGAAGGGCCGCTGCTGGTCGACACGCAACGAGCCGCGATGAGCGCCAGAGTACTCGAGTTGGTTGCGACTCTCAGTCCGCGTCCGATTCGGCACATCGTGCTCACCAGCGGTGGCGAGCAGCAGGCCGGGGGCGCCGCGAGCCTGGCGAAGGCGGGTCGCTACATCCGCGTCATCGATTCGATCGATCCGCGCGGGATCGACGCCCGCTCGTCGATCATCGCGCACATCAACGTGCTGAACCGCATGACCGTCGCGAAGGTCGCCTCCGAATCCTGGCCGACCGACACCTATTTCGTCGCCGAGTGGTCGCTCTTCTCGAACGGGGAGGCGGTGCAGCTGTTTCACGTTCCCGCGGCGCACAGCGATGGCGACACGATCGTGTTCTTTCGCCGCTCTGACGTTGTCAGCACAGGAGCCATTTTCGACGCCGCCGCGTACCCGCGCTTCGATCCCACGCGAGGGGGCGGCATCGAGGGCATCATCGAGGGTCTCAACCGCGTGCTCGACATCGCCGTCTCCGGCGCGCATCAGGAAGGGGGAACGGTGGTGATTCCAGGTCGTGGCCGGTTGAGCGACGAAACCGACGTCGCCAACTACCGCGACATGGTGACGATCGTCCGGGACCGCGTGCGCGCTCTGGCGGCCAAGGGCCTTTCGCTCGAGGAGGTCAGGCGCGCGAAGCCGACCTCCGATTACGACGGTCTCTATGGAGCCGCCGCTGACTGGACGAGCGACATGTTCGTGGAAGCCATCTATCGGGACGTGAGCCGGAGCGGCAAGTGAGCGCTGCGCCGATGTGCCGATGCGGGATCGCGTCGCTCGCGGTGCTCGCCGCGCTGGCGATTACGAGCGAGGGGGCGCCGGCGCCGCAGGGCCGCGCCACGGGACCGGGCGCTGCCGCCAGTGCCCGGACGGGCGCGTTTCTCGACCTGACCGGCCAGTGGGTGTCGGTCATCACGGAGGACTGGCGCTGGCGGATGGTTACGCCGCCGAAGGGGGATACGGCAAGCGTGCCGCTGAATCCGGCGGGTCGCAAGGTCGCTGACGGGTGGGACCTCGCGGCCGACCGCGCCCGCGGCGCCATGTGCAAGGCGTTCGGGCCGCCGGGGCTGATTCGGCAACCCACGCGGATCCGGATCGAGTGGGAAAACGACAACACGATGCGCCTCGAGTTCGATGCCGGAACCCAGACGCGACGTTTTCATTTTGGCGCAGCGCCTGCGCCTGCCATGCGGTCTCTCCAGGGGCATTCCACGGCGCGGTGGTTCCGGCAGCCGCAGAACCGTGGGATCTTCGGCCGCGGCGGTGCCGCGCGAGGCGGATCGCTCGAAGTAGTGACGACGA
>Ga0247825_10002055_pt1 | contig 13304 bp, 10 predicted proteins | sample 13C_Vanillin_Day_FD_194413 | JGI IMG/M metagenome (GOLD analysis project Ga0247825, IMG submission 194413) | Soil microbial communities from agricultural site in Penn Yan, New York, United States - 13C_Vanillin_Day48 | ecosystem: Environmental > Terrestrial > Soil > Agricultural land | place...
TGCCGGCGTTGAACGACGCGACGCTCAGCGCCGACCCGAGGGCCGCGGCCTTCCCTGCGTAGCGGACGGCCAGGTGGATCAGCACACTGTTGGCGCTGAGGCCGAACAGGCCCAGCAGCACGACCAGGGCGACTGTCAACCATGCCGAGCCCGAGAAGAGGCCGATGCTGAGGAGAATGATCGTCGTCACGGCCGGGGCGACGATCGTCACCAGGTGGGGGTGGGCGTCACCGAGTCGCCCGCCGATGATGGTGCCGATGAACGAGCCGACACCGAAGCCGGTGAGCACCATTGGGACCAGGGAGGCCGAGACGCCGTCTTGGTCGATGAGGATCGGTGCGATGAATGAGTAGGTGGCGAGCACCCCGCCGCAGGTCGTGATGCAGGCGGCCAGCACCAGCCACAGTCGCAGGGACCGCAAACCCGCCAGCTCCGAGCCGAGGGAGGGCTCGTGCGAGGGCGCGTCGCGCGGGACGAGCCGGGCGACGAACACGACCGCTACTACGGCGGCGATCGCGAGCGCCCAGAACGTGCCTCGCCAGCCGACATGCTGCGCGAGGAACGCGCCCACGGGCACGCCGAGGACCGTGGCGAGCGAACCGCCCGCCCCGACGATGCCCATCGCTCTGGAACCGAGGGAAGGACCGGCGGCGCGGGTGGCGACGACGGCGGAGACCGCCCAGAAAGCCCCGGTCGCCAGGGCGGTCACGAACCGGGCGGCCATCAGGATCACGAAGTCCGATCCGAGCGCCACGACGATATGGCCGACGACAAAAACGACGAGCGCGAGGACCAGCGTCAGCCGCTTCGACAGTCGCATCGTCAGCATCGTCAGCAGCGGGGCGCCAATGATCATCCCGATCGCGAACACCGTGATGAGGGAGCCAGCCTCCGCGAGCGAGATGCGTAAGTCGGTCGCGATCTCGGGGAGAATACCCGCGACCACGAACTCGGTGGTGAGCATCAAAAACGTGCCCAGCGCCAGAACGTAGACGACGAGAGGAAGGCCGGAAGACGCGGTGCCGCGTGGCGGGGCGTGCTCCGGTTCGGAAGCCATGAGGGCTTCATCAAGCATGTGCAGAACCTCGTATCGATTTGAGTTGTTTGGTGTCGATATCCATCAGACCCCGCGTCGGGCATGCGGAGAAGGTTCTGTTTATGGGGGTACAAATTCAACCCCCTACGAGCCGAGCATCGCTCGTACCGTGGAGGCATGGACAATCGCGCGGACATCAGAGACTTCCTCGCCAGCCGACGCGCCAAGCTGACGCCGGAGCAGGTCGGCCTGCCCACGAGCGCCCGGCGCCGGGTACCGGGGCTTCGGCGTGAGGAGGTCGCCGTCCTCGCCGGGGTGAGCACCGAGTGGTACACCCGGCTCGAGAAGGGGCACATCGGCGGTGTCTCCGAGGAGGTGCTCGATGCGGTCGCCCGGGTCGCCGGGTCGATTCCTTCACTCAGAAAGCCGTGGCTCGTTTGAGTAGGTCACGCTCTTCGGCGACCTTCGCCAACTCGCAGTGCAGCCGGGTCAACTCGGCGCGTTCCTCGCTACTCAGTCCGTCGCGCTGGCCGCGGTCGATGCGCGCCTGCTTGACCCACCCCCCAGGGTTTGGTCGCACGACCAGCGCGACGGCGTCGGCTTTGTGCTCCCCGTGTTCCGCGTCCTTCGACGGCGGACGGAACTTCACCATTCAACATGGACTATCTCCGACACGAGGTGTCCACCAACCGGTGTCCATTCCAGACTTCGCCGTTTCGGCATCCTCTTTCGCTTCGGCCACTACCCAATGTTGTGATGTCATCGGATGGTCTCGTGGCTCAGGATCCTGCGTTGTCTATCCGAGCCTCGGCGTTCGGTCCAATGCTGCGCGAGAAGACGATCCCGACGAAGAGTAGGACCGCGGTGGCAGCGATGAACCATCCCATGCGATGTAATCCGCCATCATCGATCTCATCACCGGCAGTCACCTGCAGCACGACGACAGAGAGGTTGGCGCCAATGAACGTCATCGTTCGGTACATGCCGATAGCAGTACCGACTTCCTCGACGGAGGTCACCGCATTCACCAGGCTCTGGTTTCCGATATTGTTGAAGCCGTTGGGGATACCAAGGACTGCTCCCACGAGCAGCAGCACCAGAATCGGCGCGGTGGAACGTTCGACGGAGGCAATCAACACGCCCCCGATCAGCAGCGCTAAGGTGCCGACGAGCAGGGTCCAGCGGGCCCCGGCCTTTCGGTAAAGGCGGGATCCGACGATCGTGGAGATCACGCTGACCCCGGCAACGGGCAGCATCGTCAGCCCGGCCTCGATCGCGCTCATTCCCCGCACGTACTGCAGCCACTGGGGAATTCCGAAGAACACGCAGTAGAAGCACGTGAAGGTGATCAGTGCCCGACCGAGCGTTCCACTGAGCGCCCGGTTCCGCACCAACGCATGGATGTCGAGAAACGGTTCCGCCGTCCGCCATTCCCATCCGACGAACAAACCCAGACCTACGATGGCTACCGGCAGCAACCCCCACGATGGGGCATCTCGCAACGAGACCAATACCATCATCATCGAGGTGATTGTGACGAGGAACAGCAGAATTCCCAACCCATCAAGGGTGTGTAGCGCCGCGCGCACAGATGTAGCTCGTCCGCCGGCGAATCCGACATCGGCCCGCATCACGGCGACAGCGCTGAGCAACACAACCGGCAAGTTAACCCACAGAATGGACTGCCATCCGAACGTGCCCACCAGCACACCGCCGATTGTAGGGCCGAGCGCAGCCACGGACTGACCGCACACCACCAGAGTGGTGAGCGCTGTACGCGGCTGCCGCTCGTACCGCTCGGCATAGCTGCGAATCATCGTCATGGCGTTTGGCATGTGCGTCGAAATGCCAATTCCAAGAACAACATACGCTCCGATGAGCCATCCCACGCCCGGGGCCAGCATTCCTGCGACCGAGCCCACAGCAACCAGCACCAGGCCGCCGACGAACACGCGCCGGGCGCCGAAGAGTGCACCAAACCGTCCCGCGGTCGGAGCTCCGACTGCCGTCGTGATGTACATCGCGGAGATCACCCAGGAGATCCCGGACGTCGACCCGAACTGGGCGGCGATGCCCACGATGGCGACGGCGATCATCGACGAGTTCAATGGCTGCAGGACGCTGCCGGTGGCGAGCGCTCCACTCACGCGGAACGGGACCTGCAATTCCTCAGATACGGGCACATTCCGACCGTTGATAGCCGTCACGGCTGCGTCTCCCTCGGTCGGTACGGATCTGCGACCTCTGAGAGGGCCGCCAGCAGGCTCCCCGCAAGGAACGGCAGTCCGCGTTCCGCCTGGCACGCACCGCAGAGAGGGCGCTGCGCCCGTCACGGTAATCGAAACGAGCCGCGAACCCGCATTCGCCGGATCAAGCGCACGAGCGCCTATCCCCTTGCCCTCCGAGGCGGAGACCGTACGGGCGATCGCCGGCGGAAGAACCTGCTCGCGGTGCGCGAGCGCACGAGTACTCAACGGCCCCCACCCTATCGAGATGCGACAGGCCTCGTACTGTGTCGGTGTCATCAGATGATCCGACCCTTGCTTCCTGCCGCTCATCGTGACGACGTCGCTGGTCGTCGTTGGCCAGTCCGCAGTCGATTGCGCCGAGGATGATCCGCTTGGTCTCGTTGAGGACCTCCGGTCGGTGTGCAGCTGCGACGTGCTGCGCGAATGCGGCGAACCCCTCGACGTTCGTCGGTGCCATTAATCTCATCCTCTCGCTCGCGGTTGAACGGAAACCGCCACAGAGGTGCGGCTGGTCGCATCGGGCCGGGGCAGGCACGGTGGTTGCCGAGAAGGGGGTCAGAGTTACCAGTCGAGCACCAGGCGCTCGGTCATCGACTTCGAGACGCACGGCGCCATCAATGCGTTGGACGCCTGCTCCTTGGAGGAGAGGAAGGAGTCCCGGTGGTCGGGCACGCCCTCCAGCACAGTCGACAGGCAGGAGCTGCAGGTGCCCTCGAAGCAGGCAGCGGGAATGGTCACGCCCGCTTCAGCGCAGGCGTCGATGATGGACTGGCCAGGCTGCACGGACACGTCGATGTTGGAGCGCTCGAGGTGCACTGTGAATGCTTCATGCGACCCCGCAGTTCCCTGTCGAGCGCCGGGCTTCGGCGCGAACCACTCGGCATGTAGGTCCCGTCCCGCCCGTTCGGCGGCCTCCTCGATGCCGACAAGGAAACCCTGCGAGCCACAGGCATAGATCGCCGCTCGCTCGTCCGTCGCTGCGACGAGGGAGTTGAGGTCGGGGCGGCCGCGCTCGGACGTGAGATGCATCTGCGTCTCCTCGTAGCGCTCGAGCTGATCGAGGTAGGCCAGCCGGGATTTGGTCCGCCCCACATAGTCCAGCCGCCATGGCACGCCGCGCTCTTGCGCCGCTTCGATCATCGGCAGGATCGGTGTGATCCCGATCCCGCTCGCGAAGAAGTGGTAGCGGTCGGCGGTCTCCAGCGCGAAGTTGTTGCGCGGCCAGCGGACCGGGACCCGGTCGCCGACTTTCAGTGTGTGGAGCATCGCGGAGCCACCGCGGCCGTTCTCCTCGAGCAGGACCGCGATGCGCCAATGGGTCCGGTCCGACGGTCCGTTGATCACTGAGTACGACCGAATAACGTCACCAGGCAGCACGACGTCGATATGCGCGCCCGCCGTCCATTCGGGAAGCGCTGCGTCCTCGTTGGCGCGCAGCTCGATCTCGACGGTGCGGTCGGCCACGGGGCGGACCGCGGCAACAGTCATGACCAGCTCTTTGTAACCGGCCCGGATCACGCTGCCGGTCAGGTCGACGGAGCGCGGAACGAAACGTACGGGGAGCTTGGACGGGCCGAGGTGGGTCCAGGTGCTCATCTCGGGCTCACCCGTCAACTCGAAGTCGTCGGTCATCGAGAGCAGCTCTTCCACCGCGATGCGCAGTTGCTCACGTGCGAGAGAGGCACCGACGCATCGATGCGGGCCGAAACCGAACGCGATGTGAGGATTGGGCTTGCGATCGAAATCGACCTTGTCCGCGTTCTCGAACTTGCGGTCGTCGAGGTTTGCTGCCGACACCATCAGGCCGACCCGCGATCCCTTGGGGACCATTCGACCCTCGATCTCGACATCACGGGTCGTCTTGCGGCCAACGAGGCGGACGGGCGTCCAGGCTCGGAGCAGCTCCTCGATCGCCTGGGGGATCAGCTTCGGCTCGTCCCTGAGCCGCTTCTGATCATTCGGAGTCGTGGCGAGATGTCGGATGATGCTGCCGAGCATGTTGGTCGTCGTGCCGTGGCCCGCTTGGAGGAACAACCGGATCGTGCCCGCGATGTCGTCGTCGGTGAGTCGCCTCCCGCCGACCTCCTCGTGGATCATCGCGCTGATGACGTCGTTCGGGTCATGCGGCGCCTTCTTACGCGTCGCCAGGACTTGGTAGATGTACTCGTAGATCTCATCGTTCGCAGCCTTGTGCGTCGCGCTGTCGCCGGCCGCACCGGCATCGATGATCTGGTTGATCGTCGTCTTGATGCGCTCGGCGTCCTCGACCGAGATGCCGAGGAAGATGCACTGGACCTGGATCGGCATGTAGAAGGTAAAGGACGCGACGGCGTCGACCTCGCCCAGGGAAACGCACCGTCCGATCAGGTCCCGTGCGGTCCGGCGGATCACCGGTTCGATGCGACGGATGTACTCCGGTGTGAAAAACCTGTTCAGCAGGTCGCGGTAGGCCGTGTGAAAGGGCGGGTCCACCTCGGCAGGTGCTCGAGGGGGGCGATCCGGGCTTGTGGCATCGGGGATCGGGGTCTTCTGTGCGCTGGTGAAGGTGTGCCAGTCGAGAGCGGACTCGGTCACGTCCTTGAAGCGCGTGAGGGCGTAGAACCCCCCGAATTGGTCGCTCCACGCGACGGGACATTCGTCGCGCAGGTGGGTGTAGACGTCTGTCGGGTCGCCATGGTTCTCCGGGGCGAGCGGATCCCAGTCCTCAGATGGATGGGGGATTGGGCAGCCAGAGGGCATGAAACTCACCTTTCAGTGTGCTTGACGTCGCCGCTCGGTCGGATCACGGTCGCGGGCCCGGGCGCTCGTGTCGGGAGCATGCGCGATGTCATTTAATGGTGCGCGGCATAGGCCTGCTGGAAACGGGAGATGGGCGTTCCGCCTACTACTGACACAATATCCCGCAATATGAGATATTGTCAATTGCTAGTGCCGTTCCGGCGCGAATACATCGACCTATCATTCGGAAAGGATGGGTCGCTAATATCTACGACCTGAACACGGGTTTCGTAGGCGACGGCGGTTGGTGGACCCCTCACCGTCGGAACAACTCGACCAGACCCGCTACATCCTTCAGAGCAGTGCTCCCCACGGGCTAACCTCTGCAGTGAGGGCCCGTGGCTGCCACGTGCGCCGAAGCGCCCCTCCACGGCCAGATAAAAGGGCATGCGTTCCCGGCAGCTCGTGGCACCCGCCGCCGGAACGCTGCCCGAGGGACCGCACAGAGTCGCCGGATTGACGTTCTCGGACCGGCAAGACCGGTCCGAGAACATCACAGGCATGGTCCGTCGGACGCGGTCAGCCGTGCGAGCCAGGCCGCCGACCCGACACGCCCGATGCGGCCGACGGCACGGGAGCGGCAGCCGAATCCGACTCTCGCTGTGAGTCATGCGTGGCTTCGGGCCCCTCCGCCCCATCATCGGTGTCACCGTCCGGGGCGATCTTCGCCAACGCCTCACGAGAGGTATCCACACGGGCGACGGCGTACAGCAGGGTCACGGCCACGTACATGCCCGAAAGGGCCAGGATCACCCCGAGGATGCCATAGCTGGAGAACAACCACAGGACGATGAACGGGGAAGCGATCAAGCCGATGCGACCGACAGTCTGGGCAAAACCGCCGCCACGGAAGCGGAAGGCGGTGGGGAAGAACTCCGGAGCCGTTCCCGAACACAGGGTCAGGAACGACGCGGCCATCGCGACCAGGATGAAGCCGACGGCGATGATCAGCGCAGGTTCTGTCATGAACGGATAGATGGCAGCGAACACCGCGGCGAGCGCGCCGAACATCACGATGCTGTTCCGCCGTCCGAGGCGGTCGGTGATGAACATGCACAGCAGCGGTCCCGCGACATAGCCGGACATGATGGCCGCGTTGAACCCCAATGACTTCGACACGGTCATCCCCTGCTCCACGAAGAACGTGGGCATCCAGCCGGTGACGGTATAGGAACCGAACAGGCAAGTGACGGTCAAGATCAGAGCCATCAACGTCCGCCGAATGACAGGGCGCGAGAACAGCACCGTGATCGGCACCCACTCGGCCTTCTCGTCCACTGCGCCCGCCGCCTGGTGCACGACCGGAGGCGGGCTGACCTCCCGGCCCGAGACGCCGGACTCTCTCTCGATCCCCTGGATAACGGCCTCAGCCTCCTCGTACCGCCCACGCGACTCCAACCAACGCGGGGACTCCGGCATCTTCCGGCGCATCCACCAGGTGATCAGCGCGCCCACGCCACCGATGACGAACATCGCGCGCCAGGACAACGTGGGAATGACCACCCAGCCGATGAGCGAGGACAGCGAGACTCCGAGCCCGGCGAAAATTCCGAGCAGGCCCAAGTATCGGCCGCGGTGGCCTCGCGGAATGAACTCGGTGATAATGCCCCAGCATATGACGTACTCGGCCCCCATCCCGATGCTCATCACGAATCTCAGGGCGATGAGCACCTCCATGTTCGGTGCCATCGCCGCAACCAGAGCGAAGACCCCGAAGAGCGCCAGGTTGAACTGGAAGGCGAAGCCGCGTCCGAACCGATCGGTGAGCCACCCGGCGAACGCCGCTCCGATCGCGAGACCGGCGAACGTGCCCGACAGGAAGAGCGAGTTCAACTCGAGCGTCGAGAAGCCGGTAGGCAGCAACGATGCCAGCACCGCGGATGAGATCTTGTTGTCGAACGAGTCCCAGAACATGCCGAGGCCGACCAACAGCACCAAACGCCGATGAAACTTGCCAATCGGGAGATTGTCGAGCCGCAGGCCCGCATTGACGTGCATATTCACCGGCCGACACCTCCCGGACGTGCCGGGCCCGAGGCCTGGAAGGATCTGGTGGATCCCGGGGAGCTGACGGAGAGCGGGGTCCGTTCCGGGATGACTCTCATGATACGAGTGCGCTCGGCCACGCTGGGAATACGAGTGTCGGACGGGTTCGATCGACATTGTTCGGTCATGCGTCTTACTACCTTTGGCTTGGTGTTCGGTGCGCAACGGCGCGAACACGACGGTGTGATGGTGAACCGCTCCTTCACGACGCGGGTGGACCCCTCGAGCCAGATAGACCGCCGACTCCACTTGACATCTTGACTCAATGTGCCGACGGTCACAGTTCCTAGGAGCGGGATTGACGATATCCCGTACTGTGAGACTTAGTCAACAGTCGGAGGTGGTGGGTTCAGCCACCGTAGACACGCGCTCCTTGAGGCAGGACTACCCCAACTTCACAGTCATCGCTCTTATCGACGACGGCCGGAAACTGGTCCTGGTCCACTCCCTGACGGTGCCACGGTCCGCGCGTAGCTCCGCGAAGACGCCGAACGCGCAGGAGATCACCTTGCTGGTTCTCAGAACTACTGTGACCTGCGCGTACAGCTTCCCACCTGACCGGAGTCGCGATCGATTCCATCGACGTAAGCGCCGGGGAATCGCGCGGGGACGCAAACGTAGCCCACCGTCGTGGAGTGCGCGGATCCAGTCCTCGACGTCGCCGGATGCCGGGGTGATGCCGTCGAGTTGGCGCTCGAGGCACGCCTCAAACGCTGGTGCCCGGTCGTCGTCGAGCAGCCCGAGCTGGTCGAGGATCTCCACGACCCGACCGCGATGACGGACCGTGGAGATCAACTCGGAGTAGCGAATCTTCTCATCGCCGGTATGGCCGGACAGCACGACGACCAGCGCCTGGTCGAACCTTGCGGTGAGTGCAGGTGACCACCTGTGGGCCTCGCCGAAGTCCTGAACGACGCGGCGGCCGCGTATGAGGGTGCGATTGGTCAGGTCCACGTCCCTCCGGCGGTAGTCGCGGCGAATATCGAGCGGGAGTTGGCGTTGAACTCCGGCCCGTGTCGGATCTCGGCGCTCGGTACCCGTGGGCGTGGAGCGCCGTCCTCGCGTGCCGTGCTTGCCCAGTCGTGCTCGTCCGGGGATGCGGTAGTGGTCGCGATGCATGCGGGAGAAGAACAGCTGCTGGCGGCGCACCCGACGCAGAAATGGTTCGGAGACTGCGGTTTTCCCGGTGGCCTTTGGCGTCGGCGAGTGCCTGCAGCCGGTCCGGCACAGGCGGCAGTAACCTTGATTGATCGGGACTGTCCGATGGGAGGCTGCGCAGCGGCCCGATAGGTGCAGGTTGCGGAAGGTGTAGCAAGCTCGGCAACAGTCGCCGGGGAGTACGCCTCTTCGGACGGAGGAAGAAATCCCGGATCGATCAACCGGGCGGTGGAACGATCCTACTCGTCAACGGGTCGAGCGCCACAAGGCGAACGGCAGAGTCACGGTTACCCTAGTCGTGGCACACCCATAGCCCGCCACGCTGTACGGCGCAAGGACCTGCGCCGTCCAGAACCCCGTCGTCTCGACCGTGCTCCGGGCCCCGGACCGTGGAGCAGTTAACCGAGCCGAAGAAGGCGAATATCGGTCGGTCGTCAAACGGGCCGATGCGGCAGATTGCTACGGCGATGCCCGCCGCGACCATGCCACACCCCTGCGACTGCGGCGCCTGCGATCTCAACTCCCAAACAACCCTCCGCGAACGGCTCAACGAGGGCCGCGCCGCTATGTTCGCGCTCGACATCAACTCTCACGCACCGGGAACCGCCAGCTCAATGCCGCAGTTCGCCGCCCTCACTCTTTCCGCTGCCAACCCGACGCGCGAGTCCGCAAGGCCAGCGGTGGCGGGGGAATGATGCACTTCGCATCCTCAAACGCAGAGTCCCGGACGTCGTCTTCACAGCGATGGCCGCAGATCTATCACTTCTATCACTGATGATGTCTGCTAGACAGAGGAGCAAGTGACAGACCCGCACACGGACTGCCGCGTTCGTCGCCCTCGACGAGCACGGCAAAGCGCGTACCATCCACTCGTGCTACCCGTTTCGCTGAGGACCGGCCGCGCGACCAGCATGCGAGCCACCTCATCGACCTTCGCAAGGCGGTCGACCAGTTCACGTCCCGGCTGTCGCACCGAAGGATAGCGCACCCAACCTTTTCACACCTACAGACGCCACCAGAAAGCTAGAGACAAGCCTCGGCGGTGGTCGCGTGGATCACGACCGAGTCCTGGAGGGTCGATGCCGACGGGTGATCGCCCACACGAGCAGCGGCGCCGCACACAGCATCATCACCAATCTGATCACCTGCGACGCTGCAACGAAAGTCGCGTCGGAGTCAGTCGAGGTGGCAACAGCCAATACCGCGGACAACCCACCGGGGGTGGTCGCCAGGTATCCGTCCAAGACGCTGATGCCTGTCCACATCGACAACAGCACACCGAGCCCAGCACACGCCACGGTCAGCACGACAATCAACGCCAACGCCCAGACGAAGATTCGGCCCAACGCACCCAAACTGTCGCGGGTGAATGACAATCCCGCCTGCCATCCGATGATCAGGAATGCGATCGGCAACACCACCGATGGGATGTGAATGCCATCCACCCACCCTGCGAGCTCGCACGACGCTGATGCGATCAAGGGACCTAGCGTAGCGGGGACCGGAATGCGAACGAGCATCGCTGCGCCAGTGCCGGCAATCATCACAATTATCATGAAACCGATCGAGAACCACCAGGGCACAGCAGAACCGGATGTGACCGGCAGAACCGAAGCGGTGGTGCTGGGGGCCGCGAAGCCGTAGGTGACGATGAGCGGCATCGACAGCACGACCAGGGCAACCCGCAGGTACTGGGCCACTACCACGACGCGCCCGTCGGCGCCCAGATCTTGGGCGACGGCGATCAAACCTGTCGCACCGCCCGCAATCATCGACAACACACCGGTTGCGGAATCGACATCCCGGTGACGACCCAGGATCAGTCCGGTACCGACACTCAGCAGCAACGTCGCGATAGAAAATCCGACGACAACGAGACCGTGAGAACCCAAAGCGGACAGCGTTTCTCGTCGCATCGACAAACCAATGGAGACCGCCAGCATGGCCTGGGCCGCCATGGTGGCCGGACGGGGAGGGCGTGACGGCCCGATTCCGGCGACTGCGAAGACGATCGCGGCGATCAACGCCGCGAACAGGGTCGGTGAGATCACACCGACAACGGCGAACAGCCACCACCCCAGACCCGATGCGGTGGCCAATCCCGCCCAACGAGCGGCTATTTCACGATGGCGGTTCCACATCCTGCGGTAGTACGTATCGCTCGAGGATCCGTGGCAAGCTAGGATCGTCCGCCAGCGGAGGTGGATCATCTTGGCCGGGTCCTTCGCGCTGTCCGAAGTGGCCGTCACCTCGCCGGCGCCACTCGGCGAATCGGATCCTCTCATGTCGTAAGTCCACGCCCTTCTCTTCGTAGCCGCTGGCTAGGCCGGGCTAATCGACCGTCCACACCGGGTGTGCTGTGAGGGAAGCTGACACTGCACCAAAGTGATACTGCTCGAGGAGCTTTAGGCGCCGCCGTTATTAATCCTCATACCAATGCACCCGCATCCAGGAAGGCCGTGAAGACCGGATCCCGCCTGGCCTTGCCCGGTGGGTTGTGCGTCAGCGTTACCGTCATCGTCACTCCTCGTGGCGTCGCGGTGCGTGCCCAAGCAGTGGTGGACGGTGTTCCACCGACTCTGGAGCCTGCTCCTAGTAGTACTTTGTTAGCTCGGCGGGTCGGCTCGAGTTTTCGTGACTTTCTCGAGAGTATGCGGGCATGGATACAGCCGCTCTCGCCCGTGTCGGGGAACAGTTGGATACGTTTGCCGGTGAGGTGTTCTCGTCGCTGGCACGCAAGGATCAACGGGAGAAGGCGGGGCTGTATGCGCGGGGCTTGATGCTCGACGGGCGACGGAAGTCGATGCAGCCGATGGCGCAGCGGTTGCGGGTCGATCACCAACAGTTGCAGCAGTTCGTGACGACCTCGCCGTGGGATGTGGTGCCGGTCCGGAAAACGCTGTCGCGCCGGGCGTGTGATCTGATCGTCCCGGATGCGTGGGTCATCGACGACACCGGGTTCATCAAGGATGGACCCGCCTCGCCGGGTGTGGCCCGGCAGTACTCGGGCACCCTCGGCAAGGTCGGCAACTGTCAGATCGCTGTCAGCGTGCACGCCGCCACCGACGCGGCGTCGGCACCGTTGGACTGGCGGCTGTTCCTGCCCGAGAGCTGGGACGATCGGTCCACCACCGACCCCGACACGGTCGCGGCGATCGCCGCCCGCCGGGCGCGCTCGGCGATCCCCGACACCGAGCATCACCGCACCAAGTGGGAGATGGCGATCGAGATGATCGACGAGCTGATCGAGTGGGGCCGGATTCCGCCGACCACGGTGGCGGACGCCGGCTACGGCGACGCCACCGCCTTCCGGCTCGCGCTGACCGAGCGGGGCATCGACTACGTCGTCGCCGTCAAGGGTGCGACCAGCGCCCATCCCGGCGACGCGGTCCCCGAGGCACCTCCCTACAGCGGGCGCGGGCGCGTACCGGCCCCGCGCTACCCGGGCCCGGTTTCGAGCTGCAAGGACCTGGTCCTGGCCGCCGGGCGTAAGGCCCTGAGGACGGTGACCTGGCGCCGCGGCAGCAAGGCCGACCCCGACAACCCGACCGCGGCGATGCGGTCGCGGTTCGCCGCGCTGCGGGTCCGCCCGGCGAACCGCGACATTCCCCGTGCCGACGACGACACTCTGCCGGAGGTGTGGTTGCTCGCCGAGTGGCCCACCGGAGCCGACGAGCCCACCGACTACTGGCTCTCCACCCTGCCCGAGGACACCCCGCTGTCCGAGCTGGTACGGCTGGCGAAGATCCGCTGGCGCGTCGAGCACGACTATCGGGAGCTGAAAACCGGTCTCGGACTGGATCATTTCGAGGGTCGTTCCTGGATGGGCTGGCACCACCATGCCACCCTGGTCACCGCCGCTCATCTGTTCCTCACCACCCTCCGGCTCGCCGACCCAAAAGCGACTGGGCAGGACTGACGCTCTACGGCATCGTGCGTGAACTCCAAGGCGCACTTGCTCGTTGGATCGGTACCTGCCCACTGTGCCACCACAGATTTCCCACCTAACAAAGTACTACTAGTGCCCGTACGTTATG
>Ga0247825_10002056_pt1 | contig 13295 bp, 13 predicted proteins | sample 13C_Vanillin_Day_FD_194413 | JGI IMG/M metagenome (GOLD analysis project Ga0247825, IMG submission 194413) | Soil microbial communities from agricultural site in Penn Yan, New York, United States - 13C_Vanillin_Day48 | ecosystem: Environmental > Terrestrial > Soil > Agricultural land | place...
GCGGTGATCGTGTTCGACCACTCCAGGAAGTGGGAGATCTCCACGGCCTCGGACAGCGCGAGCAACTCGTCTTCGCAGTCGGGCAACGTCAGTTGACAGCCGTCGCAGGAGGCGAACTTCCAGACGGCGAGTTTCGGCTTGGTGGTCGGTGGTGCGCTCATCACAGCTCCGGTACCCGTAGGAGTGGTTCGGCGGTGGCATAGTCGACGATGGGACCGTCCCGGCACAGCAGCAGTTCGCCGAGCTGGCAGTGTCCGCAGGCCCCGATGCCGCATTGCATGTTCCGTTCCACCGACACTTGAATGTCGCGCGGACTCACCCGGTGGTCCGTCAACGCCCGGGCGCAGAACCGCATCATCGGCTCCGGACCGCACAACAGTGCGGTGGTGTGTTCGGGGTCGACATCCACCCGGTGGAGGGATTCGGTGACGAATCCGACGCCTCCCGTCCATCCCGCGATCGGCTGGTCGATCGTCAACTCCACGGTGAGGTCTGTGCGGGCCTGCCATGCCGCGAGTTCGGTGCGGTAGAGGATGTCGGCGGGGCTGCGCGCGCCGACGACGAGAGTGAGTCGGCGGAACTTCTCCCGCGCGGCCAGTGCGGCGAGGACCACGGGGCGCAGCGGCGCCAACCCCACTCCCCCGGCGACGATCACGAGGTCGCGGTCCGAGCCGGCCGGCAGGTTCCAGCCCTGCCCGAAGGGGCCCGGCACGCCGATGATCGTGCCGAGCGGGGCGTCGTGGAGTGCCCGGCTCACGGCCCCGACGTTGCGGATCGTGTGGACGAGGGTTCCATCGGTTCGGGAGGGGTCTCCGGACACCGAGATGGCGACCTCGCCGACCCCGTGGGCGTACAGCATCATGAACTGGCCGGGGGTGAACCGCGGGAGCGGCATCGGAGGTGGGGCGGCCGGGACGAGGGTCATGGTGACCGAGTCGCGTGTCTCCACCGAACGGGACACGACCCGGTATCCGGTCGGCATGCGGTCGGCGGGCACGACAGTCACCGTTCCTCTCGGTTCGCGTAGAGATCGAGCAGGCGGGCGCGGGTAGACTGCAGTCGGGCGATCAGCACCCCGGACAACGCGGGTGACGGCGTATCCGAAGTCGGGTTGGGAGAGCGCCATCTGCTCGAGCGCAGCGACGTCCACTTCCGCGGCGTCGGTGGTCGTCGTGGCCTGTGCATCGAACTGCCACAGCTGCCGGGCGCCGAGCCAGGACCAGCCGAGAACGTCACCACCGTGCAGGGTTTCGAGTGCGACGGTGCCGCGGCCGGGTACCAGCGCGGTCAGGACGACACTTCCGGTACCGAGCAGCCAGCACCGGGTCGCCGGTTCGTTCTCGCGGAAGACGAATTCCCCCGCGGCGAATCGAACCGGGGTGCTGAGTTCTGCGAGCCGGAGCCGGTGCCTGTGGTCGAGGTGGCAGGGGGCAGCGGCGCTTCGTCGGCGTTCACCGTTGCTGTCCTCCGGCCGGTACGCCGGCATGAGCTGGACGAGCCGTGCCGCCTCTTCGGTGATGTCAATACCGACTGGGCACCAGTCGATGCACCGTCCGCATCCCACTCACCCGGAGCTGCCGAACTGGTCGAACCACGTGCCGAGTTTGTGGGACATCCACTGCCGGTACCGGCTCTCCCCTGACGTCCGGACGTTCCCGCCGTGGACGTGGCTGAAATCGGGTTCGAAACACGACGACCAATGCTGCCAGCGCTCGCCGGTCAGATCGGTGACGTCCTCACTGGTGGTGCAGAAGCAGGTGGGGCACACCATGGTGCAGTTTCCACAGGTCAGGCACCGGCTGACGACGTCCTCCCAGACGTCGGCTCCGCGCGTCGCGGAGCAGTGCACGAAGATCCACCTCGGGCATTGCCCGTCCCATCCGGCCGGCTGCGGTGCTCACGGCGTTCCGGGCCTCGTCGACCTCTGCGGTCGCGGCGGTGCGGTGGGCGACCTCGGCGAGGACGGCGGCACCGGATTCGGTGCCGGCCTCGACGACGAAGCGGTGACCGTTGTCGTCGATGCGCTCGGTCAGTGCCAGGTCGTATCCGGGGCCGGCCGCCGGTCCGGTCCCCATCGAGGCACAGAAACACACACCTCCGGGTTCGGTGCAGTGGGCGGCCACGATGAACAGGTGCCGGAACCTGCGGGCGGTGGTGCTGTCGGAATCAGGGTCCGGGCACAGCACCCGGCGCAGGACCGCGATCGCCGCGAGATCACAGCCTCGAACCCCCACGAATGCGTAGGGCCGCTCGTCGGGTGCCGGTGCGATGAAGGCACCGTCCCGGTCGACGGACCACTGCTGCTGTCGTGGCGGATGGAGGAAGCGTTTCCACGACTGCGGGCCGGCCGAGTGGCCGAAGACCGCGGCGTCGTCCCGCCGACGCAGCCGATACGTCCCGGGCCCGGTTGTCACACCCCAGCCGGACGGTAGCTGCGCGCCGGATTCGAGTTCGGCGAGAACGATGGCCGAGTCCTCGACGGTGGGACCGACAACGCAATAGCCGCGGGCGCGGAGGGCCTCGATCAGTTGGTCGAGGCCGCGGCGATTCAGAACACTCGCATCGGTGTGCACGGTCGATTGCCCATCCATGCGCTCACTCCTTTGCCTTACCGGCGGGTCCGGTCACTCGGTGAGGTGAACGCGGCTGTGCGTGGCCGCTTCTACGTCGGACGCGGTGAGCTCGATCAATTGGTGGGCCAGGTCGGCCAACGCACGTGCCGTGGCCAGTTCGTCCCCGATCTCGGGGATCTCGGTGTCCGCGGGATTCCGGCGGGCGAGCCCGACCCCGACGAGGGTGTGGGTATCGCGGGTTCGGAGCCGGGCCTGTGCCCGGGTCCTGGATCCACCCTCGTCGGCGTCGTGTTCGTCGATGACGATCTCCACGGACCACTTCTTCTCGTTCATGTTCATCGGCCTCCGTTCGGTGTGGACGCGGTGTCGCGCCCTCGATGTGGTTCTCGGGTATGGGGTGTGCCGCGATCACGAGGCCACGACCACCCTCGTATCGGTTGTCTTCGCGCACAGCCCGAGGACGGCGCGAAACCCGTCGGCTATCGAATCGGTCAAGGCGGCGAGATCCGGGACGGCATCGGCGTCGGCGTTGATCCCGACACAGCATCGTGAGGTGTAGGACATCAAGGTGACGTTGAACGCCGATCCGAGTGTGGGGCTGAACGCGTAGTAGTGCAGAATCTCCGACCCGGCGACGAACAGTGGCACCGGCGATCCGACGACGTTCGAGGCGACGAAGTCGACGTGTTTGAGCATGTTTCCGAGTGTCGAGGCCGGAAGCAGGTTCAAGGCGCCGGCGATCGTCGGTGACAGCGGAATCGCGGACTCGTGGCGCCAGGCATCCACCGTGGCGTGCACCCGGCGCATCAACTCGGCGGGGTCGTCGATGTCGGTGGGTAGTGCAAAACGTGCCAGGGTGATGCGGTTGCCTCCCACCTGGTCCGTCTCGGCACGCAGGCTGATCGGCAGCGTCATCCGCAGTTCGCTGATCTCGGCGCCGTGCAGTCGGTGGTACTTCGCCATTCCCAGCAGGACAGCAGCCAGAAACGCGTCGTTGATCGAACCGGCACCCGCCGCGGCCGCCTGAGCGAGCGCCTCCACCGGCACGTCGAGCACCGCACAGTGACGCCGCGTGCTGCGTTTCGACATCACCGGGGACAGCGTGGACACCACGGGACGCGTGAGGCGCAGTGTGGAGCCGGCTAGTGCGGCTGCATCGCGCCAGGTGGCCCTCGGAGTCCGGACCAGTCGAACACTGTTGCGGCCCAGCGCGTTCGATGCCCGGCGGGCCACGTCGGCGGCCGTGTTCCGGTACCAGGAGAGGCGGCCCGGCGGAGTGGGCGATTCACCGTTCGGCGCGGCCGTCCGATGGTCGGTCCGGTCCGGCCGCGGCCCGCCGTCGCGGGTGAAATCCACGATCTCCCGGGCAATCTGCATTCCACTGACACCGTCGGTGAGAGAGTGATGCACCTTCATCACGAGGGCGGACCTGCCGTCGTGGAGTCCGTCGAGAACGGTGAACTCCCAGAGCGGACGGCGCTTGTCGAAGGCGGTCATCTCGGCGGTCCGGGCGAAGTCGAGAACCCCGTCCCATGTTCGTGGTTCGGGGAGGGTGTAGCGGCGCAGGTGCCAGCTGAGATCGAAATCGTGATCGTCCGCCCACCTCGGCGGCGCAAAGCCCATCGGAGCCTCGATCGCCGTCCGCCGGAAGAGGGGAACCAGGTCGACCGCCCTGCGCATCATGTCGACGAATCGGCTCTGATCCGGACTGCGGTCGAGCAGCGCGACCGCCACGATGGTCGACCGGAGGATCGGGTCCTGCTCCATCCGCCACGACATGAAGTCCGTCTGGGTCATGTAGCGCTGATTCGTCGTGCTCACGTCGGTCAACTCGCTCGTCGATTGGGTCTGCGGTCGGTCGTCTTCGGTGTGTCCCGCCGGGGCCCGGTCCCTTGGGGTTCCCGGCGGCCACGGGTCACATCGGCATCATGGGCATGGGTGGCAGAACACCCGTGCTGTGCAGCCACATCATGAACATGTGGAACATCTGCATCGCATCCATCACGGTCACCTCCTTCGCCGTGCGCTCGTGTCAGGGTGTCGTCCCGGCGCGCAGAATGGTCAGGCGACTCCGGTATTCCTGCTCGTCGATCTCGCCGCGCGCGAACCGCTCGGCAAGGACCGCCTCAGCACTGCGAAGCGGCGGCGACCCACCGGGCGGTGCCGGGAACGGGTGACTCACATAACGGATCAGCAGGATGATCCCCACGATCAGCAGCCCCCAGAAAAGCGCCATACCGGTGAACATCAGTGCATACCCCCAACCGCCGAAATCATCGTCGTACATCACGGGGCGGCCTCCTACGGTCTGTTCGGCGGTGTGTGTCCGGGTCGGCCCGCCGTACTACCAGTGTCCAACCGTGCGAGGGGTGGTTCACAGGGTCTTTCGGCCGTTTCCGGTGGTTTCGCTCCGGCGGAATCAGCGCGCCGTATCCGGCGTTGTATACAAGTGATGGCGGTGGCGTACCTGCACGGTGAGCCCGTGGTCGACATCTGGTCGGGATGGGCCGCGCGCGACACCCGCTGGCAATCCGACACCGTGTCGGTGTCCTTCTCCACGGGCAAGGGAGTTGCGAGCACGGTGCTCCACCGGGCTGGTGGACCGCGGACTGATCGACTACGACGCCCGTCGCCACGTATTGGCCCGAGTTCGCGAGTGCCGGCAAGGAGTTGGTGACGGTGCGGGAGCTGTTGACGCACCAGGCCGGTCTGCGCCGCGTGCGCGGACTGGCACCGGGACCCTCGGCGCTGTTCGATCACGACAGCGTCGTCGGCGCACTCGCATCCGCGGCGCCGGATCGTCGCTGAGCCGTCATGCCGGGCTATCACGCCGTCACGTTCGGATCACTGGTCGCGGAACTCACCACTCGGGCGACCGGCTCGTCGTTCACCGACCTCGTCCGCGCCGAGATCGCCGAACCCCTCGGAATCCGGGAGTTCTGGTTTCAGGTTCCCGCGGAGGAACGTCACCGCATCGCGAAGTCCTTCCCGCGCATCACTCCCTTCGGGGTGCCCCTGGGAGACCGTGTCCTTCGCCCTATCGTGCCTGCCCGTGCTGCGAAACATCGCACACGCGGCATGCCGGAGGGGCCAGGGGCGTAGGTCATCTGGCTGCAATGCGGCAGGCTCGACGCTTGGCCGCCTGGCACAGTCCGGAAAGTGACGGTTGACCCTACTCGGTGGACGACATCGTTGGTTGAATCCGAAGTGACACGACACCCCGGAGTTCGTCATGAATCCCCACGGCACCATCGTCGACCGGAAGATCAGTCGACACCGAGACACACGCGCTCACCAGCGCCGGACACCAGACGACCGAATCGACTGGCCCGACCCGAGCCCACTGGCGGACTGGTGGGCGCGTGTGATGTCCGGTGCACACCCATCGACGAGAACCGTCGGCCAGAACATGCTCGGGCACCGAGCGCCGGGATCGAGCCCACCAACTGCAGAAGGAGTCGACATGCGAGCACTCGTGGTCTACGAATCGATGTTCGGAAATACCCGGCACGTCGCAGAGGCGATCGCCCGAGGTCTCGAGTCCACGGGAACCGTCACAGCAGTCCCGGTCGCCCGAGCCGGTGACGAAGACTTGTCCGGCTACGATCTCGTGATGGTCGGCGGCCCGACGCATGTCCACGGGATGAGTCGCGAGTCGACCCGCCACGGAGCCGCCGTGACAGCGCACAAACCCGACAGCACTGTGGCACTGGAACCTGACGCGGAAAGCGAGGGCCTCCGCGAATGGCTCGACGGGCTCCCCCCGACCCACGGGAAGGCGGTGGCGTTCGACACTCGCGCCGACGGCCCTGCCCTCCTGACCGGACGAGCATCGAAGGGTATCGGCCGAAAGCTACGCCGGCACGGGTTCGATCTCGTCGCCGAATCCGAGAGTTTCCTCGTCGACAAGGAATCGCGGCTCGAGGAAGGTGAGGAGACACGCGCCGAGCAGTGGGGTCGGACACTCGCCCAGCAGGTCACTTCCGGTCGCGCCTGATCATCGTGCTTCCGACGTAATCTGGGCATACCGACGTCGCGGCAGTTCGGAAAGCAGTTGACATGCGTCCACCACCCGGGGGCTGAGCCCATGTCACACGCTGCGATCGATCTGCGACGGCACGATGCGGTGCTCTTCGACCTCGACGTCGTGATGGCCGAGTCCGCGCGGGCCGACACCACGAGAGCACTCGTCCGTCAGTTGCAGAGTCTCGGGGTGGCGACGGCGGTCTTCTCGACCGATCGCGACGTTCGACCGGTGCTCGACGCCGCGAGAATCGCCGACGTGTTTCCCGTACGGGTCGACGGCGCCTCACCGGTCGACGCCGCCGACCGGCTGGGGACGCGGCCGGGCGGTGCGGTGGTCGTCACGGCCTCCGGAGAAACGGCTGCCGCGGCCACGCGTGGCGGCTTCGCACTCGTCATCGGGGTCGGTCACGACCACCGCGCCGACGACTTGAGAAGATGCGGAGCAGATATCGTCGTCGTCGACCCCTCCGAGATCCCGTTCCGTGCAGGCGATCTCCGGCTATCCGAAATTCCGGACGCTCTGACCTCTCGGCACGAACTCCCCGCCGTCCTCCGTGTCCGCAGGCCCGCAGTGTTTCTCGACTTCGACGGCACCCTCGCGAATATCGTGTCCGATCCTGCGAAGGCCGTCCTGGTCGACGGTGTGGCCGCCGAGTTGGCCCGATTGACACGCAAGTGTCCGGTGGCCGTGATCAGCGGACGCGACCTCGCGGACGTGCAGACACGGGTCGGTATGGCGGAGATCTGGTATGCGGGCAGCCACGGGTTCGAATTGGCCGGACCGCAGGGGCAGTACTACCAGAATCCCGACGCTCTCGCCGCGGTACCGGTGCTGCATCACGCCACCCGCGCCCTCACCGACCGCCTCCGTGGCGTGCCGGGCGTGTTGATCGAGCCCAAGAAGTACACCGTCGCCGTGCACTATCGCAACGTTGCCGCCGATCGGATAGACGAGGTCGTTGCCACGGTCCACGATGTCGCCACGTCCGGGGAGGTCCGGCTCAGAGTCACCGGGGGTCGCAAGGTCGTCGAACTCCGTCCCGACGTCGATTGGGACAAGGGACGCGCACTGAACTGGGTCCTCGAGCACATCCACGACGCGAGATCCCTACTGCCGATCTACGTCGGCGACGACTTCACCGACGAGGACGCATTCGACGCCGTGACGGCGAACGGGGTGGGGATCGTCGTCCGCAGCAGTGAGGTCGGGGATCGACGGTCTGCGGCACGCTTCGCCGTGACCGATCCAGTTCAGGTCCGCGTACTGCTGCAGCGGCTGGCGGATCGTCTCGGCCGCGACCCCGAGACCGCGTCTGCGGCCGATGCATGGATGCTGTTCTTCGACGGCTATGAACCCCCGACCGAGAAGCTACGGGAGGCCGTCTGCACTCTGGGGAACGGCTACTTCGCCACTCGCGGGTGCGCACCCGAAGCAACCGCCGGCCCGGTCCACTACCCGGGCACGTATCTCGCGGGTGTGTACAACCGCTTGCGCGACGAGCGGGCCGGGATGGAGATCGTGAACGAAAGCATGGTGAACGCGCCGAACTGGCTGACGACGACCTTTCGTATCGAGGGCGGGCCGTGGTTCGACGTCGACGCCGTCGACCTGCTCGAGTACCGCCAGTACCTCAATCTGCGTCGCGCCGTACTCACCCGCCAGTTCCGGTACCGCGACGAGACCGGGCGAACGACGTCGGTCATCCAGCGGCGATTCGTCGCCATGCACCTCCCCCACGTGTGCGCGCTGCAGACGACGATCATCGCCGAGAACTGGTCCGGCTCGGTCGAATTGCGTTCGGCGTTAAATGGTGCGGTTCGCAACACCCTCGTCGAGCGGTACCGGGATCTCGCCGCCGATCATCTCGTACTACTCCATTCGGGCCCGCTGTCGGCGGACTCCGTCCTGCTGGCGATGCAGACCACTCAATCGCGCATACCGGTGGCCATGGCGGCACGAACCACGCTGTTGCCCCGCGACCGACACCGTGAGTGCACCTACCGTCTGCACAATCGCGACGGCCGCATCGGCCACGACATCACGGTCGACCTCACCGAGGGTGAATCCGTGACGTTCGAGAAGATGGTGACGGTGTTCACGGGGCGCGATCACGCATTGTCCGAGCCGGCCGACGAAGCGGCCCGCTGGGTGCCGTCGATCGGCGGGTTCGAGGAAGTGCTGGACGGTCACGTGCTGGCCTGGGAGCACCTGTGGGACCGTATCGGGATCACCCTCGGCGACTACCGGGACGGTCTGCGCATCGCCCGGCTCCATCAGATGCAACTCCTGCAGACGGTGTCGCCGAACACCGCCGACCTCGACGTCGGTGTGCCCGCCCGGGGGTTGCACGGTGAGGCGTATCGGGGCCACGTCTTCTGGGACGAGTTGTTCGTCTTCCCGGTCCGGCGGCCAGCACTGACACGGAGGTGGCGACTACCACATCCGCACACACCGAGAGTCCGGTGCCTGAATCTGCGGGTGCCGATCTTGACCCGGTCGTTGCTGCGCTACCGGTACCGTCGTTTGCCGGAGGCCCGCCGGGCCGCGCGGGCGGCCGGATATCGCGGCGCGATGTTCCCGTGGCAGTCGGGCAGCGACGGCCGGGAGGAAAGCCAGCAACTGCATCTCAACCCGCGGTCCGGTCGTTGGCTCCCAGACCCGAGTTGGCGCCAACACCACATCGGCATCGCGATCGCCTACAACGTGTGGCACTACTACCAGGTCACCGGGGACCTCGAGTCTCTCAGTGATTTCGGCGCCGAGATGCTGGTGGAGATCGCCCGATTCTTCGCAGGCCTCGCCTCCTACGAGGCGCCCGGGGGCGCTACACGATCCGCGGGGTCATGGGACCGGACGAGTTTCATTCCGGCTACCCCGAGGCTCCGCACGAGGGAGTCGACAACAACGCATATACCAACGTCATGGCCGTGTGGGTGATCCTCCGGGCGAGAGAGGCGCTCGATGTGATTCCGGCCCCGGACCGGTCCGATCTCGTCGACTCCCTGAGCTTGGACGTGAGCGAGATGGCCCGGTGGGCGGACGTGAGCCGCCGCATGTTCGTTCCCTTCCACGATCGGGTCATCAGTCAGTTCGAGGGCTACGAGGCGCTGGCGGAACTGAACTGGGCCGGCTACCGGGAGCGGTACACCGACATTCAACGGCTCGACCGCACCCTCGAGGCGGAGGGGGACGACGTCAACCGGTACCGGGCATCGAAGCAGGCCGACGTGTTGATGCTGTTCTATCTGCTGTCCGCCGACGAACTGCGTGATCTGTTCGAACGACTCGGATATCAGCTCGAACCGGAGGCGATACCGCGCACCATCGACTACTACATCGCCCGGACCTCGCACGGTTCCACACTCAGCGCGGTGGTGCATTCCTGGGTGCTGGCCCGCGCCAATCGCGACAAGGCCATGGAGTTCTTCGACAGGGTGCTTGCATCCGACATCACTGACATCCAGGGAGGTACGACCTCCGAGGGGATCCACTTGGCAGCCATGGCGGGGAGTATCGACCTGCTTCAGCGCTGCTTCACGGGACTTGAAACTCGTGGTGATCGCCTCGTTTTCAGCCCGGAATGGCCGAGAACGCTCGGTGCGCTCGAATTCCCGATCGTCTATCGCGGACATCAGTTGTGGCTGACCATCAGCGGTCGCCGCGTTCAGGTCAGTGCGGGCGCCGGAAATCAACGCGCGATCGAGATCTCGTGTCGTGACCAGGTGGTCCGACTGGAGCCGGGGTGCACGGTCAGTCTGGGCTAGCCACCGTCGGCGCTGCCCGTCCACGACCGGCGCCTCCCACGGTCAGCTGACCGGCCATCCGGGTGTGCGGCCGCGATCGTTCCACTCTCGATCCCACTGGCGCATCCGGCGTCGGCCGTTCGTCCAGCGCACCCCCGAGTACAGCAGGAGGGAGCCGACCGCCGCGGCCGCCCAGACCGACAGTGCCGCGCTCACGGCGATCGCCGCGTTCTGCACTCGAGAACGGGGCTCGGCGACGACGTTGCCGTTTGTGTCCACCCCTACGGTGACCGTGTCGCCGCTGTGCGTGCCGGGTCTGGTTTCCACGGCGGTCGAGCGCAGGGTGCCGTCCGGTGCCGTCCACCGAACGGAACCACGATCAGGATGAATGTGATCAGGACGGCCGCGACGACGGAGTCGCATCGGTCCGTGGCACGCATGAGGGGATTTCGGCTCCAGGGCGCCAGGCGCCACCAGGGCAGTGCCTGATCAGGATCATCACAGCCTCCTCGGACCGTCCTCCTGTTTTCGAGCCTTGCGCGCACGAGGTGAGCGGCTAGGGCCCAAGGTCATTTGCAGGGATGACAGGGGCCGGACCGGCCTCGGAAGAGTGGCCGAGAGCCACAATTGCCGCGCAGTTCTCCCGCGAAAACCCGAGAAGAGTGACTTTCGGCCCTGGAATCGAGCGCGCCGTTATCGCACCGTTGCAGAAGAGCCGGCGCACGACATCGGAACCACCCGTCGGCGAGGGAACGAGGAACATCATGTTCGAAGGCCACGCCACCGCATCGCCGCGCGACGATCGTCACCGCCGAGACGACGAACCTGAGGAGTTTCTGTACGTGCATCCCGCCGGCTTCGCGCTCTCAGTGGTGTCAGGGGCAGCGGCCGCAGGCCTGGTCGTCCTGCTCGGCGCCTGGCTCGCAACCCCCCTCGTCGGAGTCGGCGCTGCCGCGACACTCATCGCCACCGTCGGTCTGGCGGCGGCGATGTTGATGCCCCACCGGCCACGCCGGCATGGGGCGAGCCAGGTTCGTCCAGCTGCTCGATAACCGCCGGAGGCCCTCGAGTGGGACGCTTCGGATGCCTGCTGATCTCGGCGTAGTCTGATTTTCCGGAGCGATCACACAGCAAGACTGGAGGTTGCCGCATGATCAACGTCTTTCTCGTGGACGATCACGAGGTCGTCCGGCGCGGAATCGCGGACCTCCTCACCGCCGACCCCGACCTGACCGTCGTCGGTGAAGCCGCCTCCTACTCTCAGGCGATGGCACGAGTGCCCGCACTGAAACCGGACGTTGCAGTCCTCGACGTAAGACTCCCCGACGGCAATGGAATCGAACTGTGCCGCGAACTGCACTCACTGATGCCGGAATTGCATTGCCTCATCCTCACTTCGTTCACGGACGACCAGGCGATGCTCGACGCGATTCTCGCCGGGGCCAGTGGATACGTCGTGAAGGACATCCGGGGTATGGAACTGACCCAGGCGGTCCACGACGTCGGGGCCGGCAAGTCGCTCCTCGACAGTCGCGCCGCCGCTGCTCTGATGGTGAAGGTCCGCGCGAACGCCAGTGAGAAGGAAGGAATCTTTGGGCATCTGACCAATCAGGAACGGACACTCCTCGCCCTGCTCGGTGAGGGGCTGACGAACCGTCAGATTGCTGCGCGGATGTTCCTTGCCGAGAAAACCGTCAAGAATTACGTGTCCAGGCTGCTGACCAAACTGGGGGTGGAGCGCAGGACTCAGGCAGCGGTACTTGCCACGAAGATGCCGTCGAGACCGTCCGGCACCTGACGGGCGAAGCCCTGAGTCCAGTAGCGGTTCCGTCATGCGGCAACGCCACTACGTGGGAGAATGCGTCTCGTGACCCGTCAACCGGATGAGCGCGACCGGGGTCCGCTACTCGGTAGCCTGTCCGAGCTGCGGCTCCGTGAGCTCCTGACCGAGGTGCAGGAACGCATCGCGCAGATCGTCGATGCCCGAGATCACGTCGACGGGCTGCTCGAGGCGATGCTCGCGGTCACGTCAGGACTCGACCTCGACGACACGCTTCGCACCATCGTCCATGCCGCGATCAATCTCGTGGATGCCCGCTACGGCGCGCTGGGGGTGCTCGCCCCGGGTGAGGGCTTGAGTGAGTTCGTCTTCGAGGGCATCGACGAGGAGACACGCGAACGTATCGGCGACCTGCCCCGGGGTCACGGGGTCCTCGGGTTCCTCATCACCAATCCGAAGCCGGTCCGGTTGGAGGACCTGTCACATCACTCTGCCTCGGTAGGATTCCCCGACCACCATCCGCCGATGAAAACCTTTCTGGGAGTGCCCATTCAGATCCGAGACGAGGTGTTCGGGAATCTGTATCTCACCGAGAAGGCGAACGGTGCACAGTTCACCGAGGACGACGAGGTTCTTCTCCGCGCACTCGCGGCCGCCGCCGGGATCGCCATCGAGAACGCCCGCCTGTACGAGGAGTCCCGGACGAGGCAAGCCTGGCTCGAGGCGACACGTGAGATAGCGACCGAACTACTCGCGGGCAGCGAGACGGCGGAAGTGCTGCGGGTGATCGCCGACGACGCGCTTGCCCTCACCGGCGCCGACAGTGCTTTCCTTGCTGTGCCGGACGATCCCGACATCCCGTCGGACGAGGTCACCGAACTCGTGGTCACGGCGTCGGCCGGCACGGTGTCGGATCGCATCATCGGCCGGACTATCCCGATCGAGAAATCCACTTCCGGTGAGGCATTCCGCGAGCGGACACCGCTTCGGGTCACCGCGCTGGCCTTCGATCCTGGGTTCGAGACCGGAACCCGGTTCGGCCCGGCGCTGGCGCTGCCCCTGCGCGCCGCGCAATCGGTGGCAGGGGTTCTGGTGACGCTCCGTCACGTCGACGCGTCGCCGTTCACGGACGACCAATTGGCGTTGATGTCGGGGTTCGCAGATCAGGCGGC
>Ga0247825_10002057_pt1 | contig 13293 bp, 11 predicted proteins | sample 13C_Vanillin_Day_FD_194413 | JGI IMG/M metagenome (GOLD analysis project Ga0247825, IMG submission 194413) | Soil microbial communities from agricultural site in Penn Yan, New York, United States - 13C_Vanillin_Day48 | ecosystem: Environmental > Terrestrial > Soil > Agricultural land | place...
ATGCCACCCTGTGCGAGGGTGCGATGGAAGGCGCCATGCAATTGGTCCTCCAGGGGTGTATCCGGATGCGTGCGGTTGCCGTAGGTGGACTCGATGACCAGTGTGTCACAGGACACGAGTGCGTCCGGGTCTAGGTGAACGGGCGCATCGTAGCGACCAAGGTCTCCGGAGAACACCATCGTCTCGTCCGTCCCATCGTCACCCTTACCCCGCACCTCAACAAACGTAGCGCCAAGGATGTGCCCGGAGCCGTGGAAGCGGACCTCGAAGTCCCCAACAGCAAAAGTGTCGCCCTGGGGCTGCGCCTTGAGCTGACCAATGGTGCGCTCAGCGTCCTCAGCCGTGAAGAGCGGCAGTGCGGGGTGATGCTTGCTGAACTTCTTGCGGTTGGCGTACTCCGCATCCTCTTCCTGGAGGTGGGCGGCGTCTCGCAAGAGGATAGCCGCCAGTTCCCTGGTGGGCGGGGTGCAGTAGATCGGTCCGCGATAGCCCTCCCGAACCAGCTTCGGCAGGTTGCCGGAGTGGTCGATGTGAGCGTGCGTAAGCACGACGCCACTCAGGTTATGCACATCGAAGGGAGTCTGGTTCCAGTTGAGTTGGCGCAGCGGCTTGAGGCCTTGGAACATGCCGCAATCGATAAGCACGCGGCTCCGGCCTTGCTCCAACAAGAACCGAGAGCCCGTCACCGTCCCGGCACCGCCGTAAAAGCCCAGCCTCATGCTGTGGGTTTCCGCACACTCATCGCGCACAGACTACGCGAGCACCAGATTTCAGGAAACGCGCACTTTTTGGGCGAAGGAGCCAATCGGCCCCCACAAGCGATGCCCAACGGCACCTGTGAAGGCTGACTCAACGGCCTAGGCTAAGGGTGGAATCTGAGTTAGGAGGCGATCTTGATGCAAGAGACGACCGACGCGATCGCGAAAGAGCAGGAAGCGCGAGACGCAGAGCGGAAGGCGGCGCATACGGTCTATGTGCACTTCGATAATGGCTCTATCGAAGAGGTCCCGGGAGTTCTGCACATCCACGTGACGGGACAGCACGTTGTCCTGGAGCGAGAGGACGCAGAGCCGATGCTGATTCCCCGAGGGACTGTCTTCTTCGCCGGGTGTGAGCACACCTCCTCGCCGCCTTGGACCTAGCCAGAGTCCACAATGTTGGATCAGGAGCTTCCAAAGCCGATCCCCCGCCAAGGGAACAAGACCGGCAAAATGAAGAGCGGATGCGCCAGAGGGGCGATGGCAACTCAAGTCCCTGCTACCTTTACCGATATCCGCGCTAAGCGATGGATTGGACCTGGACGTTTGCCTTGCAACCCATCCCCAACAGAAAGACGAGACTGCACTTTCGCGTGCCGGGGCAACTGAACCGCTGTGGCTGCGGCTTGTCCACCACCTGCTCATTGTGCGGCTGATATCGTCAGGGGCCGAGCATCTGCCTTGTATCAAACGCCGCGTCGATTACCCCGCCTCGGAAAGCGCAACCGGGGACAAATCAACAAGGAGGCCTCGGGTGAATGTGCTAGTTGTTTACGATTCGGCTCACGGAAATACGGAGATACTCGCGAGAGCGATAGGGAAGACTATCGCCGACGGGACCACCGTGGTCTCTGCGGACAAAGTCGACTGTTCCGAGTTGGGAAGCCTCGACCTCTTGATAGTAGGGTCTCCGACGCAGGGTGGAAGGCCGACCCGTACCGTTACACAATTACTCGATAAGATCCCCGAAAATGCCCTCCGACAGACTACGGTCGCGACATTCGATACTCGATTCGCAGCGACGGAGCAGGGCTTCGGTCTGCGTCACTTGATGGGAATCATCGGCTACGCGGCGCCTCGCATCGCGAAAGCCTTGCAGGCCAAGGGCGCTCATCTCTCTGTTCCACCTGAAGGTTACATCGTCGAAGGCAAGGAGGGACCTTTGAGGCCAGGAGAGTTGGAGCGCGCCACGAGCTGGGCTACAGCTATTGTCCAGCGACAGTGAGTAAAGATGTGACGAGTCTGGCGCTCGTACATTGCATTGCCTCCTTGGAATTGGCGCACTCGGCGCCGGGGCAGCCTTTTCCGCTACAGAGTTTGGAAACCCTGAGAACCTACTCAACCGTCTCCCCCGCATCGCGTCTGAGCTTCGTCCTTGAACGCCCTTACCTCACCTTCATCGGCGACTCGTCGACTTGCGCCTGTATGGCCTAAACGGGCCCAATCTACGGTTGCGAACGGAACCTCTGCGCGGCATCGATGCGGCTAAGTCAAATAATTGAGACCATGAGCCGCGCGCTCGAGCTCGTCTCGAAAGGCGGGGTGAGCAATTGAAATGAGGGCACGCGCCCTTTCACGAAGGGTCTTGCCAAAGAGGTCGGCAACCCCGAATTCGGTGACTACAACATGGACATCGCCTCGTGTCGTCACGACGCCGGCGCCGGGAGTAAGTTCCGGCACGATTCGAGAGACCGTCCCGCTGACAGCAGTCGATGGCAGCGCGATAATTGCTCTTCCGCCGCGCGACCGCGAGGCGCCCCTTACGAAGTCAACCTGACCGCCGATACCGCTGTAAAGCCGATGGCCAATGCTGTCCGCGCAGACCTGGCCTGTAAGGTCGACCTCGATCGCCGAGTTAATCGCCACCATGTTGTCGTTTTGGGCGATTTGGAACGGGTCGTTCGTGAAGGTGACCGGCTGCATTTCAATCATGGGGTTATCGTCGACGAAGTCATATAGGCGGCGCGATCCCATGACGAAGGAGGCAACCGCCTTTCCCCGGTGAAAGTTCTTGGCATCGTTGTCGAGCACACCACCCTCAATAAGGTCGAGCAGCCCGTCCGAGAACATTTCGGTATGCAGTCCCAGGTGCTTGTGAGAGCGCAATGCAGCGAGGACGGCGTTTGGAATGAGGCCGATTCCAGTCTGGATTGTGCAGCCGTCGTCAATGAGTCCGGCGACCAAGCGACCGATATCCGTGCACTGCTGATCAGGACCAGGCACCCTTAGCTCTATTAGGTCCTGGTCGAACGGCACCAACCGATCTATTTGGGACATATGCAGGAAACTGTCACCGTGAGTTCGAGGCATTTGCTTATTGACCTGCGCGACAACGAGCCGTGCGGCAAGTGAGGCTGGTTTGGCGCAGTCCACTGAAATGCCGAGGCTGCAGAAGCCAAATGAGTCCGGCGGCGAAACTTGGATTAACGCCACATCGAGGGGCAAAGTCGTCTCGAACAGTCGGGGGACCTCCGAGAGGAAGACGGGGGTAAAATCGGCGCGACCGGCATTCACGGCTTCGCGAACGTTGCGCCCGATAAAAAGTGCATTGTGCCGGAAGTGGCCTTCCATTTCAGGTGCTGCATAAGGGGCCTCGCCCTCTGTATGCAAATGCACGATCTCGACGTTCGAGAGTTCCTGGTACCTCTCGACGACGGCGTTTACCAGCGCCGTCGGCACCGCACACCCTCCCTGGACGTAGACACGCTGGCCAGAAGCAATCAACCGCGTGGCTTCCTCCGGCGTGGCTACTTTTTGCTTCGCCTCTGCAATCCAATCCTTCGTACTCATCGACGCTCATTCTGGCCAGATTGCGACCTGTTGCCCGTTCCCGCACAAAGCGGAGCACGGGCACCATACTGAACGAGACGAATAGACGGCAAGTTCTGAGAAAGGACCCTCTGCTTGGATGCGCAAGGCTTCATTGGGGTGGCACCTAACACCAGGGCGGGCGGACTCGTCCAGGAGGTGACCGTGGCGGCTCCGTCCGCACTCGTCTCCGATGCGTTGAGGTCATTCAGAGCGAACAAGGCCTCAATCCAATACATCGCGGTCTGTGATGAGGGCGCACTGCGTGGCGTCGTCGCTGCCACCGCATTGCTGACTGCGGATCCGCACACACCAATGGAGCGCCTCATGCAGCCGCCGCTTTCGGTTGTGTCAGCCGCGTCGAGCTCCGAGCGCGCGGCCTTCTTGGCGGCGCATGCAGCAGCGGAGATTGTTGCCGTGGTCGACGAGGAAGACCGTTTCCTTGGCCTGATCCCGGCCTCCCGGCTGCTCGCACTCATGGTCCATGAGCATGAAGTCGATCTAGCTCGACTGGGAGGGTTTCTTCGAGGAACTCACCGGGCGCGGACAGCGGGCGAAGAGGCCGTCATCCGGCGCGTCTGGCACCGTCTGCCTTGGCTGCTCGTCGGCCTGCTTGGGGCGGTTCTTACGGCGCAGATCTTGAGTACTTTCGAGGGCCAGTTGGAAGATACGGTTGCCCTTGCATTCTTTCTCCCGGGTATCGTTTACATGGCGGACGCCGTCGGGACGCAAACAGAAACCCTGGTGATCCGAGGATTCTCAGTTGGCGTCTCACAAGTGCGCATGTTCCGTCTTGAGGCACTTACGGGCCTAATCATCGGTGTACTCCTGTCCGCGGCTATCTTTCCTCTTGCCCTCATCGTGACGGATGAGATGCGTCTCGCGTCGATTGTCAGTCTTGCCCTTCTCGCATCGACTTCTATTGCAACCGTGGTGGCAGTCAGCCTGCCGTCGATTTTACGGAGGTTCGACTTCGATCCTGCGTTTGGGAGCGGACCTCTCGCGACCGTCGTGCAAGACATCCTGTCGATTAGCATTTACTTAGGCATCGCCGTCGCCCTGCTAGGATGATGAGCCACACCCCGACTAGCAGCAGTTCCCAGTTCCTGCCAGGCGGCGACCACGAGGAAGACCGCCTCCCGGTGATCTAACCGGCTCCTTCACGACTTCTTAAGACTGAACATGAACCAGCACTATCAAACAATCGTGTCAGTGGCTGTCAAGTTGTCAGCAGAGACCGCTTACACCAACCAGGCGGCAGTAGGCCTCGACCTAGCTGGCTAGGTCGTCGTGGTTGTTAGCTGAAGGAGTTCGTCCGCGCGTCGCAAGCCGTCGAGGTTCCTGCAAGCATCAGTTAGCAGGTCGTATTGCGACTGCGAGAGAGGTATGCCGGCCACGACACCCTCGAGGCGGCGTACCTCTTCCTCGAAGTCCCAGATAAATTCCCGGCCCGTCGCTTGCTTCGAGTACTTCTTGCCATTCTTTGTGAAGATGGTGATCTTCGGCCCGAAGAGGATTTGCTTCTTGGAAGGAATAAGGGTTACTCGCTTCATCAAGTCCTGTACCGCCGGCGGATCTATGGCCTCCGGGCCAGTCTGGAGGAGCGGGAATCCGCGCTCAATAGCCGCATAGGCCGAGAAGTAGGCGGTGCTGCCTCGTCGAGAAGCAGCGTCCTCGCCGAAGACCGGGAACGCGGGGCTCGGATACTGCGTTTCGAGCCAGTTCACGACTGCCTCGATGCGGTCAATGTCCTCGGGGCGGATATCGTTCTCCCGGCTCACGGCCGCCGTGACATCGACGTGGGCGAGACTGTACCCGGCGGTCGAATAAATCCGGTACAGCGTTTCAAGCATCTGCCATCGCTCGCCGAGAGCGCTGACGATAGAGCGAAGGTCCGCTTTCTTGGGACCGGCGAAGACGTACGACAGCTTGCCAGTGTTATTTCCTGCATAGGCGTGATAGAAGCCTGCATCGCCCTCGAGTACAGTTTCACCGCCACTCATTCCCTGCCTGGCCAGAGCAACCGCCAGCAGAGCGTTCCGCACGGCGCCACCCTCACGCAGCGACTGGCCGCCGCTGCGAGCACCTTCCAGATTGCTGGCGGCGAGGTTCACACACTGGGCGATGGCACCGTGGATCTGATCGGCGCTGAAGCCGGCGATTTTGGCGGCGGTGACGGCTGCACCGAAGATTCCGAAGACCGGGCTGGCATGGAACCCGCGCGACATCACGGTCGGGATGAAGTCTGCGGCCATGCGCTCCATGACTTCGTAACCGGCGACGATACCCAGGAGGTAGTCCCTGCCGCTGGCTTGTTCGAGTTCTGACGCAAGTAGTCCGAGTGGCAGTATGTTGCAGCCTGGGTGGGTGAGCATACGGAATGTGTCCCACTTGCCGCCGGCATAAATCAACTCGGCGTTTACGTAGACCGCCCCTGCCTTGGTTAGCTTTCTGCCGTCTCCGATGACCGTCCCCACGCCGAGGCCGCCTGCCTCTTCCTCGACCATTAGGCCCAGCGCGCTCTTGCCGGGTCCGGTCGAAAGGCCGATCAAGGCCGAGCTCAGGCCGTGAAGCGTTAAACCCTTTGCTCTATCGATAACCTCCAGCGGAAGGTCGTCGTACTTCAGGTCAGCGACCCACTGTGACAATTCGCGGCTCAGGCTTGGCATTGCGTCCTCCGGGCCGGTAAAACGTCGGGATGAAAGTTCGCCCACTTTAGGACATCGTTGCGGATTGCGAAGAGCATACTCTGTGGCCAAGGCCAGCTTTGATCAACACGATGACTTCATCGTGGGCCCCTGAGCTTAGCGCCACTGTTCCGGAGAAGCAGATGGTAAGTGTTAACTAAGACACATCGAACAGCTAAGTAGTCCTTCTAATGTTGGTACGGCACACATATACTCGGCTCGCTCACGATAGAAGGATTAGAGAGATGCGATTCAATATCAAGGTCCTGGGTGCAATCGTTGGCTTCGGCCTGATTCTTGCTTTCTCAGTGGGCTACACACTGTTTCTTTCTCAGGGTGAGCCACAGGAAATCGAAGTGCGGGTTCCGCTCGATCTGACTTACGGCGATCCCCCAGCTGTCATAGTCGCGGAAGCATCCTCCGGACTGCCGGTCGAATTAGAGGTCAAGGAAGGACCTTGTTCCCTTACGAACGAAGGTATTACCACCCAGGGAGCTGGTACTTGCCGATTGCTTGCCTCGCAGTCAGGGGACGAAAAGTTCAGGAAGGCCAGCAAGGAGTTTCAGATTGAAGTCGGCCCGGATTCACAGGTAGTCGCCTTTGAGGAATTGCCTGGACGCGCTCTTGGCGAAGGCCCATTCCGACTAACCGCCAGTAGCGATTCTGGTTTGCCCATCTCATACTCAGCATCGGGCCCGTGCAATGTTAGAGAAGGCCAAGTCACTCTGGCCTCACCAGGCTTTTGTACGGTCACTGCGGCACAAGCCGGAAACAATGACTTCCGGCCTGCCCCATCAGTCAGCCAACGCTTTCGGATCTACAACATCATCGTAGACATGAAAGTTAAGACTGAATTCTATGCCGTGACGGGGGCCACGACGGAGTTAATCTTTGAATCTATCGAACGCAATGGTCCCCGGGTGGACGGGGCACCAGCCTACGGGTCGATTGCCGGAAAGCCGGAGGCGACTTGGGAATTGGCACAAGCGGGAGGCGGCCTCTGCGAAATCGGGTCTATGACCTTTACATTCGATCTCACGATCACGCTGCCCGAACACCAACAGCTCGCCTCTTTAACTCCGCAGCTCCGCACCAAGTGGCAAAGCTTCGTCGATGCCGTGAAGAAGCATGAAGATCGCCACGCCGAAATATATTCGGCAGGCGTGCCAAGACTTCAAGAAGCGATGGTTTCCATTCCTGCACAGCCTTGCGGCGTAATGGGTGCCGATGTGCAGAGAACATGGCTATTTCAGCGTGAGCTGCTCAACCAAGAACAAGACCAATTCCATGCTGAGGATAACGCTCGACTTGAGACCTTAAGGGCACCAACCAAAGCTCAGCTGGACGCCAATGAGGCAAGGCTGAAATCCCTTGAGGCCGAAATTAACAACCTAGACGCGGAGCAAAATAGGATTGGCGCAGAGCTGTCCAGAATCGAGAGTCGCCTTCCTTCACTTGAAAGTGAAATCCTCAGCCTTGAGCGATCCTATCCGGCGGGAGCGCCGAGTGACGTTGTTCGGCGCTATGAGTCTCTTATCGCCGAATACAACGGATTGGTCGAAAGGCATCGCGGGCTAGCCGCGAGTGGAAATGCTTTGATCGGAAGGCGGAACAGCCTGGTGGACGAATACAATCGGCTTGTTGCAGCGCGGGGATCGATCTTTGAGCAATATGCTTGGTTGCACTAGGCGGGGGACTGCAGTCTCTGACATCAGGCTTAGCAATAGACTCCGCTATAGCAGCCCTGGCGATTTCTAGCCCGGCAACCGCCAGTCATAAGTCGGAAGCGCCGCCGACCCGTCGAACCAGTTGCGGTGGCTCCCACAATCACGCCACCGCGTACCGGTGACGCGGGACCGGAACAACGAAAGGGTTGGCCAAGAGCGCCGGGGCATCATCGTCGCCCTCACGTCCAAGCAGTTTTCCCAACCAGTCTCGAAGAAGCTCTCGTCGCGTCGCACATAGGTCATTCTCCCTCTGACCTCGATCTTGATTTCGGCAAAGGTATGTTTGACAGCCTTAGGCCCACTCATACCGACGCTGAGGAGATCCATGTGGAAAAGCTCGCCTTCTCCAGCCACAACAGCCCAAACTGACGCCTTGGGCGACGTATAACCACCGAGCCGAACAAAACGCCGAGCACTACCTGTCGACCCTGATCGCACTAGGTCCCGAGCGATACTGGCCGAAGAGACATAGTCCGCAGTTCAGTCAACTTGAATGATTAACTCGCGGCGAAAGCGCTCGGATGACGTAATACTGCTCATCATCGTGTGGCTTCTGGGCTTTGGTTTCCTGATCATGGCCATGCTCGTAGCTCTTCTTGTGACCATAATCTACGCTGCGGAGCCCCCGCCGTTTCCCCCTTCAGCATTCGGCACCTCCACTTCCACAGCGCCCAGCTCACCCTCGCCCACTGCGACGCCGACCTATACTCTCACGCCGACATTGACGCCAACCCCGACGGCGACACGAACTCCAACGATGACCGCAACCGTTACGAGTACCCCACCGGACGCAGACCTATACTCTCACGCCTACCTTGACGCAGACCCGTACCCCGAGTGTGACGCCGACCCGTACCTCGACCCCCAATCCCGACCATACCGCCAACTCCCACGCCGTTCCCCGGAGTGAGAATCGGCGTCGAAAGGCTCAACACTGGACTGAGTCCCAGGAAGCGGAGGATGTCCAGCCGTTTCCCAGACATCGTGCGCAGTGCGCCTGCCAAAGCCCTAACCTCCCAAGCACGAACAATGCTTCGTGTGCCTGCCTGAAAACCGCTTCCGATTGCGAACCAGACTTCACCCTCCTGGCAGCCTCAGCGCCGAATCGCAGGTTCGCGCTCCTCTTGTCCAACCGTTGGCACGGAACTTGCTACTCAACTGGGTAGAGGGATCTCCCTCCATGTATGTCTGAGAGGAGTTTGAGCAATGGCAATGCACAACATCGACAGGATGGGTCTGGAGACCTCGTGGGAGACGGGGTCTTACGAAGACGAGTTCAGCGACGAGGACGAATACGAATCTTCCGGCGAGTACGAATTCGAATTCGAGGAGGAGGGCGAAGGCGTCTTCGACGAAGCCGAGGAGATGGAGCTTGCAGCCGAGCTCCTCGAAATCCAGGACGAAGAAGAGCTCGATCTCTTCCTCGGCAAGCTGATCAAGCGCGCCTCCAGCAAGATCCGCAAGGCGATCAAGTCACCAATTGGCCGCACCCTGGGAGGCGCGCTGAAGGGCGTTGCCAGGAAGTTCCTTCCGGTCGCTGGCGCGGCTGTTGGCAACATGTTTGTCCCTGGCCTTGGCGGCATGGTCGGAGGCAACGTGGCCTCGATGGCCGGTAAGGCCTTCGGTCTCGAGCTGGAAGGCCTGAGCCCTGAGGATCAAGAGTTCGAGGTCGCCCGTCGATTCGTGCGCCTCGCCGGCGACGCCAGTGCTAACGCTGCATCCGCTCCCGCAGGCGCTCCTCCGGCAGCCGCAGTCAAGGCCGCAATCGCGCAGTCAGCTCAGAAGCACGCGCCAGGTCTGGCAGGCCGAAGTGGTCAGCGACGCGGCAACCGCAATCGCGGCACCTGGGTTCGCCGCGGTCGCAGCATCGTCATCTTCGGCGTCTAGCCCGGTCCTTCGCGACGACGACACACGAGAGAGATGTGAGAGCGAGAAGACATGGCGAGTAACGACGATCTGAGGAGCAGGGCACTTCGCTTGCTGGACCAGGAAGTCCGCGCACTGGCGACACGGCTGGAACGTGTGAAGCCGTTCGCCTTGCAGGAAACCATGGTCACGGCAGCGGCGCCGTCATCTCGTGCCCAGGCCGCAATCGAGGCTCACATTCAGAAGGCTCAGTTTCAGCTGCGCCGTCAGATCGCGAGCTATCAGGCGTGGCTGGACACGACCGAAGCCCGGCTTGCACCTATAACACGGGCGCAGCGCCGGCTCACGTTCCTGCGCCTGCGGTTCAACGCCATCCTGTCTCAGTTCGACATCTTCGCCGACGTCATGACCCAGCGTAGCGAGCATGAAACCGGAGTCTGGCTGCGTGGCCTCGACGAGTTTGCCGCCGATGCCCTCAGCCTGCCCGGCCGCCCCTTCGATATCCCGAGCGCCATCTGTTACTTGGACCGCGGGCATGGCGCCGCCATCCGGCGGACACGGACCCGTCTGCCCGGTGGCACCTACAACCCAGTCGCCATCATCCGCGTCCCTCGAGAACGCATGATCGGCGGGAGTGGCATCGGGTCATCCGTTGCCCATGAAGTTGGGCACCAGGGGGCGGCTCTCCTCGACCTCGTAAACACCCTGCGTCCTGAGTTGCGGCGCATGGCTCGCAAGCACGGTCCGCAGTCGCAGGCCTGGCTCATGTTCGAGCGATGGATCTCGGAAATCGTCGCTGATCTCTGGGCCGTTTCGCGTGTCGGCGTTGCCGGGCCCATTGGACTGATCGGTGTTGTCAGCCTGCCTCGGGTCTTCGTGTTCCGAGGCAGTGCCGGCGACCCCCACCCGATCCCCTGGATCCGAGTCAAGTTGAGCTGCGCAATGGGCAAGGCTCTGTACCCCGACCCACAATGGGACCGGCTGGCTTCGATCTGGAACAGCTTTTACCCCCTCGCCGGCCTCGGCGTAGAGCAGAGACAGCTGTTCAACCTGCTCGAATCGACGGTTGACGACTTCGCCAGCCTGCTGATGGAGCACCGACCGGAAGCACTGCGTGGGGCGAGTCTCTACGAAACGCTTTCAGGTAAGGACCGCCGTCCGGCGGCCTTGCGGCAGCTGTTGGAACGATGGCGCTCCCATCCGCACGAGATGCAGGCAGCACCCCCCTCCCTGGCTCTGGCGACCCTCAGCCAGGGAAAGAGCGACGGCATTCTCTCGCCGGAAGCAGAAGCCCAGACAATCAGCCGCCTGCTCACGTACTGGGCGGTTACCAGCGCTCTGGGCGACCAGGCTTCTGAGCGCCCCCGTTCCCCGCTCACGACACCAGCTACGCCTCCAACCAGCACGAAGTACCTATCAGGAGTTCTGCAATGACCAATGACAACGACGAAAGCAACATCCCGGAGGAGCCTCGCGCTCCCAGGAACTTCGCCATGGACGACCAGCCGGCCGAGACGCCGCCTCCAGGGCGGCGAAGACGCCGCGAGCGCAACTTCGCCGGCCAGGCAATGGACAACGGCGCGGATGACGACGTCGTCAATCCCGGGCAGGCGGCCGTCGATGCGCTGGAGGCGATTGCCACGGCATCGCAGGAAGGCGCCGACGAACTCAAGCAGATGCGACGGAGCGGCATAGCTGTCGATTTGAGCCGGTCGCGCCGTGAGGGGACCCCGGAAATCATCTCCTGGGAACTGATCAAGCGGACGACCGAGGCGCTGTCCTTCAACAACTACAAGGCGTTCATGGACCTCGTTCTGTGCAACGACGTTGAAGGGTTCACGTCTTCCACGGCAGGCCTGCCCCAGTTCCGCAGGGATGCGCTCGATTCCGCCAGAGCGCACGCACGTGGTAACGGCTCTAACCCGCTGCGGAGCCGGCGCGCCCTGCCCTTCACCGACACCGATGGCTATCGCCTCCTCAAGCTGGCGACAGAGGCCTACGTCACCGTCAACAGCGGCCTGCCCCTCAACTCGTTCATTCAGAGCGATGACATCGATGACCAGTACGAGAGCCTTCTCAATCGCCTCGACTCCACCGACTCCACGATGGCGCCCGGGTCGGTCCAGGACTGGTGGAACCAGTATCTGGTTACCGTTCAGGCGTCGTTCGGGTCAAGCTTCCAGTACGCCTTGCCGTACCTGACGATGATCAAGACGAAGCTGGGCGATCTGCCCATCAAGCGCAACATCTTCGCCCTCGACCAGGCCTTCAGCGAGGACACGGAAGCGTTCGAGGAACGATGCTACGGCATCCTCGCCGATCGGCTCCTCAGCCCCATGATGCTCGAGCTGATCTGGTCCTACTGGCACGAAGAGGGCATGTTAGTCCAGACCATGGGGGCGCTCGGACGCCGGTTCCAGAACGTCCACGGCCCCAATGACCGTGACCCCCTCGCGATGGTCGAAATGGACCCGTTGCGCCCCCTGAACAACCTGCTGTGGGGCTACATCCAGGACGAGCAGCACCGCCTATCGGTCGTGCGCCGCGCCTACGAGTACAGCCACCACTACGGCCTTAAGCTCGAAGGCAAGGCCGTCCCTGCTATGCGGCCGGTGGATCCTCGAAGCCGGTTCCTCGAGGCCTTCCACTTCCTCCTCCACCAGTGCGCCCAGTTCTTCCGCCAGGACGACGACACCACGGTGGTTGCCGATGGCTTCCCCGTGCTCAACGCTCTGCGCGACCTGCACCTCGTGCTCTCGGAGGGCGCCCACAACCAGTTCGGCGACCTGCCGACAACCGCCCGCATCGAAATGCTCATGGAGCAGTGGCTCCTATCGCGACCGGAGTTGCGTGAGTTCCTGCCGCGACGCGCCATGGTCGCTTACCCGGAGCCCTGGATGGACAGCGTGGACGCCATGAAGCGGCTGCAAGGCTGGACGGACTCCAGCATTCTCGATTTCAACTTCCTCGCCGCGGACGGCGAGCGGCTCCTGCTCTCGGTCCGGTACACGCGCTGGACGGCAATCAACGACGCCCAGCTCGCAGGCATCTGGACGCGCATGTTCCGCAATGAGATTCAGCGCTACATCCACAGCTACCGTGCTGTAACAGGTGTCGACCTGACGGCGCAGATCACCACTCAGCAGGACCGCGAACGTCTCTCCACCACGCCATCGGAGCTGATGCGTCGGCGTCTCACGGAGGGCACACCGGTCGCGGGCATACTACCGGCTCCCATGAGCCGACAGTTGCCATCGGGGATGCGAGAGCGGCGAGCTGCGCGCAACCCGCAGCTGAAAGGCTAGACGGAGACACAAGGAGGAGGGCTTGTCGTGATTGACCTCACCTCGGCTCTCTACCTTGGCTTTCGTCATAGCTCAGAGCATCTAGGCCGATGGTCGCAACTAACCACAGGGCGGCCATCGGCCTAGATGCTCTGAGCTATGA
>Ga0247825_10002058_pt1 | contig 13288 bp, 12 predicted proteins | sample 13C_Vanillin_Day_FD_194413 | JGI IMG/M metagenome (GOLD analysis project Ga0247825, IMG submission 194413) | Soil microbial communities from agricultural site in Penn Yan, New York, United States - 13C_Vanillin_Day48 | ecosystem: Environmental > Terrestrial > Soil > Agricultural land | place...
GTGTTCTGACGCCCTGCCTGACGGCGGCGTCCCGAACTCCCGCTCGGCGCACTCGGGGCAGAACGTGTGAAGCTCGCCGACGCCGTCCGAGTAGACGCGCCACTCGTCGTCGGCGTTCTCGTCGGGGCGCGGCGGACGGCGGCAGTTGACGCAGCGGATCACCGCCGCACTGTTCACGGGGCGGCAGACTCACGTTGCGATGTGACGTCGGGCATCGCGCGGCGGACGAAGTTGAACGCAGCAGCTAGCGCGAGGCTGATGGACGCCACGAGCGTCATCACCAGTCCCCAGCCGACGCTAACGAGAGCATCGGTGTCGCCGAAGAAATCGTCCTCATCGGACGTGCCGAACAACCCTCTTATGGTCTTGCGGCATGGAGTGGGTTCGAGCGCTGGGCTCATTCGCGGCGGCCCTGGTGGCGTTGCTGCTCGGACTCGGACTTCGCGACTGGGTTTACCGACCGGACGGGTTCGTGAGTGGAGCGGGCCGGGCTCGAACCGGCGACCTCGGCAAAGCGTGTCCGGGGCCGATCTCGGTACACGTGGCGCGACAGATCGGCTCGGTGGATCGGCGGTGTGTGGGGGTCTATGATCGCGGCCGCATGCGGATCGCGGGCCGAACTGCCCTGGTAGCGCTGCTCATGCTGCTCATGCTGCTCCTGGCTGCGTGCGGAGGCGGCGCTGAGGAAGCTGCGCCCGCGCCCGACGAGAACCCGGGCGCGTTTCTTGAACGCATCTTCGGCTACGGCATCAGCGGACAGAACGGGCGTCTGTGGGACGTGCTCCACCCGGCGCACCAGAAGGTCGTGACCAGGAAACGCTACGTGGAGTGCAGGTCGAAGGGTCACGTGCGGGGTCTCAAGGTCGACTCGTTTGAAGTGATCGAGCTTTCCGACGCTGAGGTCAACGCCGAAGAGGTGCCCGAGAAGACCTCAAAGGAGGTCACATACCGAGTCACGACCAGCCTCGGTGACGAGCGCTACACGTCCACACAAAAGGGGTACGTGGTGCAGGTCGGTGACCACTGGGTCTGGACGCTCAACGGCGACGACTATCGCGCCTTCAAGGGCGGCACCTGTCCGCCCTAGCAACGGGCTCGAACCGGCGACGCCCAGCTTGCAGAGCGGAGTCGGCGCTTCCCGTGCGTGCCCACCTGTCCCGAAAACGGTTTCGTTGAGCCGGTTTTGCCTCCTCCGGTCGGGCTGGCGTTTCCCGGGGCGAGAGCTTGCTCCACTCGGTCAAAGGTGGGCGGTGCGGCCACGCGACAGCGAAGGTATCGCAGCGCGTCGGACGGATCGTGCAACGCCGCCCGCGCGGGGAGTCCGGCCGCGGCCCGTGGCCCCCTGCGTGGCCCCATCGCCCCTCGCCGGGCCGCGGGTGCGGCGCGAACCCGCATGAATCCTGAGTGGCCCCGGGAGGAGTCGAACCTCCGCGCGCAGATTCGAAGTCTGCCGCTCTATCCGCTGAGCTACGGGGCCGGACTGTGCAGAGGGTAGATGCGGAGGTGGCGGACGGGACTCGAACCCGCGACCACCGGGACCACAACCCGGGGCTCTACCAACTGAGCTACCGCCACCGCGCGAAGGCAGGATAGCCGCGGCGCGGCGCACCCGCCCTCGGCCCGGATAGGCTCGCGGCCGGTGGACGGCGTGCGGCACTCGCGATACGGCTGGTGGCTCGAGGAGGCTGGGCCGGTCGAGGCGACGGCGCCGCTCGAGGCCGATACGACCGCGGACGTCGTGGTCGCGGGCGGCGGCTACCTCGGGCTCTGGACCGCGTGGCACCTCAAGGAGCTCGAGCCGTCGCTAGACGTTGTCGTGCTCGAGGCCGGGCTCGCGGGCCACGGGCCGAGCGGCCGGAACGGCGGCTTCGTCTCCACGCTCTGGGACGACGTGCCGATCCTGCGCGATCGCGTCGGCGACGAGCGCGCGCTTGCTGTCGCCCGCGCGTCCGACCGTGGCGTCCGTGGGATCGGTGAGTGGTGCGAGCGCACCGGCGTCGACGCCTGGTTCCGCGCCGCTCCGACGCTCTACGTCGCGACGAGCGAGGCTCAGCTCGGCTCCTCCGACGCCGCGATCGAGGCGTGCGCCGAGCTAGGCGCCCCCGAGGAGATCCGCCCGATCGGAGCCGAGGAGCTGCGCGGCCGCTGTGACGCCGGCTTCCTCGGCGGCGCGATCCTCCGGACCTCCGCGACGGTCCATCCTGCGAGGCTCTCGCTCGGCCTACGCGCGAAGGCGATCGAGGCTGGTGTGCGCGTCCACGAGCGGACGACCGTCCGTCACCTGTCGGCGGATGCCGTCGCAGTCACCCCGCGCGGCCGCGTCCGTGCGGGGGCGGCGGTGCTCGCAGTGAACAGCGCCACGGTCGGCTTCCACGGCTTCCGTCTCTCACACGCGGTCGCTTCGAGCCACATGGTCGTCACGGAGCCGGTGCCCGACGTGATCGAGGAGCTCGGCTGGAGCGGAGGCGAGGCGATTGCCGACGGCCGCACGCTGCTCCACTACCTGCGGACGACCCGCGACGGGCGGATCGCGTTCGGCTGGGGCGGCGGGCGCATGGGCTTCGGCGCCAGGCATCTCGCCCGGCTGGACGTCGACCCCGACGCCGCCCGAACGGCGCGAGACGACCTGCTGCGCTTCTTCCCGCAGCTTCGCGGACGGCGGATCACGAACGCCTGGGGCGGGCCGATCGACGTGTCACCCACACACCTGCCGATCTTCGGGAGCCGCGGCCGCGTGCACCACGGCTTCGGGTTCACGGGGAACGGCGTCGGGCCGTCCTACCTCGGCGGCGAGATCCTCGCCCGGCTCGCCCTCGACCGCCGCGACGAGCTCACCCGGCTCGCGATCGTCGAGCCGTCGCAGAAGCTGATGCCGCCTGAGCCGTTCCGCTGGGCGGGCGGCTCCGTGATCCGCGCCGCGCTCGTTCGCGCGGACGCGGCCGAGGAGGCCGGCAGGCGCCCCGACCCGGTGACGCGGTTCGTTACGGCGCTCCCGCGCCGCCTCGGGCTCCGCCTGCCTCGCTGAGCCGCTCGAGCACCTCGGAGAGCGCGATGTCGTCCGGGACGTCCTCGGGCGCCTCGCCGAGCGCGCGCTCGGCGAGCTCGCCGTACACGCGAGCGACGGCGAGGAACAGCTCGGGCGTCAGCCCCGCGGCCGCCTGGGTCGCGGAGATCTCCTCCATCTCGGGCACGTAGCGCCACGCCTTCGTCGACGCCTTCCCGATCGTTCCGCCCGTCCGCGCTCGGTCGGCGAGCCCGGTGTCGACCAGGTCGTCGAGGACGTGCTCGACGACGCCGTACGCATACGCGGTGCGGAGTGCCTGCGAGAGAAGCGCGACCCGCCCCTTGTAGACCGACGCGGTGCACATCTTCACGGCGGACCCGAGCCCGACCTCGGGGCCGACGACGACGAGCTCCACTCCCGGCAGCGGCAGGCCGGCGATCTCCGCGGCCCGCTGTCCCGAGAGGTAGATCCGCGTCGTGCCCGGGGCGTGCGGCGGCGGGCCGGAGATCGAGCCGTCGACCGTTTCGAGCCCGTTCGCCGCGAGTGCCGCGTCGATCCGCCGGACGGTCGTGGGCGCCGTGGCGTTGAGGTCGGCCACGAGCGGCCGTGCGTCCCCGGCTGCAGCGGCGATCGCCTCGGCGACGTCGACCGCGGCGCCGGGCGGCACCACGCTCAGCACGACGCCCGCGTCGCGGACGAGCGCCTCGAGCATCCCGACGTCCTCGACCCCCACCTGTTCGGCCAGACGCCGGGTCCGTTCGCTGCGACCGTCGAGCGCGACGACCACGCGCACGCCACCGTCCCGGAGACGCGCGCCGATCGCGCTCCCCATCGCCCCGCATCCGACGAGCCCGACTATCACGGCATCCGCCAACCCGGGCCGATTACGGCGACGCGTCGTCCAGCCGCGACTGCGCGCCGAAGGCGCGGATCACGTCTGGATCCCCGACGAAACGGCAGGCCGAGCAATGCACCCGGCCACCCTCACAGAAGCGGAGCGTAGGCGTCAAATCGCGGCGAGTGGTGCCGTGATGCGCCCGGGAGGATTCGAACCTCCGACCCGCGGATTAGAAGTCCGCCGCTCTGTCCCCTGAGCTACGGGCGCTCGAGACGGAGGGTAGTCGGTGACGCGGGCGGCAGCCCGCCGACGGCCGGCGGTAGCCTTGGGCTCGTGGCCGCGATGCCGCACAGGTTCGCCCTCGCCCGAGAGGAAGGGGAGCCGCTCCGCTTCAGCGACGCGTCGTTCCTGGTCAAGGCGTCGGCCGAGACGACCGGCGGGTCGTTCTCGATCGTCGAGGAGATCGCTCCGCTGGACACGCCGCGGCACGTCCACGCGCACGAGGACGAGCTCTTCATCGTGCTCGACGGCGAGCACGAGTTCACGGTCGGCGACACGGTGTACGACGTGGGTCCCGGCGCGGTCGTGTTCGCGCCGAGAGGCGTGCCGCACTCGCACCGACGCGTCGTTCCGCGTACCGGTCGATTTCTGACGCTCGTTTCGCCGCCGGGCTTCGAGGGGTTCTTCCGCGAGCTCTCGGAGTCCGAGCGGGACGGCACCATCGGGCCTGAGGCATACGCGCGCGCCTCGGAGCGCTACGGCGTCACCTGGCTCGGCTAGCGACCGGCCCTCGCAGCGTGCTCCGCCGCGCCCAGCCGAGCGCAGCGCCGCCGAGCGCAATCGCAGCACCCAGCGCGAACGACCAGCGAACGCCGCGCCCGTCGACGAGCACTCCGCCGATCGCGGCTCCGGCGGCGATGCCGACCGAGACCGCCGTGCCGAACCAGGCGAATGCCTCCGCGACCGTGCCCGCCCGGGCGGAGCGGTCGATGAGCGTGTAGAGCGCGCCGATCGTCGGCGCAATCGGCAGGCCCGCGACGAATGCGAAGAGGCAGAGCGTCGGGATCGAGACGGCGAGCTGGAGCGAGAGCAGCGCGCCCGAGAGCACGAAGGCCCCGAGAATGAACCGCCGAAGGTCGCTGCGGCCGGTTCGGAGCCCGGCGAACAGCCCGCCGGTGAGGCTTCCGGCGGAGAAGCAGGCGAGCGCGACGCCGCCGAGCTCCCTCGCGCCGTGCTCCTCGGCCATCGCCGGCATGGCGAGCTCCACGGCGCCGAGAGCCAGCCCGACGATTGCCGCGTAGGCGACGATCGTGCGGATGCCCGCGGACCCGAGCGCCCCGAGCGGGCCGGCGCCGCCCGCGCGCGACGGCGGCGTCTCGCGGACCGGCGGGAGTCGCGCAACCATCGTCGTCCCGACGAGGCTCGCGATGCCGGCTCCGGCCACCCCGGCGACCGGCTCGAGCGCGGCGAGCGCCGCCGCCACGAGCGGGCCGCCGATGAAGTGGACCTCCTGGAGCGACGCCTCGAGGGCGTACGCGGTCGAGCGGAGCTCGTCTCTCGCGAGCCGCGGCCAGACGACACGGACGGTGGACGAGAGCGGCGGCATCGAGAACCCCGCGAACGCCGCGGCGACGGCGATCGCGGCGAGACCCGCGCCCGCGAGGGAGGCCGCGACGACGATCGCGAGGAACCCGGCGAAGAGCCAGGCGCGCACCTGAAGGACGCGGGTCGGGCCGTAGCGGTCGACCTGGCGCCCCCCGATCGGCGCACCGATGCCGAGCGCGACCGCGTAGACGGCGACGACGAGCCCCGCCGCGCCGTAGCTCTTGCCCTCGGAACGGACGAGGAAGAGCAGCGCGAGCGAGGTCATCCCGACCGGGAGCCGACCGAGGAGCGACCAGCCGACGAGCCCCTTCGCGTACGGAAGCCCGAGGAGCTCGCGGTAGGGATGCGATTCGCTCACGGTCGCCCCACGTCCTCCTCGACCCGCTCCTGCTCGGCGAGGAACCGGAGGAACCAGTACGCGAAGACGACGAAGAAGACGACCGACTGCTCGGCCGCCATCGTCATCCCGCCGAGCTGCTGGTCGGTCAGGCGCGAAAGCCCCCACACCCGGTCGGGGGCATGGGAATAGGCGTCGTACAGCGGCTCGGGCACGAGGGCCAGCACGAGGCCGAGCGGCGCCGAGAGGACGAAGGCGCCGAACGCGTAGGCGGCGCGCGCGGCCGAGGAGAGACGATGCGGCGCGTCCTGCCAGACGCACCACCAGAACAGGAGACCGGTGACGAGGTACGTCGCGTGCTCGAGCACGAGGAGCGAGGCGGGGTGCCGGAGCGCCGCGTCGTAGATCGCCGGCACGTGCCAGGCGGCGTAGACGCCGACCCAGAGCGGCAGCGCGACGAACGGGTGCGTCAGAACACGGACCGCGCCGACGCCGCCGATCCGCGCGCCGAGCTCTGCGGGCACGCCGAGGACGAGGAGCAGCGGCGCCCACTCCGCGAAGACGACGTTCTGGAGCAGGTGCGCCCACACGAGGTACTCGCGGGCCAGCGTGTCGAGCGGGGTGACGAGCGCGACGACGAGGAGCCCACATCCGCCGAGGAAGCTCGCAACACGCCATCCCTCCCTGGCACCCCGCGTGGCGACGAGATAGCCGATCGCGAGCATGAGCGGCGCGAGCGCCTCGCCGCTCCACGACCAGTCCGTCGGGCTCACGCGGCCACGCTACGCGAACGGCGGGCTACCCTTTCGCCACCGCGGGTGTAGCTCAATGGTAGAGCCCTAGCCTTCCAAGCTAGTTATGCGGGTTCGATCCCCGCCACCCGCTCTCGACACGCGGCGAGCTCAGCAGCGCGGGCGTACCCGCCGGTACGCGGCCCAGCCGTTGGGCGCCTCCTGGCTTCGCTCCCACGCACCGCAGAGCCGTGGTGCGCCGCTCGCGCGCGACAGCGGGCTGAGGAACGCCCAGCTCGCCCCGGGCGCGTCCGATGCCTGAGCGGAGAGCAGGTCGAACCGACGCAGCCGCGGGCCGAGAAGGACGTACCCCGGGTCGCTCGCGGTGATCGCGAGCGCGATGCGCGCATCGTCCGCCACCCGCTCGTCGACGAATCGGATCAGCTCGGGAACATGCACCTCGCTTCCGACCGCGCGCCAGCGAGGGGTCGCCCAGTAGCTCTCCGGCGCGGGCCGCTCGAGCAGCGGAAGCCCGGACGGGCGCTTCGAGTCGTTCAGCACGGCCAGCGCGAGCGCGGTGATCGCGATCCCGGCGAGCCCCCACGCGACCGGTCGGCGTCGCCCCACCAGGCCCCAGGTCGCACCGGCGAGCGCCATCGGTGCCATGAGAAACCGGCCGGCGGCGTCCTGGTAGAAGAGGACGGCCGACATGGCCGCGATCCAGTAGACCGGCGCCAGCGTCAGCAGAGCGCCGAGCCACGGCACGATCCCGCGCCGCGCGGCGATCACCGCGAGGGCGATGCCCGCAACGACGAGCAGGGCGCCGAGCGGGCCGTACCAGGTGACGTTCGACGCGGAGCGCGTGATGTCGCGGCCGACGGTGACGGCGAGGTCGTCGCGGCCGACCGCCCGCCACAGCTCCACGTACGCCTCGTCGATGTACCGCCGGACGTCGGGCGTCAGCACGGGCAGCGCCGCGATCAGTGCGGCGCCCGCCGCCGACCCGAGCGCCGCGGTCCGGCTCCGCCGCCGGTAGGCGATCGCCAGGCCGACGAGGAGGACGGCCGCCGCGATGAGGTAGAGCCACCGGTCGCGGCCCGCGGCTCCCGGGAGCTCGACGAGCTGGACCGCCGAGCGAAGCCCGCGCGCGATCGCGGCCGCAACCCCCGGCTCGACCTCCTCGTACGGGAACCCGGCGTCCCAGCTCCCGGCCTCGACCCAGTTGACGACGTACCAGTACGCGCCCGCGGCCGCGCCGACGAGCACTCCGGTGAGCCGCTGCCCGCGCCGGGCCGACGCGGCGAGGAACGCGACGACGAGCAGGATCGGGATGCCGAAGACCGCTGTGACCTTCGTCCCGACCGCGAGCGCCGTCGCGCCGCCGGCGAGCCAGGGTGCGCCGCGGCCCGTGTCGAGCAGGAGCGCGGCGGCGGCGACGAGGAACGACGCCACGACGAGGTCGTTCTGTGCGGTCGACGCCTGGAGCGCGATCACCGGAAGCGTCGCGACGAGCAGCGCTCCGAGGAGCGCCTCCCGGCGCGAGAGACCGAGGCCCCGCGCGACACCGGTCACGCCCGCGGCGAGCGCGACGAACGCGGACGCCTGGACGAGCGCCACGTATCGGTCCCCGCCCCCGAGCACCGTCGTCGCGAGCACCCCCATCTCGCCGTGCGGCGGGTACGCGTTGACGTACGGCGCGCAGTCACATCGCGGGTATCCCACCGCCTCGTTCTCACGCCAGACCGCGGCGCGCCAGAGGTGGTCGACGATCGTGTCGAAGTCGTTCTGCGGCGTCGACAGGCCGAGGACGACGGCGTAGCCGAAGGCGACGAGGACGGCGACGCCGAGCACCGCGCAGAGCGGGTCCTCGAGCGAACGGCGAAGCGCGGACGCACCGTCCCGGAACCGCGCCGCGACGTCGCTCCACCCGCGCCGGTCGATCAGGATCGCGACGCACACGGCGGCCAGCCCCGCGAGGAGCGCCCAGCGGGTGACCCGGCCGAGGAGCGACAGCACCCAGAGCACGCCGACGAGCTGCGCCCACGCGATGACGTACGCCCCGAGGACAAACGAGGCGGTCGAGCGCGGCGCCATCTGTGCGGACAGGCGCAGCGAGCCGGCCGCCAGGAGGACGGCCCCGGCGACGAGCGCCAGGGCGCCGGTCATCGGCCGCTCGCCGAGAAGTGCTGATAGTCCTTGACCGCCGGCCAGCGGCCGCCCCAGCCCCAGCCGACGGCGTCGAACGCGCGCACCACGACCCCACCCTCGACCGCCATCCCGGCGCGGTACGGGCTCCGGCGAAGGTACGGCCGGCTCGCGCGGTGGGACGTCGTCCGGTCCGCATAGACGTACGGGTTCTCGATCGGGTTGAGGTCGATCGCGCGACCGTACGCGTGCTCCGACCAGCGCGTCGTGCCCTCGACGGGCCGGCAGTTGAACGCGGAGGTGTTGTCTGCCTCGATCGACCGGAAGTCGCTCGCGGCGTACGCGTCGACGGGGACCATCCGGCGGATCGGGAAGCGCACGGCGTACAGGCGACGGAGTACGGTGAGGACGTCGCGCGCGACGTCGCGGTGGACGACGATCCGCCCCGCGTGCAGCCGCCCGTCGAACCCCCAGTGCGAGGCGCGGACGAGCCGCAGGTCGTCGAGGGAGACGGGGCACCCGGGCCGCCAGGAGACCCCCGTCATCGTCTCGCGAAGTCCGGACGGGATGGTGCTCACCGAGCCCTTGAACGACTCGGCGGACGTCCCCGCAGCGGGAGCCGCAAGCACCGCAAGAGCGGCGATGACCGGTACGACGAGGCGGACGAGCATCCGCGGAACGGTAGTCCGCGCTGCCGTCGACACGGCACAACGCGCCACGGGCTGGTAGTTGGGACCGCTCAGCGGGCGCCTTCAGGGATCTGCCCCGCCGAAGGCGGGGACCAGCGCAGGATTCGGCTCCGCCGAATCCTGCCTGGCGAGCTACGTCGGGGTGGCCGGATCTGAACCGGCGACCTCCCGCTCCCAAAGCGGGCGCTCTACCAGGCTGAGCTACACCCCGAGAACGAACAGTGTACGGCTGCCTACGGCGCGAGAACGACGACGAAGCGCCGGGGCCCGTGGACGCCCTCGACGCGCTCGAACCCGAGGTCGGACGTCGCGGACGGGCCCGACACGAGAACGATCGGCCTCCCGTCGCGCGCCGACGGCGCGAGGCGCGCGAAGAGCTCCGGCACGGTCTCGACCACCTGGTCGCGCGTCACGACGCACACGTGCAGGTCGGGCACGAGCGTGATCGCCCGCCGTCCCTGACCCGGGCCGCCGCCGCGTGCGACGGTTCCGGTGTCGGCGCACGCGGCGGCGCAGGTCGTGAGCGCACCGCCCAGCGCGTCGAGCTCCCACGGCGTCAGCGCGCCATCCTCCACGAGCTCGATCCCGTCCGGGCGGAGCGCATGCGGCAGGTCGGGGGCGACGACGACGCGCGACGCGCCGTGGGCCGCGAACGTCGAGGCGATCGCCGACCGCCCGTCTTCGGCGGAGACGACCGTGCCGCCGAGCTCCTCCACCTGCGCGACGAACCGGGCCACGACGACGTCGTGCGCGCCGGCGCCGACCTCGGCGTAGTCGCGCGGCACGTCGGGCACAGCGGCGCGGTCGGAGAGCGCCGCGCGAATCCGCGCGAGCACGGCCTCACGCGCCTCGTTCACGTTCCTCCCACCACTCGCGGAAGGTCTGCGGAGCGACGCCGGGCAGCGTCCGCGAGCGCCCCCAGCCCGCGAGCGGCCCGGGGAACCACCGCAGCCGCCCGGAGCGCACGAGCGGCCGCTGGAGGGCGCGCGCCGTCCGCTGCGCGCGCTCGTAGCGCTCGTCGCTCGAGAACGCGCGTGCCAGCGCGCGAAGCGCCCGCCCGTCGAGGCCGGGGCGCGAGCCTCGCACGACCTTCGCGCGCTCGTGCACGAGGATCCGCGGGATGTCGATCCCGACCGGGCACACGTCGGCACACGCGCCGCAGAGCGTCGAGGCGAAGGGCAGCGACGCCGAGGTCCCCTGCTCGCCGGACAGCTGCGGCTGCAGGATCGCGCCGATCGGCCCGGGATAGACCGTGTCGTACGCGTGCCCGCCGGTCTGCCGGTAGACCGGGCAGACGTTGACGCAGGCGGAGCAGCGGATGCACCGGAGCGCCTGCCTGCCATCGGGATCCCCGAGCACCCGGGTGCGGCCCGCGTCGACGAGCACGAGGTGGAACGACGACGGACCATCGCCCGGCGAGACGCCCGTCCAGAACGAGGTGTACGGGTTCATCCGCTCGCCGGTCGCCGATCGGGGCAGGAGCTGCATCAGGACACCGAGGTCCCGCCACTCCTCGACGACCTTTTCGACGCCCATCACCGTGATGAGCGTCTCCGGGAGCGTGGTGCACATCCGCCCGTTCCCCTCCGACTCGACGACCGCGACCGTTCCGGTCTCGGCGACGGCGAAGTTCGCGCCGGACACAGCAACGCGCGCACGGAGGAACGCCTCGCGCAGGTGCTGCCGCGCGGCCGCGAGCAGTGACCCGGGATCGTCTGCAAGTCGGGGTTCCCCGAGCGCCACGCGGAGCAGCTCGGCGATCTCCGGGCGGCCGCGGTGGAGTGAGGGGACGAGCGGATGCGACGGCCGCTCGTCCGCGAGCTGGATGATCCGCTCGGCGAGATCCGTCTCGATCGCCTCGACTCCCGCCTTCGCGAGCGCGTCGTTGAGCCCCAGCTCGTCGGTCGTGAGGGACTTCACCTTCACGACCTCGCGTACCCCGCAGCGCGTGATCAGGCCGACGACGACCTCGTTTGCCTCGGCTGCATCGCGCGCCCAGTGCACCTCGCCTCCCGCGGCGGCGACTGCGTCCTCGAGCCGCAGAAGGAGCGCGTCGAGACGGAGCACCGAGCGCTCGCGGATCGCCTCGCCCGCGGCACGGAGCGCCGCCCAGTCGGGAGTCTCCTCGACGACGGCGGCCCGCCGCGCGCGGATCGTGTCCGTTGCGCGCCGCACCGTCTCCCGCGTCGCCTCGTCCTGGAGGGCGACGCGCGCCGCACGCTCGAAAGGAAGCCTCGGGGCGTTACGGCTCGCGGCGGCGCTCACGACGCGAGCACCTCGGCGAGATGGACAGCGCGCACCGGCGAGCCGCGCCGCTCGAGGCCGCCGCCGATGTGGAGGAGGCACGAGGCATCGCACGCGCACACGACTCCGGCCCCGGTCTCCTCGACGCGCCGGAGCTTGTCCGCGAGCATCGCCGTCGAGACGTCCGCGTTCCTCACGGCGAACATGCCGCCGAAGCCACAGCACTCGGTGGCCTCCGCGAGGGGCCGCAACTCGATGCCCGTCACCGCGCGGAGGAGCGACTCGGGCCGATCGCCGAGCCGAAGCGTCCGGAGCGAGTGGCAGGTCGGGTGGTACGTGACGGAGCCCTCGAAGCGCGAGCCGACGTCCGTGACGCCGAGCCTGTCGACGAGGAGCTCCGAGAGCTCGAACGTCCGTGTCGCGACGCCGTCGGGATCGTCGGCGTGCTTGGCGACGTGCGTCCGGACGTGTGCGGCGCAGGACCCGGACGGAGCCACCACGGCGTCGAAGCCCGCGAACACCTCGACGAACCGCTGGGCGAGCGCGGACGCGACATCCGGGTACCCGGCGTTCAGGTGGAGCTGGCCGCAGCAGGTCTGCGCACGCGGGAACGCGACTTCGACGCCGAGCCGTTCGAGAAGCGCGACGGTGGCGCGCCCGACGGACGGCTGCAGGGTGTCCGCCAGGCAGGTGACGAGGAGCGCCACGCGCACCGCGCGAGCCTACAGCACCGCTGCCGATCTGATCGATCATCGATTAGCTCGGTGCGACCCCGGCACCGCCTGCTGGCTAGCCTCGCGCGGTGACGGAGATCGCCCTGCACGGAAGGAGCGAAGCGACCCGCCGCCGGCCGCTCGTCGGGTACGCACTCGTCACGGCGGCGGCCATGTTCTTTGCCGTCAACGGCACCGTCTCGAAGATCGTCCTCACGTCATCGGATCTTTCGGGGCTGCAGCTGACCGAGCTGCGCTCGGCAGGGGCGTTCGTCTGTCTCGCGGTCTTCATCGCCCTCACCACACCCGGCCGGCTACGCATCTCCCGCGACGAGATCCGACTGCTCCTCTTCTACGGCATCGTCGGCTTCGCGTTCGTCCAGTGGCTCTACTTCGTCGCGATCGAGCGGCTTCCGATCGGCATCGGCCTGCTCCTCGAGTTCACCGCGCCGGTGCTCGTCGCTCTGTGGGCGCGCCTCGTCTGGCACGAGCCGGTCCGCCGCCGCGTCTGGGCTGCCCTGGCGCTCGCCCTCGTCGGCCTCTGCCTCGTGACGCAGGTGTGGGAGGACGTCCGGCTCGACACGGTCGGCCTCGTCGCGGGCATTGTCGCCTCCGTCTCGCTCGCGACCTACTTCCTCGCCGGCGAGCATGCCACCGCACGCCGAGACGCCCTCTCGCTGACATGCCTCTCGCTCGGGATCGCAGCGCTCTTCCTCGCGATCCTGCAGCCCTGGTGGCGCATTCCGTTCGACGAGCTCGGCCGAACGGTGTCGCTCGAGCTCGACGGCGCGAGCGCGCCGGTCTGGATCCTGTGCCTCTGGGTGATCGTGCCGGGCACCGTCTTCCCGTTCGTGCTGTCGCTCTCGGCGCTCCGCCACCTGCCCGCGACCCGCGTGTCGATCGTCGCGATGTCCGAGGTGGTGCTCGGCGCGCTTGTCGCGTGGGCGTGGCTCGGCGAGACGCTCACCGCGGTACAGCTCGT
>Ga0247825_10002059_pt1 | contig 13286 bp, 7 predicted proteins | sample 13C_Vanillin_Day_FD_194413 | JGI IMG/M metagenome (GOLD analysis project Ga0247825, IMG submission 194413) | Soil microbial communities from agricultural site in Penn Yan, New York, United States - 13C_Vanillin_Day48 | ecosystem: Environmental > Terrestrial > Soil > Agricultural land | place...
AGATAGCGAGCAAGGTAGGCGTGCTCGAAGTAGGTCTCGTTGAGCGGACCGGGCGTGAGCAGCACCACGCGCGGCGTGTCGCGCGGCGCGCTCGCCAGCGCCGCCAATGTGTCGCGTTGCGCCCAGAAGAACGACGCCAGCCGCTGGACCTGGCAGTCGCGAAACGCCTCGGGGAGGCTCCGCGACAACACGATGCGATTTTCGAGCGTGTATCCGGCGCCTGATGGCGCCTGCGTGCGATCGGCGAGCACCCACCACTGACCGTCGGGCGAACGCGCGAGGTCTACGGCATGCAGATGGAGATGGATACCGCGCGGCACCGCAATGCCGTGGCACGGGCGGAGGAAGCCCGGGTTGCCGAACACCAGCGACGGCGGCAGTTGCCGTTCGCGCAGCAGCCGCTGCGGACCGTAGAGATCGCTCAAGAGCAGGTTGAGGACATGCGCTCGTTGAATCAGCGCCGCCTCGAGGTGATTCCACTCGGCGGGCGGCACGAGCAGTGGAATCATGTCGAGCGTCCACGGCCGGTCGACGCCTTCGGGATCGCCGTAGACGTTGTAGGTGACGCCGTTGTCGCGAATCGCGCGCTTGGCGTTCTCCCACCGCGACGCCAGCTCGTGCCGGCCGAGCGTCTCGAGCGATCGCACGAAGGTGTCGTAGTGCGGGCGGAGTCCGCCGTCCGGTGTGATCAACTCGTCGTGGACGAGCCCATTGCGCGCCAGGTACCCGTCGAGCAGGCGCCAGGGCGTCGTTGGTCCCGGAATGTGTGTGATCGATTCCATCAACGAGGATCTGTGGCGTTCGGGGCCATCACACTGTGTCGGGCTGGGCGCCTCAAGTCGAGTGTCAATGGGAAATCGGGATTGCGTTCCTCAGGAGGAACCGTAGCGCCGGCAGGAGTGTGGCCTCCGCCGGAGAATCGCGCCAGGCGCCTGCTCTCCGCCTCGTAGGCATTGACCGGGAACTGCTCGAAGCTGCGGCCTCCAGGATGCGCAACATGATAAACGCACCCGCCGATCGCACGTTCGTTCCAGGTGTCAACGAGATCGAAGACGAGCGGTGCGTGCACCGGAATCGTTGGATGCAGCGCGCTGGCGGGTTGCCAGGCACGATAGCGCACACCGGCAACGAACTCGCCGGGGGTTCCCGTTGGATGGAGCGGCACACGACGTCCGTTGCAGGTGAGCGAATGACGCGACTCGGTAAGCCCAGCGACCTTGACCTGCAGTCGCTCGACTGACGAATCGACATAGCGCACGGTGCCGCCCGTGCCCTGCTCTTCGCCCATCACATGCCACGGCTCGAGCGCCTGTCTCAACTCCAGCCGAACGCCACGCGACGTCACCGCGCCGTACATCGGGAATCGGAACTCGAGGTGGGGAGCGAACCACTCTGAGCGGAACGGATACCCGGCTCGCTGCAGCTCGCCCATCACATCGTCGAAGTCCTGCGCGACGAAATGCGGAAGCATGTAGCGGTCGTGGAGCTCTGTTCCCCAGCGCACCAGCGGGCGCTTGTACGGCTCTTGCCACACCGACGCGATCAGCGAGCGCAGGAACAACTGCTGCGCAAGGCTCATACGCGCGTGCGGCGGCATCTCGAACGATCGCAGTTCGACTAGTCCGCGACGGCCGCTGCTCGTCTCCGGTGCGTAGAGCTTGTCGATGCAGAACTCCGCGCGATGGGTGTTGCCAGTGACATCGACGAGCACATTGCGGAACACGCGGTCTACCAGCCAGGGCGGACAGTGGAACTCGTCGCGAATCTCGCCGAACGCGATCTCCAGTTCGTGCACCGCGTCGTTGCGAGCCTCGTCCACGCGCGGATGCTGGCTCGTCGGTCCGATGAACAAGCCTGAGAACAGATACGACAGTGACGGATGGTTATGCCAGTAGCCGACCAGGCTGCGAAGCAGATCGGGCCTGCGCAGGAACGGGCTGTCACTCGGCGTGGGACCACCGACGACGATGTGGTTGCCGCCGCCGGTGCCGGTGTGGCGACCATCGAGCATGAATTTTTCGGTGCCGAGACGCGACTGACGCGCCTCCTCGTACAACGTCGTGGTGTACGAAACGAGATCGTTCCACGTGTGCGCAGGGTGAAGATTGACTTCGATCACGCCCGGATCGGGCGTGACGGTGAAGTGGTTCAGACGTGGATCGACCGGCGGCTGTTCACCCTCGATGATGATAGGCATGCTCAGCGCCGCGGCGGTGCTTTCGAGTGCCGCCAGCAGATCGAGGTAATCCTCCGTCCGCTCGACAGGCGGCATGAACACATGCAATCGGCCGTCTCGAGGCTCGACGCAGATCGCCGTGCGAATCACGCTCGGATCGGACACGCCACGTTGTGGCGACATAGCACTCCGACCGGGCGGAAGCCCGACGCCGATATCTGACTCACGTCGAACGTCGCGCTCGACGTACCTCTGCCTCGCTGGCAACGGTGGACGTTCGACGTGGAGATCCTGCTCGTAGATGTACGGGTAGTCTGTTTTCGTCACCCACGGCAGCGAGTCGAGCGGCAGGCGATAACCAATCGGCGAATCGCCCGGGATTAGAAACAGGTGCTCAGGCCGCAGCAACCAGCGTCCGCTTTCCCAGTGCCAACCCGGATTCGACGTCCATCGTCTTCGCAGCGGAAACACGTATCCGGCGATGCGATCGATTCCCTGCTCGAAGATGCGGGCAAGACGCGCGCGCTCCTCTTCGTCGGACAACTGCGACTGCAGCGGATCGACGTTGGTCGGCAGGCGTCGCTCGCGCCACATGTAATACCAGGCGTCCTCATACGCCGGGAGCGCGAGCGACGGGTCCACCTCCAGACGGTCCGCCAGCTCGTTCACGAACCGCTTCGCGTGTTCCTCGCCGTGCCCATAATTGACTGTGTCGTCTGCGAGCAGGCAGTCGTCGTTCCAGACCGGCACGCCGTCTTGTCGCCACCAGCAGCCCAGCGCCCAGCGCGGGAGCGACTCGCCGGGATACCACTTGCCCTGGCCGCAGAGCAGCACGGCACCCGGAGCAAACTGCTGCTTCAACCGCCGGACCAACACGCCGGCGCGTTCGCGCTTCTGTGGTCCGAGCGCCGCGGTGTTCCATTCGGCGCCGTCCATGTCGTCGATCGACACGAAAGTCGGCTCACCCCCCATCGTGAGCCTGACGTCGGCTCTCGAGAGATCTCGATCGACCTGTTCGCCGAGCGCCACAATCTCAGTCCAGTCTTCCTCGGTGTACGGGCGGGTCACACGCGGCGACTCATGGATCCGACGCACGTGCATCTCGTGCGTGAGCACGGCCTCGCACTCGTCGAGCTCTCCGGTAATCGGCGCGGCACTGAACGCGTCTGGCGTCGCCGCAAGCGGGATGTGTCCCTCACCGGCGAGCAGCCCCGATGTTGGATCGAGTCCGATCCATCCTGCGCCGGGGAGGTACACCTCGGCCCACGCATGCAGGTCGGTGAAGTCGGCAGCGGCGCCACTCGGACCGTCGAGTGATTTGACGTCGGGCGTCAGCTGAATCAGGTAACCCGAGACGAACCGGGCGGCCAGTCCAAGGTGTCGCAGCGCCTGCACCAGCAACCAGCCCGTGTCACGACACGACCCGCGCGCGAGACGAAGCGTCTCGTCCGGTGTCTGCACGCCCGGCTCGAGACGAATGACGTACGCAATCTCCTTCGACAATCGCGAGTTGAGATCGACGAGGAAATCGATCGTCCGTCGTGGGCGCCGATCGATCGTCCGGACGAACTCCTGGAGTGGCGCGCCGTCGGCGCTCACCTCGAGGAACGGCGCGAGGTCTTTCTGCAGCCACGGCTCGTAGGTGAACGGGAACTGCTCGGCGGACGGCTCGAGGAAGAAGTCGAACGGATTGAGGACCGACATCTCCGCGACGAGATCGACTTCGACGAGCAGTTCACGCGCCTTCTCCGGGAACACGACACGCCCGAGGTAATTGCTGTGCGGATCCTGTTGCCAGTTGATGAAGTGCGGCCTGGGCGCCAGGTTGAGCGAGTAGCTGAGGATCGGCGTGCGGCAATGCGGCGCCGGCCGCAGACGAACGACGTGCGGCGAGAGCGTGACGCTGCGATCGTAGCGATAGTGCGTCTTGTGATGGAGTGCGACGTGAATGGCCATGAGTTCTGTCTGTTGATTGTTGATCCGACTCCACTCCTGGGCTAGGCACAGACTTGTCTGAAGTCCAATAGATCACGACAGAAATGTCGCGCACACACAGTCCCGTCCTCTTCTATGCTGATCGTCGGAGCCAGATGGAGGCCGATCCGCACAAACCATTGCGCCAGGATGTTCGACTCCTCGGAGAACTCCTGGGTGAAACGCTGCGCGAACATGAGGGGGCACGACTCCTCGAGACGGTCGAGCGCGTCCGGGCGGTCGCCAAGACCTCGCGGGCCCGCGCCGACCGCGACTTCCAGGCGCTGGCCAGTGAACTCGGGCAACTGCCGGTTGATGCAGCGATCCCGCTGGCTCGCGCCTTCACGCACTTCCTGAACCTGGCGAACGTCGCCGAGCAGCACCATCGAATCCGCCGGCGGCGCACATACCTTCGCGATCCCGGTTCGCGGCCGCAGCGAGGATCTCCGGAAGAGACGTTCGCGCGGCTGGTGGCTCGCGGCGTCTCGCCCGACGCTCTCCACGACGCCATCTGCGCGCTGCAGATCGAACTGGTGCTCACCGCGCATCCCACTGAAGTCTCGCGTCGAACGTTGATCCACAAACACAATCGCGTCGCCGCCCTGCTCGCTGAGGGCGACAGAACCGACCTGACAGCCCCCGAGCGCAGCGAAGTGCACGCGGCGCTCCGTCGCGAGATCCTCTCGGCGTGGGTCACGGATGAAGTCCGTCATCAACGGCTCACGCCGATCGACGAAGTCAAAGGCGGGCTCATCGTCTTCGAACAGAGCCTGTGGAATGCGTTGCCACGTTTTCTCAGGAGCGTCGATCGCGCGCTGCTCGCGGCGACGGGAAAGGCCTTGCCGCTCGAGACCTCGCCTGTGCGCTTCGGGTCGTGGATAGGCGGCGATCGCGACGGGAATCCCCACGTCACGCCTGACGTCACCAGACGCGCGACGCTCCTCGCACGGTGGGTCGCGACCGAACTCTATCTGAAGGAAGTGGTGGCGCTGCGCGACGAGCTCTCGATGACTGACGCGACCGCCGCACTGCGCGCGCGTGTCGGTGACGTCCGAGAACCCTACCGCGAGTTGTTGCGCCAGGTGCGGACGCAATTGACCAGCGCCCGCACGTGGATTGAAAGCCGTCTCGACCCGGGATCCGGGGTTCGGGATTCGGGATTCGGGGTTCGGGACTCGCCTGATGTCGTTCTCACGCGAGAGCAACTGCTCGAGCCGCTGCAGCTCTGTTACTCATCCCTCGTTGAAACTGGCAATGCCCTGATCGCGGGTGGACGATTGACGGATGTCCTGCGACGCGTCGCCACGTTTGGCGTCACGCTGGCGACAATCGACATACGCCAGGCATCCGACCGGCACTCCGAGGCGCTCGATGCCATCACGCGTGCGCTCGGGCTCGGTTCGTACGCGGAGTGGGACGAATCGAAGCGGCTGGAATTCCTCGTCCGCGAACTGCCGAATCCGCGGCCGCTGATTCCACCTGGGCTGAAGACATCGCCGGCTGTCAGCGACGTGCTCGACACGTTTCGCACGATCGCGCAGACACCTCCCGAATCGCTCGGCAGCTACGTCGTCACCATGACGCATCAGGCGTCAGACGTCCTCGTCGTCGAGTTGCTCCAGAAAGAGATGGGCGCGGAGCGGCCGCTTCGTGTGGTGCCACTGCTCGAGACGGCTGCCGACCTGCGGCGCGCGCCAGAGATCCTCGATCGACTCTTTGCGATCGACTGGTATCGCGCGCGCATCAACGGCCTGCAGGAGGTCATGGTCGGCTACTCCGACTCGGCGAAGGATGTCGGACGACTCAGCGCGGGCTGGGAGTTGTTCAAGGCGCAGGAGGCGATCGTCGATACGTGCCGACGACATCAGGTTCGGCCCGCGCTGTTTCACGGGCGCGGCGGCAGTGTCGGTCGCGGCGGTGGGCCCACGTATCTCGCGCTGCAGTCGCAGCCCTCGGGAACAGTCGATGGCCGGCTCCGCGTGACGGAACAGGGGGAGATGATTCAGGCGCTCTTCGGGCTGCCGGAGATCGCGCAACGCACGCTCGAGGTCTACACGAGTGGCACGCTCGAGTCGTGGCTCGTTCCTTCATCACCACCGGTTCAGCATTGGCGGGAATGCATGGAACGGCTGTCGAACGATGCCTGCTCCACGTATCGCCGCATCGTCGCCGAACACCCGGCGTTCCTCGACTACTTCCACACGTCGACGCCACAGGCGGAGCTTGCCGACGTCAACATCGGCAGCCGGCCCGCTCGTCGTCAGGCCGGCGGAGGACTCGAAGGACTGCGAGCGATTCCGTGGCAGTTCGCGTGGACGCAGACTCGCCTGCTGCTGGCATCATGGCTCGGGCTCGAAGAAGCGTTCGAGCGGGCGCTCGAACGCAGTGAACTCGAGTTGCTGCAGACGATGTATCGGGAGTGGCCGCACTTTCGATCAGTGATCGATCTGTTCGAGATGGTGCTCGCGAAAGCCGATGCGCGCATCGCTGCTGAGTACGATCGACAACTGGTACCAGATGCCCTGCGACCGATGGGCAATGAGCTTCGCGATCGATTGGCGCGAGCCGTCTCCGCGCTACTGAAGGTCACGGGTCACACCACGCTGTTGGAAGGCAACCCGGTCTTGCGGCGCTCGATCGACGTGCGCAATCCCTACGTGGATCCGATCAACCTGGTGCAAATCGAAGTCGTGCGCCGGCTTCGACAAGGCGACCACGATCCGCGGCTGCACGACGCATTCGTCGTAACGGTGAACGGTATCGCCGCCGGGATGAGAAATACAGGCTGACGCTTAAGGTCTGGACTGTGGCCTCTCGACCGTGGACCGTGGACCGTCAGGCCCTCGCCACGTACTTCGCCAGCCAGTCACCGAGTGGCTGCACGTCGGCCATGACCTTCTTCACGGCCGCAACGGCTTTCCGCGATGCCAACGTCGCTCCAGGCTCGATCGTGCGTCCGGCGTAGATGTCCTTCATGCGCAACAGATCGATCCGGGGATGCTGCAGGGTGTAGCCGCGCGGCGCGGCGTTGAGCGTGTCATGGGTGCCAACTATGTAGCCCTTGCGTTGAATCGAGCTCACGATCTTCGCCAGCTCGCGTCCTGATTTGTCGGCGGCGATGGCCGCACGAAACTTCTGCAGCACCGAAGGTTCGGGTTTGTACATCCCGGTCCCGACATACAAGCCTTCAGCCGAGAGATTGATGTAGGTCCGCAGGACGCCGGCAGCAATGTGCGTCCGGTAGGGCCCGCCATCGCGGGCGAACCGCATGTCCCGATTGATACGCGAGACGTGCGGAGTACCCATCGGATCGAGCTCAATCACGAGCGCCTTCAGCGGTTCGCGACACGCGTGTTCGTACACTTCCTTGTGAGCCTGGAACCAGTCGCGGTTGTTGTTACATGCGAGGTTCCGAAAGAACTCGCATGCTTCAGGCGGAAACCCGGCGAATCGCTCGGCCATGGGACGAATTCTAGACCGGCTGGTGCATGATCTGAACGTGCGGCGCACCACAATCCTGGCGTTGGCCCTCGCCATCGTTCTGCCTATGACGACAGTCAGCAGCCAGGAGCAACAGGCTCCCACTCCTCCGCCCTCGACGCTGGACCCGCCGACGCGTGCTGACCTGCTGCGGGGTCAGTACGGCCGTTACCGCGCAAACAACGATCTGCTCTTTTATCACCTCGACGTCCGCGTCGACCCGGAGAAGAAGTCGATAACCGGCAAGAACACGATTCGTTTCAGGATGCTCGCCGACGACGCGCGAATCCAACTCGATCTTGCGGCGAGCCTGAACGTCGATCGCATTCTGCTCGGCTCCACGCCGCTGAAGTACGAACGCGAACTCGGCACCGTCTACGTGGACTTCCCGTCCACACTGCGGAGCGGGCGTGAATACACGATCGATTTTCACTACTCGGGTCAGCCGGAGGAACAGGGGCGATTCGGGGGGATGGCGTTCCGCAAGGACGCAGCTGGCAATCACTGGATCACGACCGCCTGTGAAGACGAAGGCGCAAGCGTGTGGTGGCCGAACAAGGATCAGTGGCGCGATGAAGTCGAGCGGATGCAGATCAGCGTCTCGATTCCCAACAACCTGGTCGATGTGTCGAACGGCCGATTCATGGGCAGGACCGACCTCGGCGACGGCTATACGCGCTGGGACTGGCTCGTCCAGTACCCGATTAACAGCTACAACGTCGCGCTGAACATCGGCCGCTACGAACACTTCTCAGACAAGCTCGGCGACCTGGCGCTGGACTTCTACGTGTTGCCGGCGAACATGGAGAAAGCGAAGAAGCAGTTCGCGCAGACGAAGCCGATGCTCGAAGCGTTTCGCGGCTACTTCGGTGAATACCCGTTCGAGAAGGACGGCTTCAAGCTGATCGAAGTGCCCTACGCCGGCATGGAACACCAGAGCGCGGTGGCGTACGGCAACGGCTTCGTGAACGGCTACCTCGAACGCGATTGGACCGGTATCGGCGTCAGCCTCAAGTTCGACTTCATCATCATCCATGAGAGCGGCCACGAGTGGTTCGGCAACGCCGTGTCAGCGGCTGATGTCTCGGATATGTGGATCCACGAGGGATGGACGACGTACCTCGAGAGCCTCTATGTCGAGAAACTGTTCGGTCATGACGAGGCGATCAGATACGTGAACAGCTACAAGCCCAAGGTCCAGAACCGCGAGCCGACCATCACCCAGCGTGGCATCCACCGTCAGCCGCAGCAAGACATGTACTTCAAGGGCGCCCTGTTTCTGAACACACTGCGCAGCGTGGTCAACGATGACACCGTCTGGTGGGCGCTGGTGCGCGACTTCTATCAGCAGTTCAAGTACCAGAACATCATGACCGAGGACGTCGTGCGGTTCTTCAACGCGCGCGTCATGAAGGATCTGACCCCGATCTTCGATCAGTACCTGCGGCGAGCCGCGCTCCCGGCGCTCCAGCTCGCTTTCAACGAAGCGGGCAGCATGGCCTACAAGTGGAAGACTGAGGAACGGGCGTTCGCAATGCCGGTGCGCATCGGCCGTCCCGACAACTGGACGACGATCGAACCGACGACGGACTGGAAAGTGATGCCGATGCGGCTGTCGAAGGAGGAGGTGGAGGTGGCCATTGATCTCTACTACATCACCGTCGAGAAGCAGTGACGCAGGATCTCGTTGACCAGCGCGACGTCGCGCTGCGTGCGGTACGAACTCGGAAACGTCGTCAGCCCCCAGCGCACGTTGTGGATCAACTTGTCGGCGAGGCGGCTCTCGATCGACGCGAGCTCGCGCTCCTCCATCCGGCACAACCGCACCACCTGCTCGTAGACCAGATCGAAACGGCGGCGCGGGTCGAGCTCGTCATCGTAGGACTCGTCGAGGACATCCCCGAATGTCTCGAACCCGTAGCTACGGATCAGCGCCAGCGATCCAGGATTGCCAAGCACCAGCATCGGGTGGAAGTTGGCGAGCGGCTTCACCGACTTCTCCGTGATCCGCGACGGGCGCGGACGCATCTCGGTTTCGGTCGCCACACTGAACCACGACTTGTCGTACTCGGCCAGATCGGCCGCGAGTCCCGCGTTCCACAACTCGAGCCGCTTCCACCGATGCTGCTTCATGCCCAGGAGTATTCGGCCACGCGCATCGAGCGCATCGAGGTACGGCGCGAGTTCGGCGACTGTGTCCTCGAATCCCGGGAGCGATCGTGCGAGATCCTCGGGAGTCGGCCGCGGCTTTTCTCCTTTCCGCTCGTCCGGGTGCTGGAACCCTCCGAATGACACAAAGCCCCGATCCCAAAGTCCGTCGCGCAACAAGCTGAGCAAGAACAGAATCTTTGCCTCACGCGCCGTTCGATTGAGCGAGACGAAGCGACGCTTCCGTCGCGACGGCCGCGCACGAAACGCCTCGAGCCGCTTCTGAAAGACTTCTTCACCGTCGCGCTCGTAGTGGGAGAACGCACACCAGACCCAGTAATCGTGATTCAACACGACAGCGGGCGACTCGAAACCGATCGAGGCGCAATACGCTCGATAGTCCTCCTCGAATTGCCGGTCCTGCGTGAGGTAGACCGCTCTCTTCGTTGACGCGCCGAGACTCCTCAGGGCGTCGTGAAACTCGGTCGTCGTGTGCGGCTTGTGCTTCCTGCCCTCGGTGGTTGCATCGAATACGAGCCCGACAACGCCTTCAGCGATACGGGCGCGATCGCGTTCGGAGATCGCGGCCGTCGGCACGTTCGTGAAGTGACGATCGTTGCCGCAGCTGAAGACGATGAGATCGGGATCCGGTCTTCCGGGGCCGGGCATGATCACGTCCACCCGATCGTCGTGGATGCCTTCGAACAGATGTCGTCCCGGCGTGGCGACGAGGACGGTGATCGGCCCGCGGTGGTCGCGGCTACTGAGCGCCGAATCGCTGGTTCTCGAGGCAGATGAATTCAATCAGTTCCTGGTCCGGCATGATCCGCTGGTTCACGCGGACAGTCCATGGACGTGTATAGAGTTTCGTGTCGTCCACCGTGATGTCGATTTCCATCCGTCCGTAGCTCACGCGCCGGAATCGTTCCGTGAGCCTTGCCACATCGCTCACTGGCGTCCCGACGATATCGAGCCAGCCGCCATCTCTCAGCCCCGTGGTTTCGACGACGAGCGTGTCGCCGTCCCACTTGCCAACCGAGTATCCGTACCACCAGGGCTGCGGATCGTTGTTCGGCAGCGCACGTCCGTCTGTGAATATCTGACGCACTCCGGAGCTGGCTTCGTACAGGATCACGAGGAGGCCTGGCGTCTGAATGAACTTTCGCGGCGCCCCCTGCGTGTGGAACTGGACGATACCCATGGGGAGGCAGTGCGCCTCCGGATTGTCCTTACTGTTGCCGGCTTGTCGCTCCTTCAGGAGCGCGGCGCCTTCCGGCTTGAGTGGAAGCCCTTCCTTGATGTTCTGCGCGACGTCACGGAAACCCGCGAGCGGCGGACCTGCAGGTGCATCGGTCGAGGCCGCCTGATTCGCGGCGTTTCCGCCTTGCCAGACGCCAGAGAGGTCCGGCTTGCCATCTGTCGTTCTCGGCACCGGCCCGTTGAGATCGGGCTCACCCTTCGCGTTGCGCGGAACGCCTTGTGGCATGCGGACGTCCCACTGCGCAACCAGCGATGGAGACGCGGCAACTGCCGCGATCAGCACACACACCCGGATGAACGACTTCACATCTGCCTCCGATATGCTCCGAGGACGCGCATCAGGTTATCATCGGCGGCACTAAGGTTTGGAGGACTCATGAGCGGCAGGCTTGCAGCACTTCTCGCGGCGTTGGCGATTGTGGGAACAACTCTCCCAGCGAGCGCGCATCATTCGTTTGCCGCCGAGTTCGACCGTGACAAGCCGATCACCCTCACCGGCACGGTGACCAAGCTCGAGTGGACCAATCCCCACGCACGCATCTACATCGACGTGAAGGACGACACGGGCAAGGTCGTCAGCTGGGACTGCGAGCTCGGGCCGCCCAACGGGTTGATGCGACGCGGATGGAATCGGAATTCGCTCAAGCAGGGACACGTCGTCACGATCAACGGCTTCCTCTCGAAGACCGCGCCGCACGTCGCGAACGCCAGGACGGTCAAGCTCGCCGACGGCCGTGAAGTATTCGCGGGGTCGTCCTTCGACACGGGCCCAACGGAGGGAGACGCGCCGGCGAAGTAGCGACTGACGCGGTCACGAGTCCCGGCGCTGAATCACGGATTGCATCACGCCAGGGATGTGATTCCGATCACACAACGTCTCCAGGCAGAGGACACAGTTCCGCACGGAAATGCACGAAACACTCGCGATTCCTTGCACGATCGCGGGGTGTCACTCTGGCGTTCGTCGGTCGATAACAGATCTAGCTTGTCGACCGAGAAAACGACGCCGAAACGAAAATCGGGACCCGGTACCGCCGACTTGACCGCGGTCGAAGGAGCGCTGCAGCTCCTCGCCCGGGCGATCCGACAGTTCCACACCTACCCGGCGACGAGCCCGATGTGTGTGGACGCCGTCATGGCGTGCCACGACGCGCTGAAGTCGATCCAGCATCGCGACCGCGTCGCCTCACGCGTCGGCCCGCACGATCTGATCGTCGAGGAGACGCAAATCGGTGCGGGCACCGTCGTCGAGCAGGAACTGACGCGACGGTTGTTCAAGCTTCGCGTGGCGGCCCTCGAGATCGAGTGCGGAGCCACGCCTCGCGATCTGTCGCGCTTCTGCATCGACCTCGTCGAATCCGAAGATCCTCAGACCGGCGATATCACATTCGCTGAGAAGCTGACCGAGCACGGTGTGGGCGCCATCATTCCGGAAATGGCGCAGCGTCCGGTCGTCATGGACGTGGGCGTGCCACAAGCCCACACCACTGAGCTGATCACTCACGAGCGCCGTAGACAAGCAGAGCAACAACTCGCGCAGCCCGATGCGCCGGTCAGTTATCTCTATCCGCCCGACCGCGGCTGGGTGAGAACCGATCCGGCGCAGGGACTGTCTCAGGTTTCGTTGCTCGACCTCGTCGTACTCGTCGACGATCCGGCCGATATCGCGACGATGCTCGTGCGCCTGACCGACGATGATGTGAGCGGTCCGGACGCCAAGCAGACCGCACTCGAACGGAAATACAGCGACGTTACACGACTGTTCTCGGCACTCGATCCACGACTGGCGGGGGTGATGTTCGGCAAGCTCGCCAGAGCCGTGTTGAACCTCGATACGGACCGCCGCAACAATCTGCTCCAGCGAACCATTCTTCCGGGCCTGCTCGACGGCGACGCCAACGGCAAGGTCCTGCGTGACTTTCCCGACATGGATCTCGCGGAGTCGATCTGTCTGCTGCTCGATCTCGAAACCGCCGCGCCTGAAGTGCTCTCGGCCGCGCTCAATCGGCTCGACGTCTCGACTGAGCGCCGCGCGGCCCTTGTGCCGCTTATCGAGGCGCGGATGCGTACTGCCAACGGCGGTGCGCCGAACGACCTCAGCCTCGGCTCCTCGGGTGTTGAACGTCATGCACGCGAGTTGATTCGCATCGACACCGCACGCGAGACCGACTTCTCCGAGTTCGCCGCGTTCGACCTCTCGATGGACGCACAGGCTGAGTTGGCCGTCGTCGAGGTGCGCGCGGGAATC
>Ga0247825_10002060_pt1 | contig 13285 bp, 8 predicted proteins | sample 13C_Vanillin_Day_FD_194413 | JGI IMG/M metagenome (GOLD analysis project Ga0247825, IMG submission 194413) | Soil microbial communities from agricultural site in Penn Yan, New York, United States - 13C_Vanillin_Day48 | ecosystem: Environmental > Terrestrial > Soil > Agricultural land | place...
CTTTCCCGCGCGGCCGTCCGGCAGCGTGGCGGTGATGGCGACCCGGCCCACGGGAATGTCCTCCACCACGTATCGGTCACCGGTGAACTCGAACTGCTGCTGCATGAAGTAGTCCTCGTCCGTCCGGGTGGGCGAGACGACGAGCGTGAATCCGGTGACGGGCCGCTCGCCCCCGGATCGGACGGAGCCGCTCAGCCGCCCAGCGGGTGAGAGCTGGATGGTCGCGCTGCCGCTCGCCACGGGGACTCTGGGCAGATCGCCGCTGCGGCCGCCGTTCGTCGCCCAGAGGTGCAGCACCTCCGAGCCCATCGAGTCCGCGTGGAAGAGCACCCGGCCGGACTCATCGGTCATGTCCTCGAGCTGGATGTTCGACTTGCCCGCCTCGCTGCCCATGACGATGGCCCTGACGCTGGGTGCTCCGTTGGGCTCGAGCACCGTGATCAGGACGGGCTTCTTCCCTTCGCGCACCTCGATCTCCACGTGCTCGGTCTGACCGGCCTTGACGGTGGCGATCTTCTCTTCCTCACTCGCCCAGCGGGAGTCCGCCAGCCACGCGTAAAGATGGTAGCGGCCCGCCGCGATGCGCATGGAGAAGGTGCCAGCAGGAGTGGCGGGCTGCTCGATGCCCTCGGACCGGGAGGCTCCGACCCGGAGGGCATAGACGGAGACGGGTTTGCTCGGAACGCGGCCATCCGCCAGCCGGACCTTCCCTTCCAGCACCCCCTGGTCGGAGAGCTGTATCTGCACCTTCGCCGTCTTCCCGGGCTCGACCTTGGCGGGGACACGGGTGTGCTCGTCACTCCCGGGGCGGCGGGCCGCGACGTAGATCTCCCCTGGAGGAAGATCCTCGAGGGAAAAGCTGCCCGTGGCATCGCTCACCGTGGCGGTCGCTCCCTCCAGCGGCCCCCAGCGCCGCTGGGGGATGACCTGGACTCCCGCGATGGGCTTCTTCGCGCTGTCCACTACCGTCCCCTCGATGCGGCCATTGGAGAGCAGCTCGGCGACCAGCTCGAAGCGCTGCCCTTCGAGCAGCGTGATGCCCGTGCGGCGCAGCGCCTTGAAGCCCTGGGCCTGGACCAGGACGTCATAAGCCCCTGGGGTGAGCCCTCCCACCTCGAACTGCCCGTCAGGATTGGAGGTGGCGCGGGCAAGATCGCCGCGGTCTCCGCTGGGAATGACGGAGATGGCTGCGTCGGCGATGGGTGCACCAGACTCTTTCTGCCGCACCACGCCCACGATGGACGTGGCAGCCCCCAGGCGGATGCGGACATCCTTGAGGGTCATCCCCGCTCCGACCACGACCCGTCCGTTGGCGGAGCCTGTCTTGTCTGCCTTCCGGGCCGTCACCTGATAGCTCCCAGGCGGAACATCGAGCGAGAAGCCTCCGCCCGGGCCCGTCTCGCTCGTCACGGCTTCGTCAGCACCGAAGGCGCTCACGCGGGCCTGGGCCGCGGGCTGGCCGTCGGGCAGCTCGACGAAGCCCTCGATGAAGGCCGAGCCTTCCAGCTCGACAACGACGTCCGTCGAGGGGACGTGCACACGCGACAGCCGCTTGGTTGCATGTCCCGGTGCGCGGGCCTCGAGTTGGTACTCGCCAGGGGCCAACCCTTCGAAGCGGAAGGCTCCTTGCGCGTTGCTGGAAGCCAGATGGCACTCCTCCTGTGGAGCCGACGCGCGCCCCTCGATGGCCGAAGGGCGTGGGGCGAGAGTGAGCTCCGAGAGCGGCACCGGGCTCCGGGATACTCGCTCCACGGTGCTGCCTTCGAGGGTGGCACCCGGGGAGAGGACGAGCCGGACGAAGGTGGTGGACTCGCCCCGAGGGCGTGTGACGTCCGCTCTCGCCGAGGCGAAGCCTTCAGCTCGCGCCGAGACCAGGTAACGCGCTGGCCGCGCGGCGAGCACCACGACGCCCTGCTCGTCCGTGCGGCCCGTCCCCGCCAGGCGCCAGGTGGGCTGGCCGGTGGAAGGTTCGTAAGGTCCCCGAAGGTAGAGCGTCACCTGGGCCCCTGGTCGCGGCCCCGCGGAGGTGACGACCTCGACGCGCAGAGAGCCTTCCTCCGCGCGCATGGGCTCATCGACCGGGAGCGTCGCGCCTTCTGGCGAGACACTGTTCGAGCCATTGCCCTGTGGCTGCGGGGCATTCGTGGCCCCTATCGCGGGCCGCTTCGTGGCGACTGGAGTCTGCGAGGCAGGATCCGTCGACGATGAGCGCTCCGCCGAGGAGCTCGACCTGTTGAGCCACGTCCAGGCGACAGCGAGCAACAGCCCGATAGCCCCTACCGCGACAACCCACTTTCGGTTCACTCCAGCCCCTCCTGCGCATTCTGCGTACAATGCTCGCCGACAATCCATCCGAGGACACACGATGCCGCAGCGCAAGAGCCCGATGAGCGACCCGGCGCAGCCTCTGCGAGAGCTGGCCCTGCGCTATCCAGAAGCGCAAGAAGGCATCTCTTGCGCGGGAACCGCCTTGGAGAAGCCCACGGTCATGGTGCGGAACAAGGCGTTTCTGTTCCTGGGCAAGACCGATGTGATGGTCAAGCTCCGCGACTCACTGGGGGACGCGGCCAGGCTCGCGGCGAAAGAGCCGGGCCGCTACAAGGCCGGGGCTCACGGCTGGGTCACGGTGACGTTCAGCGAGGGTGAGGCTCTACCGCTCGAGCTTCTCGAGAAGTGGATCGACGAGAGCTATCGAGCCATCGCGACCAGGCAACTGGTGGCCATGCTGCCTCAGGGAGGCGTCCCGGCAGCGAAGAAGACAGCCCCCAAGAAGACTGTTGCCAGGAAGAAGGCCGCCTCGCGCTGAAGGCAGCGGCCCCCGTCGAACCTGCGCGTCTGGAGGATCTCCCTCCGGACGTAGCCGCACAGCTCGGCGTCACGGGAACGGGGAGGAACCGCGAGTTCGTCGTGGCCTGTGTGGGCGAGCCCCTTTGCCACCTGGGTGACCTCTCTGCGGACGGACGTCCTACTGAGTAGTCACCTCAGTAGCGTCCCTCGAGGAAGTTGCGCACCAGCGTCGGGCCCTCGGGAGTCAGCACGCTCTCTGGATGGAACTGCACGCCCACCACCGGGCGCTCGCGGTGCCTCAGGCCCATGATGAGCCCTTCAGGCGACCAGGCCGTGGCCTCCAGCTCCGCGGGCAGCGTCGAGGCCTCCACCACGAGCGAGTGGTAGCGCCCGGCCTGGAAGCCTTGCGACACGCGCAAGAAGAGGCCCGTCCCGAGATGCCTCACCGGTGATGTCTTTCCGTGGATCGGCGCGGGCGCTCGGATCACCTTGCCTCCGAACACAGCCCCGATGGACTGATGCCCCAGGCACACGCCGAACACCGGTACGCGCGCCTCGCGGATGGCCGCCATGCTCACGCCCGCCTCATACGGCGTGCACGGCCCCGGCGACACCACCACGTGCGAGGCTCCCGACGCGTTCACCCCCGCCACGTCGATCTCGTCGTTGCGCGCCACCTTCACCTCGGCGCCCAGCGTGTACAGCAACTGCACCAGGTTGAAGGTGAATGAGTCGTAGTTGTCGATGACGAGGATCATCGCCCACCCCCCTCTCGCGCCATCTTCAGCGCGGCTCCAAGCGCCCGGGCCTTGGCCTCCGTCTCATCGGCCTCCAGGCTCGGCACCGAGTCCGCCACCAGCCCCGCTCCCGCTGTCCACAACGTGCGGTCCCCGTCCACGAAGAACGTCCGCAGCGCAATCGCCACGTCCAATGCGCCGCCAAACGACAGGTACCCCACCGCTCCCGCGTAGGGCCCGCGCCGCATCGGCTCCAGCTCATCGATGATCTGCATCGCCCGGATCTTCGGCGCTCCGGACACCGTCCCCGCGGGGAACGTGGTCGCCAGCGCGTCCAGCGCGTCATACCCCGCGCCCAGCTTCCCGCGCACCTGCGAGACGATGTGCATCACGTGGCTGTAGCGCTCGATGACCATCATCTCCTCGACTCGCACCGAGCCCGGCGCCGCCACCCGCCCCACGTCGTTGCGCCCCAGGTCCACCAACATCACGTGCTCGGCACGCTCCTTCTCGTCCGCGAGCAGCTCCTTCTCCAGCGCCTGATCCTCCGCCTCCGTGGCCCCGCGCCGCCGCGTGCCCGCGATGGGCCGCACCACCACGTCCCCATCGCGCACCCGCACGAGCAGCTCTGGCGAGGCCCCTACCAGCGCTCGCGCCTCGCCCAGCTCCACCAGGAACAGATATGGCGAGGGGTTCACCCGTCGCAGCGCCCGGTACAGGCTCAGCGGCGGCGGCGCCCCGCGAGACTCGAAGCGCCGCGCCAGCACCACCTGCATGCAGTCACCCGCGCGGATGTACTCCTTCACACGCTCTACCGCTGCCTGGTAGCCCGCACGATCCCAGTGCGCCACCAACTCCGGCTCTCCGCGCATCTTCGGAGCAGGCAGGAAGGCCTCGGGCGGAAGCGGCCTCTGCAGACGCACAGCCATGGCCTCCGCGCGCTCCTCCGCGTCCTTGAGAGCCTGCGCCACGCTCCCGTGCAGCCCCGGACGGGCGATCGCCGTCACCTTCATCAACTGCGTCCGCGTGTCGAGCGTGACGAACTCCTCGCTGACCAGCCACTCGGAGTCCGGGAAGGACACATCGCTCGCGTGCCGGTCCGGCACGTGGCGCTCGAACCAGGAGGCACAGTTGTAGCCGAGGTAGCCCACCAGCCCACCGAGGAAGGGCGCCTCGTCCGGCAGCGACGCCACCGACAGCTCCTTCCAGAGCGCTCTCAGCACCTCCAGCGGCTTGCCCTCGCGGCGCTCTTCGCGCTCGCCTCGCCACAGCGTGGCCCCGTTCCGGTCCATCCGGACTCGCCCGCTGGGCGCGGCCCCCACGAAGCTGTAACGGCCGAAGCGCTCGCCGCCATAGCACGACTCGAGGATGAACCCCCGAGGCCCCGCGCCCAGCTTGAGGTACACCGACAGGGGGGTGTCGAGATCCGCTGGAAGCTCCACCGAGACGGGGACTGCCTCCCCCTTCTCCGCGCGCTGGCGGTACGCAGCCTTCCGCTCCTGTGCGTTCATTGCCAAAGTCTCCACCACCTGCTGAGTCGCTGGAAAGGACCACACCCTCCAGGGCTACCCCCTGTCGCGTGTAGGATAGGAGGAGTCTCAAGGATGAACCTCGGTGTAGACGCCGTCCTTCCACTGGTACACGCGGCGCCGCTTCACCGTCCGTCCTCCCTTCCGCTCGCCCTTGTGGGTCTCCACGGAGATCAACCGCCGCTTCTTGCGATCGAACTTGACGACGTGCCGCACGACGACCGGCGGCTCCACCAGCTCATGCAGCGTGAGGGACTCCATCACCGTCCCCAGCACCCCCTTCCTGCGGCCAGGCACGACGTAGCTGACGAACGCCTTGAAGCTGCGGCTGTCCGCCTGGGGAACCGACTCCACGCTCAGCAGCGCCACACCCGCCTTCTTCGCGTCCACGAGCGAGGCCTTGGCCGAGCCTCCTCGCCCCGCTCCCGCTGACTGCAGATCCAGGTTCGCCACGCGCTGGTTCGGCGGCAGCTTCGGCTCCATCACCCGCACCCGGATCTTGAAGTCCGCGGTCATCGCCACCGTGGCGATCTCCCTCTCGCCATCTCCGTCCAGGTCCCCCTCGAAGCGCAGCGGGGTCAGCAGGTTGCCGAACATCAGGCCCGTCACCGTCTTGCCATCGGCTCCCTTCGCCTCCACCTCGTACCAGGAGTCCACCCGGTCCAAGAGCCACACCCGCTCCTCCAGCCGCCGCTTCACGGTGATGGCCGCCCCCAGTGGTAGGGAGGCCACCACCCTTGCCTCCTCGTTGGGCTCCTCGCGCAGGCTGGCCTGATCCACCGCGATGAAGAGCTTGTGCCCCGGCTCCCAGGTGGAGACGTCATAGGACGACAGTTGATCCAGCTCGCCGTGCGCCGCGTAGAGCACGACCTTCGGCTGTGCCAGGAGCAGGGTAAGCAGGAGAGCGGGCGCCATGACGGTGACTCAGGGGGATGACAGGGGGGTTATCTCCCATCCTGTGCTTCCAACCCACAGAGTCGTTAATGAATTGAGGCTTTGGGTGCCACTCTGCTCCAGGACAAGGCTCTCGACAGGCTTCGCGGGTGGTTCCTGGAGCGCGGCTGGACGCCCTACCCCTTTCAAGAGCAGGCCTGGGCAGCCTACAGCCACGGCGAGAGCGGGCTTCTCTATGTCCCCACCGGCGCCGGAAAGACCTATGCCGCCTATATCGGTCCGCTCGCGGAGGTGGCCGAGGGTGGACGCCAGGGACTGCAGATCCTCTATGTGACGCCACTGCGTGCTGTCTCCCGGGACATCGAGCTGGCCCTTCGCGTCCCGCTGGAGGTGCTCGACGCGGACATCACCGTGGAGAGCCGCACTGGGGACACCTCCTCCTCCGTGCGCCAGCGCCAGCGCGAGCGGCTGCCCGAGGTCCTCATCACCACCCCCGAGTCCCTCTCCCTGCTCCTGGCGAACGAGCGCTCCGCGGAGCTCTTCGCGGGCCTGCGCTCCATCATCGTGGACGAGTGGCACGAGCTGCTCAGCACCAAGCGCGGCACGCAGCTGGAGCTGGCCCTCGCGCGTCTGCGCCACTTCGCCCCGGGCGTGCGGACATGGGCGCTGTCCGCCACGCTCGCCAACCTGGATGCCGCCGCTCGCGCCGCGGTGGGCACCCATGGCACGCCCACGCTCCTGAGCGCCGACATCGAGCGCCCCATCGAGGTGAGCACGCTGCTGCCGGACCACGTGGACAGCTTCCCGTGGGCCGGACACCTGGGCTTCTCCATGCTGGAGAAGGTCGGCGCGTGGCTCGATCCGGACAAATCCACCCTGCTGTTCACCAACACCCGCTCTCAGGCGGAGCGCTGGTACGAGGGCCTGCGCTTCGCCCGCCCCGAGTGGGAGGGGCTCATCGCCCTGCATCACGGCTCCATCGATCGCGAGGAGCGCGAGCGCGTGGAGCGAGGCCTGAAGGATGGCAGCGTCCGCATCGTGGTGTGCACCTCCTCATTGGACGCGTGGTGCAGGTGGGCAGCCCCAAGGGCATCGCCCGCTCGCTCCAGCGCGCCGGACGCAGCGGCCACCGCCCTGGCGAGACGTGCCACCTCCTCTTCGTACCCACGCACGCTCTGGAGTTGGTGGAGATGGCCGCCGCGCGCGAGGCCCTCCAGCGCGGTGAGGTGGAGCCCCGGGTTCCCCTGCGCAAGCCTCTGGACGTGCTCGCCCAGCACCTCGTCACCTGTGCCATGGGCGGTGGCTTCACCCGCGAGGCCCTCCGCGCCGAGGTGCGCGAGGCCACCAGCTACCAGGATCTCACCGATGTGGAGTTCGAGTGGACGCTGGCCCTGGTGCGCGAGGGCAGCCCCACCCTGCGCGCCTACCCCGAGTTCCGCCGCATCGTGGAGCACGAGGGCCGCTTCATCGTGGCGGACGCGCGCATCGCCCGGCTGCACAAGCTCAACATCGGCACCATCTCCTCGGACGCCACCGTCCAGCTCTGCTATTGGAGAGGGGGCCGCATCGGCTCCGTGGAGGAGTCACACGGACGAGGGCCCCTTCCGCTTCGCCCACCACCCGGAGCCCGCCATAGGGCGCTACAGCTGGGCCGGGCACCTGCACCCCGTGGTCCGCCTGTCCTGGGGGGCGGACCGGCTGCGCCTCCCCTGCTTCCACCTGGGCACTGCTGTCGGCATCCTCCCCGCCTTCAGCGCCTTCACCGGAGGGGTGGACATGAGACGGCGGCCGGACGAGCGCATCTTCGCCATCGCGGACGACGCGGTGGTGGAGGTATGAGCGCCTCGGCGGCCCTCCCCCAGGGAAGGAACCCAGAAACCCTGAAAACGCAATGACAAACACAATCGACAAGGTCGCCTGGATACACGTTGTCAACGCCCGGATCTTGAGCGCTCGATCCAGGGGGAAGGATCTCTATTACCTGCCTGGAGGAAAGCGGGATCCCGGCGAGACAGACATCGACACGCTCATCCGAGAGGTCGAGGAGGAGTTGTCGGTCCGAATCAAGCGTGAGACAGCCTCCCACTTTGGGACGTTCGAGGCGCAGGCCCACGGCAAGTCGGAAGGCGTCCTGGTCCGAATGGCTTGTTACGTCGCGGACTTCGAAGGAACACTGAACCCAGCCTCCGAGATCGAGGAGCTGGCCTGGCTGACCTACAAGGACCGGGATCGTGTCTCTCTGGTCAGCCAGCTCATCTTTGACAGGTTACGCGAGCTGAAGTGGCTCACGTAACCCAGGCCAGCGGAGAAGGGCTTTCACTCCGAAATGCCACAACCCGGTGAGTGGGGCGCTCCATTTCAGTGGCTTCCCTCTTCCAGTAGACTCGCATCCGCCGCGTGCCCACCTCTCCGGGTATCTGCCACACCACTCCTTCTCAATGTCCCACGCTCACCCGCCGTCAAACCTTCCGGCTCCCGGCACTCTCCTCGCGGGCCGCTTCCTGCTTCAGCATCTGGCCGGCCGCGGCGGCATGGGCTCCGTCTACAGGGCCGTGGACACCACGAACAGTCAGCCCGTGGCGCTCAAGCTCATCCATGCGACGCGTGACTCCGAGGCGGCCCAGCGCTTCATGCGCGAGGCCCGGCTGCTCTTCGAGGTGCACCACCCCAGCGTCGTCTCCTACGTGGCCCATGGCATCACCGACGAGGGCCTGCCCTTCCTCGCCATGGAGTGGCTGGAGGGCGAGGATCTGTCGCGCAGGCTGTCGCATCACCCCTTGGGCCTCTCGGAGGCGCTGGTGCTCATCCGCCGCGTCGCCGAGGGGCTGGCCGCCGCGCACGCCCAGGGGATCGTCCACCGCGACATCAAGCCCTCCAACCTCTTCCTGCGGCAAGGCAGGGTGGAGGATGTGGTGCTGCTGGACTTCGGCCTGGCGCGCCAGGTGACCGCCTCGCAGGCGCTGACCGGCAGCGCCATGGTGCTGGGCACTCCCGGGTACATGGCCCCCGAGCAGGCCTCCACCCAGCAAGACATTGCCCCCAGCGCGGACATCTTCTCCCTGGGGTGCGTGCTGTATCAGTGCCTGGCGGGCCAGGCCCCCTTCCGGGCCCCGCACGTGGCGGCGGTACTGGCCAAGATCCTCTTCTCCGAGCCCACTCGGCTCAGCGAGCTGCGGCCCGAGCTGCCCGCCTCCCTCGTGACGCTGGTGGAGCAGATGCTGGCCAAGGAGCCTTCGCAGCGGCCCGCGGATGCCAGGCACCTGCTGCACGCGCTGGACCAGCTCGAGGGGATGCCCCAGGTGGCCGCCCCGGGTCAGCCTCGCTCCTCGCCGTCCCACCGTCTGACGCAGGCCGAGCAGCACCTGGTGAGCGTGCTGCTGGTCACTCTGCAGCACAAGTTCTCGGAGGCTCCAACGCTCGACGGGCATGTCTTCGCGCAGGCCCGGCAGAGCCTGGAGCACCTGTTCCAGGAACTCCAGATGCACGGGGCGCGCGCCGCGCTCCTGGCGGATGGCTCGCTGCTGGCCACCCTCCAGCTAGAGCGCGGCACCGCCGCGGATCAGGCCAGGGTGGCCGCCCACTGCGCCTTGTCCGCCAAGGAGCGTTTGCAGAACGGCCTCGTGGTGCTCACCACCGGCCTGGCGCTGAGAGATCAGCCAATGCCGGTGGGCGAGGTGATGGATCGCGCCGGCGAGATCCTCCGGAAGCAGCAGTGGCAGAAGACCGCCGTTGCCCAGGTGATGGTGGATGACGTGACCGCGGGGTTGCTGGGTCCTCGCTTCCAGCTCGACCGGTCCACCGCCTTCGACACCTTCCTGCTGTATGGCGAGCACCTGAGCGTCGACGGGTCCCGCCCGCTGCTGGGGCGCCCCACTCCTTGCGTCGGCCGGCAACAGGAGCTGGCCATGCTGGAGCTGGCCCTGAGCGGCTGCCTGGAGGAATCCTCGGCCCGCGCCGTGCTGATCACCGCCCTGCCCGGCACAGGCAAGTCCCGCCTGCGCCACGAGTTCCTGCGCCGCCTGGAGCAGCTCGATGTGCCCAGGCTCGTGCTGCTCGGCCGCGGCGACCCCATGAACTCGGGCTCCGCTTATGGCCTGATAGGCGAAGCCGTGCGGCGGCTGTGCGGTATCCTGGATGGTGAGCCGCTCGAACTCCGGCGCGAGAAGCTGGGCTCGCGCATCAGCCGGCACCTGCCGTCCGAATACGTGAAGGACACCACCGAGTTCCTCGGTGAGCTGTGCGGAGTGGCCTTCCCTCTTGAGGACAGCCCCAAGCTGCGCGCGGCCCGCGCGGATCCGGTGATGATGAACGTGCAGGTGAGGCAGGCGATGGTCCGCTTCCTCCAGGCCGAGCTCTCCCTGGGGCCGGTGCTGCTGGTGCTGGAGGATCTGCACTGGAGCGACGCGCCAACCGTGAGGCTGGTGGAGGAGCTGCTGCGCGAGCTGTCCGAGCGGCCGTTGATGGTGCTGGCGCTGGCCCGTCCCGAGGTCGAGGAGCTCTTCCCGAGGCTCTGGACGAAGCACCTGCAGGAGCTGCCGTTGCGAGGCTTGAGCCAGAAGGCCAGCACCCGGCTCATCCAGGAGGTGCTGGGTCCTGACCTGCCTGAGGAGGTGGTGAACCGCCTGGTGGAGCTGGCGGCCGGAAACGCCCTGTTCCTGGAGGAGCTCATCCGCGGCGAAGCCGAAGGGCGTGGCCACGAGACTCCGGGCACGGTGCTGGCCATGTTGCAGTCCCGGCTCCAGCGCCTGGAGCCCGGGCCCCGGCGCGTGCTGTTGGCAGCGAGCATCTTCGGCCGCTCCTTCTGGGTCAGCGGTATCCAGGATCTGGTGGAGGAGGAGTTCTCCACCGCGGAGTTGAAGCGCAGCCTGCGCCACCTGTCGGAGCTGGAGCTTGTTCAGCCCCAGGCGAGCAGCCGCTTCCCCGAGGAGATCGAGTACCGCTTCCGGCACGCGCTGGTGAGGGACGCGGCGTACAGCTTGCTGCCCGGCGATCTCAAGCCCGTGGGGCATCGGCTGGTAGGGGCGTGGCTGGAGCGGACGGGAGAGCAGGATCCCTGGGTGCTGGCCGAGCACTATCAGCTGGGCCAGCAGAGAGAGCGAGCGGTGCACTTCTTCACCCGCGCGGGCGAGCAGCTCTACAAGCGCCAGGACATGACGGGCGCGGAGCGGTGCGTGAAGGCGGCGCTGGAGTGTGCACCTACGGGGCAGGCGCTGGCGGAGCTGCGCGTCCTGGAGGTGCTGATCGCCTTCTGGCTGGATGACTTCGAGCGCGTCTTCAGCGTGGGGGACAAGGTTTGGCCTCAGCTGCCATTGGGCAGCGTACCCTGGGCGCGGATAACGAGCGTGATGATCCTGGTAGGCGCGATGTCCAACCGGCACGCGGACATGGCGCGGTTGGGGAGGCAGCTGCTGAGCACGGCGCCGCTCCCCGATGCCAGGGTGAACTACATCGAGGCAGCGACCTTCCTGACGGCGATAAACAGCTGGCACGGGCTGCGGAGCGAGGCGCACACGGCGCTGGAGTGCCTGACCGGGGTGGGCGCGGACATGCTGTCTCGGGACAGCCTCACGCGAGGCTGGACCTACCTCGCGCGGGCCTACGTCAACTACTTCCTGGAGGCGCGCCCCTGGCAGGCGAGCCTCGACGCGGAGGAGGCGGTGCGCTCGTTCCGGGAAGCGAACTCAGAGCGAAACATGACGACGGCCCAGGCGTTCTGGGGGCAGACGCTGGCGGGGTTGGGGGACAGGCCGCGTGCCATCGCCGTGATCCGGGACGCCATCAAGTACGCACAGCGGGCGGGGCAGACATACGCGGGGGCGCGCTGTCAGATGCCGATGATGCTGGTGCTGTCCAGCAGCCGCGACGCGGCGCACCAGGAGGAGACGGGGCACCTGGCGCGGCACCTGCTGGAGACGAGGCAGGGGAACCTGATGTTCATAGGCGCTGCGCACCTGGCGTTGGCGAGGGTGGCGGTGGCGCAAGGCAGGTACACGGAGGCAGAGACTCACGCGCGCCGGGCGTGTGAGCTCGAGGGTGTGCTGTTGCACATACAGATCGTCGCGCGTGCGCTGCTGTCAGCGGCGCTGCGGGCGCAGGGGCGTGTCACGGAAGCGCGGGCCGAGGCGGAGGCCTGCGTGCTGTTGGAGGGAGCGGGGGGCCTGGGAGCCGCGTCGGTCGGGGCGTGGCTAGCGCTGGCGGAGGCCTGCTTCGCGCAGGGAGACCCAGCTGCGGGCGATCAGGCCCTGGAGCAGGCCTCGCGGCGCATGAACCTGCGTGCCAAGGATCTGCCTGACGCGACGACCCGAGAGCTCTTCCTGAGTGAGGTGCCAGAGAATGCGCGCACCCGGGAGCTGGCTTACGAGCGGTGGGGAGAGGACCGGGAGCGTCTCACGATGCTGTAAGGCGCGACATACAAGGGGGCTTGGTGTAGGCTATTCGCCCCACACAGAATTTACGCTTCGGACTGTAACGGGAAAATCCCGGAACCGACTCTATTCATGCGCGCATGAACTCGAACGCATGTGAGGGACCAGTCATGAAGCTCATCTCTGTCGGTGTCGTGATGATGTGGGTGGTGGCCTTTGGCGGAGCCGGTTGCGGAGGTACGGATGACGGAAGCGGCCAGCTCGAGCCGGATCAGAGCCAGGTGAGCGCGGCCCCGTCGCCCGAGTCTCCGGGGACAGTCTCCCAGATGACCTGCGATTGCCCCCTCCAGCAGTGCGATGACAGCGCGTGCCTGGCTTCATGCGGTGGCACTCCCAGCTGCCAGAACATGTGCGGAATGATGATGCGCTTGTGCATGCAGTCGGCGGCGTACAACCAGATCCTGTGCATGCAGAACTGCATCGCGCAGAATGGTGGCTAGCGAGCGTTGAGCCACGCCCCCTTATCATCGGAAGACCATGGTCCTCTCCGAAGAGCTGAGCCTTCACATCCCGGTGCTCAAGCGCTTCGCCCAGCGGGCCCTTGGTCATGTCGCGGAGGTCGAGGATCTCGTCCAGGAGACGCTGGTCGCCGCCGTCACGCACGAGCGCCAGTTCCATGGCCGCTCGAGCGTGAAGACGTGGCTGTTGGGGATCCTCTCTCACAAGGTGATGGACTACCTCCGACGCCACTCCCACCCCTCCCGCCAGGAGCCGCTCTCGCGGGAGGACGATCCCGAGGAGCTGACGGCCACTCCCTCGCGTACCCCGGAGCATGCTCTGGATCAGAAGCGGGCCGTGGCCGTCATCGAGCGCGTCCTGCCCACCCTCCCCGAGCAGGAGCGGCTCGCCGTACTCATGATCGATATCCAGGAGATGGAGCGGGATTGGGTCTGTAACGCTCTCCAGGTGACGG
>Ga0247825_10002061_pt1 | contig 13284 bp, 11 predicted proteins | sample 13C_Vanillin_Day_FD_194413 | JGI IMG/M metagenome (GOLD analysis project Ga0247825, IMG submission 194413) | Soil microbial communities from agricultural site in Penn Yan, New York, United States - 13C_Vanillin_Day48 | ecosystem: Environmental > Terrestrial > Soil > Agricultural land | place...
CCCCGAAGAGCTATGGATGATCGTCGCCGAGCTGTGGCCCGAGCTTCTGCACAAGATCAAGCCGCCGCGTTCGCTGATGCACTGAGGTGGCTGTTTCGCTTCGATGAAGCGAAAACAATCGGGCCGCGCGGCGAAAGAACAAAGCAGCGCAGCCCAAATAATTCATCAAGCCTCTAACGCGTCGTCCGGCTTGTTTCTGTCGTCGTCACCGGACGCTCACCCGACCTGATGACGGTGGTCGTGGTGCGGACAATCGTCGTGGTCTGGCCCTGCGGAGTAACCGAGCGAGTGACCGAACCGGTGGTCTCCGGCTCCGCCTGCCCAGTGGTCGTCGGCTGCGTGCGCGTCGCGACTGCCGGCCCGGCCATCGTGCGCGGCTGGGCGACGGACCAGTAGCAGGGTTGGTTGGCGGTGGTCGAAAGGCAGGCCCCGCCGTCGTTCAACGGGGTGAAAGACACCGGCTCGCCTTGGAAGACCTTTTCGCATTGGCCCGATCGAATCAGCCCGTCCACGTACATCCAGAACTGGTCCGGCGTGGTTTCACGCATCCGGTCGGCAAAGCCCTGGATGATGCCCTTGTCGCGGCAAGCCACCGTGTCGAACGGCATGATGCCGTCGCGGGCTTCAGCGGAGATTGACGTTGCCAGCAGACCGAAAGCGACGAAGCAGCCGGTCGCAATCGTGGACTTCCGCGCAAGTTTTCCAGACATCCGACAATTCCCTCGGAACGTCCCCCACCACTCTTTCAATCGAGCGGCGGACGTTTTGGTTCCGGGCGTACGTCGGTTTTACGGGAACTTGGCCGATAGAGCCGAGGCTATTGCGGCTTCAACCCGGCGTCCTGAACCACCTTGCGAAGACGCAGAACTGCGCGATCACCCAGGGCTCCTTGACGATCGCGGCGACCTCGGCGGCAATCCTCTGCACCACCGGCTCCGGCGTCCCGACCCCGCCCATCACGCCGTGGATCAATGCGGCGAACGCAGGCCGGAACGGCACAAAAGAAGCGGACCGCCTTGCGGCGGCCCGCTGCAAGCGTCGAATTCCGGATGCCGCCCTAGACGCGAATGACGTTGAGGAGTTGCAGAACGCCAAACGTCAGCAAGACCACCATCAGTCCACCGGCGACCATCCTGTATCCCGCAGCACTGTCCCTCACTCCAGTCACTTCATTTGCCATTTAGCGGCCCTTCCCGATTGGTGCGGACGTGCCTATCAAGCCCACGCCCGAAGTTGTCGCCCTCATCAACGATCAAACGCGGCGCAAAAGCTTTGTTGCATTAAAAGATTGTCATGTGCGGCCAGCGGAGATCCGGCCTGCGTGACGCGCATGTCAACCGCGCACCAAGTCGATTTGAGCGCCGGCGGCGACCCATTCCCTGCGGCGGCAGGTTTGCTAGTGTCGCCAGGGTTCGGAAGGTCGCTTCGGAGCAAGCCCGGAACACTGGCGAACTTCCGAATCCAAGCGACGCCCGCGAGGTCTTGTCGATGCGATCCTTCCTGTTCATTCCCGGCGACAGCCCGAAGAAGCTCGAAAAGGGGCTGGGCAGCGGCGCCGACGCGCTGCTGCTCGATCTCGAGGATTCGATCTCGCCGCAGAACAAGGCGGAAGCGCGCAACGTCACGCTGGGTTTCCTCAAGGAGGCCGTGCCGGTGAAGGCGCGCCCGCGCATCTATGTGCGCATCAACGGACTGCAGACCGGGCTGACCGACGCCGATCTCGACACCATCGTCGCGGGCAGGCCCGACGGCGTCATGTTTCCCAAGGCCGAAGGCGGCCAGGCCGTGATCCACTGCGACGCCAAGCTCACCGCGCGCGAGGCTATGCACGGGCTGCCCGACGGCTCGCTCGACATCATCGCGATCGCGACCGAAACCGCCCAGGCGATCTTCCTCGCCGGCACCTATGGAGGCGCGAGCAAGCGGCTCAAGGGATTGACCTGGGGCGCCGAGGACCTGTCGGTCGAGCTTGGCGCGGAAGCCAACCGCGACCGCGACGGACATTTCCTCGCGCCCTACCAGCTGGCGCGGAGCCTCTGCCTTGCGGGGGCAGCGGCTGCGCAGGTTCAGGCGATCGACACCGTCTATGTGGACTTCCGCAACGACGCGGGGCTCCGCCGCGAATGCGAGGAGGCGCGGCGCGACGGCTTCACCGGCAAGATGGCGATCCATCCGGGCCAGGTCGCCGCGATCAACGAGGTGTTCACGCCGACCGCGGAGCAGGTCAAGCGCGCCGAAGCCGTGATCGCGGCGTTCGCGCAGAACCCGGGCGCGGGCACGGTCGGCATCGGCGGCATGATGTACGACCGCCCACATCTGGAGCGCGCGCGGCAATTGCTCGCGCGCGCCAAAGTCTTCCGGTAAGCGCTGCGGGAAACGAATCAGTACCCGGTCAATTCCCCCGGCAGCGGCGGTTCCGGGACATTCTTGCCGAGAATGCGCGACATGATCGTCGTCAGCGTCGGAGCGTCGTTGTCGAACCCGCCATGCGAGGTTGAAGCGGTGACGCTGCTTGTCTTGGCCGCAAGGTCGATTTTGAATTTTGCGCCCTGACTGGGCAGCTTCGAGACGAAGCGCTGCATGCCGGCGAGCGGCATTTCATTCGGCGCGCCCGGGATGGGGTTTGTCGGTTTTTCTTCATAGGCGCGCGACACCAGATAAAGCAGCGAGCGGCTGTAGCCGAGGAACGGCACCGCGCTCAGCGACACAGTGTCATCCAGTTCGAGCTGATCGGTCAGATTGTAAAGATAGACCTTGTCCTGCAGCGGTCGCGCACCCGCACCGGCCAGATAGGGCTTGTAGTGCTCGTTGAAGAAATCCGCGGTGCAGGCCGGCGCCATGAGGTGGATGCTGTCCACGTCGATATGGACGAGGTTGAAACGCTTGAGCGCCGACAGCAGATAGCCGAGCACGATAGACCCGGCGCTGTGCCCGACGAGATGCAGCTTCGGCCGCCTCGCCGGCGGAGCCCGATCGATCCCCTTCAGCAATGGCTCAAGCCCGGTGAACCCGCCATCGAAGCCGGAATTCTTCTCGAACGAGATACGCGCATCGATCTTCATGTTGCGCCACGCATGGGTGCCGGCGGCCTTGCCCGGGCCGGCCTCGAACAACGGATCGAAAAATCCGCCGACGCGCCCCACGGCGCTGGATTTCGACACCTCGCCGAAAACCTCGTCGAGGAATCCCGACCCCCACATCAGGTGAAAATGATAGATCTTGTTGCGTCCGAAAACGTCGGTGCGCTTCCAGACGGCGATGCGGCGCGCCGCGTCGCCAAGCGAGTTGAGGCCGCCGTGGCCATAGATCACCAGGTGATCGTAGCCCTTGCCGTCATTCGCATTGGCGTTCGTCAGCCGTTTAACGGTCTCCTCCATTTCCAATTTTGTGGGTGAGCCATACTTGCCGTCCGTCACGTAACGGCCATCGTCGATGTTGATGAAGTGGCCGAGGACATCGCCGCGGTTCGGCTCGTCGAAACCGAACAGACCTGTCGTGGTCGAGGGCGTGGCGCGCGGCACCGCGCCGAACGCCTCGGGCGCCCGCACGCCGAGTTGCAGAACCCAGGCGTCCATGACGGACTCGGCCCAATCGGTATAGGTCCAGTGCGCAATGCCCCGATTGCCCCACTTCCCGCTCCAGGAGTTGAGAACGAGAAAGCCCTTGTCGTCGTAACCGACGATCGCGAAGGCGTGCCCGCCGAGCGGCGTGCCGCCCGATACGATCTTGCCGTCCTTCGGCCTGGTCCAGTTGGAATGAATCTGCGCGGACGCATAGATCACGCCGATCTCATTGAGCGCCGCGTGGTAGTCGCTGATATCGGGCTGAAGACGCAAATAGGCGCCGAGCCTGATCTCGCGCGCCTCCTTGGCCATTTCATAAGTCAGCGCCCAGTCCTGGCCGGGGGCGACGTCCGGCGCCGTTACCGCGCGGCAGACGCCGTTGCCGAAGAAACCCTTGATGGCGCCTCGCAGGCTTGAACCGTCATAGGCCGTGCCGGCCCATTCGTCATTGCGCTTGGCCATCTCGTACAGCATGCGCGGGCTGACGCCCTGAAGCTTGCGCGAGCCGGGCACCTGAGAGCGTAAAATGTCGACGACTTGCGCCAGCGAAAAGCCGGTGCAACTCTGATCGGTGCCTTGATCGAGGACCGGGATCGAGACCTTTGTTTTCAGCGCGGACCTGAGCGGACGCAAGGTCGGAATATAGATCCGGTCCCGGATGTCAGGCATGTCCGGCAGGATGTCGAACCGGCGACCGGCGACTTTCGACCCCTTGCCTTTGAAAACCCGGCTGCCGATCTTGATGGTGTCGAGACGGCTTTGCGTGGCCACCGCTGCACCTTTCGCTGCGTTCCGCGCCGCGGCCTTCCTTGCTCCAACTTTCCTGGCTCCAACCTTCTTTGCCATGGCAATCGCCTCCCGCTTCGGCGCCTTGAGCGCGGCGCTCAGCCAGCAATCGAAGAACTATAAACCCTAAGTTGCATAGGGCGACGGTATCCGAGCCCGGCAGAGACCTCGCTCTTCAAGGCGACACTCAAGCCCCCTCGGAATGGATCGAAAGGGAAAGTCCGAAGCGACGATCAGCCGCCCGCGGCGCGGCTGACGGCGGGCGCGGATCCCGGCGCCAGGCCCGGCATGTCGCCCGCGGCGGGCGCAACCGAAGGCGCAGGCTCGCCGGTCACCTCACCGCCATGCGAGATGTTGTCGAGCCGGCGGCGCTGCGACACGAAGGCCTGCGCGCCGGCGTTGTTGAACATCTCCAGCGTCTCGGTATCGCCGTCGGCGACCGGCGTCAGCGCCTGATCCATGTAGGCGAGCTTGTTCGGGTCGCGCTTGATGCCCATGTAGATCCAGCGCATCCGCGCATACATCGACACCCAGCGACACTGCTTCGACAGCGTCTCCAGCCAGTATTTCGGATAGAACGACCAGACCGGCTCGACCGGCAATTCCGGGCGCCGGTCGTGGCGGTGCTTCATGCGCAGGAAACCGCCTTCGAGCGGATGCACGTTCTCGATGTGGGTGCAGCCCTTGAACCAGGTCACCAGGAACAACGTATTGCTGGCGCTGGATTCGGTCGCGGCGGCGCGCCGCAGGATCGTCTTGACGTGGTCGATCGTGTAGTAGTTGTCCCACGCCATCTGATACGCGCTGGCCCACTCCTCGCGCGACATCTTCGGGTGCGCGGTGGTGATGTGATAGAGGTCGTAGCGGTTGAGGTCCTCGTCCATCGGCACGCCCGCCCTGAACAGCTTCTGGTGATCCTCAGAGCCCGGCAGCGGCGTGAGATAGAAAAATTCGAGCAGATCGACCGGCAACTCCTTCTTGATCACCTCGATGTCGTGGGCGATCGACTCCTTGGTGTCGTTCGGAAAGCCGAGGATGTAACCGGCATAAGTGACGATGTGGGCCTTCTTCCAGGCCAGCAGCATCTTGCGATATTCGGTGATCTTGTTCTGCCGCTTCTTGGCCGACATCAGGTTGGCCGGATTGATATTCTCAAGCCCGATGAAGACGCGGCGGACGCCCGCGCGCTCGCACTTCTCGATGAAGTTCGGCAGTTTGTGGCAGAGCGTGTCGACCTGGATGATCAGCGCGAAGTGAATCTTCTCGACCTCGCGCAGATGGATCAGCCGGTCGAGGATCTCCTCCCAGTCCTTGTTGCGGGCGAAGTTGTCGTCGGTGATGAAAAATCGGAACAGCCCCTGCCCGACGTTGACCCGGATGATCTCCTCGATGTCGTCGGCGGAGCGGCGGCGCGACTTGCGCCCCTGCACGTTGATGATGGTGCAGAACGAGCACTGGTAGGGACAGCCGCGGCCGGCGTCGAAGCTCGTCACTGCGCCGGCGGTGCGCCGCACGCGCTCGCGCTTGAGCAGCGGGATCGGCGCGCCCTCGATCGAAGGCAGGTCGTTCATGAAATTGTAGAGCGGCTTGAGCGTGCCGGCGTCTGCGTCACGCAGCACCTCGCCGAGCCGGCCTTCGGCCTCGCCGGCGAAGATCGAGATGCCGAGCGCCTGCGCGTCCTTCAGCGCCTTGTCGTTGCCGTCGAGCATGGAGATCACACCCGACATGTGGAAACCGCCGATGCCGACCTGGATGCCCTGCGCGCGCAGCGGCCGCGACAGATCGAGCGTGCGCGGCACCTGGTTCGACTGCACGCCGACCATCATGACCATGCCGGTGTCGGCGGCCTTGATCAGTCTGGCGATGTGGTCGATGCGGACGCGGCTGTTGGTCTCGTCGATGGCATGAATGTCGATGTCGGTATCGGGACCGAGCACCTGCTCGTCAACGAGTTCCTTGGCGATGCCGTAGACCGCCGCAAGCGAATTCGACGGGATCGCCGAGCGGTACCACTGGATGACATAGCCGTCGTCGTCGTAATGCGACGGCTTGACCAGGACGAGACAGAACCGGCGTCGTTGTCCCCCACCGGACATGTCCACCCACCCTCACGGCCACGATGGCCGTCACCATACAGGCGCAGATCGAAGAATTACACCGATTTCGGCAGGCTGTCGGCCGCTGGTTTCGGCGGCAAAACGGGCCGAAATACCCGAGCAGGCCGCTGACCTACTCGGGCTTGCCGTAGGTTTCGCCTGGATCGAAGGTCCTGGACGCGTCCTGGAACTCGAGCGTGATCGCGCCGACCTGCCGCAACGGCACCGCCCGGTAGAAGCAGGATCTCCGCCCGGTGTGGCAGGCTCCCGGTCCCCGCTGCTCGACCTTGATCCAGACCGCGTCCTGGTCGCAGTCGACGCGCATCTCGGTGACACGCTGGGTGTGGCCGGAGCTTTCGCCCTTCTTCCACAGTTCCCGGCGCGAGCGCGACCAGTACCAGGCCTCGCCGGTCTCGACGGTCCGTCGCAGCGCCTGCTCGTTCATGTGCGCGACCATCAGCACCTCGCCGGTCCAGACGTCGGTGGCGACGACGGTGACGAGGCCGTCCGAGTCGAACTTCGGCGCGAGCGCGAGGCTTTCCTCGGCGGCGTGTTTTGAAGGTGCTTCGGTCATGACATTCAACAACCCGGACGTGGAATTCTGAGCGGCGCGGAGAATACAACATCGGCTCGCGACGTTCGAGCCAGGCTGCGGCGGATTGCCGGATTTCAAGGTCAGATAAAGGCAGCCCGCAAGCAAATGCCCGGCGTTGAGCCGGGCACTGCCGACTGATACCCAGATCCACCTACCGCTGGTTCGCGCGCAGCAGATTGATGAAGCGCAACTGCTCGTTCGGGTCGTCGCGGAACGCGCCGCGGAATTGCGTCGTCACGGTGAGCGCGCCGGGTTTCTCGACGCCGCGCAGCGACATGCAGGTATGCTCGGCTTCGAGCATCACGGCGACGCCGCGTGGCTTCAGGATCTCCTCGATCGCGGTCGCGATCTGCGCGTTCATGTGCTCCTGGGTCTGCAGCCGCCGCGCATAGACGTCGACCAGGCGCGCGAGCTTGGAGAGCCCCACCACCTTGTCGACCGGCATGTAGGCGACATGGGCGCGGCCGGTGAACGGCATCATGTGATGCTCGCAGGCCGAGTTGAAGCTGATGCCGCGCACCAGCACGAGATCATCGTAGTTGCCGGTCTCGGAAAAGGTGCGCTCCAGCGCCTCCGCCGGCGACTCGCGATAGCCGCGGTAAAGCTCCTCGTAGGCGCCGACCACGCGCTTGGGCGTATCGAGCAGACCTTCGCGGTCGGGATTGTCGCCGATGTAAGCGAGCAGCGTGCGGACCGCCTGCTCGGCCTCTTCGCGCGAGGGGCGCGGACTGACCGGTTCGGGGGCTTTGCTGACGTGCTCGCTGAGGGGGGGATTGCTGCCCTTGGGCCAGGGCTTGACGATAGCGTCCATCGATCGGTCACTCCGTTCGACCAGGGCCGCGGTTCAAGGCCGGGCTCCGGATGTGTCACCGGGGGGCCGCGTCGCTTAACGCGCCCGGACGTGCGGTCTAGCACGCCGGGCGCCTGAACGCCGCATTCCCTATGTGCATGGCACGTCCAACACGGAAGGCCACAACCAAGCCGCCCAGCCGGCGCTTAACGCTCTTTTGAGCGGGCTCGATACACCATATATAGGCCAGTCGGATTGCAAAACAAACCTGCCCGGCGGGCGGCGGGATCACCGCCCCGAGGTTTTCAATGCTGAATGACGTCTACAACCGCCGGATTCTCGAACTGGCGGGGGGCATTCCGCGTCTCGGCCGTCTGGACAAACCCGACGCCACCGCCACCGCCCATTCCAAGCTGTGCGGCTCGACCGTGACCATCGACCTGAAGATGGACGGCGACACCGTCACCGACTTCGCCCACGAGGTGAAGGCCTGCGCGCTGGGCCAGGCGTCGTCGTCGATCATGGCCGCCCATGTGGTCGGCTCGAAGGCCGACGAACTGCGCAAGCTTCGCGAAACCGTCCGCCGGATGCTCAAGGAAAACGGCGAAGCGCCCCGGGACGGCAAGTGGGCCGACATCGCGGTGCTCGAGCCGGTGCGCGACTACAAGGCGCGCCACGCGTCCACGCTGCTCACCTTCGATGCCGTAGTGGACGCGATCGGCCAGATCGAAGGCAAGCGGCAGCAGAAGGCGGGCTGAGGCGTGGCTTCGGGGCTGACCGGACGGATGCGCGCGGCGGGGTTCGCCGCGCTTTGCATCAGCCTCGCCGGTCCCGCCGCAGCCCAGTCGAACGCGGCCCAGTTGCACGAATGCGGCCGCGAAGCCGCGGCGATCCGCAAGGCCGAGACCCAGCTTCCCCGCCTCGACGTCGCCCCGCCCGACGACAAGCAGATCGTCTGCATCACGCTCGAAACCAACATCGTGTTCGCGCGGCGGCTCGCGGCGCACGTGTCGCAATGCCCGCGCTCGCCCTACGCCCGCGCAGCCGGAGACTGGCAGCGCACCGGCGCGCAATACGCGGCGCAGTTCAACCACCGCCAGTGCAAGCCGGCGATCCGCGGGTATCGGGGATAGGCGGATCGAGTCGCCGAATCTGGAGCGCATCCCGGTTCAGATGAACCGGGATGCGCTCTGGATTTTTGCGTTTCGCATGTCCTTGCCGGAAAACCGGTCCCCGCTTTTCCGGGACAGGCGCTAGCCGCCGACCTTGGCCACCCTGGAGGACGGCTGGCGTACGCTGTTGCGGATCCGCGCCGGAGCCGCCGCGCAGTTCGCCACCAGCGAGGGCAGCACGCGGACGATCCCGGCATTGCCGACACGGATCACCGTGGTGGCGTCCGGGCTGACGGTCTCGACCGTCATCGAGCGGCCGTTGCGCTCGGCGAAGCTCTGCACCAGCTCGACCGGCAGCCGGCCGGTCGCGACGGTCGAAAGTTCCGCCGATTTTTCCGGCGCGCGCGACGACACCACCTTGAGCGGCATGGAGCGCCCGAGGATCGTGATCTCGACCTCGCTCAGCGCCGCGGGCGCCCTGCCAGGCTCGGCGGAACGCCGCTGCTCGGAATAGGTGACGACGAAATCGCGTCCCTGCTCGCCGCAAGCAAAGCTCAGGTCGAACATGCCGAGTTCGGTGCCCTCGACGGTGAGCGGATGGGTGCGGCCGAGCGCGAGACGGCCGTCGCTGGCGTTCGCCAGCACCGCCCAGGCGCGGTTGTTGACCGTCATGCGCGCGCCGTTGGAAAGCCCCGCTGAGGTGGCCGAGGGTCCCGAATTGGCGTCGGTCGCTTCGCCCGCGGTGACCACCTTCATGTTGCGCAGTTCGTCGCGCGACAGCTGCCGCATCGGCTCCCACGGCGGAATCTTGAGCGCGATCTCGAGCAGGTCGATGCCGCCGCCCATCTCCACGGTGTATTGCGCGAGCCGGCCGATGTCGCGCTGAACCACGACAAGGTCCTCGGCCGAATAGTTTGCTGCGGTCGGATCGTCCCGGCGGTCGCCGAGCCAGATCTGGTGGACCATCACCCGCGCCTCGGCGGGGACCTGCCGCTCGACGCCGGCGAGCAGCACGAAGGCGCACATCGATTCGCAGTAGGCGCGCGGCTGAAGCCTGGCGCGCTTGCGTCCGTTGTCGTTGCTGGAAAGGTCGATCGTGCGGCCGACGGTGGTGATCATGCCGAGCTTGCGGATCGTGCGGCCGAGTGCCAGCGCGCCCAGCACCGATCCGCCGTCGGAATCGAGTGCGATCGTCATGCCCTCGATCTTGCGGGTCTTGGCGAAGTTATCGAAGTCGCGCGGCGTGTCGGCGGTGATGGCGCCCGAAGCCGAGACCCAGGTGCGGCACTTGTCGCCGCAGGCCTGCGCAGGCCCCTCGGTCCAGATTTCGAAGTTCATGGGAAGCGAGCGTGCGTCGGGCGCGGCCGAAAGCGGCGCTCCCGACATGCACAACCAGCCTGCGGCCACCGCGCCTACCGCGGAAGCAATTCGATTCATTCATAACCCCCTGCGTCCAGGCCCTGTGCCTGAAAGACGCCCCGGTATTTTCTGCAATCCGAGAGAGTTTCCCTCTCGTTATCGCTACGCGGTGGATGCACCCAACGTCGGTTATGCAAATGACGGACCGAATCAAGTCGCTGCACTTTTATACGCAGACCGATTCCGGTCTAGTGCAAATCGGCAACGGTGAAAGGCCTCGTGAGCGCAGGGTGATGGATGGAAATGATGACGTAATCAAGGAGCGAATGGCCGCATTCGCGCGGATCGTTCGAATTATTTGCGCTTGGCCCGGGTTCCGTCCGCATGGGAGTCTGACGCGATGAGTCAGCTATGGAACCAGCTCGCGAATGCTCCACGCGGCTGCGGCCGCGCGCTGGTGAAAGCCTATCGCTATACGCTGTCGCCGCTGATCGGCTTCCATTGCCGTTACCTGCCGACCTGCTCCGAATACGCCGACCGGGCACTGGAACGCCATGGGCTCTGGGCCGGCGGCTGGATGACCCTGGCCAGGCTGTTGCGCTGCCACCCCTGGGGCAATTCGGGACTTGATTATGTCCCGGATGTCCCGCCGCGGAACGCCCGCTGGTATCTGCCGTGGCGCTACGGCCGCTGGCGCGGAACCAATCCGGCGTCGTGAACAAAATACTCCGCCGTCATTCCGGGCCGCTTGCGCGTGTGGCTCTGGATTCCGGGCCCGGCCTTCGGCCGTCCCGGAATGACCGCGGATGGATTTACGAGTCGAACTTCAGGTTCCGCTCGCGGATCACGGTGGTGAACAGCCGCATGTCGGCTTCGATCTGCTTCGCCATCGGCCCGGGGGTGCCCGCGCCGGGCTTGAAGCCCATCGCGTTGAAGCCGCGCGCCGCGGCGTCCGTGCCGAGCGCCGCGCTCAACGCCTCGCTCAGCTTCGCAAGCACCGCGGCCGGCGTTCCCTTCGGCGCCATCATGCCGTTCCAACCGGGCACCACGAAATCCTTGAGACCCAGCTCAACCAGCGGCTTGACGTTCGGCAGGTTGAACCAGGGTCCGTCCGAGGTGACGCCGATGCCGATCACCCGGCCGTCGTCGATCAGCGGCTTGGCGGTGGTGAGGAACATCAGGTCGATGCGGCCCGCGACCAGATCAGGGATCGCCGGCGCCTCGCCGCGATACGGCACGTGGGTGAGCTCGATGCCGGCCGCGGACTTCAGCATCTCGGCGATGAGATGGTGCGCGGAGCCCACGCCGACGCTGCCGATCGACAGCTCGCCGGGCTTGGCTTTGGCCATTGCCACCATCTCGGCGAAGGTCTTGATGCCGCGCTCTTTGGTGGCGCAGAGCGTGTAGACACTGTTGCCGGTCTGGCCGATCGGCGCAAAGTCACGCAGCAGGTCGACGTTGGCGTCGGGCTTCACCGCGGCGTTGGTGGTGTGCGGGCTGGCCGCCTGCAGGAGCGTGTAGCCGTCCGGCTCGGCCTGCTTGACGCGGTTCGCGCCGACCGCGCCGGCCGCGCCCGCGACGTTCTCGATGACGATCGGCTGGCCGAGCGCCTTCTCCATGCCGGCCTGCGGAATGCGCGCCGCGGTGTCGGCGGGCCCGCCCGGCGGAAACGGCACGATGATCTTGATCGGCTTCGCCGGGAACGCCTGGGCGAACGCATCGCGCGGCAGGGCCGCTGCGGATACAACGGCGGCGGCGGAAGTCAGGAAAGCGCGTCGCTTCATCATCACGGTGTTGTCCTCATGATTCCTGGCGAATGCACAGCTATGGACGTTGAACGCCGGCCGGCTGGTCGGCTGCGCCGCATTTTTCGCGCAGCGTCCCGATGGCGCTGGAAAGCCCCGCCGTCGAAAGCTTGGTCGCGGTCGCGATCTCGAGCGGCCGGCCCGGTGAGCCCGCCGCGATCGCAAAGTTGTCCGCTTTCGCCACCTGCTCGAGAAAATCGCGGGCGTCGACCCGGCCCCAGCGATCGAACGTGCTGCCGGTGTCGACGAAATCGAGCTTGCCGGCGGACGCAAGCCCGGTCATCGGCATCTCCTTGCCGTCGACGACCAGGCCCATGGCCTGCGCCCGGCCGCCCTCGTTGGAGGCGAGCCCCCGGATGTAGATCAGGCCGGTGCGCCCGGGCGGGGCACAGGACAGATCGACGATGCCGACGCGGAACTCGTTGCGCTCCGGCCCCCTCGCCTCGATGAACAGCTTGCGCACCGAAAGCTGTTTCGCGTGCACGACCATCCACCCGGTTTCGTGGAATTGGCGCCGGTCGATGCGCAGGCTCGCGATCTCGTCGCGGCTGAGATAGTAGACGCTCTCGTGCGGGATCTTCGATGCGATGTCGAGAAGCCGCACGTCGATGCCCATGTCGCCGATGTACTTGCGCGTCAGCGCATCGCGTGCCTGAATCTGGGTCCTGGACGTACCCGGCTGCATCACGGCGACACGGCCGTCGGAGTAAATCTTGATCAGCCGGCTCGAATGCACGCCGAGCCGCGCGCCGGGCGGCACCTGCCGCTCCTTCGCGCCGATCATGGCGTAGACGCAGGCCGAGTTGCACACCGCGAGCGCGCTCAATTCGGCGCTGAGCGTCTGGCCCGACCGCTTGAGCCTGTTGCAGGCCTTTTCGTCCAGCGTCCGGCAGGCCTCCGGCACCGTGCGCGACACGCCGGCCGTCATGCCGCGTTCGCGCATCATCCGGCCGATGCCGAAGGCGCGGTCGGCGAGGCCCCCCGGCGAGTGAAAGTAGATCGGCATCCTGGTGTTGCGCTGACGCGCGAGAAATGCGCGCAGCCTGGCCGCCGATCCGGTGTCGAACGCGCCCTCGGCCGCGATCCATTCGCTGCAGCCCGGGCCGCATGCGTCGGGGCTGCCTTTGGCCACATAGAAGATCATCGGCGTCTTGAGAATTTCCAGGACGCTCGTGGGG